>Ga0163217_1083477_pt1 | contig 12127 bp, 11 predicted proteins | sample SynspAceP_FD_185933 | JGI IMG/M metagenome (GOLD analysis project Ga0163217, IMG submission 185933) | Saline lake microbial communities from Ace Lake in Antarctica - Synechococcus sp. Ace-P (PacBio error correction) | ecosystem: Environmental > Aquatic > Non-marine Saline and Alkaline > Saline ... | reverse complement strand
CTGAACTGGCTATCCAAAAGCCGCGGAGATTGCTTTTTACAGCATTTGCGAGCGTTTCTGTTTTGCAGATATTTGACAGTTGCCGCTGGCTGGCACGATTGGGCTATGTAACCACATTTTAGTAACGATAATATTTTATCCGGAGGTTTCAACCGCCGAAATTGGCCAAAAATATGACAATGTGGGGACGCCACCTCACCTTTAAAGTTTACGCGCTTTCCCCTGAATGCGATGGTTCAAGCCAAACGGGGCATTGGTAAGCCACCACGTTACAGACGAGCACCCGAGTGCCATTGGTCGAGCGCATAATTGTTAGCGAAGATATGTAGCGAAAGACTGTACCCGCTGTACCCGCTGTACCCCGCTGTACCCGCTGTACCCGCTGGACCGGGGGGTGACCCATGGCTGTGCCGGGCTGTACCATGTACCAGCTTATGTACCGGCAAAGTATGATATCGACCCGGATTCTGATGTAGATCCGGATTCCTCATTTCGGATCACTGTCGCGGGTTTGGTCCTGAGGGTGAAAATGGTGCGGCGTCCCGTTGGCAGTTGAAGTTTCTGGCTGCAATCTCAGATTTAAAATACGTTTTTATGAAGTTGATGATGATTAAAATCCACAGATTAAAACACAGGATAAAATCCCATTGTTAAGCTCTTGGCATGCTTTTATCGGACCGGTCAGAAGGTCCAAACACCGGAGACCGTGGTCACGGCAGTATCTGCACTATTTTTGTTACAGTTCTTCGTTTCATTCGCGTTTCGACGCACGTAAGGGATATTGCGCTGGTTCCACTATTGTTAAATGGTATTGGCTACCGGCTTCAAGCGGCAAATTTACCACCTTTCACTGATAATTCGAGGAACAGACATATATCCAGCAGTCTGTACTGGACCTTTCGAGTTGGTGTTTACACCTTTGCACTCCACTTACGTTGATGCCTCGGACACTATCACCATCTCAGAGCCAACCGCTATCATGTCAAGCGGTGATTCCACAAACGGCAGCTGCCACCCCCAAATCAATGCAGCGGGGAAACCCTTCCGACCTGACTATTACGGTTACCGGGATACGATTTGGGCGCCAACACAATTCTTAAGGAAACATATATTGGGCAACGAACACCACAACTTGGCACCATCACCATTGCGTTGCTAACAGCCAAGTTGAAGGTGACCTGACCACAACCACAGAGGCGTCATTCAACATCGGGTTCTTGACAGCACAGTGTAGTCGGCAATCTCAACACCCAATCTGGTGCCATCAACGTCGGCGATAGAAGCACGCGTTTCACAGGTTTCTATCAGCTTCTAGCCTGGGCGGTGTATATAACAATCGGTTGATGACAGCGTTGTGGTTGGATTTCAAACACCCTATCTTGGTGCCATCAACGTCGGCGACAGAGTCGCGACACAGGTATCGAATCCTCTCTAGTCCTGGCGCGGTGCTATACACAGTAGGAACTTGACGCAAATAGTACTGGCGATGGTCGCACTACCTATAAGGCAGCGAGATTGGGCCGGCGCTATCACCATCGGTAGCGGTAGCGAAGTCGGTGGCTCGGTTAGAGCACTTTACACCGAGTGCAGTTACAGTTTGGGACTGATGCCAAAGTTGACGGCAACGTCACTGCCAACGATGGCTGCCCTTTCAATTGGGGTTGGGCGCAAATATTGGCGGCTAGTGTCTGCTCCGGGCAACTCCGGCGCTATCACCATCGCGGGCTAGCGCAAACAGTGGTGGCAATGTTGAAACCGCCCCACAGCAGGGCGCTATCACTGTTTGGCGCTCTGGCTAACGTTCACGGGCGGGGCCACTGTCCACAAAGCTGGCTCTAACAATTGGGGCTAATTTCAACAGTTCTGGGCGAGAGAATTAGCATTAAGTTTCGAAAGTTGTTAACCCCCCCATGTCACTTACCACGAATAATATCGCGCCAGTTGGCGTCAAATTTTTTATGCATGTAGCAGGAAAAAACCCCCCTGCACTCAAAATCAGGAGTATGTTTCAGCGGTTTTAATGTCCACTCGAATAAACCTTCACCCGTGGCGTTTAGTTCCGGGTTTTACTTTGATCTGAGCTCATGATCACGGTGGTAATCGTCGGATATTTTAGCCAGCATAGCGCTTGCCGTCTTTATTACCCAGTATATAGCGCGCGGCCAAGGGGTGGGACGCCCGAAACCAGTTGTTGCAGGTTGCCCAGTTTATGCAGCGTTTTTTTATGCTGCCAATGACCAGTTTTAAAAAAAGATCGCGCCGGCAACGATGTGACGATCAAATTCCAGATAGCTAAAGCAGTCGCCTGCAATCGAAGTGCGCGATCTATCAGCTTCGATATCCAACGGCAACGGCCTGGACTGAGTGTCGGTTCATGAAACTCAGAATTGGCCTCCGGTTACCGGCGATCGATGTGGTGCCGATTCGTGGGAAACTTTTGCCCTGACCTTCAACCGGCGTGCGCGGTGTTTTAGTCGGCGGTTCAGCCGGCGCTACGGCAGCCCTGCGGAAAACACTTGCTGGAGATAAGCCAATGGGTTTCATTTCCATGGGCCGCACAGGCTGCAAGCGTATATTTTCACGAACTGGGGCATTAATGCTGGACCTTGATAGGGGTTTATCGTTGAATCTGACCGTCTGATTACAACAGTACATTTTTACGATGAGGTCTACTGTAAAGGGAGGAAGGCGTCATGCAATCCAGGGCGTATCCCTAAAAAAGCCTGCAAAGATTAATCCAGCCTTCCGTTCACAATTAGACATCAGTTTCTCTCAACCGCATAGTTTGTTATTCGACGGTAAAAGCTTTGAGGTCATTCCGGGACCACACACGAATATCTCAGTCAGTAAAACTTGAGTTGCCACTTTTTCAAGAGCACATTGATCAGCAGTTGCAGGAACCCTCGGATTTAAAATGCTGAAATTAAAGAAAAAAGGATCAATGTTTAAAGAATTACGTGACCTAGTTAATCGCGGATAACGACCAAAGCTACCATTGGCTGGCCCCAAAATCTCGGTCTCCACATCAAATTGAAAACCGAAAACTATCGGACTTTACTCAGAGCGGTCGCGGTCACTTGTTGTTTTGGCATTACGTGTTTAAAAGTCGCTAGGGAAAATGGGGAGGGCAGTTTTCTCGTAATTATGGCAACGTGGAACCGTTTGCGGTGTGGGGCTGGAAAGTTTCGTACAGCGAATTCAGAAAATATAACCAGTGCAGGCAAGGGATGCTCTGACGTCTTCGCCCCTACTACAAACGTTATGTCTCTTGCAGTTTTTTTATCATTCATACACTATAGGATTAAACAATAAACAAAAAAACTTAAAATCAATTTTTATTACGATTATATTTTTAATTTTTTAACCGCCGTTCATCAATGATTTATAAAGTAAAATTCAATTAACGGTAGTGAGTTAAAAGATAAATCCCACTTAAAAATTCTAAAATTTATATTGTTTAGAAGGGGAGATGGTAGAGAAATGTCTTATCTATCATTTGGTAATTCAGTATGAAATGCGAAAGGAAGTGGTTTTTCAGCATTAAAATTGCTAGTGATAACCTTCTTAAAATATACTGCTAACGTAGTTTCAAGAAAAGAAATTTTACTGGAAGTAAAAGCGTTTAGAAATTGGGGCTATAAAACAGAGCGATTATTTAATTTACTCACTGTAGAGCAGTGGAGTGACCCTTTGGAATAAACTGTCAAGTCATTATTTATTGATGAGGCGTCTGTATTGCTTCTATTCATATTCGGTGAAAGATGAAAAGTTAATAGATACATCACGGCCTTTCATTCTAAAGTTGCCCGTTATAAAATGAATGGCATTTCCTGTATCACACAGGGTCGCCAGGAAAAATTAATTTATAGTGTTCCTTTTTTCTAAGTGGCTGATGAAAAATTTAAAAGATAATTCAACCAAGGATATACAGAGATTTCACATTCAATAGACGTTGAAGAAAAAAATAGTCAATAGAATAAAAGGGTCACAAGCCATAAAAAGTTGCTCCACTTGACGCAGCGGGTTTGCGTTCCTTTTTTTTTGAAGCACTGGCCTTGCGCTCATTTGTTGCACGACAACCCATTACAACCTCTGCGGAATATGAAAACAAGCGTTATGCGACCCAATTGTCCCATGTAGGATTAGTCTAGCGATGGACAGGATATGACAGAAACATGATTAGTTTTTCTGGGCCGCTGTGAGTGTGGCGTACTGAACTGCATGTCAAAACATGCATCCATGTGTGCAATTAATATGTCATTGCAGGTTGTCGTCCAACTACCAGGATCAAATCCCAGCTTGGCATCTTCGGAGTACCTGGTTATTACCTGATAGAAAACACAAGCTGCATCTGTCGGTGTTTCATCCCAAAGTTACCGCCAACGACAATACTGTCGGGTCCTATGAATCCTCCATTCTGTTTTACTTTACTCTTAATGGTGTCATCACCGGACCGCGAGATCCAAGTGGCATAGGTGCCGGGGAGGTCTTGTGTTTGCCCCGCTTTGCTTTCGTTTTAGTCCTCTCAGTTATTCTGCCGCAATTAGGGGAATCACTGAAGGAGCCGGGAATGGCCAAACTGCGGCGAACTGGATTTACGCGGTGCGTTTTATCATGTGACGTCTTGCGGAAATCGGCGCGAGACGTTTTTACCTTATGATAGCGCGCGCCTTTTGCGTAGTTTCGACGAAGTGTGTGGATTGCGTCAACGGGCGATGGGCGGCTAGATTATCCAGGCAGATTTGCCGAAATGCTGGTTGGTTTCCTGATACTTGAACGCTCGACAATCTCGCTTCAAGGGAAGTGGACGATCAATTAATCGGGCGCATGCCATTGGTATCAATAGCACGGTCATGTCTTGCTGCTGACTGCGGACTGCCACCAGCCACCTTGCAGGCGTTACTTGCTTGATCAGTGCGGTACAAGTTCATTGCACCGCTTACGCCCACTCAATATCCCGATAAATCGAGATGTTGACCAGCAACCCGGATGCAATCATCGATTGCTCGAGTTGTTTGCCGGGCCGCCGGCGACTTCGATGATTGTGATCGACCACCCCGGCCACCCGTCAGAGCGCGTGCCGACTGTTCCGGCCCCAGTTAAGGTTTTTGCGAAATTGATCACTGATCAGCGCCCAGCGCTTCAGACGTTTCGAGTTTTTTCATTCGCTTGAAGAGGTACGATGACGGTAGCACCGGCCATTTTTGGCGAACTGTAGGGCAAAAATAGAAACGCGGTCCAGTGCCTTCGGCACTTAGCACAGAGTCGCCCTGGCTGTCGCACGTGATTCATCTTGGCTCATCAATCCGCAACCGCCATTGGCGGTCCAGTCCGGCACTGTGTTGGTTAGCTCGTTGTACGCCCTCTCAGCGTGGCTGTAGCCGACGAATCTCGTCGCCGCGTGGCGTGAACGACCGCGTGGCTTTGGCCGTCTGCAGCTTGTTCTCACTCGTAGGGACAGTAACTCGTCTCACTGCATCACTCGCACGCCCACTACTCAAAGCCTTCAACTAGTGGTTGTTCGCCGTTCGATCCACTCCGGAAAGAATTGTGGGCTGACGACCGATGTCCACCACTTTGAATCAGTGACATCCGGGCCACGGGCGATGACTTCACCACGCGCCATCGGCCATGGGTGGATGCGTTTATCGTGGCCCCACCATTGGCCGCTGGGCACCACCCGCGAAGTCGTGGTAGTTGAGCGAGTTGGCGTGAAGGCACGCACCAGCGTGCATTCCTTTCCCACGCTCGCTGCCGCGCGTTTGAACAGTCGTGCATAGTTAACAATCCGCACGTCTTTCATAGGTCCGCGCCCAGCCAGGTGCGTCTGGATCGAAGATAGTTTAGCATGCTCTCATGCGACTTGAAGCTCTCCCCCTCAATATTTTGAATTAGACCGCGATACATATCAATAGACAGAATCTATCCGACGACTTTACTTTGGGAAAGTGCCATGGTTAAAACATTACACTCTCTCCAGATAGCGATCAGCTTTGCTACCAACAAAGGCCAGTAAGTCACCGCTCAATATAGAGAGACCCTGACGGCGGCGTGTAGTAGGCTCCACTTGCCAGATGCGGAGTGTACTTAGCAGCTCGGAAGCTACCCTGCACTCGTTGCAGGCGAGGCCAAGTGAGCGCAGAGCGCCACCGCAGCTAGGTACGATGGGTGGCAAAGCCCCGAGTCCTTGTGTTGCAAGTGGGTCACTGCATACACAAGCAGGATCGCCTATGATCCCTGAGTGGGAAATTATTGAGGGGTCTTTAGCCCTCCATCATTTGCATGCGAGTGTTCATTACCAGAAGCTTTGATATCTCGTTCGAGTATCAATTAGTGAGGTTAATATTTACGGCTTTTTTACGACAAATGGATCAACACCGTAATTTAGAGGCGTAGGCGCTTGGGGTCCAGGTCTTACGTTTTGCCGCACTCTGCCTTGCCATTTCGTCTGTAATTCGTCACACCGGTTCAATGATTCTCGCACAACGCGTTCTAAGGCCCATCTGTCAGGGCCAGCTGGCCCCGGTGAAGAAATCAGGGGTGACTTAATTTTCGTAGAGGTGGTTGTTCGCCACGGGGCAGGGATAGCTTCCCAGCGGATCGCCCGGCCACTTGATCCGGGCGAAATTTACGCCCGCACCAGGAGCCGATTGATGATATTCCGGCTTGCGGGTTTTACGACCTCTTCGGGTTCTGAATTGGATTCGTTCCTGGCAACCGGGTTCGGCTGCTTTTGTCAGGAAAAGATATCTTCTCCACCCGCGATGCAATCAGCTCTGATACCCAGGCCCTATGCCGGTGGATCATGGGGTCGCCCCCACTCTTCGAAGTTAAGGGACGCATGCGGGGCGGTTTGTTCTGACCTTTCGAGGCCGGACTTGCTCAACCCTGGCGGGCCAGCTGTTGGGCGTAGGCGTTCTGTCCTTTGGCGGAGAGGCCCAGCATGCCGCCAAAGGGTTCGGATCATTGGACAAATTCCGGCCACGGTCACGTTTGATTTAAGACGTGTACGGCCACCGGCCATTCCGCACAGCTCGCAGCGATATTTCACGCCTGCATGTCCGAGAACCCCAGGACCAGATCCGGCTTCAGCTCCAGGATTCCGCCCGATCATTGGCGGAGGTAAGGCGGAAACCTTGGGCCTTTTCCTTTTCTGGCCCTTCGGGCCCTGACTTGTGAATCCGGGAGTCGATGCAACGATCGATCCTCCGCGCCGATGGCGTAGAGAAGTGTTTCCGTTGTCTTCCTCAGTGAGGGCAGAACAATGCGTTGAGGGGATTAATTTCGATGGCTCATATTCCTTTGTACACCGCCTTCCCTTGGCAGGGCGGAAAAAATCGTTGAGGTGGGCCCAGGGTCTTTTTCAAAGGGCGTAGATACGTATAACATTCAAAACGAAATTGTAGAGGCTGGAGGAATAATGTCAAGAAATATTGGTTTTGATTGGCGCACAACTGGGATTGGTAGCTTTGAAAGAGGAAACTTTTGGAAAAAACCGAGTCCAATCTTTTCATTGCTTCCCGGTGAGGTGCCTGACGTCGCGGCTCGGAAAGCGGCCGAAAACATTACAGTGCTTGATATCGATGCGACAGACATTCTGGCAAATTGGTCATTTTTGCCGGAAGAGATACACGGGGTGGGTGTATATTGGGTGGAAGCATTAATCTGGAAGCCCTTATTCAGCGATGAGCCAACAAAGATTTTATAGAGGATTTTAATGTAAACGTCATTGGCGCGGTTTAAAATACACATTCAGGCGTCGCTTCGGGTATGAAAAAAGCCGAAGTTGCCGCTATTGTTCTTTTTGAAGTTACTGTCGCAGGTACAAAGAGGACTCATTTTCACGCTTCGGTGGCGCAGCCAAAGGATGGGGTAGAGGGTCTGATAAGGGCACTGAGTGCCGAGCTTTGCACCAACGAATTTCGCACGTATAACGAATTGCACCTCTCACTGACCGATACTGCCAATTGGCGGATTCGGCATTTGCTCTAGGCAGTGACTCAAAAAAAGAAGACTGGATGAAATAAACGCCACCCGCCAAAAGGTATTGGGAAGCCGAAGACATCTCTGAGGCAGGGCCCATTTTTGCTTAGTGGAAAAAAGCACCGATTACCGGGCAGATCATATGGGGTAGATGGCGGAAATGTCGACCATTCCAAAACCTCTGATTTCATTTCTCTGTGAAAAGGAGCCCGGAAGGGAAGCGGGCTTCGGCGTTTCAGCTGCCACTTGGTCACAGGAGGGGACAATCTTTTCAAGCGCAGCCCGGATGGCATGGGAATGGGTGTTGAGGTATGTCTGGTTACGGTTCACAAATACGCTGTACCACAATTTGCCCAATGGCAGCGGCGTCAGGTTCCCCTCGCAGGAGAAAAATGGCCACCTCATTAGGTCACTGACTTGCTGCCCAGCTTGCTCACACGAAGTCCATTCAATCGCTCAGGTAGGCGATGGGTTTTTTTGAACTGACAGTTTTGAAATTTACGATAAAGCCAACACCGGCGCGTTGTTGATATCGAGCCCGCCCTCTTCCAATGATCGGTAACGGTGGACGGCGGAATCAAAGTAGGATAGTAGGATTACATTGCTTCACATGGACCGTAGATGCGTGTCATCCATTCGAGTTGGTTGATCGCGAAAAAATCGGAAAAGTTTTGATGCGGCTTCAAGGCATTACTCCCTGTGTTAATCATTCGAATAGAATTACTTGCCGAAATTGGCCTCTGCCAAAAGCGGCCAGTTGCTTCGAAGCCTTCGCTTGATCTGCTCCAGCGCGGGAGCGTAGCGCTTTCCCTAGCAGTTTGTTCCACCGGGAGTTTTTCCTGGCCGGAACAGGCTGGACGTAGCGAGCAACGTCCGCGGACTGGCAGCAGCTGCCCACGTAACTGCCTTTCAGGGTTGACGCATCCTCTTGCCACTAAGCTAACCTGCTGCCATTGGCGACTTTTTCTGTCCGGATGAGCTAGGCCACCGCGGTAACTGTTGGTTTCCACCCCGGCGGTTGACCTGATAGGCAAATTCCAGTGGCTTTTTTCCGAGCCAGCCATTTCAGATGGCACAGTGACGCCCGCCATTAGTGAAGTGCTTTGATAGTATCCACGCAGCCGTCTTCGGCTGAAGTTGGAATGTGGTGGCTGGCACCGCCAGTCTTCTTTTGCCAGAGCGAGTTTGTTGTTGTCCAGATCGATGGCGATGACTTCGCCGGAGGCACAGCCACCAGGAGCGCCAAAGGACACTGTTCAACCCTACGCACCAAGTCCGATCACGGCCACTTGGTTTGTCCGGCTTCTGATGTCGGCAGAGTTGATTGACTGCGCCGACACCGTCAGTTACCGCACAACCGAAACAGGGCAGCATGGTGAAAGGGCAACGACGCATCGACTTTATTCAGCGAAGTTTCTGATACCACAACATGGTCGGCCAAAGGCAGGGACACGCCGAGATGATGGTTAATGGATGTAGCCCGTCTGCTCGGTGCTTGCGGTGATGAGAAAACCGCTGATCAAGGCTGCCGGCGTTATTGGGCTTTTGGCTGCCGCTCACATAACGCGGCCGGCCTTCGGCGCAGGGCGGCGCAATGGCCGAGGCTTGGCAGCAATAGGTAATTAACATGACCCCTAGCTTCAGATCATGAACACCGTTACCTATAAGCTTTCCACCACTCCCGCCGGCTTCGTGGCCCAGTGCCATCGGTACCGGGCGGGGCCTGTTCGTTATCAAGTTCCACAGACAGTCGAATGGCAAAGGCCTGCAGCTTTTGATCTGCACCAGTAACCTCGTGAATGGCTCGGGTGCGGTCGAGAAACCAACCTTCAATAATTCAGAGGCTGGGTGTTCGCTTATAAGGACGCCTGAGCGCCGATAGTTTGGAGGGACGCGCTGCGCGGATTTTCATTGAGCTTCTCCCTTTGTTTGATGTGCGTTTCGAAATAGACGCACGTTACTAAAAACCTCGCATGGTTAGGGACGATAGGAATTCGAACCTATGTCTTTTGCTCTGAGCAAGAGGCGTTGATGACTCGCTTGTCCAGTCAGCGTTCCGTTCGAGGAGTTCCAGGAATTCGTCAGCTACTTCGTCGGCTGTTTTGCGACCGTCGTCGCGATACCAGAGTTGGATTCCAATGGAGAACACCCAGTGTGTAAAGTTGTAGCCAAGGTTTAGCGTCGCACCGCTGCGATTGTGCATCGGCGTTTCCTTCCTGAATAATTTCCACCGTTGCTTTTTCGAAAATTTTTGCGCGCGCTCGATCACGAGATCCTTTTCGGGGTTTTTCAGCGAGCCCGACGTTCCACCAGCACGGACAGGTGCCCAAATTCGCCGGAAAATACCCTGCATACTACCGTCTGGCAGTTAAAATACAAAATTTTTTCAGACCCGTAGAGCCGGTTGGCTGCGCGAGCCGCAATTGCTTCTTCGCCGTTGGTTCATGGGTGCATGTGGCGAGCTCGAAAAAGGATTCTGTGTGTTTGTTTCTTGAAAATACACTCAGGTCATAGAGATGTGAGGATTGTGGTTGACATCTGACGTGCCTCACGCCACGGATTGTCCATTGAGTGTTTCGCCGTAAACCCCCGCGGTTAACGAAGAGCCGCGACGCTCAGAACGGCATCACGCTTGCCTCTCCCACACGAAGCTCCCGGTCGAAGGGGATCGGCCCACTTTCTTTTTGAGCGAAGTTGTCGCCTGTTTTCTGTTTTATATTCATGTCTACGAGTCCTCTCTGCGCACACTCTTGCTTAATCCGTGAATGTCTCATATAGATAGATTTCCTGCATTCGATTACTCTCCACTAGGTGATGAAGTGCGCTACTAACAATGACGTATTTAACAACTTACTAAAGAGTATTAAAAGATGAACCTTGCCGTAGACATTACTTGACGGTTGCGAGGCAGACCTTTACCAGCCTCCACACCATCATGGCCAGGTAACGAGCATGACTACCACCCTTCCTTACGTATGAAGAATTAGCGGCGCGGCGTTTTTGGCCATACGCAGGAAATCTCGTGGGAGAGGCCTTTGCACCCGGTTGATCGGAATTGTGTATGTGCATTGGAAAACAGCACTGCGTTCTTCGAAATGCTCTATGGATCTGGGCAGCAGGGCTGTGTGCGTGCCGGCCAACGCAAAGTCCACCCTCGGAAGTGCGTCATATCGTGGACGGCCGTGTGCGGCGGATGTTTGCGTGGATCAGTTTCTTCATTGGAGTCTGTCTTCGCCCGGCCAATTCCGGAAGGTGTTCAAATTGTTGTCGAGCCGGCGGCCGAAGATTTACGCAACCTTTTTTGAGCGAACCGGCGCGGCTTGTTGTCGAGCGGGCTCCAGAAAGATCCGGCCTGGATTTTTCTACACGAGCGGCACTACCGGCCAGCCCAAAGGGTCGCGATCCTGTCGCACCGAGCCGCATGCACTTCACACTGTTCTCCATCATGTGTGGCTAATCGTACTCTATATAACGCATACTACGCCGACCAATACGACCACTCTTGACGAACGCGGACACCAAACTTGCATGCAGGCGCGCTATCTCACGCCTCTGAACTCTATGCTCTGCCTCATATCGCGCGCGGCGGTCACCAGGTCAATCCTTGAGTGCGTGGCTTCGAACCGGCGCGGGTATTCGTTTGCGCTTGAGCAATATGAAACGTTTACGCTTTTCTGCGTGCCAACAATGGTTTCGCGCCTGTCAGCGCCGCTGAGACTCGGGGCCAACTCGACAGTCGGAACCTGAAAAACGCTTGTTTTTGGCTGGGAGGCCCGATTTACTTCAGGATCTGCAAAAGCCCTGTCCGTTTTTGGGCCCAAGCTCTTTCAAGTGTTCGGCCAAGGAGGAGTCACCCATGGACAAATACCGGGCTTTCGAAGGCGGCAACACGCTGATACGACACACCCCCGGTTCGAAAGGCAACTCCTCGCATCAACGGGTTCCCACGCACTGGGGTGAAGTGCGCGTTGGTCGGCTAAGGAAAAAAAACCGAGATCTGACCGCATGGAGAACGGCGAAATCCTGACGCGCAGCTGATTGCATTGATGCTCGGCTATTGGGGTATCCCGAAGCAACTGCAAGCGCACTGCGGGAAGTGCCTTGGGCTTGCCATACGGGCGAAACCCTCGGGTCCTTGGGGACG
>Ga0163217_1040368_pt1 | contig 12127 bp, 18 predicted proteins | sample SynspAceP_FD_185933 | JGI IMG/M metagenome (GOLD analysis project Ga0163217, IMG submission 185933) | Saline lake microbial communities from Ace Lake in Antarctica - Synechococcus sp. Ace-P (PacBio error correction) | ecosystem: Environmental > Aquatic > Non-marine Saline and Alkaline > Saline ... | reverse complement strand
GTGAACCCCAAAGAAGGGAAGGACCACCGACCCCCCGGCCCTTTCGGTCTATCCGATGCGGAGATTCAGGCCGGACGACCGGTTCGATTTCGTTCATCTTATGCATCAGGGGCTGGGACGCGTGCCCAATGGCGCGCGCTTCGCGCCAAGTCCCTACTACTGCCGTTCATGAAATAGGAGAGCAGTGGGGGCCTCTGTCGTTCTCGAAAAAGAGAAGACGAAGCTTCGCTTGTCCGGGTGTCGGCCTATTTCCTGGGAGGCGTTCGAAGGTTCCGGACAGCATCCAGGAGCAGTGAGTGGAAAGAGTTTCGGTGTTGATCAGTTGTGGTTGCGTCGAGCACGTTGGACATTAGCCGCGCCCGTCACTGGGTCGTGCGCATCAGGTCTTCGGTTGAAGGCGGGCTCGCGAAGAAAATGGCTCGGCCCTCGCGCTCAAGGCATTGAGTTGCGCTGGACGGCGCCAGGAGGCGGCGCGACGTTTTGCCGCTATTCTGGTTGATCGTCTCTCGCGCACGCCTCTGGGACAGGTGACCAGCTGCTATGCGCAGGTCTTCAGCGCAGCAGCAGCGAGGCCCGTTTGTCACGGCATATTCGAAGGCGATGATTGAGTACGCCTTTCCTGCGGCATCGGTCAGGCCCATGAGGCGGGGACAGGAGGAGAGGGGCCCATTTCCGAAGATCGTGGCGCGGATCGGATGGCGTTCTCGCCGAACCACGTCCCAGAAGATGGTGGAGCGAGCGCCATAGCCATCAGCTTTCTCAGGCGATCAGGTGGCAGTGCGACCAGCTTTTATGTTTGACCAGCTTGTGGAACTTGGCGCTTCCAGCACGCAGATGCCGGGACAGGTCGCCCTCTCACGTCGGCGCAAACAAGGACCGGGACGCCGGCATCCGAGAAGCCTGCGCCAGGATCTGCAGGGATCAGCGGGTCCTTGCTTGTGCCTGTCCGCGCAGGAACGGGCCATGACGGTTGGCCACTTTCAGCAGGCATTTCCTTGGAGCGGTGTTCGGCGTTACCGACCCGTCCGCGCTGCGCCGCGATGAAAAGGAATCCGTCATGCTGCGCCAAAATCTCCCTTGATGTCCGCCGGAACGCTAAGTGCATTTTCGCAGGATTCGGCAGGCGGGCCACTGAGGCCTTTGCGTGGGCTTTGCAGAATGCGGGTGCAGCATATCTTGACGCAGGCGAAAGCTGCTCTCCACCCGACCAGATTCGGGGGGACCCTGTATGTACCGCGCAACCAAGAACCGGCATCTGGATCAATCGCCACCGGCGTGATGTCGCCTTCCTCTATGTTGACGCGGCATCCTGGCGAACCTTCGCCATGGCCGTGTTTTCCTGTTCTCGTGATTCAGAGGGCTTTGCATCGTGATCGACAACTGTCGCATGCGATGCGCTCGGCGGCGTCCGCGCGAGCCGTTGCGATTCTCCTGTGCTTGGCGGCTTTTGTCGGATTTTCATCCCCTGATGGCGCACGGCACTGTCCATGCGGCCCGCGACCGCGGCCCGAATATGAGGAAAAGATCAACCGCGCTGATCCGGATGGCCTATGGCCCTGGTCAATTATGAAGCGTGCCCCAAACCACTGACGCATCTCCTGTTTCAACGCGCTAAGGGCCAGCGCTCTTTGCAACGATTGCGATCGCGAACGGGCGACCCTATGTCGGCGACCTGGCTCTGATTTTCATCTATGTCGCCTTCCTGGTCCGTCGCCCCGTCCGCTGGACCAGAACTGGACAATATTTCCGAATTCGCATCAGGCGGGCAGGTCCGAAGAGATTGGCGATGAGGCGCGCCGCGGGATCGAGACTATCTCTGGACCCAGGACCTGTCATCTCGGCCTGCATCACCGCGCTGGACTACGTTTGGCGCTGCTGCTGCTCGGCGTTTCGAATGCCTTGTTCGCCTGCGGCGCTGATTTTTCGTGCTGAACTATATTCCGACGTCGGGCTCGCATCGTTCGCGGCGCTCGGTGGCCGCCCCTCTTTGCCTGTGCAGCCCGACTGCCGGCCTTGGGATTCCTGGGCTTCCGGCGCACGCCAGGAATCTATATCTATGCGGCCATTCGTGTTCGGATATGTCAGTTTCTGGCAATTTCTCGATCGGGAATTTCATCCAGCCGCGGAATGATGGGCGGAGTCGACTGAACCTGTCTTCCCTCGTGGTCTTGCTGGCGCTTGCCATATGTGGCGTGCTCTGGGGCAATTCGGGTGTTTCTGTCGGCGCGCTGACTGTGTTGAGTGATGATACTGTTTGCGCAATCTGATCGGCCCGGTGGTCGCCCATCCTCCTGTCGTCGGATGGAAACCCTCAGGGAAAGGCGCGCAAACGTTTTGCAGGACAGCTGCCAAAGATCGATGGCGAAAGGCGATTGAAGATATGGCATTCGCAAAAACCCCAGAATATGGAAGTGTACAATCGGTGAAGTCTTCATGATTGTTAATGTAGTTTTGACACTAGGAACCCTTGCTTCCTGACAGCAAGGAAACCGAAATACAAGATCAGGGCCTTCCCGCGCTCGTCCACCACCCAAGCCTGCGAGAAAACGCCGTGTAGGGCCGTCGGACCACGTCCCCGTTCGACGGGCCGCTTGTATCCGGGCAAAGCGCTCGGCGTTCGTGCCGGCAATTTCATTTGTAGCAAGCCATTGAGGGCCTTCGCGCGACACGTTAGACGGGACGAGTTTCCGCAATCGCCAGCCGAGCCCAATTCACATGTCCCCACCGCTTCCAAGGCAGCCCCGCTCCAGCAAGTGCTGGCGCAGGGTAATTCGGAATCCCGCAATGAACGACTGACCGGTCTTCTTACCGAGGGCGATGCTCGCAAAACTGACGACGGACCAGTGGACCTGGCAAGGCAGCCGTCGCGCCGGGCATGCAGGATGCCCGTGTCGTGATCGACGGCCACGGACGGGGGAAAGCGCGCCATATGCAGCGTTCGCTGCTCGAAGCGGTCGGTCCGGACAGCCGTTCCTTTGTCGATTCGATGCCCGGGCGGATTCGCGCCGCCGGCCGGGCATGAGGTCAAAGCCCTGTTTTCACCCGACGTGAACATGGAAGACGGCGGATGTGTTTCGGTAATCCAGATTATCACTGCCCTGATGACAGACGCCGACGGCCAAGAAGCTGACCGAGGGCGTGCGCAGACGCAGGATTCAACACGCGAACGTGGTCAGCGACTCAAACCGATGAAAGGCGCGCATGGAGCCGAGATTCAAGGGCATCTCGCGCCTCAAGGAATCAACGCCCGAAAGGACGACAAGCGCGAAACCGATCGCTTTTCTCGAATGGCTGCTGGAAGACCATTTCGTCTTCTCGGTTGCCTGCGAAATACCCATTTTCGAGACGGACGCGAAGGGGCAAGGTGTGCGAAAGCCGAGTTCATGATCGCGGGCTCGAATCTCGGCATCCTGCGCGACGAGCAGTTTTGATCGTTCGTGATCCGCAGACAGCGAGCGCTGGTCCTTCACGCCCGAAGATCAAGCGACCTGGCTGGCGAGCCCTTTCCATGTTTGTTCGCGGAAATCGACCCTGGTCAGCCGCGTGACACCGCGCGCGTGAACTGCGAACATATATCGGCATCAAGAGTATTGAGCGACGCAAGGGTGAATGGCGAAGTGCGCTTCCTCGGCTGTTTACCGCCGAAGCCTAGACGAGGACGGCGCAGGTCGATTTACGTTTCGTTGTCGCCGACGGGTTCAAGAAAGTGATTCGAAGCGTCTGGGGCGGCGGCCAGCGGGCATACGGGAAAAAACCGTCGCCAAACTGCTCGGGAACTGGCGCGCGACGATTGTTTCCAGGACTCATCCCGGGCGCTTGCGCGAGATTGTCGCGCGATTGCACCTGTCGGCGGGCCTCGCACTCGCCTGTTCCTGCGGCGGCGGACGAGTTTCGACCGATTCCGTGGACAGCGATCGTTATTCGTGCCGCGCGAAGGCCTATGACACACGCTGCGCCTGCGTATTCGCGACGTGCTGACGCGGCCGATGCCGGAGACACTGGTCAAGTCCAACCCCTATTTCGACACCGTCCATGGCGCGCGGCATTTTCAAATCTCGAATTTGACCGCAAATCATCCCCAGCCCGACGCCGGACGAACTGGAAACAGGAAATCGCGACCTGCCCGAACCTGGGACCAGGGAGGGTTTCGGCAGGCCCTAGATGGCAGCCCGCTCGGTTGAAGCAGGACAGGGAAGGCGGGCGCCCTTTCATCGGCGCGTTCAATGCAGGCTATCGCGAGGCGTCCGCCAGAAGAACGCGCTGACGCTGAAATGTCACGACATGGCCGAGCCTGCATTTCAATTACGCCCGTCCTTGCCGTGCCATCTTCAGGTCTGACGGCCGGACGATGGCGACAAAGGATAGCGCGAAGATCACTGCCGCGAAGCGCCATCCCGCTGTACAGCTTGCGTGCCGGTGTTCGAGATATTGGGCCCTGTCGTGAATTTTCAAACGGGGCTACCCGGTCCGGCCATCCCGAGAAGCCGGCAGCCGACGCGCCCGGAAATATATTGAGTCGCATCGCTGTCGATGCGGTCTGTGGCGCCGGGGAAGTCATTGACTGGAAGTTCTGGCGAAGGAGGTTCGAGGAGCCTTTGTCGCGTGTCTGGAGCGGCTGGACGCAGAATGACGGGCTTCAACGGCCTGGGTTCTTTCGGCTGCGCCAAGCTGGCGTGAAGCCGCCCTCCAATTGCGGGCCTGTCGGCTTATCGCGCCAGTCGGGGCTTGAAACAGCCACCAGGATATCCGGAGCGAGCCCTTGCGGGCCCATCCAGGATCACGCGGCCTGTCTGCTTGATCTAGTTCGCGGCACGGTTCGAATCCGGCCACCACATGCCAGTCTCGATCCCCGCCGCGATGCGGGTTCGCAGCATCGTGCCTCCATCGAGGGCGTCGGTCTGCCCGCGATGTTGTCGCGGCGCTGGCCGAAGGACAGATTCTCCGCCGTCTGAGCGATCTTATCTGCGCGAATTCAACGGACCTTTCTACCAGGGACCGGGCGAAGCATGGCCGGCCTGCAGGCGTTCATCAGCTTCAAAGTGGCGAGCCGCGAACTGGAAGACCTGCCCGAGCCGAAACGATATCGCGAGAATATTCGTCGAGCCCCAGGTGAAGGCGTGCCATGCTGCGCTTTGGCCCTTGTTGCGCGCCGGCGGGGCTTGCGCTGTCGGACCGGCCATCGGACTATGGTCGCCACCGATGCTGGGCCTTGTAGAAAGCCCAACAGGTCAACGAATGCGAGTAGATCGTCCTGTCGGGTCGAAGGGCGGAATTCTTTTCCCAAGCAACTCGTCGGACGGTCAAACCGCAAACGCCTGAGTTCGAAAGCGGGCGGGAAAGCTACAAAGCGTCATCACGCAATTAGCTCGGCCTGACGACAATCTTGATGGCGCCAGGGTTATCCATCCGGACCATACGGTGATCTGGACGGCGGGAAAGACCCGTACTCTCGTGGTTGCCCCGACAAGGGTACGGCACGTTCCTCCGATATACGGCGAACGCGATCAGGTGAGGCGCACGGTTTCTCGGCTGGGCGATGCGGGTTACGCGTTCGGGCGGTTCGGTGGCTATGACCACAAGAAAATGGGCAATCACGGCGCGCGGCGCCTGGGAGGCGAGTTCAACAGCCGCCACTTCGCGGAAATGGGCCAAGGAATCCAGACCGAAAACCCTTCACGGTTGATCGGCGTCGGCGACAATGAGCGGCGATGTCTTCGGCAATGGCATGTTGCTGTCACCAGAAATCCGCCTGTCGCGGCCTTCAATCACAGCACGTTTTCTCGACCCGAAATCCCGGCGGATTCGAAGAGACCTGCTGAGCGTCAGCGCCTTCAAACACTGCAGGGTCGTTCCTGGCGGACTATGATACGAAGCTATCTCGAAGGGTGCGGCGTGTTCGGAACGCTCCGCCAATCGATCACCGCTGAGCGACGAGGCCAAGGCCGTGACAGGCCTGGCGAAGGGATGCGGGTGGACGCCCGTGGAATTGATCCACGCCCTGCTCAAGGCAGATAACGGGACCTTGCTTCTGGTTTGGCGGGATCGGGACCTAGGTTGAAGGCGAGCACCGAAACGATGCCGAAGTGGGCGACCGGTCAAGCGATTGCGTATCCGCAGCCAATGGACAGCGGACCTCGGGCCAAAGGTGGATTAGTCGGATGTGTCGATCTCCTGGTGCTGACGCAAGCCGCCGGAATCGAGTTTGCGCAAGGGCAAGGCGTATTAAATACCGATCCATCCGACCAATTCGCCGGTGTCGACAGTTCCGACCATGAGCGTCAACATTCAAGATCCTGGCGCCGAGGCGATCCGGATCCGGCGCGCTGAAGGCGAAGGATCGCAACGCGCGCTGGGCCGAAATGACCGACGGATTCGCGGCGCCATGTTCCATGCGCCACAACTATTGACCAGACCGCGCGTTGTCCCTGGCGAATCGGGGAGTGCGCTTGGTGGATCATGACGCCCTTGAGCGCCTGATGGTCTATCTTGGAGGGCGTCGGCCGTGCTCAACCCGGCGCTTGGAGGGGGGCCAAGCACGGCGCACATGCATTTGCGGCATGGAGGCCGGCACCTGGCTGACCGTCCGGAGCTGCTGTGCTGCTGGCCTATGGTCGAAGATCGTGCTCGATCGACGATGTGTGTGTTGTGCATCCGAACATTCCGGACGATCCGTATTTCGACCAGCGCTCCTCAAATATTACCTACTTCCACCAAGCCGTCGACGCCTTGAGGGATGCGCGCATCCGCGCAATCACGCCTGAAACGGGAAATCTTCCGCGGAACCGTGATCGCCAAAACCGGGATCGCTCGACATGCAGCCGGACCGGTGCCGCCTGTTGCGTCTGCGCGAAATGGACCGGTGCCGACAATGCTGCAAATCGTTCGCGGCCTTGAAGCGTCGCGCGCCGTGCTCGATTTCGATGACGTTCCGCCGCGAAGTCGACGGTCTCGACACCAACGAGATCGGCGCGGGATGTCCAGATCGACATGGGGATCCAGGCGATGCAGCGGATGAACGAAGCCGCGTCCTGGTATGTACGCCAAAACATGCCACGGTCGGACGGTGGCGAAGCGGTTGCCCAGCCCAGGCGCGCTGAAGTTGAATCAAGACCGCTCTGGGGGAGGTCCATCGCGCCGTTCCCAGCGGCCAAGATCGAGCGTCGCGAGGGGCGCGCGCCTTCGTCAAGCGCGGCGCACCGGAGCGCGCTGGCGCGGTGGACCGCCGTGATGAGCCATTTCTCGCAGGGCCTCGTCGTGATCGACTGGCCAGGGCGGCAGCGTCGATGTGCCGAGCTCGGCGCAGCCTTCTATGCGATCAGGCGACGCGCTCGACTGGACCGGGCTCAGGGCGTACGGGCCGTGAAGCCTTGGCCAAGGCGAGCTATGGGCCGTATCGCGGGGCGTCGGCTGGTGCAGCGACTGGTTGCGATCAGGCGGACCCGCTGCGCAAGGAAAGCGCTCTCGCCGGGGCGCGCGTGTGATGATGCCTGGCTTGGCGAACGGCAGAACACGCCGCAAATTGGTCTTCTACCGCTAAATTGCACCCTGACGAAGGGCCAAGGATGAGTCGTTTGCCAAAGTCACGCTTTCGGCGGGATGCCGGTCCGACATTCATGGGCCGGTAAGGCTGGCAATTATACAGCAGGGCCGAACGCGCAAGTGACGGCTGCCGGAAAAGGCTTTTGCTTAACAGCGCAGTAAGCCTGCTATGAGGAACCGCCATCAGTGAAACGGCTCTATCATTGCCCCTTGAATCCCGCCGGACGGCTGGTGCGTCTCGGCCTCGGCAGAGAAGGCGAAGCTTTCGAATTGTTCGAGTCGACCCCGTGGGCAGCCGCACCGGATGTGTCTGCGCTCGCGCATTCGCGGTTGCCCAGGCCTGGTGGAAAACAGGACGGCGGGAAGACGTTCGGTGCGGCACGCGTGCAATCTGCGAAACAGATGGAAGAGCTGAAAAACGGACAACCGGCCTGTGCCGAGACCGCGAATGAGGCGGCCGAGGGCCCGCCGCCTCTGGCCTGGGTTGAGGCCGTGCAGAGGAAGTCACCGACAAGCTGCTGGGACCCGAGGCTTTTCATGCATGGGTGCGCGCGACCGCCAGCCGGAGTCCGAAAACTGCGGCGCGGGCGCACGCCACTGCGGGGCGGTCACCTTCCTCAATGGCATGTGGAAACTGAACGGCTACCTGGCGGTGCGCCACATTGTCGCTGGCCGACCTGTCGGCAGGCGGCGCACTGTCGGCCTATGACTATTTCGGCCGAATGTCGAGTGGGATGCGGTGCCCGACCTGAAGAAACCTGGTATGCCCGCGGATATCAAATCGCGCCCCCAGGTTTTCCGTTCCGCTCCTCAGTGATCGGAGTAGAGGGGCACGCGCCCCGATGGCGCATTATGCCGACCTCGACTTCTGATCCCAGGTCGGTTCACCGGAAGCCTTTTCTCCAAACATGCGGGCGCACGATCTGGTTTTGACAGCGTGCGCATCGCCGCTGTGCGACGAGGCCTGGGCGGCGGCGCGAGCGGCCTTGCAGGCGGTTCGTGGCGAAGCGCCAGGCCAGATGGACTGGATGGAGACGACGCTTGAACGCCGCAAGGCGCCGACGTCCATGTGGGCGGGGGCGAAAATCAGCCGGTGGTCGTGGGCACTGAACTATGGGCCGAGCCTCGACCGATGGACATGCTGCCGGAACGCAGTCTGGCAACATCTCTGGTCTATGAGCGCGGGGGAAAGACTATTCACGACCTGCTGAAGTGCGCCTGAAGCAGCTTGCGCGGGCCTTCGTGGGGAGACCAGCGCGGAGGTGAAAGTCTTCGTCGTTACCGCGCCGCTGATGGAAAGCCGCTGGGGCCCGGCCCCAAAAGGGGGGGGGGCCCGGGTATGGGGGTGCAGGGCAAAGCACACGGACCTGTCAGCGCGAGCTGGGCTCCTGGTTTGCTTTCCTTTGGCGTGATGTGACGGATGCGGCGCTGGTGCGGATGCGGGCTGAGGCCGGACCATTGCGGCTCGTGCAGGCGTTGTCTCGATGTCTGCCCGACAGGCTTTTCCGGCGCCTTACAGCTCGATGCGCGGCGCTGTATTTTCCTATTCACGATCGAGGCAATGCCGGGCGATCCCGCAGGCGAAGTTTCGGCGGCGATGGGCAACCGAATCTATTGGCTGTTTGAGACGATTGCCTTGCCGTTGCCATGGACAAGTTTGCCGAGCGGGCAGTCCGAAAGCGGCGCTGCATTGCGCGGCGAACTGAAGTCGCGGGGGCTGGATTGAAGCTTGCCGCGCTGGACGATGCCACTTCCGGGACGTGTTTTCGTGGGTCTCGATCAAGCGGAGTGGCCGGAACCGGTTTCGTTCGCAATGTGTGTGTCCGCGATTTGGCAATTCGGGCCGATGCGGGTCTTGTTCCGGCTGTACTGGCGCTGCTGGATGATGCAGCACGAGGTGCGAGGGGCGGGGCCCACCGGGCGCTGGCACGTCTTAGTCTCCTACAGATTTTCAGGCCGAAGATAGCGGCGCGTCGGGATCGCGAGAGCGATCCGCGTCTTGGGGCGGAATGACAGACGCATGACCAATCGAGCAGGGCAAGACAGAGATGAGCGAAGGGCCGGGAAGGGTGTGGGCGTCCGCCGTATGCGGTCCTTGCAGGCCTGTTCGCGGCCTCCACATCTATTGCCGCCGCGTCTTGATCTTCGCTGCTGTTGCCTGGCACGATTGCTCATGTCCAAGCGCGCGGCGGCGGCGAGCACCCTGCGCCGCACCATGACTCCGAATTTGAGGATATTTCACCTTAAATCTCGTCAGCGCGGGATCGCGGCCGAAGACACGCCGCTTCTGGCGAACATTTCATGGTGCTTGACCGGAAAGCGATCGGAGAAGGCGATGTTGACGAATACCAGCGCGGCAGGGCGCCGCGCGGCGCGTCGACGATCACGCAGCAGACAAGCCAAGAACGTGTTCTTTTGGAAGGTGGGGGCGCACCCCGAAAGGTCGGCGACATTTTGTGGATGGCGACCTTCATCGTCATTGTCTGGGCAAGGGCGCCCAGTGTGATGGAAGTCTATTCTCAATTGTCGCAGAATGGTTGCGATGGCGATATTCGGGGCAGAAGAAGCTGCGGCGCAGGCGCGGTTCGGCAAACCGGGGTCGCAAAACTGACAGAGAGCGAGCGGCGCTGTGGCCGCTGTACTGCCCAGGCCCGAACAATGGCGGGTCGTTCGATTCGGGGGGCCCTATGTCACCAAGGCTGTTGCAGGGTCGCGCGGCGCGATGGCGTTGTTTGCGCACCAGGGGTCGATGCCTAGCGTGTTGGGCGACAAGCGCCCGGCGCCGCTGCCACCTGTGAAGGGCGAGCCTTTGCCCACCACCGCCGAGCCTGCCGGACTGCACCCGAGCGGAAGCCGGGGCTTAGCTGACGTGGCCGGAGACGACATGCCGATTGCAGCGACGATCACTGAACCTGGTGCTGGACGCGGCGGATGAATCCCTTCGCCCAAGCCAGCGCGGAGGGGCTTTTTGAGGCGCCTTGAAACCGTTTGTCGTGGACGAGATCGGCCCCTGCGTCGCGTCAGAGCCCGGAAGCCCGACCCAGAATCGACAGGCCTGTCATCGACCTGCGTCCCCGAAACGATCTGGGATGGGGAACCAGGAGCCGCTAGCCAACGGACCCCGCCGCAATAGGCGGGCCGCCAGCCTGGCGAAGCTAGACCGGGTCGTACGGGCACACGCTGGCCGAGGCGCCCAGATCGGTGAGTGCCCTGCATGGCGGAGGGGAAGGCGTTGATCGATCAGGCCTGATCGGGTGTCAGCCTTCCATGCGGTGCGACATTTGACCGGCCGGGGACTGCCCCCGGTCGCAAAGGATCACTTCATTGCCGCGCACGATGAAAATCTGTCCGCTTGACATGCTTGGCGCTTTTCGGGCACATAGCGCCGGGCCAGCTGGGCGACCTGATCGGCGCGCATGGAGTTCTTGATTCCCGCTCCCACGCTCTGGCACGGCTTCGTCCTTGACCGGGATCGAGAGGCGATTCATTGCGCGTCCAAGCGAACGGGAGGCGATGAGTTGGAGGCGGACATTTGGCGCTGCCTTCCATTGGCGATAATGCGGGAGAGGCCTGCAATGCCCATTTTGGCGGCGGGCATAATTTAGCCGTGGCCGATATTGGCCGATAATGCCGGGAAGGTGGACGGCGTAAACAGCACGGAAAGGCGCCGGCTCTTCCTTTCTCGCGGAACAGTCATGGCGGCCCGGGTGACGTATGGAAAAAACTGCCGTGGGCAGGTGCACGGCGATAACGCTGTCCCAGCTTTCTTCGCTCTCTTGTGGAACATGTCCGTCCAGCAGGGATGCCCGCCGGTTCGATGATTGCGTCGAAGCGAAGCGAAACGTGTCCTTGGGCCGTTCGAACCATGCTCTTGACAGCGCGCATGTCGGCTGACGCTTTCGGAGTTTCGAAAACGGCCTCGCCACCAGCGGCGGCGGATTTTCAGTCGCGGACCTTTTTCGGCTGGGCCCTGCATCGCCCTACGTGATCACGCCTTGTCAGGCTGCCCCGAGGTCGTTGACCAACGACCTTGGCGCCTTTCAGCGCGCCTCCAGACAGCGCTGTCTCGCGGGCCGATTCCGTTTTCCGCCGCCTGCTGATGAGTTACTGTTTTTTCCTCACAAGCACGCCCATGATCGCAAAATCACTCCGCGTTTTCCATGTTGATGACGGCACCCTAGATAGCGGCCAAGGCAATGTTCAAGGTTTGAAACTCGATTGAGGGGAAGGCTTTTAAAGACTTGCGCATGGAAAAAGGGACATTTCAAAAGCAGTTAAATATGGGATTTTGGGGGTGTTTTTCACCTGTCCTCTTCCCTTTGACGGCATTTCAACCCCGCTATGATGCCAAGAAGAGGGGCCTTCGCAAAGGACTTTCATTATTCGCCTCGGTCAATTGTTTTGCCGTTGAATCCGCTGGAAAACCGGCCCGGGGGCCCTGCCTCGAAGCGCAGCGAAAGGGTCGGATTGCCCGCAGGATTTGGACGCATGTTTTTTTCGGCTCTGAATCGGGGCCCAGGGGGGCTCCTTTTTTCAAATCCCCCCTCCTTTTTTTCTCTTTTTTGTGTGTGTCGTTTTGTGTTTTGTG
>Ga0163217_1007087_pt1 | contig 12127 bp, 18 predicted proteins | sample SynspAceP_FD_185933 | JGI IMG/M metagenome (GOLD analysis project Ga0163217, IMG submission 185933) | Saline lake microbial communities from Ace Lake in Antarctica - Synechococcus sp. Ace-P (PacBio error correction) | ecosystem: Environmental > Aquatic > Non-marine Saline and Alkaline > Saline ... | reverse complement strand
CTTCCGTCGCGGGCTTTGCAGTGAGGCAGCGGGACGGCTTGGCATTGTTTCGCAAGAATCTCATACCAATATTCCCGGTTTCAGGTGCCGCATGGGGCCGGAACGGCTTTCTGTGCGCCTCTCCTTCTGCCGACGCACAGCAGTCTTCTTCCTGCAATTTCGGTCGCGGAAAGCGAGTGGAAGGTGCGGTTCAAGGCGTCCACGGCGCTATCACGCGGTGGAACGGCATCATTCCGATATGCATCGTATGAAATTGGCCTGTTTCCTATTTGCGCTTCCCAGATATCCTTCCACGAAGGACCCATGGCCAATGTTGATCGGAGCGTCCAAGAATCCACAGCGCATCCATCGAACGTGAACTGACTCCTGAGCGTTTCGCGGCATCCGGGCCATGTGCGGTATCTCTGGATTCCGATCTCCGTTTTCCGCGTCCACAACCAATGACATTGACCGTTAACGGGCATGCGATTCACGAAGACGGCTCGATCGTTGGTCGAACCCGATTCAGGAGTGAGGCGCCGAGCCTCCTGCCCCTCGAGGCACCAGCTACTTCTAGCGCGAACTCGTGGTCGGGGCACGCCGATGGAGTTCGGGTCTTGTTGCTGGTAGTTCGAGAGGTTGTCGACCGGTATATCGGCCGGACCGGGCGGGTCTGTTTTCGCCCATCAGTGGATAGATCCCGACGTGACGCCCGATATCCTGCGGTATGTGCGAAGCGCGCGCTCTCGCGCGCGCGGGCTTTCCCTGTGGTGCCATTTCTCGCGACCGATGCGGTTTGCGCAAACCATGACGGCGGGCTCGCATGGCCTAGGCACCTTTGGCTCGGGCTCAATCGGCTGGGCCATGGACTTCGCCAATGCCACGCCTGGGATGTCCTGACCGACAGACGGGTTTCTCGATGCGGTCCTCAGGTCATCTGGCGCGGACGTCGCATGGCTGGCTGCCCAAGCTGCTGGTAGAGAAATATGACACATTCTAGAAGGTGTGCGGGGCAAGGGGCCGATGATCGGGTTGATCGTCAAGTCGCATATACAATGCGGCCCCTGAGTGTCAGCGGCCCGCGAGCGAAAAATCTCGGTGGGACATGTGGTCGCGGGCCACGAATAGTCTTGCGCAATGCTGCCGCCGTTGACGATTGGTCAGACCGAGAATCGATGAGGCCGCTGGGACGCCATGCGACAAGGCATTGTGCGCGCGCTCGCCGCAGTGCGGGTCATGACTGAAGGCTTCGACCATTTTCTTGGCCTTCGGACCAGGCCGCGCCCGGAAAACCTTGCGGGCGATTTGCTGGACTATCCGGTTGCACGCAGTTGGAAACGTTCGGGCGGCAAGGACATCTTGCGCTTGCGGGGCAAGACCCTGCGATGGTGTTTGAAAAGCCGAGCACCCGGACACGGGTTTGGTTTTGGAAGCTGGCGATGCAGTCACTTAGGACGGGAAAGTGAGGTGATCCTGGAGCCCGAGGGCATCACAGCTCGGACGTGGTGAGACGTAGTCGCAAGATACGCGCGTATCCTTGTCGCCAATATGTCGATTTTTTTCGGACCTCGGTCGTCGAGAAAACTCTGACGGAGTGGTCCGAAGCGGCGAGCATTCCCGTGATCAACGGGCCTTGACCGATGGCGCTCCACCCGTAGTTCAGATCATGGCTCGAGTCATTTGTGACCTTTTTTCGAGGAGTTGGTCGGCCCGATCGCGGGCCGGTACGTGGCGTGGTGCGGGGTTGCCAACATGTCGCGAATTCCTGCGATTTCATGCCGCTGTGCGGTTCGGGTATCGAATTCCGGATTGCCTCAACCGAGGGGTTCGCCCGCCGGCCGGTGTTCTTTCGACTGGGCGGCCGGTCGTGTTGCGACAACGGACGTGTTTCCGTCCGGCGCAGATCTGGTCCGCCGCGGTCACGGGCGCGGATTGCAATTATCTATTATTGTGTGTCACCGAGTACCTGCGGTTTCAGTGCGCCGCGCCCTGCCCTCGATGTATCTATGCCTCCTTATACAGCCGCCTCTACAGACGACTACTAAGGGGCGTTCGGGCCGCGCCTCTCACGCCCCTTCCGGGTGGATGCCGACTCTCGATGGCGAAGGCCAAATCTAAGGCGATCTCTTCTCTCGCTTCGCTCGCTCCGTCTCGCCGAAGATGAGACCCGCCGAGTGGTGGATGTGTCACAAATCCGTGATCTGGACCGAAGCGGGCAACCGACCTGCATGCCCAGAAAAGCACTTCTGTTGTGGTGCTTGCTCCGCAGATTGCGGGCTCCTTGCCTGTTCTTCCGGTTTTCCGCCTGATCGCGGTGGGGCGGCGTCCTGTCGATGATTCTGGTCTCTTGCCGATTCAGCTTGAATCCGGGGCGGTGGCGAGCCCGCCTGACCGGTCGCCAGTGTCCCGGTTTGGCCCCCGTCGTCGGACGACGTGTTGGCCCGCCGTCACGCTAATCCCTGGAAGCCTCTGTCGCGGAACTGGCTGGGTCAGGATAGCCCTGCAGTGCGACCGCTGGACCGCCGGCGCATGAAAATTCGACGGGCATTCTCACCTTTCAGGCACAGGGTGACGGGCCGGTCTCGCTCCTGCTGGCGATATCCAGACGCTCGATGGCCGGCGAACGGCTATGTTGGTGCGCGGTTTATGCCAAACCAATGTCCCAGAAGCCGTTGGCGGGCTTTGCCGGGCGGCGAACTTCTTGGCAAGGTGCTACCCTTTGGCGCTGACCGTGGCCATCAGGGGGGACGGGCCATACGGCATCGTTATCAGGGGAATGGTGGGAGACTGGTCGGTGACACGCTGGGCTGAATGCGCCCAGCACTATTTTCGCCAGTCCCAGCAGATGGATGCCGCAACATTTGGTTTCGGCGGCGGGCGGTGATGGTCCCGATGCACCCCTGGCGCCCGCCGGGGCGATGTGGTGCAAACGGATCGCTGGACGACCCCACCAGGCATCTCCCGCCGTGGCATGAAGCCTCGATACCTGGCGGTGCCCGTTGATCTGGATCCTGCTCTGACTGTGCTGAACGTGTTTCACCGATGTCGGAAGTGATGCTTCGATCCCGCGCTCAACCAGGCGGACCGCTACTCGTCCGGACTGTTTCGATAAGAAGGACGCATCCCGTTGTGCGTGTCAGCCCCCGGCACGCTCCCGAGGTCACGCTGGGGCTGCCGCTGTTCGGCTGATCGATGTTCTAACCCGTGGCTCTCGAGCAGACTTGCCGGCTCCGATCATAAATGCAAACGCCCGTTGAGACCTCTACGATCTGGGGGATGACGGATGGCTGGTGTGTGGACCTGGCGCGAATAAAATTCTGCAATTGAAAACCTACCGCTTATACCCCGAACGAAGGTCGAGCGGCGTGCGGTGCACGGATTTTGCCAGAATCTTCGCGTTAGACTAGGGGCACCGTAGTTCCGCATTCGGAAACCAGGGCAAGCATTCATGATTTTTGAATTGAACCGGCGTGCCTGCATGGTCGGGCCTAGATTCGTCTCACGTCGGGCTGGCGAGGGCGCACCACGCATCCGCCACTAGTCCGCAATTTTGCAGTTCATTAATACGTATAGACATCCTCTCGGGCCTAAGTCTTCCGCCCTCTCCGGCTGGTGCGCATGGTGCAGAGCGCTCGCATATCGTCGACGGGTTTCGTTGCCATCCGGCCAGGGGCCGATGTCCCCCCGGCGCTCCTCGGCATTGCCCGGGTTCCGCCCGCAGATAGGCGGCGCGGCATGGGCGAACGAACCCGCTATTCATTTTTGACCCGCTTGCCGGCTTGGCGCAGCGGGCGGAGCCGTGACCTTCACGATCACCCCAAGTGCCTCCTGTGAACGAATCCACCCATGGACCGCACGACAGGCGTTGCGGGGCGTGGCTGACACCGATCAGGTCGAGCGTTTACCGACGGACAGCTGGCCTGGCAAAATCACGCATTCGAATCGGCGCGCCGGTTTGAACGTGTGAATTGCCCGAGTTTCTCCGCGAGCCACACGCAGACCGCACCGAGTTCCCGAGAATCTGACCCTGAACGCAAAAAAAACCCCACCCACCCTCAAACCAAACCCCCAAACGGGACGATTCAGATGTCCTGGGAAGCTCTGACAATCAATGACCTGAACAGCGAACTGGGACCAGGCGATCAACAGTGTCCTCCAGCCGGTTCCTGATTCGCTAGAGCGGCTCTCTGCCGGCGCGGCTTCTCGCCGCGCGCCCCAGATTGAGAGGACGATCGAGGGAAACCTGCCGCACGCCTTTCCTCTCAGCTTCACTCTGGGCAATCCACTCGATCGGGTTGATGCGCTGCGCGGATTTATCGCCGGATCCCCGCAGACCGGGTGGAATTTTCCGTGCTCCCTGGATGACTGGCTTCGGCGGTTATAGTGCCACCGTATGGGTCGTTGGCAACGGTCCGCTGCGCGCGTCGCCGCCCTCGGGCAGCCTGGTGACTCTGGGAGCGGGATGCTATGGATGTCGGTTACCGGCGGGCAAGCACCGTGTGATCGCGGATATCCGCACGGGTCGTGTTCTTCCTGCTTGCTAGCCAGGCCTTTCGCGCAAGCGCTTCGTTCGATATTAGGTCCGGACCGATGTCTCAATGGCGTCGCATCGGTGATCGGGAAGCGGGCGGAACTCCCAGGACAGGCTGCAGCCTCGTTCGGCGCTGTGTTTCTTTGGCTTCACCCCCTTGATTGACCCGAAATTGAAACGTCGTCCAGGGCGGCACGAAGCTGCTTCCGGGTCGGCCTGCTGCTCCGTGTTCCGGCGGCATATGCCTTTGAGAAAGGTGATTGCATTCCGCGGCATAGGTATCGCATTGACTTCGCGATGGGGCGCGCTTGGAATGGGCGGCAATTCCGGTGTGTGTGGCCGTTTCGATACCCGGGATGCCTTGTGTCAACGGTCACGCATCTGCATGATAGAGATAGGCTTCCCCACAATGGCGCTGGCGGGCATCGGCACCGCATCGGCTTGGCGATCATGCGGGCCGATTCCCCGCGACAGCCGACTCCTCGTCCATAGGACAGCGCAATGCTGGATCGGGGTTTTTCAGGTTGGCGGCCACCAGGTCGGGCACCCTTGGCAGAACAGCCGCGATAAAGCCCTTCATGTCTTTACCGTGCCGCGCCCGAAAATGCCGTTCGGCGCCTTCGACCATGCGCGTTGTTCCAGCACGAAAGGCTCGCTCGACCAGTCCTGACCTGTCACCGGCACCACTCGGTTTGTGGCCGAGAGAACGACGCGCCGGGAATATTCGGGTCCCGCATACCTGGCCAGCAAATTTGGATTTCTTCCCCGTTTTCGTCACTTTCGATCCGCGGACCGCCACACCGTGACGGTCAGATACTCCTCGGAAAGGAAAATCAGGTTTTCAGGTTGGGACGGGTGGGACGTCGTGTCGAAACCGATCAGCTGCCCAGTATTTCGGGGCGCTCGGCGTGGGTTCATCATGCTCAGTTTTCTCAGAACGCCGGGGTCAGGATCACGAGGACGGTGAACAGCTCAAGCCCGGCCCAGCAGCATGCCTGCCGAGGAGCATCCATTTCGCAGCCGTCGGTCAATCGGCAAATGTTCCGACCGGGCGATGATCGGCGAGACCCGGGCGAATTTGAATGGCCGTCGCCGCTCCCGACCACGGGTGGGCTTGGTCGGAGTCGAGACCAGCGCACTCAGGCGAGCGCCAGCAGGATTGAAGACCAAGAATATAGAAGAAGACAAACCCCAGCACCGCGAAAGCGCGATTTCCTCGCGTCACCGGGTTGTGGTTAATAGGGAATGAAGACGATGGGGTGAAGCAGGCGCTTTAATCTGCACCGTGGCGATGCATAGAGAACCTGAAAAGCGAAACACCTTGATCCCGCAGAGTGGTCGAATCCGGCCGCAACCCCCGATGAACATTCATCACAAAGAAGATAATCAGCGGGGAAGGGAACCCCAGGTGTCAAAAGGCGGCGGTCGATAAGCCGGTTGCCAGGTGATGACGGACACCGTGTTGAAGGCGGCCGCCCGGGATTCGAGACGCCCAGGCCGAGTTCCTGAGACATGATAGAGGGCAACAAGGCTGATGATCGAGATCGCCCCCAGTACGATGGCCAGGAAACCAGCGCACCTGATGTCGCGCCAACAGGGACTTTCGGGCGTCCCCGCGCGGGCCTGCAGGTTACAGCACGCAAGGGGCAGCGATTCCGGGTGATCATGAACGGCAATTCGCGATGGTATCGGATGCGTCCAGTTTTGTCGAAGACCCGATACTGGCATCCAGTTGGAGAATCGCCCCGTCGGCGATGGTCGTCATGGAATTGGGCGATGGCGTCAAATCCGGACATGCCCCAGGCCAGTTAACCCAGCGCACAGGACGCGTCAGTCCCAGCATAGATCGAGCCGATCGCGGTGGAAGTCTGGGCCGCGCGGGGCAGCACCTTCTCTGAGTGTCCGAAGGCTTTCGAGCCTGAAGATCTGCATGCCGCCGACCTTGCAGCATCGGCAGGCACGGCGATGGCGGTGACGAGATTACCAAATCCGCCAGCCATTGCAGAGGGCAACGCCACAACAGGATACCCGGCGGTGCAGGCATCCGCCCGATGATGGCGAGTCGAGGCCGGTGGTCGTGATGCCGACATCGCTTCGAAGAAGGCATCGGCAAGCTTGAGATTCAGTCCGGCAAAGGCAAGGCAGTGCGGCAAAACACGTTCATGCCAAGCCAGCTGAGGCGTGGTTCGCACGAAGGCCTGGCGACTGCCGATTCTTCATGTCGCCGCACGTGTGGTTCAGGGATCAGTGAGCGCCGCATGAACAGCGTCAGCCCGCTGGAGGCCGCAAAAACCTGCCAGTTCACGAATGGCCGGTGGCGGCGTCACGAGCGCGGGCAGCATTTCATCGCATCGACAGTGTCGACGCAGACCGGCCGAGGATAAACCGAATGGGTCGGAAGGTTCGAGCACGCGGGAATGCACGGCTTTCAACCGTGGTCAATGTTCCTTGGCTGCGGAAGGCGGGTTTATTTTCGCTTTGTCGGCGCGATGTTGGCGCAAATGCCCGTCTGCCAGCAGGTGTTGGTTGCTTTAACTGCTGGCGCTTCGACGACTGGGTTTACCGATGAAGGACCAGGATCCCGGCGTGTATCCGATCCTGCCGGAACGCGCCCAGCATCGTTGCTGGTCACCATTCGACACACCGTGCTTGTGGAGCCGCCGGCCGTTCGTCAATTGCCTGGTTGTTTCGGCTTCGATTCACCACGCGACTCCCCTTGGGGCTTGCAGCACTTCATTGATGCAATGGCGATCTGGGCCAGTCAGTTTTTCCTGGATTTGCAGGCGCTTGGCATAGGCCATCGGCGCCCGGGCCAGCTTTGCTGATCCGACGGACACGTTTGCGGGCATGTAGCCGATGTGGAATTTTCCCCAGATCGGCGCCAGATGGTGCTCGCAGTAGGATTCCAGCCGGATATCGCGCAGGACGACATCTCGTCGTTAGCCCTCGACCTCCTCGAAGGTACGTTCGAGGAACTGCATCGGGTTTCCGATACCCGGCGAAACATTTCTTCAAAGGGCGGGCCACACGGGGCCGGCGTTTGTTCCAGCAGGCCTTCGCGTTTCGGGGTCGTCACCGGCCCAACGAAGCCAGGGGTGCGTACGAGACCTCCTCGGCATCGGTGCGGTCGGGGCGCGGTCATCTTCCGGGGTTATCTTCTTGACATGGTCTGTTCGTTGCTTTGCAGGGCTGGCGGCGGCGCCGTCAAAGTTCCCATTTTACGGCCGGGGAAAACACAGTTAATCTGGGAATCAGTCGCGGCCGAAATCTAGTTCGGGGCCGGATCACTTTGGTGCGGACTGTCGAGGGAAAAAGGCAGGAATACCGACGCATCGATCAGGTCGCCATTTCAACCGTTCTTGCATTTCATACGACCCGACCATGATGCCCGAGGGGCGTTCAGGGGCGTACGGCTTGTGTTATTTCAAAGATTCGCCGGGTTCGAAAGCACCGGCTGCTCGCCCACGACGCCGCCCCGCGGACCTCCATGCACCAGCCGTTGGGCATCTGTGATGCCAGTGACGGGAGCGCAACTGCACGGTTTTCCTTGCTGTCGTTCTCAATTCGCACCTGATAGGCCACACCGTAATGGTCCTCATCGGGCTCTGGACTGGGTCTTCGATATAGTCGGGGTCACGGGTGACCGGATATCCTGGTTTTCTTGCGTGTACATGGAACCTGTCGCTTTCACGTTGCGCCGCAAGGCATTGCGCAGTCCTTGCAGCCGGATTGGCATGACATGATGGCACCAAAGTCCAGTGCGTCACTTTGGGACTTTATGGGGAGGGGCCGGCCGACCGGTGGGTCACGGATTTGATTGACGTGATCCGGGGCCCTTCGGCTATAGAATTACGTCGGCGCGGCGGGTGTAGCTCAATGGTAGAGAGAACAGGGAGCTTCCTAAGCTTACGACAGGCGTTCATTCCTTCACCCGCTCCAGCCTTTGAATTGATTCCTGAAAATTGCAGCGAAATCAAGTATTTGCCGGCGTCCTGACGGCGGGTAAACGCATGCCGCTTCCGCCCCTGCACGGCAAGCTTGCGGACGGCAAGCTGGGCTTATCACGGTACACGATACAGCCAAGGAGAGCATGATTTGCGCACGATCGATATTCTCCGAGGATATGGAAAACGCGTTTCGCGGTTCCGTTGGATCTCAAGCCTTCTGCATGCCGCTTGAAACCTCGACATTCCCCAGGAAGCCAAGGACGTGATCTATTTTCGCGCGAACTTCTGTCCGTCGATCGGGCTGACGGCTTTCGGCTTGATACCCGGTCAACCAGGGGGCGCCGATTCAGGGGGCGGGCGGCGGAGATCACCATGACCCATGCGCGAAATGCCCGCCCGGCACCGGCCATCCTGCGCCCTCAGCGGACCTATGAGGGACCTTCACGGTCTGCGCGCGGCGTTTCGAGGTGACGTGGAATTGATGACGGTACCCGCCGGGTCCGAGCGGATTGGAGTTCGACACCTCTTCGGTTTCGCCCGGGGTCTGCGGGGCGTTCGGCAATATCAGGCGAGGACGAACGGGCTGTGCAGGTCTCATCAGCGGCCGGGGTCCATTGACATGGAGCGATATCGACTCCCGAGGGCACCGCCACGCAGCTTCGCCCGCGTTCGGGGAGGACGTGGGGTCGCCAGTTCGAGGAACGCGGCATGGACTTTACCGCGGGCAAGGACGCTGCTGACACCAGGCCGGACTAGGTGGCCTTTCGATGTGGCGGCGCGGCCCTGGTGCCGGCCCGTTTGGCATTTTCCGGGGACGCAACCGGAAATTGACCCTCGATCAAGGCGGCTCCTGCCTATCCGTCCGATGCTTGAAATCCCAACAACGGCATGGAGTATCCAATGGTCTTATCAAAACGATTTGCGGCCGGGTTCCTCAGGGTTGACCCACGAACCAGGGTCCGTCATGGACGCCGCGATTTGAAGGTCGCAAAGGAGCGGGAGGCCATCTGACGGGCATCAACCTGGTGCCGCCGCTTCAATTTTTGCCAATCTAAGCCCGGCCGTTGCCGTTTCCCGACGACATGATGTCGTCCTATTACGCCGAAGCGGATGCGATGGTTGAAAAAACTGCGCGCAACCTTTGAAGCGCATGAAGAAGGGCCGGTGTGGACTCCCGTTGGAATGGCAGGGGGGTTGCCGCGATCGGTTCTTTTTCCGTGCTCGAAGGAGATTCCGCGCCGGGTCACCGATCCTCTTTGTTCTGGCGGCAGCATGCTTCGGAGGGCGAACCGACTGGGTGCTGGGCGAGGCGAAGCCTGTTGCTGGGGCGTGCCGGTGCTGGCATTCCCGAGCGGGGCAAATTTGTAAAACCTTTGGCCAAGAAGGGTGCTTGTTGCCTGGGGCGCCGCGCGGCGAATGCGCCGGGCCGTTGCGCGATTGCCATGCCGATCCTGCGCGATGCCGATTCAGGTCGTGGTCCTTGCTGGAAGATGTGCACGATTGAATGCCCGTGATGTCGGGCGTGGGCGTTATCTCTCGCGTCATGGCGTCAATGCCGAAACACCCATGTTTCACGGACCGATGAGGTGTCGATCGGTGATGCGGATTCCTCAACGCGGTGACCGATCTGATTGCGATTATGATCGTGATTGGCGAGCTTGGCCTTCCCGCATCGCGAGATGGCATTCGGGCGGGGCGACCCGCCACGTGTTACAGCACATTGACGTGCAACCATTCTTGTCCCATAGGCCGCCGGATTCGGAGACAGATCATTTGACAAACCATGCCTGACGGCAACCGCCTGTCAGGCTGCGCCGCACCCTGACCCGCCGTTGCTTCACGCTCTATGGGGTGGGGGCACAGTGGGGGCCGGGGAACTTTATGTCTGACCCGCAAGGTGATCGGAATTGCCGGGGCATCTTTTGCGCCGATAAGTTTTTCTTGTCGGCGCTGCTCGCGGGGCTGAGCGCGCTGGAGCTTTGCCAGAGCTTGCCGTGCGGGATGCCCCCGTGCGGCGGGAGAAGCATATATGTGCACGAGGGCTTTGGGGTCTTCCAAACTGGCCTTTGATCGTTGGGGTCTGGAGGGTCGTGGCTGCCAGGTTACCATTTTCTTCTCGGCATCGTGCAGGGGTTTGCCGGTTATGTCCGGGTGCTGGTCGATGTGGCCGGCTGGCGTTCCTGATATCAATGGCTCGTTGGTGGTCGCGCCTTCTGCCTGCTTGCGATCTGGGTATCCGGCAGGCCTTCGATCGTGGCGCCGCTGTTTTTACCGTGATCGAGGTGGCGGTTTGCTGCTGATTTCATCTGGGTGGGCCGTGGATCGCTGGTGGATATGGGCGGGACGGGCGTGGAATCTGGGTGGCGGGATTCAGCCTTTGGCGCAATTGCCGCTGTTGTATCAGCGGGCTGTTGCTGGCCGTTTTTTCGCCTTTATTCGGTTTTGAGGGACATGGTGAACGTAGGTTCGAGGAGGGGTGCGTGACCGGACCGCACGATGCCCCCGCGGCGATCATCCTGACCATTTATTTTCACCACATCTTTTGATTATGTTGCCAATCTTCACTTGGTCGCGCTGCTGAGTGTCCCGGGAAGGTGGCGCTGGGGCAGAGTGAAGCACACTTGCTGATCTCTATTGCGGCCGCTTCGGGGGCGTTCGTCTTCTGCCGATTGTTCCTCGTTGGGAACGGCTTGCCTCATCACTTGGCGCACTGATCCAGATCATCATGGGCGCGCGCCGGCGTGCTGTACGGATGGCCGATCAGGGGAACCTGCCGCGGCTGATCGTATGTTGCATCCACGATTTCAGAGAACACCTGTTCGTGGCCAACCCCTTCTGGTCGGGGGGATTGGTCATCATCGGGTCGCTTCTGCTTGCCACTTGAAAAAAACCTCGCACGATCGCCGCGATCGCGATCCCTGAGCGTGTTATTGCGGCTCGGTTCAATCTCTCACTGATTGTCATCAGTATCGGGAGAAGACTGAAAACGCGCCCGCATTTCCGGGTGCCGGTCTGGATTTCCTGTGCTTCGGCGGGTTGGAGCAGCACCGGCCTGATTTCGTGTTCAGAGCCTGGAGTTCTCCGGCCTCGTGGAACTAGGCCGTTCGGCTCAGGAGAGGATGGGCGTCACCACGGTGCCAGTCATCGCAGGCGTGCGGGAATATCCGGCGACAGGCGAATACATTTCGATGGGGAAGCCGAAGATGCTGCCCTCGGGGTTTCAGACCACTTCGTTGTCCAGCCAGGCGCTGAGCGGCGGGAGCTCGGCATGGGACCGTGGCGGCAGTGGTCGCGCCAACTTGCGATTTCGATCAATTCCTCCTTAGAAGTTCCTGAGAGGACCGTTTCCTTACGTGCACGATCCATGATCCACGATATTGTCCCGGGGCCGCCAAGCAGTCGGGTGCCAAATCAAACATTTTTCCCGGTTTCCAGCGGAAGGTGGGGCGAGGCCCCGGATTCAGAATTGTTTGCCGCAGTATCAGCATCACACGGGAGCGCGCATTTCTGTTGGCATAGTTCGGCTGGGCCAAGAGGTGTTTGTTTGGGCGAAACGCGACCCAGGCTTTTTTCGAGAGGTTTTTTCAGGCGGGTGTGGATCCGGGGGCGGCTTCCCCGTTGCAAGGGGTTTTATTTAGGGGCCTTGAAATCTTTTCCTCTCTTTTTTTTT
>Ga0163217_1084539_pt1 | contig 12131 bp, 9 predicted proteins | sample SynspAceP_FD_185933 | JGI IMG/M metagenome (GOLD analysis project Ga0163217, IMG submission 185933) | Saline lake microbial communities from Ace Lake in Antarctica - Synechococcus sp. Ace-P (PacBio error correction) | ecosystem: Environmental > Aquatic > Non-marine Saline and Alkaline > Saline ... | reverse complement strand
CATGGTGCTTGCCATCGCGACATGAACGCCCCTTGATCGCGGTGTCGCCCGTGGCCCCCTCTGCTTGCGGCGGTACCAGACCCTCGGACGGTCAGGGGGCGGCTCATAGCGTGGCAGGCGTTTCGGCGGTTTATCAGCCGCCGATCAATCGACAGAAATCGATCTGGTCCTTATGCAACCAGATCAAAGCTGGCGCACCCCAGATTCAGCGCCCCCCCGTTAGGGCCGCCATATCCTTCGGCATCTGGTGGGTCCCGCATACGGTTTCTCTGCCTGCGCCATGGCGCGGCCATTGCTGTGTCATCACCGCCAAGCCATTCCCCTGCAATTCGCATGATGTTTCTTTTCCGCGTTCCTATATCGGCTGCTGATCGTAGCCTGTCTTTTTGTCAGGCACAGCGCTACCCCGTTCGCGAGCACCATGCAGCGTCATGCGAAGGTTTCGTTACGTTAGGGAAATCAGCTTCGATAAAAGCCCCTGGGTGGTCCCCAGGAGGACGGATTATTTGAACGCGACGGGTGCTGGTGGCTTGACCCTTCGCGGTATCCGGTGTCGAAAACAAAATTCCTATGACAACAGCGACCTCTCCATCGACCTCAATGCGATTTCCGGCCAACTGGGCATGGCGCTGAATAGAAATGACCGGCTGCGAAACCGGTGCCGTGATCAAGGCCAAACGCCTAGGTCTGCGGGAATCGAACCGCGTCGGCCCTGTTTGGCAGCCCAAGGGGCGCGCAAGTTCTTTTGTTGCCGGTCGCCGAAGAGGGCGCTAGCGCTGCGCCGCGTATTGGGGCCCGGCCCTGCGATCAACGTCTTTGCAGGGCAATGCCCGGAGACGCGATTGATCCGCTCTTGCCCGCGCGTGACCACCGCATGATGATCATTCGGGCGACCAGCCTGATCGGCACGTCGAGACCCTTCCCGGCCATCGTTTCGGGCGTTAGCTCAACAGCGGTATGAAACCGTCTGCATGGACCCCGCGAATGTGACGCAGCGCTGCGCCGACATCCGCAACTGGCCCAGAATCCGACGGCTTATTATCTCTCATCTGGCCTGCGCAGACGAAACCGAACCACGCGATGAACTGCCCGCCAGCTGGCAACTTGCGCGAGATGACCGACGGGCTGAACGTACGCGGTCACTGCGGCCACGGGTGGCATTCTGCTCGGGCGTGACTATCAACTTTGATATTGACCGCCCCGGTATCGGGCGTAGGCGGCTGCCCTTTCTGACGCACAGCCCGTGGTGATGCTGGATGTGCCCCGTTATTCAGGTACGGCGAGGTCAGCAACAGGCCACTCTGTCGCTATGGGCTGCGCTTGGACTGCACCGCGCCGTCGAGGTCGCCACCCACGCTCCGGCTATTGCCGATGGCTGATCCGCGCCTTGGGCAACGGGGCGACCCTGACACACGAGGGCCGCAATTGCCGGTCATGGGGCGCTGATGTCTCAATGTATTGATTACGGTCGACGTGACCAGCCTGCCGAGGTGCCCAAACAGCCTGCAGTTATCGGTGCCATCAATCGAGTCGATTACCGGTCGCAGGGTTGCGGGCACCATCGGATACGAGGTGCCTGACCCGCGCTTGGGGCCCGCTATGATCGGGTCATGTCGATCATGATCCACCGCAAAAGGGGGATGTCGCAGCGCGCCGGGCGTAGGCCGGCGCAAGACGCTGCTGCGTTTTTGAACCTGTCGTTGCTGATCCCTTTATCCCGTCGGCATGGGGTGCGCCGCTGTTGCGTGCGGGACGTGCTGCCCACTGTTCGGATAACTGATACCGAGATCTCGTTTCGAGCGTTTGAAATCGCTTTGCAAACCGAATGTTTTCGTTAAGCGCTATGGTGGCCTTTGCGCTGGCGCCCCTAGTGTTAAAGGGGAACTGTCGGGCTGCGCTGGGTGCAGTTTGATCTTATCGCCCGCACCCTACCTTCTGATGGTGTTGGTGCCAAAACTGGCGATGGCGGAACGTTATTTTTAAATTGCCCGTCTATGTGACCATTGGTCAAAGAGTCGGGATCGTCGATAGAAACGGCCTGGGTCTTTATCTCTTTCACTGGCATGTATGCTAGGGTCTGTTTGAATTAGGCTATCTTACGCAAAAATCTCCGGACCATCGGGGCGGCGACCACGTCCACCACACCTCCCGTTAAGTTGAATATAGGGTATTTTGGCCCTTTGTAGATCGATTCTTTTACCAAAAATAGAAGAATTTCTTTCGCCCTTTTGCCCGGCCGCTCGCTATATTCTTGCTTATTACGGACACATAACACAGGTGAGAACAGTATGAGACGCGCGATTGACGCACTTATCCAGTATATCTTTCAAAGACTCGCAGTCGCGCTTATTCGCTGTTGCCGCGCGTGCGCATTACCGTCGCGACTGTGATGCGGCCTTGGAATTATGGGCGTGGCGTCGGAACGGCCCATTCAGCTATGCCGGTGAACCTTCGAGAACGGGGGCATTAACGCACAAATCGGGTTGACCCTTTTTGGCCGTCGGCATTCCTGCTTTTCTTCCGACCATCGCCGTGTTCATGCAGCTTGGAAAACGTCACACGCCAGTTTTCTTCTATGAATATGAATGACGTGACCCGCGCTTACGGTGCGGTGGCATGCCGGCGGATCGGGTTGAAGTGTTTCAGATGTCGTCAGAGTTCGATCGTGCGTGAACGTCTGGCCCTATTCGCTGACCACCCTGACCTGAGCACGCTCTGAGCCCGGCCCTTCTCGAAGTTGCGGCACAGAGATGAAGCCATATCTCCAAGAGCTCGCGACGGTCTATGCGACGAAAAGACGTCGAGAACGCGCGCGCAACTCCTGAAAGAGCGTCAGGGAGAGTGTGAAAACCTGTTTCAACAGCCGTCTGGATCACGCCAAAGGTATCACCACCGAGATGAGCATTGCTTGCACGAGGTCGAAGCTTGAAAAGAAAGCATCTTCTCAACGTTGCTGCGGCACACATGGACGCGTCTTACTGCGCCGAAATTGCGGGACGGCGAGATCATGCCAGAGCTCGGCATAACCGCATGGTGACGCCGATGATATGAGACGGCGTGATTCACGGGTTGTGCGGAACTCGCCCCCCAAAGCCGCAGAGTAACTCAGCGTGATCTGCCCCACGGTTTTGCTGTGACGTTGTCGTTTGTTCGGCCAGAAAAGACGCATGGCTTAAATCTCCCGTTTACCATTCTCCTGCGCCCTCGCCTGATTTTACGGTGCTACCTACACAAATGGTCCGGGCGCTGTATCTTGTGACGCCTGGGTGAGTGGAACACGATCCAGCAAAGACAAGGGCGTGGCCTCGGGCTTCCGCCCCAGAAATCGCTGAGCACAGCGCGCCGGCGGCGCCAGCGATGCGTGGCTGACCAACCCTCACGACAAGGACCACCCCCGCCCCGAGCCAGTCGCATTGCCGAGCTTGACCGCGGTGTTGGGCGGCGGCTTTGTACCCGCGTCTGCCATTTGTTTTTCGGTTGGCGCGAATTCCGGGCATCGGAAAGTCCACACTTCTTGCTGCAGCCGCGCGCATCTTCGCCCGCAACGGCTTGAAAACGATTTAACGTCAGCGGGAGGAAGACCGGCACAGTGCGTATGGCTGCGCACAGCGCGTTGGGGCTGGCCGATGCTCTGTGCAGCTGGCCGCCGAACCAACCTGCGCGATATTCTGAACACGCGAAGAAGAAAAACCCGATCTCTTCGTCATTCGAACTCGATCCAGACGATGTGGAGTGATTAATGTCGATTCCCGCTCCAGGCTCCGTCAGTTCAGTCGCGCCGCGCGCACGAGGCTGACAAGCTTTGCCAAACGGCGCGGCGTATCGGTGAATCTTGTGGGCCATGTCGACCAAAGACCGGTCAGATCGCCGGGCCCTCGGGTGGTCGACAGATGTCGACCCGTGCTGCTATTTCGAAGGGTCGAGGCGGGCACCAGTTCGAATCCTGCGCGCGGTCAAAAACCTTTTTGGCCCGGCGGATGAAAATCGCGTGTCGAAATGACGGGCCAGGGGCTGGCCGAGGTGACCAACCCCTCTGCCCTGTCTGTCCGAACGCCGGCACCCCCGCGGCGGCGGTTGTTTTCGCAGGTATTGAGTACACGCCCCGTCCTATTGCGAGCTGCAGGCGCTTGTGGCCCCCTCGCTCTCATTTCGCAAGCACCGGCGCACGGTGTCCTGGGACGGCGCCGCTGGCAATGATTCCTCGCCGTGCTTAGAGGCGCGCTGCGGAATCCCCCTTTGCAGGGCTGGATGTATATTCTGAACGTCGCAGGCGGCATGAAAATCTCGGAGGCGCAGCGGATCTTGCGGTCCTGCGGCGCTGTTGAGTGCACGAGAAGACCGTGCCCTCCGCAGAAACCGTGATTTTGGAAATCAGCCTGTCCGGTGCGCTACGCCCGCCAGTCAGACCGAAAATAGGTCGAAGAAGCGCAAAATAACTTGGTTTACCAGCGCCATCGCGCCGCGGGCGGAAAACCTGTGGGGCGAAGAACGGGCATAACGCGTTGAATGAACCATGAGCGATCCTGAGGTTAATACGGAGCGTCACATAGAATATCGGCAGTTTAACCAGCTCTCTCGTGTGAGTGTAAGTCGCTCATGGATACTACGACACTCCATCTTCGACTCCATACTCGTACTATTCGTTGCGTACTCATATGCTCACATATTCTTGTCCGCTTTGTGGACCTATGGCGCGGGACTAGTGACAGCGGAATTTATGCCTCATTGCGGAGCAAGAGGCACTCGCCGCCGCGAGTGGTCTCTCTCGGTGCTTAAACTATCGCTAGGGGCTTCTCGCACCCGCAGTAGAACTATGTAGTCTAATACAAACATTAACATGCCGGGCCTTTGCAATCACTCCTGTCGTGCCATCGCGCTGATCGTCTGGACGTTCGCTCTGTTTCAGCCCCCGCCTGGTCTCGTCGCTGGTAGACAGCGACGATTCTGGGGGGTCTGACATCCAGGCGCTTGGGTTCCTCTTCTCGTGTGTGGCCCCAGGGTCATTCTGCTGTGTGGCGAATCGCGTTTGTCTACAGCAACCGTGATCACAGGCCAGTCCTTATACCCATTGGTTGATGAAAGCCGCTTCTGCCTCAAGTGTTCGGGCGCATTTACCGAGCCAGATCGAAGACCAATAACCCCGAAGGCGCACTGGGTTGATCTCCTATCTTCGACTGTGTCGACTGCGTGGCCGACACGCGCCGCTGCCTCTGGCGCGCTACATAAGTAAGACATTACCTACCCCCGTTTTCGGGGGGCGTTTGCGTTTTGGCAATATGCTTGCATCCGCAGCCGATTTGACCGTGCAAATTGTAAACGCGGCGTGACAAGGCGCGTTCTAAGTCTACCACAGCCCCTATCCTTTCAGTCGCGATTCGGAGTTCCCCGTTGTCAAAATCATGCCCCCCGCACACCCATTTGAGTTCCTCGTATCTGCGTGACGCAGATGATGGGGATAAACTTAAAGAAGAATGTGGGTGTCGGCGTGATTGGGCGTTGCAGACGCCTCGAACATTTTGTCGCCTCGGCCTGCACGCGCTGCAGCACCTCGGTCCAATGAAGCGGGCGGATCTCATCTATGACCCCACCGCCGGCTTCCAATCGCGCGCCGCTTTGGTCTATAGGCGCGATAACTTTACCTCGCAAAAAATCATGGAAAACACTGCCCGGCAAACACTCGATTCGGGCACTGTGCGCTTACTCTACCTCGGGCTAACACATAGACACACACATCGCCAGCGTGCTCGTTATAGCAACGCTCCATAGGCTACTTTGCCATGCGGTTATGACTGCGCTCGACTCACTTCTCTGCATCAACTCCCAGTGATCACCCCACCCTCTCAACGCCCTGGCTGCCGCGAATTTGATTGAACCGGGGTCGATCTTTTCAGTTCCTCGTCGGATAGCGGAATGTATCATATCACCTGATGGCGCGCTCGCTTCAACAAAACATCCCCCGAGCGGATGGAGCGCCCCTGCGCCGTGTTCGAGGCGCGTTTTCGGTTGTGGCCATGGACCCGCACCAAAACCTGATCGGCTGTGCGCGATCCATTGGGTGTGCGTCCGCTGGTTCTGGGCAAGCTCGGTGATTGGGCGCAAAGCTCTGAAACCTGCGCACTGGAACATCAGCGGTGCCGAATTCGTTGGAAATCCGAACAGGGCGAAATGGTGGTCATCCACCCCCCAAAAGTGTCGGAAAGCCCACTTTCCGTTTCGGCCGCGTCGCATCCCGCTTTTGTATCATTTTGAAAACCACGTCTACTGTTCAGGCCGTTATCCTGACAGCATCCTTGGCGCCGCGGTCCGTCTATGAAACCCGCGAGGCGATCGGCCGTGAAACTGGCCAAAAGAAATCCCCGTCGACGCGGATCTGTCTGCCCCCGTGCCAGGACGCGGGCACGCCGGAGCCATCGGGTTAGCCTTCGAATCGGGTATCCCTTGCGATGGGGATCATACGGCAACCAATACATGGGCCGGACCTTCATCGACCGAGCGAAACAGATCCGTAACATGGCGTGCGCTTGAAGCTTCAACGTGAACCGGGCGGCTGATCAAGCAAGCGGGTCATTCTGTGTTGACGATTTTCGGGTCGTCCGTGGGGACCACCAGCCGCAAGGATCAAGAGATGATTCTTGATGGCCGGCGCGAAGGGAAGTTCACCTTCCCGCATCGCGTCGCGCCCACAGCATGGCCGTGCTTTTACGGTGTGGACACGCCGCAGCGCGAAAAGCTGTTGGCCGCAACCATGATCAGAAGAAAGAAATGCCCGAGCCACTTCAAGTGGAGTAGCCTTCAAGTTTCATCTCGCTTGACGGGTTTGTATCGCGCCGTGGGCGAAAGCAAGAGGGGCCGCAACAACAAATGCCCGCAAGGTATTGCGATGCGTGCTTCTCGGGGACTACCCTGTCACCCCTATGGACCAGATCAATCAAGGGTTCGAGATGAAAGCAAGCGCCGAAAGTGCCGCTTACTCCGTTACATTTCCGCAAGGGCGGCGCAGGATCAACCCCTTCGCCCCGCCCTTTTGCTTTATGCCCCCGCGCCGCTGGGCAAAAGCTTGCCGGAACCTGGCAAAGCCAGTCTTCGCCGCTCCGTCCTGCCCTCTTCGAATGACCGGGCGGCTTTTGTTAAGCTCAACGGTCTAACCACTTCCCGACACCAGAGCGCACCAAGGGCACACTATGGCGACGACGAAAAAGCGACTCCGACACCGCAAAAATTCTTAGTCTGCAACGCAGGCAGCATCCTTGCCCAAGCTTGCCCTGATAGGTACTTTTGGCAGTCTGACCGAACCGCGCGCATTGATCCGGACGGCCGCGGGGATCACCGGCGTCACGTTGAACGACAAGATCAGCGGACGGAATCGTTGCAGCCATCGCGACGACAGCGTGTACTGTCGCAGCGCGGACGTTACCGTGACGCGAAACTGCCCAAGGGTGACCCGCGCGCACGATAGCCCGTTTGGCCCCTGTGTGCACCCCCGTATTGGCCCCGTGCCCGCTGCGACGCCGCGCCCCGCGTTGACGGGGCGGTGGGCTCAGGCCCAAAGCCACCTCATGAACAAAAAAGCTCTTATCACCGGCGCGTCCGCGGCCTTGTGCCGCTTGTGGCCGAAGCGCTTTGCGACACCCACCACATCGTTGCCTGCAGTGGCCAAACCACCGGGCCCTCGAGAGGCTGGATGAGCCGCATCCAGTCCCGTGGCGGCCAGTGCGACGCGGGCCCCGATGACATCACAATGCCGATGCAGTGGCGACCTGTGCCGGCATTTACGACCGTTTGGGGCAGCCTCGATCTATGGCTCACACTGCCGTCCACGCCGCCCCATTGGCCCCGACGATCACATCGCGCCAAGGACATGGGCGAAAATCATGTCCGCGTGTAACGCACGGCCACCTCGACGCTGATTTAACCTAGTTGGCACCGCTGCTGGGGGCAATCGGTCAGCTGTGTTCTTTGACGATCCCGTCGTTGTAGCGACCAAGTTTCTTTTGGAGCTGTATGGGGCCACAAGGCCGGCACAGATCGCGGCTGGCAAAAGGCTTGGCAGGCGAAAGCGTGAAAATCGGGCCGCGCCGTGCACGTCATGACGCCTGCCCCCATGCCAACCGCCACGCGCGCACGCTTTCCACCCCGGGCGAGGACGCGAAACGCTAAACACGCCGCAGATCGCAGGCCGCTTGAAATTCTGGCGCAACTTGCGCTTACCCGGCCCTAAAACTTGATGCGGCGGAAGCTCTTGCCTTGCCGCGCCGCGCCCGTCGCTTATCAGGCGCAAAGGGGAATTTATGCGCATTCTGATCACGACGACGACGGTATTTCATGCTCCGGGTCTTAAAGACCCTGCACCCATGCCCCGCACTGGCTGGACCCGACGGCGAAGTCTGGACTGTGGCCCTGCCTGATGAACAATCGGGCGTCGGCCGATTGCATCAGCTACACCCAAACCCATGATGGTCGAGAAACGTAGCGACCGCCGCTTTTCGTCGAAGGGGGGGAAGCCCGCCGCCACAACTGCGTGAGGCGGCGCTGCACGACTGTATGCTGATGCCCGTCCTGATTCTGGTGCTGTAGCGTGAACCGCGGCAATTAAACGCCGGCTGAAAACACGCTTTATTCCGGCACAATCGCGCGCGATGGGAGGCCGCTTTGCAAGGCATCCCGCAGTGGCCCTGCTTCGCAAACTATGGTCCGGAAAACGCGATCTGACGATCCCTTTTTGAAGCTTGCCGCATCACACGGGCCGATGTGATCCGGGCATTCTGGAGCCACGCCGCCCCACGGGTCGGGCTACCGTCTGTTTTACAACAGTGAACTTCCCCCCGTGGCTGCCGTCGACGTCCAAGGTATCGCCTTGCCGACTCAAGGGGTGCCGGCGCGGGACACCACGTTCTCTAACGATCCCGCAGCTGTTCCCCCTCGGGCGGCGGTTTTGGGATCAGGGGCGACCAACAGTCCCGACAGACGCTGGCACCGAGCCGCGCTGAACCTCGACGGCTATATCACTGTCACGGCCGATGGCGCGCTGACCTGACGGCTCATGATACATTTTGGACGCGGCTTAAACATCAATTACATGAGCGACGGAAGAAGAAATCACGGGGACGCGACCCCGCAAGATGCAGTTTCTTTACGCACCTCCGCTCCAAAGGCGTGACCCGACGCCCGTGTCTGAACGCGATGGAACAGATCGACCGTGGCCCGTTATCGTGGCCTGTTTGCCTCGCGCGCCTACGAGACATTGCCCCGCCGATTGCCTGCGGGCCAAAAACGATCAGCCAGCCGTCCGTTGTTTCGCCCTTGATGACGCAAGGCGCTCGATGTGTCGTCGCGAGACAAAGTGCTCGAGGTGCGGGACAGGATTCTGGCTATTAAGCCGCCATTCCTCAGCAAGCGCGCGGCGCGTCTATACATCGACCGCCACCGTCGGTTGGGTTGTGGAAGCCCGAAATTTTCCGTGATGACCCTCGCCCTTCAAAAACATCACCGCGATCATCGGCGATGAGCTTTGGTTTGCCCCGAACAGGCCCCCTTATCGGATCATTGTCACCGCTGCGGCCGAAGACCCCCCCGGGCCCCTTCAGCACAGCTCAAGGTGGGCGGCATATGGTGGTGCCTGTAGGCCAATCGGGACACGGTTCCAAACACTATACGGGTGCGCAAACAGAGACCGGGCTGGAAATCGACGAGGCTGCCAAAGTGCGCTTTGTTCCCTTGCTTGAAGGGCTGGAAAAGAGGCTAATTGCAGTTATGCAAGGGAACTCGCCCGAACGGGGACCCCAAGGCGCCATACGGCACCGGAATAACGAGGACGAGCAGATGACCAACCAAAAACGTGACCCGCTACCTCAGGTGCCGGTTACTGGCGGGCAGCTCTTTGCGCTTTTGCTCGCTGCCTGTGACCGCCCCCTGGATATGGATTTGCGCGGCGGCTTTGTGACGGTTTCACCACCGCCCATGCAGCCACCGGAGCGCTGGACGAACGCCCCGCACGGGACAACCGCGGGTTATCTCTGTACCCTAATATCAGGTCGCCGTGGCGCGGCTTGGTGACACGCTGGCTGATGTCGCGACCCGCGTAGGATTCCGATGTGGGAGCCTGTCGCGCTATACGCATCGACGCCACAGTCCCCCTCCGCAAGGGGAGAGATCATCGCCTTCCGACGCGTGTATCCGAACCGTCACCTGCAAACGGGGGCATCTGGGACCGGTCCGATCACCACCCGCTGCGGTCGTATGTCATTCCATGGCCGGCGGCGCGATCAACCGCGCGCCCGCCCACCGCCGGCGTCCAACCACCGGCCCTACGTCGCCCAGGACCATGACCCCGAAAAAACCCAGAGCGAAACAGACCGGGATCAACCATCCGCCACCCAAGTCGAACGCGGCGAGACCGCCTATACCATTCGCACGCCTCTATGCCGTGCCGGTGAAACATGGCCGAATGGAACGGGCTTGGTTGGCTGATTCTCTGTCCGCCGAGGTCAATTCCTGCTTGATCCTGTCGCGCAACAGGCCGCGCCAAAACCGCAGCGCCGCCGTGCCCGCCGCGGCAACACCACGCGCCGGCACCCACCGCCCGACCACCACCAGCCTGGCCGGCACCGGATGCCCACACCAACCCGCCAAAGTGCAGCAAAGGCCTTGCCCCCCGTGGATGAAAAGCCCGCTACCAAAACCCGAACCCGCGGGCGGGCCAAAACCCGTTCGCTGACGGGGCAAGACCCACACAGCCCGCATCGTCGGGGCGCATGTCGCCGCCCGTTAGGGCGAGCATCATCCGCCGCCTATTCCAAGGGCAAGAACGAAGGCATCAACATCAAGGGCACGCCGGTTGCTGCCTGAAGGCCGCGGATAGCGGTACCGTCGCAGCGATCACAAAAGCGCCGAAAGGCGTGGCGATCGCGCTGATCCGCCACCCTGACAACGTGCTGACCGTCTATGCGAACGTCGCCAATGTGTCGTCGCTAGGGTGATAGTGTGGCAAAAAAGGGCGAACATCGCCAAATTTGAGGCCGGGCGACGATTCATTCATCCATTTCGAGCGTCCGCAACCGGCCTTTGATAGCTCGACGACACCCTATCTGAACTAAGTGAATTTCGTGTTATTTTGGTGACTGCGGCCCTCCAAAGGGGGCCGCAGCTGACCTATATGGCGTGGTCACAAAGTGACGCCGCGCCGCCCAGCCAGATCAACAAAATACGCCACGCCACCACGACCCGACCGCGCACGCGCGTGGCCTGCCACTCAATCGCTTCGCTATTGTAGGGTTTCCTTGGCGTCAATCTTACGCCATAGCATCGCAGTAGCGCGGATCATTCCAGATATGCTTTGATCTCAGGGGTTGAAAACCAACCACACCCGACGCGATCCGACAATGACCACTTTTTCCTCAACCGCTTCGGCAGGGTTGATGCCGAAAACCGCGTCTTCGTTTTCGATCATATCGCGGGGCATCAGGTGGGCGCGGTTCGACGTGGCATAAGCCGGACATTCTCGGCCGCCCACCGATCGCCATCCAGCACCGCCTTGAGCCGATTTGTAATGCGCCATCGTCATGACAAAGCTGAGGGTCATTCACAATACAGGTAAAACGCTGCCGCGCGGCCACGCAAGCAGGCACCGTCAGCAAACCGGCCCACGACGGCAGGTCTTCGCGCTTGCAACTCAACTGATGCGTGCAACCGGTCATGGTCTTTCTGCGGACTATGGCTCATGTGCCCGGCCTTGACTTCAGTGGCGTCCGAACTTCCCATCCCCCCGCGTCTGCCCCCAAGCATTGGTGACGCGTTGTTTGCAGGCGATTCCAGCCGGCGAATCTGTGGTGGGTGTGGGTGGTGTGGTCTGTAGCTGTAAAACAAGACGCATGCGCGCTACGGTTCTACACCTACCAAGCAGGGACAGATGCACTTTGCTGGACCTTTCTCAAACCGGGCCCAGATGGGTGTGGTGTTTTCAGGCCCTGTGCTGCCAGACAAAGGGCCCCCCCGGCCACATTTCAAGAGAGAGTCGGGGGGGCTTTCGGCTGGCGGGGGGCAGGAGGGACATTCTCTCCAAGCCCGGGGGCCGCTTGGCCGGATTGACGGGGGTTTTAAAAAAAAAAAAAAAAATTCCTTTTTTCTTTTTGCTC
>Ga0163217_1069169_pt1 | contig 12131 bp, 8 predicted proteins | sample SynspAceP_FD_185933 | JGI IMG/M metagenome (GOLD analysis project Ga0163217, IMG submission 185933) | Saline lake microbial communities from Ace Lake in Antarctica - Synechococcus sp. Ace-P (PacBio error correction) | ecosystem: Environmental > Aquatic > Non-marine Saline and Alkaline > Saline ... | reverse complement strand
ACGGAAAAATTTTTGAAAAAATCCAAGAAAAAAGGAAAGAAAAGGGCCCGATGTCCTGATTTTTTTTTGAAAAATACATCAAAACCGGTAGGACATTTTCAAATTTTTAGGCGCATTCATTTTTTGCAGCTTGATGTCGGGTGGAGGGGTTTCTCCTGGGAACTTACCCTAAGAAATTCGGGGAAAAGAAGGGCCTTAAATGCTTTGCCAACAAAAAAATTGGAACCGCCGGATAGATTTCTGGCGGATGGGGCAAGTAGGAAAGGGACAAAACCGTTTAAAAAAAAGATTTAAAGGGCAGGTTTCAGATTCACATTCTCCTTAAACTTTACTCCTCAGGCTAATTGATTTGGATTCTTTCCCCTAAACAAAAGGGACTTTTGGGACAAAAATTGGGAAAAAGTAAGAGAATTGCCCAAATCCTAGGAAGGCTGGGAGGGATTAAGGGTGTTTGTAACAGCTTTGGAGGCGTTCCGCTATCCGAGGCTATTTCTAGTTGATTCTTTATGGACAGAAAATTTAATTGCTTCCGTAAAAAAGGGCTTAGTTAGGTCCAAGAGGGGGGGAAAAAATTCAACTTGGGGCTAATTTTATTGCTATGGAGAACTCGAGACCTCCACACGGGCTAAAGGAAATGAATCCCAATGGGGGCATTAACAATGGCATCTTCCTACTTAAAAGATGGGGATTGAAATCAATCTGAAGGGGACCCATTCATTTCCACAAACCATATTTAAGTATGGGTTCATTTACTGGGGTTCCTTGATGGAGCCCGGGAAAGAGTAATCCGTGCATTTCAGCCGTTGTAAGTGGGAATATTTTTTAACTACGGGGAAGAAAACCATTTCCAAAAAAAAAGGGACTTTACCTCGATCTTTTTTGGAATGCTTTGGAAAGTCCTTCAGGGGACTACCCAAAACTCCAATCGGAGGGGACTATTTGCAAATCCGGGGGGGGGAAAATTACATGTCGGTGCGGGTTTTTCAGGGACTTCGGAAACGGCGGTTTGAAGCCAGGATTTTATTTCAGAAAAACTCAACAGAAAGCGGTTACCCCCCATCCAAATCGTCAAAAACCTTTTTCCTCAACACCCAAAAAATCAAACCTTTTGCCCGTTTTCGGATCAAGTAAATAGGTTTCTAAAAAGTTTCATTTTTCTTCGTTGCTTTCCAATTCCAGATTCGGAGCGCTAATCCGGGGAAGTGGATTCAATGCACTTGGAAACGGATTTACTGGCCCATTGATTAAGGGGACTATTGGGAATCGAACCCCCTCAAATGCGTTCACACGTTACAAGGTTTGAAATTAAAAGTTCTTTTTCAATCCATTAAAAAACCGGGGCATGGACTTTTACCATCGCTAACCAATTGTACAGGGTCCTTTTGGAGAAATTACAGTAATTTCGAAGGGAACAGAGGTCTTTTTATTGTCTTGTATCCTAAGTCGGAATAAACAGGCTTGGTTCCGAAGATTATTCGGGGCTCGCCGAGTGGGGATTCTCACTTTTAAAGGGAGGAGCGGAATTGGGAAAGGTATTCGGAAAAAAAAGCTTTGGGGCTGAAAATCGCGCACTTTCGTATTCCCCGCTGTTAAACAAGCCTCACAATATCGAGGGGGCCTCAAAGAACAAATCCAGTCCAAGGTGAGGTGGCCGTGATCTATTTTGGCCCATGGCAATAAAAGTGGTAGATTTCAGGCAGGGGAAAGTAAAATTACATTTACCAGGTTTTGAGAGTGCGGCATGCGCTCTTTTTTGGGTTTCATTACCACACTTGTGAAACAACCGGGAAAGTAACACCATTTATTTTCCTGTTGCTGGGGAGATTAAACATTTCGAAACCAGTTTCCGGAAAAACCGCTTTTAATTAAAATTCCCATTGGAAAAGTTTTTTCCAACTTTCAGATATCCATTTATTAGTCGCCAATTAATTCCCACAAGCCACCGTGCTTTGCGCTATTTGCGCTCCAAAGTTTGCGGCTGGATTCAAGGATTATTCAAAAAACTGGGAACATGGGGAACCGTGATCGGGATTGCTGTTAACAGATTGATACAAGAAGCAGTTGGTTCTTGGACTTTGGGAAAGAAAAGACCTCGGATTGTTCATTTTCAAAAATTTGGTGATCAAAAATACGCGGTCAGGCAAGCAAAGGCGTAACCAAATTGTAGGCATAAGAAAAATAACAAGGAAGATACATTTACTTTTTTAAATCAGGATGACCTGCTACTTTAAAAAAGACCAAATCAAGTTAAATGTGTTTGACAGGGAACATCCGGGGAATCCGCAAAGCTGGAGGTTTTTGGGTATTTTCAGGAATAAAAAAAAATTTTCTCCTTCGGGAACTTCCCAAGATTGGAAAATAAATTTCCTTTTTTGCCGGGAAATGTATTGCGGGTGGCTTTCTCAAAGGGGAAAATTTTCACCCGCACCATTTTTAAGGTATTGCCACTTCCACTTGGTTTATGGTCATTCATCTGTTTCTAAAAAAAAATTGGAGATTGGCAAAATGGGAGAAGATTTTATTTTGTGCTCACTGCGGCAAGAGGTTGGCTTTTTTTCCGGGCCCTTCTAAAAAAAAAATTGCTTTTCCACTTTTCTCCCACTAATCGGGCTAGGGAAGTTTTCATTATTCATAGTTGCAGAAGCGAAAAAAAGGGGTATTTACACCGAGAATTAAAACAGCTGTCGAAACCACGCATTATTTTTCTTATTTGCCCGATTTTAAAAATGACCGGGATTTAAACTAAGACGTTTAGAAAAAAAGCCCGCGGTGGAAAGTTCGAGGTGGGGGACTATAATCAATTCTAGTTTTTCAAATTCGAAAGTACCCTGATTCGAAAGGAGATGATCGCCACCGCTTTCCTTGGCCTTTTTTAAAGACCCTTCTTAGGTGTCACCCAAAAACTTTTCTTTTCGGGGATTCCTACCTTTGGAAATGGAAAAAAAAAACGAGGGAATTCTTAAAAGCCAATCTAAGGAATATTTGGACAAGGGGAAGCAAAACCTAAGGGGCGGAATCAATAAGGAAAAATTAAGGTTCATAGAGGGACTGCTAAACAATAATTGAAAAAATAAGGTTTTCCTTGACCATTTTAAAAGACCGCTTTCTTTCTGGTACTGGCCAGGGTTTAATTTTTTTAACTTTAAAAAAAACTTTAAGGACCAAGCCTTAAAGCAAGTGATTAAAATTTTAACCCTTAATTCCGTATTTCCCGTCTTTCTCTAGGTGATTTTTCTTTTTTTTCATTGGGGCCAATCAAAATCTTCTTGAAAAAAAACGGCTTTAAATGTCATCTCATTTCTTTTTACCGATGATCGGGCTTCGGCGGGACCTTTCGAATTCAAGTGGGAATGGGACTCATTAAAATACTGGCCAGTCTTGGATTCAATTGGGAAATTTGGGGAATTGCTGCTTTTGATGCTTCTATTGTGAAAGCCCACTCTTGCGGCCCCCGGACCGCGAGAGGCAAAGTATCTTTAACGGGTCGCTCCATTTGCGCCACCGGGACACCGTTTCAGTTTTTCGGGAAATTGGCTTGGAAGGGACATGGGGCTGCTGGCCCGGATAGTACACTGGGCAGAAACTTTTTTAAAGGGGACAACGGACTTACCCAAAAACAGGACTCCTTTGGGGCAAAGTTGGGCCAACCAATGGGCGGGGGGCATTATCCCAATCATCCCACTGGCTCAGGGGGGTTTTGAATGAATTTACCGGCTTTGTAAGCCTGGTCATTGGTTTCCCATTATTTCGATACGGGCATGTGGAAAAAAAAAATGGAAAAAAGTGTAGAAAGGCCGGGGAAGGGGGCTATTACCTCCAAGATGTGTTGGGGGGGACGGATGAAGGGCAATTGGCCTTTTATAAACGGAAAAATAAAAGCGCAAAAGGCATTCTTTCACTTAAACCTTGGCCTACAAATACCCCGCGCCATAAGGCCCAACATATCTCAAAAGTTCCCGATCGAATACTTTTGACACCTATAAAAAAATTGGAGGGGGCTCTCGGAGAGTGGCGGCGATCTCACGGAAGTGGTGGAGTATAAATAATAGATGCAATTTATTAGGGGCCGGACTACTCGCTAGGGTGAGGGAAATGGGGGCCTGAGGAAAACACAACTATTTATTTATTTCCTGGGGACTGCATAACGGCCCGGAAATGGACAAAGCGATTCAATGCTGATTTGAAAGGATCAAGGGCAGTTATCAATGAAGGAGCGAGGGGTCCGCGTTCCTTCCTTTGGAAATTAAACCGGGGGAAAAAATAGTCCTAGGACTGAAGGAAATCCCCAGGTGTTTCATATTGGACATCTTGGGCCCACTTTGGGTGGATTTGTATAGGGTTAAATTTTTTGAAGAAAAGCTTCCCCCTAGATGGTATTTTCGCTGGTCCAAAACCCACTTCAACGCGAGGAACACAAAGCAAGGTTCCAGGGGACCGATCGGGTTTCGGCATGGGGTTCGGCTTTCTCCGGGACAAGGTTTTTTTGAAAACAACTTCCGACCGGGGGGCGAGGGGCAATCCCGCAAAAGGAACTCTTTTGCTTTTTGAACTTTTTTGGCAAACTGCAGTGGAACTGTATTGATTTAAAAAAATGCGATTCCTGGACACGCAAAAACCTCGCTTCGGTTTTTACCTGTTGTTCAAACAACTTTCGCTTACCAATGAGTATCAAGGGGCTGTGGCAAAAGAGCCTACAAAAAGGAAATAGAAAATGAATCGGCCAATTTTTCCATCTCGAATCAAAAAAGCCCTCAAATCGTTCTTTTCAGGTTATGAAAGCGACATTTCTCAGTTGAAATCCGATTCTTTGTGGAAGGCTCAATTGGCTGGGCGGCAGGAATTTGGGCGGTGACCAATTTGGAAAAAATATTCGCCGGACAAGTAATTTCCTTGGAAAATTGACACGTATTGGACTTCTGGGCGTACACGGAAGTCTTTTCTTTTTGGATTATACAAGCGAAAGGATGATCAAGTAGGATCTGGGACTTATTGCTTTCGAATTGGCGATATTAGGAAAACTCCCGTTTCAAAAAATAAACTCAAGCCTTTTGGAGGGGCAAAACTTAATCCCAAGGGCCCAGGACCGCCTCATCAAGGAAAAGAAAGCTGCCTGGAAAAAGGCCCTGGGGAAAACTTATTTCCAATCGGCGATTCCGTAGATTTTAAAAAAGGAGGGGATACGGCTTGTCTTGATGTCAAAAAAAAAACATAAGGCCCCAGGGAGGGGAATTTGGGGAGATATCTTAGCATTCCGGCTAATTCCAAAAAAAAACGAAATCGAAAACTTAAAATCAAAAATCTAGAAATGGAAAAATAACCAAAAGAACCTGGACGCTGGAACCCTTGAGAATTGGGTTGGAAATCCGCCAGTTGGGGAAACACCCAGATGGAGTTGACGGATGTTGGTCGGATTATTTGGAAGGGGGATCCGAGGAGAGAACCCAATCTGGGAAGCCGAAACTCCCTGAGGGGGGAGGTGAAGGCTACATTTAATTTGCTCCAATTCCCTAAAAAACCGGACAAAAAGTCCGGAACTAAAGTTTGTTAAGTTATTAGTTTTCAAGTGTATGGCAAAAGGGTTATATCGTTAGGAGTTCAAGGAGACCATTTTGCCTATATATTAAGGGGAATGTTAACATCCTCGGTTTTTTTTGGCTTTGGATCCAAGGACACAGGAAGATCCCCTATGGGGCGTTTCTCGGGGGCGAGACCTGGCTTTGGCTCTGGGAATTGGAAGATCCAAAAAATGTTGGGCGTTAGGGGGGAACATGCGCAATGGGTATGTGGATCGGGGCAAAGTGGTGGGGAAACTGGTGGGACAAAGGCGATGGATGGGGGTTTCCCCGAAAAGGTTTTCCTCAGGAATGTTGGGTTTAGCGGTGGAAGGTGGAAATCAGTATGGCAAAACATTTACCGCACTGACGGGTGGGCTAGGAAAACTCCTTTTTTAAAAACTAAATACTCGAAGAAAAGGGGGACTTTCCAGTGAGACAGACCCGAAAAAAACTCCTATTTTATTGCTTCCCGTGGAGGGGACGGCATAGTTGCATGAGAAAAAGCCAGGCAGAAATTATTTGGCTTGGGACAGGGATTTCTATACGAACAAAATTGGAAGAAAATGATCGATTCTGAAATGATTCTGAAGAATTTAGAAACTTTCAGAATTTCAAAAAAGCGGAAACTTGGGGAAGGCGGGATTTAAGCCATTTTGTATTGTGGGCAACATTTGGTACGGTAAAATTAAACCGTGCTATAGATGCCTAATGGGGACGAGTTTGCTAAACGCTTAGCCAGAAAATTAACCACCTTTGGTTTCACTGTGGACGGGCGGGCTTATGGAACGCACTTTGCAAGTTGGGAATCAATTTATTTCGAGGATCGACTAAAAGGCCATAGAAGAAGGGGCCGAACAGGGCTTTGGGCCTTTTGATCTTTCTAATTTTGCTTTTAACTGTCCCTTTAATGAAATCGGCTTGGCACGGGTTGACTCCGAGAACAAGCAAAACCATCGAGATTCGCTATTTCTATTACGCCCAAATTAACCTCCTTCCCGGAGGGGCCCCGAGGGATTGGCAGGGAGGGAATTTTGGATTTACTGAATAAACTATTGGGGCTTTGAGCTTTTTTCCCGAGGGATTCCAACGGCGGCTCAAAAAGTATGGCAGTCACTGAAAAGGACCAAGGGGTTGGAAGAAATATCAAAAGTATGGGCTTGCTCAGAATTAATTTCGCCAAAGGGCGGAATACGTCGGGCTGAATTAGGTGACTTTTTCAAAAGGGCGGCCTCAATTGGAATCTAAACCGCTTCCGGTATCGGATGGGGAGTATTAACTTGCTCCGAATTGATCCATCCAGGATTACAACCGAGAAGAGCTTTTCGGGGAAGTTGAACTTCGGGAATTTTTTGCTACGGCTACAAGAGGGAAGGGAAAATTCGCTCCCACCAAGCTCGACCATTTCTTCAATGGGAACACAGTTTACACTTTCGGAATTCGCCCAAATGGTCAAATGCAAACGAAACTCGATTTGAGGATATGGATTCTACTGGTAAAAAGAAAGTTTCTGACGGGGAATTGGCAATACCCTAACTTTAAATTGAAATAAAGGTAGATTTAAGGTTAAAAATTTCCTTTTGTTGACAAAAAATAAGGAAATCTTTACATTTGTGCTAAAATAAAAAAAACTATTTCTCTTAAAAATGAACCAAAAATCAAAATTTCTGGGGGCGATTCTTATCGTCTCACATTAGTCTCCTTTCGGCCTTCCTTTCCAGGCTTCAGGAAGTGGGTAATTCCAGATTTTTGGAATGTAAAATTGGTATAAAATTAAAATTGGTCACGGCAATTTAAGACGGCTGTTTTTGGCATTGGGTCGCTTTTAGTAGTGATTCCATGGGTCTGATCCGTTAAAGTTTATGGGTTAAACGGAGGTGTCGGTAATTACGATGGCTTCTGAATTTCCAATTTTAATTAGACCATTCGCTGACTCTGATTTCAAGATAACTATTGGGATTTTTTGGTCCTTCGTTATTGTCTGGGTGATTCCTTTTCCGGGGGAACTAAGTTGGTTGCTGGGGAACATAGGGCCGAAATATTGGCCTTTCGCTGATGTTTTCCTTATTCTAGTGTCGGATTTGGGACTGGAGGACCATACCTTTATTGTAATAGCAAAACCACGAATTTTGATGCGGGAGGCTTCGGGCCTCAACACATCCGCTGGGAAGGATTTAAATTAAACCTGAATTTAATTAAAAAGAGCAAAGGGGAACCCACAATTCCCTGCTCTTTTTTTGGCTCCCAAATAGTATGGCAAAGCTGATCTTAGAAGGGGGGATTTTTTACGTGGAAAGCGATTTGCCGGGCAAGGCGGGATTGGACTTTTGGGTTCAGACTTTCCTTTTTGAAAAATTTTTTTCAAAAATGTGCAAAGCCTTTGAATGTTGGACGGGTCTCAGGGGGAAAGGGTGTGATTCCTATTCACCTTTGAAGGAAAAAAGCAAAATCCTCATGCCTATCGGGAAAGATGGGTCGCTTTTTCTTTCCCCAACTGTAGCAAAGGGCCCAAATGCCGGGGGTTTTATCAAAAAGGTCAGGAAGGAAAGGAAAATTTCGCGTTTCACTTGAAAAACCCTTTATCGCGGAAATGCTATTCCCACAGAAGCCCCAAGCTGGCGAAGCTCCATCCGATTTGCCCTGAATGACGATCCCGGTAACAACTTTCAGGCATTTTCAAAAACTTCCACGAAAGGCTAATCCAAAACCCAATTGGCGGATTGCAATTTTACATTTATTGGAACGAGTTTCACTGCGACAAAAGCTAAAAATCCGACGAATTTTTCCTCACTCTTAAACCGAGGTTAGGAAAAAAGCGTTAAAACCCTTCAAGGAGATAACTTCCCTATCGTCAGGTAAGTAGGGCGTCTGCAGTGTTTTCCAAAATCGGGGAAGGTGAATAGCGCGTAGGATCCCAGGTCGGAATCGAACTAGGATCTCCTCCCGCGCAGGTCTTCTCCACGGGCACATAAAGGGCATGGGGCTGCTCTGCTTTGGGAACATTTATTAGGCATTTGGAATATCCACGAACCAATTTGAAAATTTCCAGGTTTTTTTTGAAAGTATACTTTTATTCACTAAATCGAAGGTTCAAAGCGCTGATGAAAACAAAGCCGGTAACCTTAATGGCATGTTAATTTGGGTAAAATCGAAAAATATGGTTTGGGGGCGCTTTCTTTAAATTCCCAATTTGCTGATCAAAAGGCAGATTCTTCTGGCGTCGAAGGGTATTCTTAAGGTGTGCCGCTTCCCCAAAAAAACCTCCAATCTCGCCACCAATTTCCCCAGTTATTCCAAATCCGCTCTTCCGCGCAGTTCAAACTTCCACGATTTAAAATTATATATCCAAGAGGGAGGGGGGATAAATTCCTTCGGTATTTCGGATTGGTAAAATTCACTTCTGACCAAAAGTCACCGCTTGCGGATCCATAGAAAATTATTAAAACAATCCGCTTGCTTGGAAGCCAAAGAAACTCAAATTTCCATAAAGGCCCTCTTTCCCTTCGGCACTGGGATTGCCAACTGGCTCAATTTTCCGATTCGCCAAAGGTCCGCGCCTAAATTTTTGCCAAAAGGGCAATTTACCCATTTTCGGATTGGACGGCAAAGGGAATAGTTTTATTTAGGGGGCGTTTGTTAAAATGCCTCTTGCCGTAAAAATCGCTGTTTTTCTCCGGAAACGGACCAAATCCAAATATTTTTCCAGCGATTAATGGGGGAGTTTCTGATGAACGAAACATTCATTTTTCACGACCTTGACTAGCACTCCCTCGTTATTTCCTGGAAATTCCAAGTACTTGTTATAGCTGGCTTTGATAATAAATTCCCAGCATTGCTGTCGCAAATAGATTTTGGGCTTTATTCTGATAAGAAAGGAAACTCGTGGAGAAATTCTGTTCAAATGGGGGTTAGAAGCTGTTTTCTGCAACAGCTCCCATCCAGTTCGAACTCCTCCTGTTCACCCAATAAGCGATTTGTCCTGTCATAAAAGTTTTTTTTGAACCGGAAATAAATGGCACCATACTGGTTAAAAAATTCGAAAGTCGATTTTTTCTACATCGGATTTTCACCTGGACTGAGGGAAAGGCAAGTGCAGGGCGCGATTCAAACGTTTTGTGATGGAATACTTCGATATGGTAGTTGGGGGAACTCGTATTTGAGAGGGATAGGCTTTTTTCCAAAAATTTACTGTTCTGCGGGCTTTCTAAATTGTTTTCTGATCCTGGGAAGGATGTGATCTAAAAACGGCAGGTTTTGGCCTCCGTTACTCTTCGTCCCAATTGGGGCCGGGGCATTTATTTTATAGGGGGGATCATTTATTTGAGCATATTTTCTTAACTCAGGTACAAAAGGGTTTTCAAAATCATTTTTCCCGGGAAATCGCTTCAATTTTAATCCGGTGGATAATTCCAACTGGGACTTTTGGATTTGTTAGGGCAACATCTAAGGCAAACTAACAAAATCGGTTCGGGCACCGCTTCATCCTTCAGTTTTCCTCGTTCAAGGGCAACCATTGCCTGAATTCATTACAAAAATTGGTTCCCAATTGGCGCGGCCTTACACCTATAAAAATTCAAAACTTCAGGTTTTATCATTGAGTTTGGGTGGTAGTCTTCACCTGGAAATCATTGAAAAGGTCGGAAGAAAAAGGGGCAAGGGCCAAATTTAAAATCTGGAAAGGTTCCCTGGCAAATAGGGATCTTCGCGCTGGATTTACCAGATTAAAGGGTTGTTTTTCGCCAAAATCGGTTCCTCCATTCGATAAGCGTCCAACTCGGATTGCTTCCCTAGTGCTCAATTGAGGTAAGCCATTTTATTTCCCGTTTCCTTCTTTTAAGGTAAACTTCAAAACAAAAAAAGGGGGAAAAAACCTCATTGGCATCCCAATTCTGTTTTGCAGGGAAAATTTCCGGGCCCGGCGATCAATCCACATTCTTGATCCCGATTTCAATTTGATCCCCACAGGACCTCCGAGGAACCCTGGAGTGGCAAAGGTGGTTTGAATCACTGTTTACTTTCCGATTTCATCTTACGAAAAAAAACTTGTTTCCTTCAATTGGGGAGCCTCCACCCCGGGATTTTGATTAATTGGTCATTCTGGGAAAACCTTGCCGTAACTGGCTACTCCAGGCAACAGGATTTGGGATTTAACCCGTGAGATATCTCGAAATTCCCAAACCAGGAAATTATCGGTTCCGAATTCCTTCATTGGAATCAATTTGTTCTTACGAAAAGGCGGGGGTTTCTTCCGATTTTTTTTCCTTCGAAAATTTCAGATAAACTAACCAACAAACCCTCCGGGACTTAACTTCTGAACGCAGATTCTTCTTACCCAAGTCGAAAAATCAACTGGACAAGCTTGTTGCTTTAAATTCACTTGGAATTCTGTTAGGGGCTGTCGAAAGGGTCTTAAATCCTTTACGAAACTTGGGCCCGCAACGTTATTATATTTTAAGCCCGGGAGGCACATTTTTACGGATTTTCGTTAAAAAAAACCATCTTCGTTAGAAATCCGCTCCAAAGCTTCGTTTTCTCCAAATCACTAGAACGTTTTGGGGCAAAAAGGAAACCCGCTTGTTATTTACCGGATTTGGGGACTCTTTCGGACCACGAAAAATTATTCCATGTGAGAAATGCTGGAAAGTGGAGAGGGGGCAACCAAATTACTAACTTAAAAAGAATAATAAAGTTAAAAAACTTCAATAAAAATGGGATTGTACATTACCTAGAAAAATTCAAATTTCAAACCCAAAAAAAAGTATTTGGATTACCGTTGGGGAAATTATTTCGACAAAAAAATCAAATTCCGGGGGGAAATATTTTCATATGATGCTGTTTGTTTTTTCTTTTGTTCTTCTCCAAAAAAGGCCTTCCCCACCAAGGAGTTGCCTGGCGAATTGCATGATGCCTCGAAGTGATCAGGCGAAAAAAAAGTAACAAGAAATAAAAAAAAAGCCCCAAGGATGGTTTTTTGATTTTGGACTGTTGCACGAATGATTGTGAAAATTTTTACTTTTTCGCCCTTCGGTGCGGGCAAAAGGTTAAGTGCCACAAAAAGTTAAAAAAAAAGCTGAAAAAACGTGGGGGAAAAAGGGAATTGGCTGGGGGAAAGCATCAAGAAAGGGGGGAACAAATTCCAAGTTTTTCTGGTTGGGGAGGAAAAAAAAGGGGGACTTTTTTTCCAAAGGGGATTATTAAAGGTTTTTAAACCAGGCCATTCAAACAAAAAAGGATCTTTTTGGCCCCAAAAAACGGGGTTTCCACAATTTTTAAACTGGTTTCACGAAAACAACTGAAAAAAATTTTTAACCAAAAAAGATTTGAGGGGGGAACATAAAAAAATTATTTTTTTTTTCCAAAAGGGGAAAAAAAACCCTTGTTTGATTAAAATGTGGGGGGGGGGGGGGGGGGGATTTTTTTTTCTTTTTAAATGTTATTTCCGGTGGGGGGGGCGGGGGAAACAAAAAAAAAAAAAAGCAAAATTTCCCCTTTTTTTCCCCCCCTCCCCCTTTTTTTTTTTTTTTTTCCTTTTTTTTTTTTTTTTTTTTTTTTTTTTTTTTTTGTGGGTTTTTGGTGGGT
>Ga0163217_1115308_pt1 | contig 12132 bp, 9 predicted proteins | sample SynspAceP_FD_185933 | JGI IMG/M metagenome (GOLD analysis project Ga0163217, IMG submission 185933) | Saline lake microbial communities from Ace Lake in Antarctica - Synechococcus sp. Ace-P (PacBio error correction) | ecosystem: Environmental > Aquatic > Non-marine Saline and Alkaline > Saline ... | reverse complement strand
CATCGCGCCAGGGACGCCTGTCCAGGCCAAAGCCGAACCCATCGCCTCTCACACCGGGCATCACAACTCTGCCTATTACGAACATGCCTTCCTCGACCAACGAACAATAAATGGGACGGGAATTGGCGAGGGACAGACCCAGAATTATCCGCATGGACGAGTTGCCCATGCGTACAAACTTCGGGTTCGAACCGATCGACGTTCTCATATCGTCGGTGGATGGATGAATATCTCGACCGCTAACTTTAACCCGACTCCATGCTCGGCGTTACCGGGTGTTCCGAGTTTATCGTCCGGCGGTTCACCATTTCCAAGCCCCCGGCACCGGAAATTGTCGGAGATAAAGCGCTCTATTCCTACATGCCGGAAATTCATCGATTCTATACGGGCCAGCAACCTTTGCTGAAGAAACGAGAAACGTGGCGCTGCTCAGAATCAGTGACTCGCTCAATATGTACTGGAACTCTCGGAGAGCTCCCGTGGTCAAAGAAGTGCACGATCAGGCGCTATTGGAATTGCTGGTCGGCCCGCCGCCAAGCAAAGCCGAGATCGAGGCTTTCAGAGCGAAATTATCGCCAATCCCTCCAACTATATTGCCAGCGACTTGGCTTATCGACCGTACCGATCTTGGACGGAAGCGGGTTCTCGCGCTCGCCACTGATTTGAGGCCGTTCGTTCTCGTCTCGTCTAAAGAAATCAATGTCGTCCCCGCGGCTTGCCGGGTCGCGATGAAAGACGGCTCTTTAGTTGTGAATTCTAGTCAGGGCGGCGGCACAAAAGACACATGGGTTGCTGACCGATGACTAAAATGCTTTCGGGACGCGCACCAGTCCTGCGGGTCTATTTGGGATGATTGCGTACTTCGAGCGCATGGAAGACAGCGGCCGCTTAGTCGATGCTGGCTCCTCTCGCATGTCCCCCCCTTGGAAACCCCCCTCCCGTCACGGAGCCAGCGCATGAGTGGGAGTCCGTGCTGACAACCGCGCAGTCGCAAAGACCGCTTTTTAGAAACCCTACAGCGGGATCACAGCACGAACAAAACGTTGTCGACTTTCCTGATCGCTGAAAAAACAATCGGGGAAGCGTTTGCAGCGGCCCTTTCGAAGCGCGACAGAAAACGCGGCGAATGACCGCACCGCGTGACCCGCGATACGTGGAAGCGGATTCCAAAGGCGGCATGGGCTGCAACTATCGAGGCGTGAACTGGACCAGAGATACTCAGGGATTTTGCAGCTTTTATTTGGGCCAGATCCGACCCCAACAAGCGCGTCGTGGCGTTCGGAACAATCACATCGCACTCATGGCTGCGGAATGATATGTTTTATTGGAATTGGGGCACACGATCGAGACCGAGCGCATAATTACCGCCCGAATTCTAGTACTAAAATTATTATGTCCTGGCTACGTCCAGCTGCATCCGTCGGCTCCTCACTAGACCATGTTGCAGTGGAGATTATCCTGCGATCGGCCTCTGCGAGCGGTCTTTCACTGGCTACATGGCGGAGAATTACACCCGGTGCGATTGGTTGAGTTCCTTCGTTCACGACAGGCGACTTTTTTGCCCGCGGTCCAATAGCTTTCTGCTACGGAGTCTATTGCTAAGCGGAACTCTACAAGACCTAAATGGTGTCTATGGAACGGTCTGATGGCGTTTGTAGAGGGCGCTCAAACACAAGATTCATATTGCGATCGCTCGAATAGCGACACGATCCATCGGTATGGGATGCACGAGTTCCTGACGACCTTATCGCGCGCAGATGCTAGCCTTCCGCTCAAATCGAGCAAAAACATACAGATTTCCGGGGTCCTAGATGCGCCTGCACACGAACATGAAACCCCAGTTACGTTCCTATGCCGTCGCCGGCGCAGCTTACGCGGCTGTTGCAAACTTCGGATTACGTCAAAAGTCGAATGCCACGCAGACTGTGCTCGATTTGGGAGCTGACCTTTGGAGGGCCCATCACCACGCGTTCCTTTGCCGATTCGAATATAGGTGCCCATGTCGATCTCGTCGACTTTCACTCCGACGCAAAATCCGACCGGCATTAAAGTGGCCAGGCAAACCCGTCGAAACTCAGCCGGGATAGCGGCGTCCTACGGGCATCAACAATCGCTGTATGCCGCCGTTGCTTCTATTTACCGCCCAAACCGACCTGACTCAAAACTGCGCCACAAGTTGCAGAACTGGTGACAGCCCGCCCAGAAAGAACAAAAGGCGTTCAGACACGCTGTCTTCGCTCCATGCATAAGCGGACTGCCATCATTGACGATGTAGAGTTGAACAAACGGCGCCCGCGCAATCCCGATGTGTAAATACGACAGAACCGCCGAAGCCCGCTAACACTAGGCCGGTGTCTGTCAGGGATCACGCCCGATTTTTGCCTGTCTAGTGCGCGTCAAAGATGGGCATTCCGGCTCGATATGTCAGTGGTTATTGATGATTTGAATGATCGGCTGCAACAGGAAGCCAGGCAGCCATGGGCCCGAAACGACATGAGGATCTCGCTGGGTTGGAATTTGATGTACTCGAACGGCATCAGCCCAGACGAACGTTATGTTAAATCGACTCACGCGACTTGATTATTCCGATTGCGCGCCCAACGCGCGGGGTCATAATTGGCGGCGCTTCGGGAAGACGTCGTCGTCTCGATACAAGTCCACAGCAGTGACCCTGCCTCGTTTTAATCGAAACCAACCATGACTTATTTGCGCCGCCTTAAAACTCGACAATGCCTAGTCTTTCATGTCCGATCACCCGGACCAATGCGGGCATCGACAATATCTCCATCGTCAAAAAGTGTTCAACTGTCCAACCCTGGGACCGGGTCTTCACCCTGGATGACTGCGGGCAACCTTTCGCGACCATCAGGCTTGTTGTCAGCTTGTTAGATGAAACGCTCTTAAGGGCGAGCGATCGGACCTCAATCTGAATGACGGGTGTGCCGACCATGTTTCAGCCGCCCGCCTTTCGGCGATTACGCTCAAAGAGGTCGTTCGCGACCCATAAAACCAGTGCCTCAGAAAGCCGGCTCCGACCTGTTTAGTGTCGACGCTTTATCTCTGGGCGGCCAATCGTCGGTATGAGCCGCGTTGTCTTCTGATTTATCCGAAAGGCAAAACTTCGGTCGAAGCTGGCCCGGAAACGCCGTATTTGTTCAAGTCGGGGAAACCAAAATATGGTCCCGATCATTGCTGAGAACCTTTTGATTTCAGCGATGAGCTCTTGAGGATGCGGTTCGGTTGCTCTGCGTGTCTTTCGACTCGGACGATGAAAAAGCGAACCTCTCGTCGGCATGCCGATTTTAGATGTTTCTATTTATGAAAGCGGATAGCTTTAGGAAGGCCGGATGTCCGATCGAAGGATCGGACCCAGAATTTTGCGCTTATTTCTCGAAGCTGGGGGACGCGTAAACGCTCTGGACGTTCTACCAAAATATCGGTCAGCCGCGTGCAGAGCAGTTACCCTTCGAGGCGCGGCCATGTGGACGCCGACGCTTCTTGATCGTTTTTTCCAGAAAAAAGACAGGTCTGCTTCCAACCTGTGAGACATCGACTGGTTTCAGTCAACGTCGTCGCCATGTTGAGCCCAAGATCACGCCAAGGCGCATGACATGTCGATAAATTTTTTCGCCTGCCCACTCGAAATAACGATCGGGGATTGGTCGTTTCGCTCTGCCAGACTTCCATTACTTCGATCCCCGTGATTGATTGCATTGCCAGATCAAGAATGATCGCGTCATCCAATGCTCGTCAAAACGCCTCGGTTCCGGCGTGTCGTACTGTTCTAGAACGGCCCACCCTCTTCGTGCAAGATCACGGATAATTCTCTAACCATGGGGAGGTCATCAATATCAACAGGTTGGCTTCGAATGCTTACTCATTCTGCAATCTCAGATTGCACAGTATACCGGCATTCGGTATGATTTGCGCTAACGCCCCTTACGCTGCGTCCAAACAAAGGATGACGGGTCTTCAACTCCACCAAGGCCATTATCCGAAACGTCTCGCATGTTTCGCGAGTTATGGATAAAACCTGGTCAGGCTTCAGTTATCAACCTTAACTCAGGAGAGGTAAGCAAATCTATTTCTGCGCGCACCAGATTGGCGCAGTGTTTTCCGAAACAGGTCATTCCATGGTTTGCGACAGAAAAAACGGACTTAAGCTCGCGTCAGCTTCGCTTTCGGTTTTTCGACAACCTCATTCCAGTCACGTCCGGGGCAGCTCGACCAGCTGAGGACCATCTTTTAACGCCACATCAAACAGGCCAAGATCCAGTTAATAACCGTCCACGGACCACCTGTTCCCGTCAAGGGGGATGTGTGCAGGGCTTTGGGATCTTCTTTCGCCGCGTTTATTGGTTATCGGTGACAACCACGACACGCCCAAACACCCGCCCACGAGTCCATCGCCCCGCCCATACCCTTTGACAAGCTTGCCGCGGGATCATCCAATTGGCGAGATCGCCATTTTTCTGCGACCTCATCGCGCCCAAATCGCTCATGCAATCTTCCCGCGCGGATTCAATTGCGAAGGCTGGTTGCGCTGTCCGAAAAATGCTGTGTGTGGTCTAAGTCAGTGATGTCTGCTTGCCTGCATAATCAGGTCCGCATCCTCGTCGCCGCATAGGGGAACGGCCCCATGCCCAGCATGCCGTTTCCGATTGCAGCGTAACGATCATCCCGTCTGGAATGGTTGCGACCATATGTCGGAATACCAATTGCCGAGACTTGACATACATGCCGTCTTCAAGTTCCAACGCCGCCCGCGCCGCCATCTGATTGCATCCCCCCCCAAGGGCATTATGCGCGCCTCCCTGACTGTCCGTTGTTCGATTCCGTTTTGGTGATCACCTTGGATCAAACGGTTGCACGTAAATGCCCGGCAGGTGGAAGCGTCTGAATCGAGTTCGCCGGACTGAACATCTCTTCGGACTTCCATCAACGCAAATTTGCCGCAGTCGCAGGCCGGTGATTGAAGTTACGCCGCACCTGTCTTGCGAAACAACAGCGTTTTTCCGTCGGGTCGGCTCCTTTCCACGCTTTGACCGATGGCGAATCAGCTCACGATGCCCCGTTCGACGCAACTTACCTAGGTCTCCAATGAACTCCTTCAGAATGGCAAAATCCTTAGTTCTTTGCCCCAGCGATCACCCGTCCCGACACCCGTTTAGTATAAGAAAGGCCGGGGATACCAGGCCCCGCCCGCGCGCATACGCTCAGCTAATGTGCCCTTGCGGATTAAATTCCAGCTCCAGCTTCGCCTGAAGATATTGCCGCATAAATGTCGGCGTTCTCTCCAACATAGGACGAGGCAATCTTCTTGACCTGCCGTGATCGCAACAACAGGACGAGCCCGAATTCATCAACACCCGCATTGTTGATAAAACCCGTCAGAGTCTTTGGTTCCGCCTCCCGAATTGCCGCGATGGACAAGCTTGGAATACCACACAGGCGAAAGCCTCCCGCCCGCAAATGGTCATGCGTCAAAACAAGCACGCCATCCAGTGCGCAGCGCAGTGTCGAAAAACCTATATTCTTCATCAAGACCCGCTTTCCTTTCATTTTCGATTGATCCAAAAATGGACCGTCCATTATCGATCCAACATTTCGATTTTGACCGTGTCGCCGGGTGTGTAAAGGGCGTTTTGAATTCACCGCTCGCAATTTTTTCAATCATGCGGATTTCGGTGCGATGCAGCTTTATAACCAGGCCGCCTTCTGAGACGGGTTTGGCCGGACTGCCATTCATCGCCGTGTGTCGGAGCGATTTAATTGTACCGGCAAATTAAATTCGACGTGTTTTTGCGGCATGGGAAAACGAGGCGGCGCGAGCGAGAAGTTGCCTCTAGCGGCGAGGCTCGCCAAACGGCGCGCCGTTATAAGTTCAACGCGCAAGCGTGCGTGAACGAGACCATCTTTCCAGTGATTCGCCACAGTTCATCGGCGTGATCGCGGACAGGGCTGAACCGCACAGGGTGGCTTGGATTGTAAGAAGCCAAAGCCTTTGCGAGCTCGGCCGGGATCAGGGCCGCGAGAGACCGTCATTGCAGGGTCAGGATCAGTTTGATGTGACCCAAGCGTCGCCTCGCTCACGCCGAGCGGGACATCGTCGGTGAATAACGCAGAGGTTCGCCTTCATATCATAGCCCCAGACATGCGGTGAATGCGGATCGGAATCGTGAGAGCGCGAGGTTCGGGCCAGAACACGCCTGGATACATCAGCGGGTTCATCATAAAAAACTGGGCTGGCACCTCGCGCCGCGCGCTTTGCGGACCAATTCGACATGGTTGATATAGGCCGAGTGCCGTCAGCCACTGGAAAGGCACGCGGCACGACTTTCGACGCGCTCTGATCGAACGGCTTAGCGTACCGCCTTTGCCGCCACAAGGAGGATCATCGCAGCGTGCTTCAGCTTCGGGGCCATGTTCGGGCCCAGTCGTCCAGCGCCGCCTGTAGCGTCGGCGCAAATATCGTGCGTCGGTATATTTTGAGAGGTCCGGGGAACGACGATCAGCCGACCATCGCGGCTTTCCACTTTGAAGGTGGCAAGTTTCATGGGGGCGTCTCCTTAAGAAGCGTCTATCTGGTTTTCGGGGGCGCGCCTTGTCAGAAGGGCCACGAGATCAGCGCAGGCTGCGTCAATCTTTTCAATATGAGGGACATCGACAAATCGGTGTTCCAGCGGCGGGCATTATCTAGACCTGTGGGTCAAGAACGATCTCAAACAGGGCTTGTTGCCCGAAAGGTAGGTTATTGCCAGCCAGTCATGCGCGGCCGAAGCGCGCTCTCAACGGGTAAGTAAAGGCTTATGGATCCATTTTGTTACCAAGCTTCGAGTGCCGCCTGATCCGCGCCGATTCCACGCTTGAGAATTATTTCAAAACGGTAAATTGTTGGCGCGCGTTGTGAATCTCTCGTCGCGACGGGTCGTAATAGAGATCACGGCCAACAGAGCCGCATCGTGTCTTGAGGGCAAAAAGATTAGGTTCGGATAGTGTGCTTTAAGCCAATCAAGAGATGGCCAGCGACTGCGTCAGCTGCCCGTCTCCACGTATCTAAAAAGGCACCGAGTGCCGTGAGGATTGTCGCGCGGGTAAGCCTCGCCCGGTCGCTCACCCTCTTTTCAGGTTCACGGGACATAGTCGTAGGTGGACCCTTGAGATTCAGCGCAATGACGGAATGCGATAAGCTGGTCGATGATCGCAGTAGCCATAGAGGCTTAGGTCGGGATTTTCCATCTTCGACTTCAATGGCTTCATGCTTGAGGCACCTCGTGTGTGCGATGCAAAGGACTTCTTCGCCGATAGGGTACAAAGCGGAATTACCGGGACGACTTCCACGCTGTCTGTATAAACACTCGACTCCGATTACCGAACGTCACCGATTAAATTCCGTTTTCAACCAGTTCTTTCCAAATTGGTTTTTGAGTAGAGGAAGAATTGTGGCATCGCCTAGATCAGGATTCCGAAAACCTTGCCCCAAAAAAAAAATTCGCTGCAATCTCCTGTAAGGAAAGAAGTAGCTCCAGAAGTCGTCGACACCGATGTTCAATTTCGTCTCCGTTCTGTAATCCTTAAAGTTATGCGTAAATCCTAAACCATCTTGCTTGTAGAGTTCCATCATCACTCAATAGGGCTGTCAATGACGACTTGATAATGCAATAGACCAAAGTCATCCGCGATTGCTCTAAAACATGGCTTCAGCAGGACTGGAGAAGTCATAGTTGTTAGCGCTGTCAGACCAATCTTCGAGCTAACCTCGCCTGAGGGCGTATTCGCATCGCGCATTAGCAATCTCGTGCAGCCAGGCCGCGTGCGGGGGGGCTTTTTTTGGTCTGCGACATTCGTCGAGCATGGGGCTGAGAGACGCGAAGCAAAAAACTCGTCATATTGCTCCTGCGGCCGATATCGCGGCCAGCTCGACGCGGTGGCGGTTCGGATCGAATGAAATAGATCGATTTGGAAATCCAGATGAGTCGGTCCGAGCAGCGTCGAGCCCCCGCTTCCAGATGCGCTTTTGCCGTAGCAAGTCTCGCTTCGGCTGTCAACCTTCAGGAGCCAGATGCTGCCCCATTCCGGTCGTATTGCGAGTCCCTCGGTTCTCCACTCTCGCTCAGGTAGTTAAAAAGGCGAGCACATTTCGTTTTCCCGCTTCTAAAGACATGCATTGTAGGGGATCATAGGCCCGGATGGACGTATAACATTGATCTTTCGGCAAGCTTTGCTAAATTGTCGTATTACCAAGGGCGTCGCGGAAAATTCCAAGGTCTCTTGGCATCTTACAGCGACTAGGGACGACGTGTCACCAGCCCTGCGAGCTTTAAAGGCGGAGTTTCGGGCGGCCATTTATGCAGGCTTGCCTGTTTTCACTTCGTGGAAAACGACGGCAATACCGTCCTAAACAGTCGAGCGCCGCCGCGTTCAATTTGGTCGCGTTCAATCGACTCAAAAATACAGTGCTCTTACCCTCGCCAAAAACCTTCCGCATAGTCTGCCGACACGCTGACTGAACTAAAGAAACGGGGCCGATTGCGCGCCTCGTGCAAAAATCTGTTAGCAAACAGGCGCGGCTGACCCATCTTCGGTCGTATCCGTCCAGTAGAGAATACCGCTCTTTGCAGCTCATCGACTGGCTCACCGTGGCCCGGCCAGCGTTCCTCAAGCATCGCATAATAGGTCTCAGGTGGAGCTGTCGATGACGGGCACACCACTTGCTTTTTGACCGATCCAAACAGGCGACAAGATCATCACAAGATCAGAGCGATATGCGGCTCTTCACCATTATTATTCGCGCAGGAATTCTTCGATCTGACCCCTTACCGCCTTCACCTTCTTCGTTCAGCGGGATACTGATTTTCCGCAAGAGCGCCGGTCAAGGCTTGGATGTCAGGCCTCGTATATTCGCCCTTAAGTATCGAAATAGCGGATTTCGCGGAAGTTGAAGAGTTTTTCGATCGTCAATGTCGGGCCAATAGGCAATACGGGCCACAGATTAAACATTGTGGCTGGGTCAGATGATCGACCTGTGCTCGATCAAATAATCCCGCAGCCTTCCTGGGAAGCCGCTCCACTGCCCGGCAGGATATTCAATCAATGTCGTAGATCGAAGCCCATCTCGCCTCATCGGCATAGCTCGGTTCTGATCAGATAAATATTGGAATTGCCGATCGGCGAATGCCGGGATGCGGAGTTCCATCGGCCCTGTTCATCAACAGGCTCTTGCGCCGTGTTGCCCATGCAGATAGTCATAGGGCCGCTTTGCGTCAGCGAACGCGGAAACCCCATGCCGCAGCGGACGCGCCCACCTGTTCGCGCCGCAAAATCCAGGCCAGTGGCTGCAGAATTTCGGTCTCATAATGGGTGACAAGATGGATATTGCCCTGTGGCGTAAAGGCGACGTCTTTTGCCGGTGTCCGCGCCACTTCAACATAATCCCATCGATCTGGGAAAAAACAGGGTCCCAACATCCCCTTTTCTGCGCAGAAAATTCAATGAACTCGAAGCCGTCAAGTCCACTGGCGGCATTGTCAAAAAATCAGCCATTAAATCTACCTTTTGAAGTTGGGGGGTTGCGTCGGCGTTCAAACTGTTGTTGATTGCAACTACCCTTGGAGCCGATAGTGGTCGGGACCTCGTGAACAACTCAAAACTCTTTCGTATAGATTCAGTCCAGTAAGGCCCGGCCAATGATGAGCTAAGTTTTTGAGCTTTATTGAAATGTTGGATGATACGTAAAGTTCTCTCAGTGTTCTCGCCACCGCATTTCGCCCGGCGTGTATGCTCGCAATGAATGCGTTGCGTCGTTGTCGATCTGAACCTTTGTGGCGCGTGCTTGCTGCCATAGGCGATCAGGATGGCCGTACCGCCAGCCAAGTCGTTAACTGACCCCGATGGATAAGGGGGATTCGTATCCCGCGCGCGTAGGAGCTCAGTGGCCAAGGATAATCTAAAGTGGAGGCGTATCAAAGGATGGCGCCTTCGCACCTCTACTCGACGGCGAGTGCCGCAAGATCTTTGAAGCCATTGTCGGCAGAGCTAGAGACGCAGACCGGAGCCAAGGCGGACGCGCTTCTCGATGGCGAAGATCGGCGCCTCTCTTCCTCGCGACCTTAGATCGGTCTGATCCGCGATTATGCGGCCGCGAGTGAAATCGGGCTCCGCGCCACCCCCCCCAGCTCGATAGTACGCGCCGCGATAGATAGAAACCATACGCTCGCTATCTATGTTCAAGCAACACAGCAAGGGCCCGCGCAATCGACGCGCCCCCCCAATTCCGCTTTGCGAACGCCACTCCGACCAAATACCGACCAGACAGGGTTCCGATAATCCTCAGATGCCGCCATCGCCGAGGTCAGCAAAGTCAGCACACGGCTGAGGACAAATGGCCTTCGGCGTGGGGCCTAGCTCTTTGCATCGCTGCATAGGAAATCGACGGCATTAAAATCAGGCCGAAATAGAAACTCGGATATGGCATAGGATGGCATAGCCGCTCTCTCTCCCTTCCGCTTAGTTTCGACGACGTGCCAGTCAAGCGTCCGCTCGCAAGCATGGGCGAGCAGGTGATTGTCACCGCAATATCCAAGGGCCGCCAGCCTCGATCCTTGGCCGAAGGGCTGGCACACAGACATTTTCCGATCACAATAGCGCCGACACCGCCAACGCCATACCTAAATGCGACCGAGCGCAATTGCCGAGTTTCTCCCCAGCGAACAAGAATGCACGCGGATGAAATAGAAGCGGACCCTAGAATATGTATTGTGAAACACGAAGTTCCAGCGCGCCTAGCACATTGAAGACCATTGCTTTTTTGCGAAAGAAAAACGCAACGTTTCCGAAAGACGGCGCTTCATCATCAATGGATGGGCATCGGCTTTCATCCCGTTTTTTGGCTCTTTAATCGTGAAATCAGCGTCAACGCCAGAAGCAGACCCGGGCACACCCGGCGACGAAAAGGCCATACTCCGCAACCCATAGCGTTCGGCAAGTCAAACCGTTCCGAGCATGAAGCGACAAGAATGCCAAGGCTTGATAACCCGTGTGGTTATAGAATACCCAGCGACAAAGGCGCCGCTCAGCGCCGGAAACCTTCTAGATCATTGATTGGTCGCAGGCGGTGTTCGCCGCTCCTCGCCAATCCCCACCGCCTCCATCCGCGCAAACGCCAAACGCCAGACACTTCTGGCAAATCTATTTCGGACCAGATGGTCAGGGGCGATCGTGATGGTATTGCGGGCGTTACCGTCTCTCTCTTCTCTTATTAACGGAAGCCCCAGAGTTGCGTTAGAATGGCGCAAAACAGAAACCCTGTCAGGCATACCCAACTGCGCTATCGCATAAACCAAATTCTCTCTACCATGATCTGTCGGTTTTGAAGGCATTAGACCAGCGGTCAGACACCCAGCAGATACCAGCGATTATCGGAGCGTTTCATCTTACTTCGCCGCGTCCGGTTCGCAGGCGACGATCGCTCTGCGACCTGAATCTGTCGCTTCCGTTGCGGATGTGGGGCCGGACTTTTCGAGTATCATATATCGTCTGCGCCCGCAATATTTTGAGCAAAGACTTCGGCGTGGGCGGGTTGAAAGTAACCACGTCCTGTTGCGCCCAAATCACAATAGTCGGCACCGTGGATTTTATTTCATTTCAGGGCTTGGGTCGGGCAGTGCGAAAGCGGCGGCGCGAGCGACGAAACGCTCGCTCCGTGGCCCGCCTCTCTTTCATGATGTCCGCGAAACTCAGTGACGCTGCGCCTCCGTCACTTTGGACGGGGTCGGCATACATGCTTGTAGGGCCGCTTTTCACCCCGGCTCTCTGGTGCGCCTTTTCAAATACGAAATGTCCGCATGGGGCACGGCAAAGCGGCGTGTCAGCCGACGCCATTATGCGCACACCGTCTTAGGGGCGAGCAGCACGAGACCTGGACGGCGTTCGGAGCCTGCGCATAGGCGGTCACGCGGCGTATCCGGCGAGTGAATGCCGACGAGTGATTGGAGCGTCTGGTTCCCAGTCGCGTCGAGAAAAACGCGCCACGAATAATCTCACGAGGGCCGCAGTTGTAGAATAGTCGCCCTCCTGGACTTGGGGACCAGACAGGCCGTGAACCGGAAAGATTCCGGGGACGCAAAGGGACAT
>Ga0163217_1104924_pt1 | contig 12132 bp, 18 predicted proteins | sample SynspAceP_FD_185933 | JGI IMG/M metagenome (GOLD analysis project Ga0163217, IMG submission 185933) | Saline lake microbial communities from Ace Lake in Antarctica - Synechococcus sp. Ace-P (PacBio error correction) | ecosystem: Environmental > Aquatic > Non-marine Saline and Alkaline > Saline ... | reverse complement strand
GCCCAAGCTCTTCGACCCTCGTGGATCTCGGCACCGCTGTATGTGATCACCCGCTTGATCCAGGCATGTGATCGTCTGGAAATCATGCCCGTCATCGCCTGAGGCGATCAAGACACGGCGCTGCCTGGCAAAAGCCCTGGCCCAGGCTGTCACGCAGGCCAGGCCGAGCAGGTCTTGCACCCGTAATCCTCCAGCTGGTAGGCCGTCAGCAACTTGGGCCCCAAACCTGCCGTTGATCCTTCCTCCACTCAATACCGGTAGCGACGCAGGCCATTTTCTATCTATTCCTCGAGTTCGGAGACATGGCCGTGCTTGGCAGGCCAGATCAACTCGGAGCGACGGCAGCCGATCAAGTTGAGCTCCAGCTCTTCAGCCTCAGATCCCAGCAGCAGGTACGGCGAGGGCCAGGCCTGCAGCCGGTGATTCTCTCTTTTGCCAGATTCCATGAGGGTCAGCTATGCGACACCCAGCCCTCCTGCTCGATCTATTATCTCCAAGTGGCCTCCGTGCTTCAATCAGCCGGTGCCAACGCGAGTGCAGGTGTCACGCGGCAGGCGAACCAGGGAAGATCCGGCTTTTCTCTTCTCGCCGCTGATGGCCAGGCCGACACAGGCCGCGAACGGCGCGGCTCCTCCCGAGGATCAGGCCCAGGCAAATTCACAGGTTGTTTCTATATATCTCTTAAACCAGCGCTCCATATCTATATATCTATCTATCTCGGTGGGCCATCAGCTCAGGACGAGCGAGTCGTGGTGAGCTCAAACGGCCAAACAGGCAGGCCGCCGTAGAGCGGTGCCCTGGCACGCCGGGCCAAGCACAGCTGCCATGCCCACCCATCGGTGTTTAGGCCGGTGGTTCGCCAACGGCCCCAAATGCAGGGCCGCTCTCGCCCAGCCAACTGGCTCAAAGCAATTACCCAGCCACGGGCCCCAAGGAAAGCAGGGAAGGAGCAAAGCCACCGCCGACAAAACCGTTGGCACTTGCGCTGAGCCCGGTGGCCAGCAGCTTCCGACCAGCAGCCAGCAAGGCTGGAGAGGCAAGGCCGCCTGAGTGCCGAAGCAGGCTTCATCGTGTCGTAGCCAACCCCCGAGCACCTGGGGAAAAGCCCAAGGGCCATTACTCCCACCCCTAGCCCACCGAGGGCATTGGCAAACCAGGGATTTCGAGCCGTGTATCCAGCTGGGCGTTGGACCGACCCCCCCACTGCGGCCTGCCGCCAACAGGCTGACCAAGCCAGTGACATCAGGCTGCCAGCACCCCGAGGCCGAGGTTAAAAGCGGCAACTCCAACAGGGAGCGCACCTCATAGGCGGGCAGGGCGAAATATCGGCTCATCCCAAGGCCACAACAGCTGGTGATCAGGGAGGGAACTCGACTGCCCCACCAGCACCGCGCGCAGGCTGGCCCGCCCTGGAATCGCGCCCCGAGACCCCTTCAAAAGCGAAGAAAAACGCCAGCGAATCGGTGCCCGGAAGCCCGCGCCAGCGCCCGTGCCGCCAGGGCCCCCTGCCACCAGAGCTTCTGGGATGCGGCGAGAAGCGTGCACGCACACCCACCAGAGGCCGATGGTTGCCGCCGCCCTCAAAGCCACTCGGACCCTTCAGCCCGAGGAGGCGCCACTGCCCCAACGCTCAAGGCTGCTGCACCAGCCGCAGAAAACGGCAGCTCGGTGCCGCCGGCCACCAGACCATCAGCCATCGCCATCAAGCTGGGCAAGCCTGGACCAGGTCTTTTGCGCGTTGACCGCAGGCCACCAACCGAGCACCCCTCCCAGCATCGCGCCACCAACCACCGGCCACAAGCTCAGCCAGTGAGAGCCTGGGGCGGACCGCCGGCTCCGCAAAGCGCCGTGGAGGCGCCAGAAAAGCCGATCCCACGAGGCCGATCTGCAGTACGCTTGGAGTGGCTACTGGCTTCGGGCGTCTGGAAACTGAAAAAACCTCGAGGGGGGCCGGCTTTGTCTGCCAGTGTCCCCACCAGCCCCATCAACCCCCTCGACCAAGGCCGCCGAACAGGAACCCGGTTGTGAAGCCCAGCAGAACGTGAAAGCCCACCACGGCAGCACCGCTGAGAACCCCAACGAGAAGCCCGCCCAAGCCAGCAATTCCATTGGAAAGGAGCCGCCCTGAGGCGGACCCTGAGCAGGGTCCTCTGCACCCTCCTCGCCCAGCCTCCTCAGTGGGACGCGTCCCGACGTGGCCCAAAGATGTCCTCCAGATTCTCCTGCTCCCTGGAGCGCAGGCGCTATGGCCATCGTCGATTCCCGATCGCTTCTGGTTCGATGGGCTGCGCCGCGAGCCTGATCACGATCAGGGGCCGGGCTGGCCATCGAGGGCTGGCCACATGGCCGGTAGCACGAGCTGCTCGCCTCAAAGCTGGTGTTCACGCCCAATCGGGCACCTGACAACCCCCTTCCAAAACTGGCGCAGAAAGGCCCTCCCGCCAGCAGCGGCGGAGATGGCGGTGACTCCAACGCCTTGAGCTGGCTGATTCACGCGGTCATCGCACATGGCGGCACTCGATACCGAGGGCTCCCTGGCCAACGGCATGCAAGGAAAAGGAGAGTCGATCCGTTCATTGGAATGCGCGCCGTCAAACGAGGCGTCCCAGCTCGCCGCCGGCCAGGATTCAGGCAGTCGTACTGGCCGCATCCGAGTTTTCTCCAAGCCGGGTGATGGACATTGCCCGCGCACATCCTGAACACAAAGCATGGAGGAAAGTGGTGACGGGAGATTGGGCCCAAGCGGCGCAGGGAAGCTGCTGCCCACCACACTGCCTTCGCGGCAGTGGGCCAGGATCTTGTCCGGATGCTGGGCGGTGGACCAACAAGGGCATCGGCCGATCTTCCCGTTCGGTGATACCAGCCAAGGATTCAAACCTTCAGGCAGCGTTTCGTCGGGCAGGTCTTGAGGCTGTGGACACAATACAGCCCGATCGAGCAGCATCTGGGCCTCAGTTCCTTGAGTGAACAGCCCTTGTCGCCGGATCTCGCCAAAGCGACATGAGAATCTTGTCGCCTTGGGTCGCCCATTCGCCTCGACGACTATTCCAGGTCGGGTGAGCCTGGCCCAGTTCATCGCGCCAACCAATGGGTCTGCACCATCGCGCAACTGGCTGCGGCGGGTGGCGAGCGCAATTGGAGCCAGCCATCAAGTTCAGTCCTCCGAAACCGGCCACAGGGCGCGCTCAACACCCGTCAAGCTTAAGAGCCATGGGCCTCGGCTGCTGGAAGCCGCTTCCAAGGATCAGTGATCAGCCAAAAGAAATCGAGGGGGAAAAGGCCCCCTGCCCTCAGCCGCTGAATCGTCCGGCTGGCTGTCCGGTGATCAACAAGCCATCCACCAAGGCCGGTTTCGCCTGCGCAAGCCAGATAGAGGCCCGTTCGCTTATTCCCCTTGAGAAAAAACCGGACCCGCAACGGGCTCGTCGCCATCTCGACGCAGGGGGACCAGCCCAGGGCCCCCCCATGTTGGCAGGAGCGAGGGCTTCACCGCGGCCGTCGTCGATGGGGGCCATCACCCCAATGAGTGAACCAGGCAACAACCCGGGCCAGGCGGGCCGCCAGCTCCTCGTTCAGACCCGCTGCCGTTGCGGGCCTCAAGCATTGGACAGCTGTGCGCAGGCCGCAGAGCGGAAGGGAGTCAAGGCTGGGGGAGGTGTCAAACGGAAGCCGCGGTTCGTTGCACTCTGCTGCCAGGCCTGACCTTACCCAAACGGTAGGCAGCATGTCAGCCAGATGGAAGCCCCACTCAGCGCCACGACGATGTCGGGAACCAGCTGGACACGCAGTAGAGGGTGCTGGATCAGATCAAAGCGACCCAAAGGGTGGATCCCAGGATAGAAGCGGCTGGCGCAGGGCTGGGGGAATAAACGCTTTCGAGAGAAATCGCGCACCATCAGGAAATAAAACACCACCGCCCCGTGCCGCAGAATGGCCACTGGGGGAACTGCGGCACTCACCTCCACCAACCGGCCGAGGGCCGGGGCGCATCGAACAGAGGCCTTCAACCATTGATCGACGATCAAAGGATTCCCGCCGTACGATCGCAGCCCAGCAATCGTTCCACAGGCACCCTCTTCAAGCTCCAGAACAAAGCAAGGAAGCCATCACCAGCAAAACCGTGACCCGGGTTCCACTGACCTGAGTACACCACCAACAAGAAAAATCTGCCCAGGGGGCGTGGATGTCGATCACCCAGCCAAAGAAAGACGGCTTCATCGCCTCCGGGCTTTTGTCTGTGCGATACGTCAGCTCAATTCGCTGGATGACAACGGCCATGGCGCCAAGACAGCAGCAAAGCCGCCACGGCCCTAGGGCAGACGGAACAACGACGAGCCGTCAAGGCTAGGACCGACCTGCCCAGATCGGCCGGTTCACCACGCCACAAGCGGTGTTGCCGATCCGCGATGCTGAAACAGAAGAGGATCAAGGTCGAAACGGCGCAGATTGGCGTTCGTTTCTCCGAACTAACCAAAACAGTGGAGAGCAGGCAGCGCTTTCAGCCGAGCCAGCAGAGGTGCATCTGGGCTGCCGGTGTTTCATCACGCTGTTGTCATTCCCACTGTTGCTAGGTCCACTGCTGTGCTCCCACTCGTTTTGCTCCTGCTGGTGTCGTACGTCGCGCAGGTGCTCTCTTGGCCCTTGGGACCTGTCAAAGAACTCACAGAGTGCTTGCTGTAAACACAACGCTGTATCGCATATAGTCGATCACAAAGCGAGTTCTTCGTTGGGCTCGACACCTGTCCAGCCAGCACCGCCAATCTTTGAGCGGTTGTTGCCTGGCCTGCATTAGGAAGCCAGCCATGGCACACCAAGCACAGCAGCCGCGAAGCCCAGCAGCATTCGGGCCAGAAACAGCGCGGCGACCCTTTTTTGTTGAACAGTAGAGAAACAGAACCCACTAGCAGCGACGCAACACGATCGCGAGGCACAGTGGCGGCTGAGCTCTCCAGAGCCTGGCGAAATCCGGGTAGGCCGGTATCGGTGGCCGCCCAGGCGTGGGCAATGGCAGCGGCAATCCCATCACCGCGAGCACCCAAGGCATTGAAGCTGCCCATCCAGCGCTGGGCCAGATTCAGGGCCATATGCCGTTGCGTTGACCCGCGCAAGGGATTCCAATACAGGCGACAGCAGCGCTCCGCATGGCACCACGGCAGATGTAGCCAAGCAATTTATGGCGGCGGCGGAGAAGAACAACAACACACCAGGGAACCAGACCAGCAGAACGGGGGCCGCAACTGGGAAGCTCTGGGCTGCTTGCGGCCACCAGCCCCAGCCGCCAGTAGCCGAAGCCTGGGCGACGGCCAGGGGCCAATAGAACGACCAGGGGCAGCAGCGCAGCAGGCACCAAGGCCAGATAGAATACCAAGGGCCCGGCGTGCCGTACAGACGGAGGTGTAAAACGCTCCAGATGCTGAAACCGAAACCACCGGAAAAAAAAAAAGAAAAAAAATGGGCCGATTTGCCATGCTTGGGCAGCCAGCGCGTCGACAAGGGTGGCCACAGCAAAGAAAAGCAGGGCCTCGCCAGCATCGGCATTCTGGCGCGCACGACCATAACTTGCCCCTGCAGCGCAGAAAACACCACAATCACCAGACTGCAGCACCAGCCCTACGGGCCCCTTGGCCCAGCACCGCAATGGCGGGCTGAACACGGCATGGCCGAACATACCCAGCCGCGCAACCAGGGCCGTTTCCTGTTGGCTGTAACTGAGGAAGAAACCAAAATAAAAACTGAGGCTTATCGCGCTCGCCAAGGAACATTGTCGGTACGAGCTGCGGCCCGACCCACCCAACCAGGATTGAGGCCAACACGGCGGGCAGCAAGCCAGGCCCGTCGCCAGCGTTGCCCGCTTGCCTCGTCGGGCCCGAGCGATTGTCAGGAGAACCAAAGGCCAGGCGTAACAACAACAGAACTCAGCCAGGGCCACGGTAGCCGGGCTGCCATTCCGACACTCCGGAAAGATTCGGGAAACTGAGACCCACATCCGTAGGCCCCAGACGGATTAGTCAAAGAAGGCCGTTGTTCCAGTAAGGGGTTAACCCAGTCGTTGCGCAGCATCATCTTATGCCGACTTCAACCGAACCGGCTCGGTTTTGTCCATCAGGGGCTGCAGGGTGCCCAGGATGGGTGAAGAAAGCCAGGCCAGCAGAGCAACCCGCAGCCCCACAAGGCTTGATCACAGCGCAACCGCCCACCCTGGGAGAGATCGCCCAGCGACGATTCTCACTTCAGACAGACGCCTGGACATCATTCAAACGATGATCACGCAGGATTAAACCATCCGGACCGGGTATGGATTGGGGGAGCTACCAAGCATGAGACCAATGTCTTACTTGATGTATCCTTGAACACCGTTGCGGTTGGAGCGCAGCTTGCGCAGCGCCTGGCTCGATTCTGGCGGATGCGTTCCCTGGTGACACAAAGATTCTGGCCAATCTCGTTCAAGGGGTTTTCATGCGGCCATCGTCGGAGGCCATAACAAGCGGAGCACGTCACGCTCCCTGGGCTGAGCGTTGCCAATACGCCCTCAGATCTGCCCGCCAGCAGATTCTTGCCACATCTTGCTACGGGGATTCTCCAAATATCGGCTTCGATGAAATGCACCGAGCGTTGAATCCTCCTCCTTACCAATCGGAAGTTTCCAAGTATATCGCAGTTGGGCGATTGCGATGAAACGAAGTTTCGTCGTCATCTCCATGCTTCGCGATCTCCTCGTCCGTTGGCTACGGCCAACTCTTGACGTAAACCTTGTGGTTTTCTTGTACGGGAATGGTTTCGTAGAGGTGAAACCGGCACGGATTCGTGCGGCTCTGTCGCAAGGGCGGGCTGATGCGCCTGACGATCCACCAAGTGGCATAGGTGCGAGAACTTATAGCCCTTTCGTGTCGAATTCTCGCGGCACGGATCAGGCCCAGGCTCCTTCTTGAATGAGGTCCTGAAATGGAAAGCCCCCGAATTCATGTTCTTCTTGGCGATCGACAACACCAGGCGCAAGTACGACGCACCATCTTCTCCGTGCCGCCGGCCAGCATCAGCCGGCGACGGAACTTCAGCAAGGGTCATGCAACGAGAACGTGCCACTCCTCACCCATCGGGTAGTGGACCGTTGTCTGCTCAACTGGTTTCGCAGTCCTCAAGCGCAAGCAGGTCGGCGATCTTGCGCGCAGCTCGATCTCTTCGGTCTGGCGCAACAGACGAACGGGGCCGATTCCTGGAGATAGACCCGGATCGAATCCTCGGGACAACCCCCTTTTGTGGGGTCCACCTTGATGCTCGCCAAGGCCATGGGCCCCGCGGCTTTCTTTTCCTTGGGGGGGGTTTTTTTCCCCCCCCCCCCCGCCCCGTCGCGGCATCGGCCGCTGTCAACAGTTGTTCGGCGCGCTGTCCTGCTGCTGCTCGCAGCGGCGGAGGCAGAATGGAGGCCACCCACCTTTAGGTCTTGCGGAGGTCTTGCTGGCAACCGCCTTTACGGAAACCGCTTTTCCTTGAAGCCGCTTCGCGGAGGAGCTTGGTTGTGGAGGTTTTGGTCGTCGAAGTTTTGACGGCGCAGCCTTCGCCGTCCGGAGGCTTACGGTTGCGCGTTCACCTTGTTCGAGGCCACGGCAGGGGGTCTTCAGCCGTGTTGGGCTCGGCTGCCGCCTTGGACTTCGAGCTCGGCCTTGGCTGCGAATCCTGTGCTTGCTCGTGAAGCCTTCGCTTTGCCTCGACACTCACCCCTGCTCCGGGAAAGGAAGCCGACCCGTGAGAATTTCCTGGTCGGCTTCTTGGATTGACGGGCGGCGACAGGACTCATAAGAACAACAGAAGAAAGTAGAGGCGGGAGGGAGAGGGGGAAGGACGGCCGCGAGGTGGTTCGAATTCTTCTTCACGGCAACGACGCACCAAGGCTGGGGAAGGTATCAGTAGAGACCGACTCCACGTCCGTCAACAGATAGAGATTGAAACGGGACCGTACGGCCTGCTCCTCAGAACACAATTCAACCAGACCAAACGACAAGGATCGGACACGGATGCCAATTTGCCAGGGTTGTCAGGCGGAGGTCGCAGGACGGGAGCTGGATGGTGGTGACTCCAGTCCGCGCTCACTCAAGTCTTCCCACGTGACGGAACACTGCCGGATCCGACTTGCAGCTCATTCAACTGCTCAAACCACCCTCATCTAAGGAAAAACTTTTGGGTTTGCAAGGAAACGAGCGGATCGACCACGGTGATTCAAAAACTGACATGCTCCCAGGTGTGCGGAGCAGGCCCGGAGGGCCGGGTTTCACCTACACCAACCCCCAAAACCTGTTCTGGCAGTGGGTATCTGGTCGGTCCGCTTACGGGCCGCCGGCACATCGGGCCTGATCGTCGAAACCCGGTCGCCTTTCCCAAACACGACCCGATCAGTTGTTGCCAATGCCGAGGCGATCACAGAGCGGTGCGCCCGATCCCAGCTGGCAAGAGTGCTCCAGCAGGTGCCTCTGACTGCCACACAGTCTTTCAGGGACGCTCCAGACACCTGTGCCACCGGGTTGCTTGGCCAAGCGCCCCGCTCCGCCCAGGGAGCAACCCGAGCGCCAATGGGTGCAGCTTGCTGCCGGTTGGGGGCCATTGCGGAGGCTCGAACAGCACGTCAGGCGAGCCTTTGCTCGAACGTTTGGCCCTTCACGACGGTGCGGGGGCCTGGTTGCAGCGGGTGGTGACGCAGTGCGGATTCAGCGTTCGCTGGTCCAGGCGGCTGGCCACACGATCGGTGGCTCAGCTGAGGCCGACGGCCATGCCCCAGTAGCACCACGAGCAGGCCAGCACGCGTTCCGAGCCCCGGCAGGGCTAGGGGCCGGAGCCCCCTCGCCAACTGAACCTGGCCCAGGCCCAGGCCCGACGCCCAAGATCTCGCCTCAGCAGCGATGCCGAACTGCTGCTCTGGGTGTCACTGTTCGGGCAACCGAGGTTGTATCTCCAGGCTTGCGGCGGCCTGCCTGAGGAGGGCCCGCAGCGCCCTGCTGTTGACCCGGAGATCGGCCTGACCCCCAGCTGATCGACCGCTGCCTGGCCCGCCTTCCGACCGGTTCTCGGCATCACAGCGGTCTCAGCGAGCTGAAGCGGACAGGGTTCTGGAGGCGCTGCCAGGGACAGCGCAGCAGGGCCGGCCCGCTGCTGGTGGTCGGCACCCGCCGCCATCTTTTTGCCCTGGCCCTCTCGTCTGATCGGCTGACGAGGAAAGCACGGACAGCTCCACAAGCAGGAGGCTCCGATGCCTGGCTATCACGCCCCAGGACGGTGGCAGGCGCCGAGCGCGCAGCGGGCCCGGCAGGCTGCTGCTCGGCAGCGCCACCCCCTCCATCGAAACCTGGCTGCGCGTGCCAGGCGGGCCAGTGTGAACGTCACCCAGACCGGGCTGTTTAGCGGCTGCCCGAGCAGGATCAAGCGCCAGACCGCGCCCGGTGCGGTGGTCGAATGCGCCTGGAGCTGGCGCATGGCCACGGCGCGCTGATCCGCCGGGCGGCTGAAGGAGCCGGCCGATCGGCTCAAGCATGGGTGAGCAGGCCGGGTGTGCTCGTTGCCCGGCGGGGGCTACAGCAGTTCCTTGAGTTGCCGGCGCTGCGGGAGGTGGTGCAGTGTCCGCACTGCGATGTCCGCTCACCGTTCCATCGCCCCGCGATGGTCTGGCAGTTGGGTGCGCTGTCCACTGGTGCGGCCACGCAGCCAGCCAAAACGAGCGCTTGCATCCACTGCGGCTCCACTGCCTTCAACATTCGGCGCGGGAACCCAGGGTGATCGAGCACTGGAAACGGAGCTCGAAGGGCTAGCCTGCTCGCTATCGATCGCGATTGCACCCGGGACGGGATGGACACCGACGCCTGCTGGGCACGTTCGCCGGCTGGCGAAGCGATGTGCTGGTGAACCCAGATGCTCACCAAGGGATCGACCTGCGCGGGTGAGGATGACCCTGGCGGCGGTGCTGCGGCCGATGGCCTGTGCATCGCCCCGATCTTGCAGGGCCGGAGAACAATGCCTTGCAGGGTGCTGCAATGGCCGGCCGCGCGGCCCGTGGCGAACGCCCCGGCACATAATCCGGCCAGACCTAATTCCCCCGATCATCCGTGATGCGCCATCTGATCGTGGCCGCTTACGACCACTACCTCATCAGGCGAACTCCAGCACGCGGGCGGCCTCTCTGGTGCCCTTCAGCCCGCGGGCGCCTGCTGCGCTCTCCGTACACGGCCACCATCCACGGGCCACCGCCGCTGCCAGCCTGGCGAGCGGATCCGGGTGACCTGGAGTCCGCCGGTTGGCTCCTGTCGACCAGCCCCCGGCCCACGTGCGCGGGTGGCGCCGCCATCGCTGGCAGATTCCTGCTGCACGGCCTCGCCGCAGCCTGTTGCCATTGTACCAGCGGAAAGCTGATCTGCGCTCAGGGCTCGATCGCCAGGGAACTCGGCACTGATCCCGACCCACTGGAAGCTCTAAGATCTTCATCAACGAAGGAAGAACAGCATTCGGCCAGGCCAAAGACCGGCCTGCCAGCGCACCGCGCGGTCGAGGCCAGACCAAGCAACAACCCAGGATCACAACAACCCCACCCCCAGGCGGTCCAGCGCCAGGCAGACCAGTTCGATGCGGTTTGAGAGCGCGGGCTGCACGGCCAGCGGATCCCATCGGCATCGGGCCGGCGGCCAGAGGCAACGCCAAGCGCAGGGCATCAGGGCCAGCGGGGCGAGCTGACGCCGAGCTCCATCCGGAAGTCCCCTACAGCGCGCAGATTCCACTTCCAAGCTTGAAATTGCTGGTGAGCCCCTACCAACCAATTGCGTTCCTTCAGCTGCAAATCCGGGGCTGGCAGCTCGAATCCCCCCCAAGCTGGGCGGCCGTGGCCACAGTGTGGCTCTGCAGCAGCCTGAAATCTCCGCGCTGTTCAAGTTGCGCTGCCTCAGGCTGACCACCCCTGGGGGTCAAGCTCCAGGCGGTTTCGGTGCTGGTCTTGCGCGCTGGCTGCAGCTCCTGGCTGAATGGCGCTGAAAGGGGGAGGCAGGCGCGGACTCGCTTGCTTCAGGTTCTTGCTGGAAGCTGGGAGCGCCGGAGACCGAAGCGCAGATCGGTCTCGACCCGGCAGGCAGCCTAAGAGCAGGAGCAAGCAAGCAGAAGCACGGCCAGCACGCATGGCAAAGCATACCGGGCCGCGGTGGTCAGTCGGTGGGGCAGCGGCGACGTTGCCCCGGCGCACGCTGGCGGCGCCGGGGACTGGGCGCCGGTTTCAAGCGACCTCCAGCGGCGCGCCTCCGTGAGGGCCGCAATGTCAGCGACCAGTTGGCCGGACGCGGGCAGGGGGCCGGTGCTTCGAAGAATCAGCGCAGTCCTTGGCCTGGGCCGAATCTCCAGGTCCCGGCAGACGCGCAAACTGCAAAACAAGCTGGCGGCCTGTCATCGTTGCCCATGGCCCACAGGGCCGTGACCATCAGCTAAGCGGCCAGGCTTCCCCCAAGGGCGTTAGCGCCGGATGGAAGCAGGGCGAGGGTTCGAGCAAACCTTCAAGCAACGCCCGAGGCGGCCCTCTCCAGCGCCTGTGCGGGTGTGACAGCGGTTCCTCAGTTCATGAGCGGCCGGCCGCGGCTTGCGCGCCAGACGGCCGACCACCAATCTTAACCGATTGCCGGCATCGGTGAAACCACTTCAAGAGCAAGGGCCGTGGGGAAACGCGGGGCCATCGACGATATTGGGCAGCCCGACCCCCTGGGCGAGGCACGGATGCAGCATTTCGGGTCCTTGGGGGTCATCCGCCATCGAAGCCACCCCGGGCTGGCGATCAGGCTCCACGGCCTCCCGACAGGCTGAAGCTGACGCAGCAGCGAACCAGGAAATCGTCCGCGATGCGCAAGGATTCCCCAGGGGTATTTTGCGGTGAGGCAGGATCAGGGCTTCTCGGCCTGGGAGGCGCGGGCGAGTTTCACCGGGCCCACGGATGTTCGGCCATTTGATGTGTGGTGCGGAACTGACCCTGGGGTGGGCCGCCACGCTGGAAATTCCACTGGATGTTAGCCATTCTGTCCAGCAGGGGGAGTGAGAACGCGTTGACAGCCGCCACATTTCCCCCCACCAGCCCGTGGGAAGGCAGTCCCCTCAGCCCCTCGCTTCAGTAACTCTCTCTTT
>Ga0163217_1053473_pt1 | contig 12133 bp, 9 predicted proteins | sample SynspAceP_FD_185933 | JGI IMG/M metagenome (GOLD analysis project Ga0163217, IMG submission 185933) | Saline lake microbial communities from Ace Lake in Antarctica - Synechococcus sp. Ace-P (PacBio error correction) | ecosystem: Environmental > Aquatic > Non-marine Saline and Alkaline > Saline ... | reverse complement strand
TTTCGTCCGAAGGCAAACCACTAAAAGTTTGAGAAAACCTACTGAATGCCATTAGATGCTAGAGGGGTAGAATTTGTTGAGGTGAGAGTCCTGGGACGTGAATCCATTCTAGTGAAAATGTATAGAAACGTAAACCAATTCTTTTTTCTTGATGTATTTTTAGTTTACTGCTGCCATCAGCCCCAGTGATTTTTGCAAGCAGATCATATCAAGCAACCGAAAATATTCTAAAACGGTGGTAAAAGAGGAAAGAGCATCCACCTGCACTAATGCTCACCAATACATTGGTTGGAATTGACAAGCCTTACCTCAGTGGCTGGATACCGTTCAACAGAAATTCGAATGAAGGTCGCTAAATTACTTGGAATAGTGCTAACAAACTGTGGGGACTACACACAGTGCTATGGCGATTGAATGTGGCAAAGTGGCTTAACACCGAACTACACCGTCAGCTAAGTTATTAAATATAACTACTTTAGCAAGCAACAATGTAATAGTGAGATGGGACTTAATCTTGCCTGAAGCATATAAACAAAAGTGTATGGCAAGACTATCAATCAATGACCGAAGACTGAACTCAATGCACAAGCCCCAAGTGTCGATTGAAAAAGCAAGCGAATTGAAGGGCAGTGAGAATAATTTGATGAATCTTGGCTAATTTATTTTCTTATGATGAGCGGTTAGCTCAATGTTAGCAGACAAAAAAAGCCCGTTTAACATTCAGCTTAAAAACATACTACCAGGGAAACCACACAATAAACTAGAACACTATTCAGAGTGGCCAAATGTCCAAAAGTTCACAACTCATAATTAAAAAAATTAAAATATTTTAATCTTCATTGCTTAGTTTTACATTTTTAACAGCGTGCAGTAGTGATGCGCCGAAAAATAGCCAGTGATATATGTGAAATTTTTTTTTGAGAAACGTTGAGTTGGTTTATGATGCGGCTAAAGACATGAGTGAAAAATGGGGCGTAACGATCAGTGGCCTATGTTCGATGATGTTATCAAAGAGAGTTGCTTTTAAAGCCAAGGCCCCCCACCCAAAATTATTTGTTTTTTGGCCTCATCCCTGGGGACATGTCAAGCAGCCTATGTACTCCCAAGCTAAAAAACACCCACTTGGGCATGACTATGTGCGTGAAACAATAACAGTTGGGCCGACCGACAGATTTTTGATGATGCCATAGACCTTTAGGGCTGGTTATATCGCTAAAACCATAAGATAAATAGTAAATCAAAAAAGGGGGATGGCGAGAAACAATATCTTATTATCAGAAGGTGGGAGGCGGGTAGTAAACGCGGCTCATATCATAAAAAGCGTGGTTAAAAAGTTGCTAAAATCGTTATATTATAGGCTCTTAAGTTACGCTCCCATAGCTTAACAAGGTTGTGAAGAAGAATATATCTGAGGCTGGTTTTGGCTTTGTTTAGTTAATTCGAGCTCCAGTTTGGCTAATTCTTTTTGAAAATAAGTTGGGTACATCTATAGCGCGAGTAAGCTGATATTTCCGCTCCCATTCTTTCGGTGCTTGATGGAAAAGGGCCTAATACATTAGGATGCTGGATTAACCAATTAGGTACACATTCTTTTCAAAATGTTGTTGCCGATGCCATGCATGATTACTCACACAATTGCATGGTTTTGTACGGCCGCAGGAGCAATGGCCGCAATTTCCTACTTTAGCCTTTCATTCTTTAAGCAGTAATCGAGTAAAACTCTGGAACATAATCTCCCCGCGCTAGGCGTTTTATCGCTTGAGCCTCAAGTACCAAGTCTAACATATTTATTCTTTTCTCTGGATAACAATAGGCCTTCAAAAACATTGAAAAATAAAACTCGCAGAGACTTGCTCTTATTGTATGTTATTAGCAGCATTTTTTCTTTTTCCTTGGGAAATGTCTTGCTGCAAAAGCGTTGATTGCGGATATTTTGTCCTGCTTCTTATGGGTACATATCGCTAAACTCACTGATGAAGAGCTCTTATTAATCAAGGCGTTGTAATGGGGCAAATTGTTTTCAGATTTTATCTTTCATTAAATTAAGTGATTAGCGATTTGTCCAATAATAGAAGTCGCAGCTAATCTAAGTTGACACATAGGCTTAGCCAATCCAACATTAAAAAAGGTATATGACCAGCCATGAATCAACTAAATATTAATATCGACAAACAGTCAATGAACTGCATACCATTTTTCTCGACCTATGTACGAGCTGTGGTCAGTAAGCCGTTTTAATGAAAGCAGGTCCATGTATTATGGCCATGGTACGATAATCCATGGGATGAAGCAAGCCAGTATTAGTGCTGCAGCTTTTGCACTTACCGCAGACTTTACCCTTACAAGACGGGCGATCAATTATTTCATAGCGCTTAAACAACGCTGAAAATCAATTTGTTTGGCCATGATATTACGCCGTTGTGACATGAGCGAATTCCTCGGCTTACCTGAACTAATCAAGCTGGGTTTTGAAATTTACCCTTTATGTTGATGAGCGTGTTTTAATTCCTCGCTCACCATTTGACTGAACTTATTTCAAATAAATTTGATGCTGGTTGAACCTATGAACTTTGACCAATTTTGATTTATGCACAGGTGGCGGTTGTATTGCCGAATCGCCTTGGCTATTGCTTTTTGAAAATTGCCCAGGGTTGATGCGTTGATATTAGTCTGATGGCCCATTGATGTGGCTGAAATTGAATATTCCAATGAGCATGGTTTGTCGAGCGAGTATTCCAATTCAGTCAATTTAATGACAGCTCTTCAGAAGGGCAGGTTATGACTTGATTGTCTGCTTAATTTCCGCCTTATTTGATGACCGAAAAGGCTTCTATTGGGGGTATGAACTACCTGATGAATATACCGTCATGATACAGGAGCTTGCATTAGCGGCGGAGAAGATGGCTTGGATTTAGGGATGATATCCGCGTCAAGCCCTGAATTTGTTAGCCGAGGGTGGGAATGTTATTTTTTGGAAGTAGGAATATGAAGTGCATATGCCAACTAAAATACCAGAGCTGCGATTACTTGGGTTGGCTTTTGAAAACGGCACGGTAATGGCATATTTGCCATAACAAAAACCGGACCTAGTGAATATGGCACTCGATTCAACATTTAAGCCAAATATCTAATAAACGGCTAACTAACGTAGTCGTCAATATCATCATTGATTCAGACACACATTTATAGTTACAAAGACAGGAAATAAACTATGGCGGGTAATACCTTTCGCAAACTTTTTGCACAGTGACCACTTTTGGCCAATCATGCATAGCAATTGGTGGTCATGACGGTTTGCCCTCCATGGTTTAGAAATAATTGAAAGCGATTTGCAAAAGACCTAGAATATTCGTAAAACCAGGCACATCTCGTTATACCAACAGCTAGAGTGAACAGATGAAGGTAGCAAAATTTTTATCAGGGTGGTTTCTTGAAAGGTCGCACGCACGGCACCCAGTATCGTTTATTGATTAAATAAGCTAATCAACGCAGTAACGATTATTCAAAAATTAAAGATTACTTTGCCGTTCCTGGCCATGCCTGATTATACCTATCAGCAAGAAATATGGATCAAGAGACTATCGTGGTGGCGGTTCGCTCTTCTGCCCGTGAAACGGCTATTCGTGTTGCTGCAGAAGTTGTCGCCAAAAAAGTATTTAAAAGAAAATTGGGCATTCGAAGTCTTTGAGCTTATTTACACAACTTGGGCCAGTAAAATTGAAACTGTGGATTCATAGATATTACCAACAGCACCCATTTTTCTGTCCCGATGCCAGTAAAATTAGGATTGCCCTAGACGAGTTATATGCGGACCTTAGAAAGCAAGGGTGATTCTTATTCGTGCCAAAATTTCAGTGGTGGCTACAAATATGCCAGTTGGCTAGCGCGAACCCATTGTTTGACCGACTCGATGCCGATTTAGGCATGCCATGATGGGGATAAACGCCGTTCAAGGAGTAGAATCTGGTATGGTTTATGCTGTTCAGTTGACACAAAAAGGCAGCGGAGCATCGCGATTTGGTTGATGTCCACCCCAAGGTTTTAAGTCGAAATCCGTTCAGCGGGTACTCGGTGGTATTGGTTTTTCCGAGTGGGGCAGACCTATATCGTGCATTGCTTTAAAACCTTAACCTCAGCATTGCTTGTAACCCGTGAACACCATTGATGTGCAATGGCAAGAGTGCTGAAGTTAATAACTAAAGGACCATGACCCTTGTGGGGGTATTTCGTGCGGTGCCATCGCGGATGAAGCGATGGATGGCAAATTGGTTATTATGGAATTCATTTAACTGCGCCATCCGGTTTCAAAACGCTCGACGTTATTAATACCACACCAAACTAATCCACTGACAGGCGTAAGCCTGTCATAAACGATTTTGTCGCACGGGCTTTTCAAATACTAATTTAATATTTGCTGGCTGCACCTTACTTTCTATTTTGGGCAGGTGGAGTCATCATTCGTATTTGGGCGTTTTTCTGGGATGCCCGAGGGTTTTCGTCGGGTCGAAATTGGCCAGACTCACTGGATTTATAATTCTGCACGTATTATTGGCCCGCATTTTGGCAAATTTTGTCCACAAGTCAGGCAAAAAATCTTCAAGATGCATTGCAGTTGGGCTGCTGCTCATTTTAGGTTGTGTTAGTTTAGTATTTTACTTAGATAGTTTTGGCGCTAAGCATCAAGTATTGGCTGATGATGATGTTTATCAGCGCATTTTACCGCCAAAGAAAGTACAGTTTACTGGACTTTATCTTGTGTTACGGCCATTGGCGGTCGCTATGGCCGGTTTAGACTATGGACAGTATTGGCTACATTCTTCTCACTATCGCTACCGTTACGATGATTGATCAACTTCTCAACGGAAGCGCCCTTTATTATTACTAGGTTTAATTTTACTGACCTTATTGTTATGAGTACTTGTTTCGTAACTGAACCAAATATAACTTCGAGAGCTATGGTGCCAAAAAGGATTCTATTTGGCCCAAAATTAAAGGCGCCTATTTTTTATCTGTATTATTTTTTCATCTATGTTGTTACAAATGAGCTTTGGCCTTACTAGTAAGTTTTTGCGCTGTTACGCCAAGGATCTTGGTACAGTGGACAAGCGACGTGCGCTGATTGGCCACTGGAGTGATGCGTCGAAGTCGATAATTTTATTCTTGCTGGTGGTTAATAAAACACGCTTTGGCGTCAAACATCTATTATTACTTAGCATTAGCTACAAGCTGTTAGATGGTCACTATTAGCCTATTATGCCGTATAGCTTATTTTTCTTATTATGAGCAAATGTTACATGCTTTAGTTTTTGGTATGGGACTCATGTTGCATTCATTCCTTTTATTAGCTTATTTTTGGCAAAAATTTTCAAAGCCTGCCAAGCTATTTATATCAGTGTCGCATTGGACTCAGTGCGTCCGGCGGTGGTTTATACGCTGGGGAATTGGCAAAAACAGGGAAGGGGCTGAAATGACTTCTTATTCGCTTTCATTAAAGCGCCTTAATCTCGGCTGTTTCTTACTGGTCCCATTGCGAGGAAACGTGATGAATGGTGCAGTCTAGAAAGTATTCGCATAGCGATCATGTACAGGCGCTTTTGCCAAAACATGAACTATTCAGTTTAAGGATTGAATCAGACTTCAAAAAAAGACTTAGCAGGGGGATGTTTAGGGGATTAAAGAGCTTTTAGTTTAAAGATTTCAAAGTTGTTTTTTAACTAAGGTGATTGAAACACTTTAACCTGTTAGACCAGTTTTTTAAATAAATAGTTGTTGACTTAGAAGTAGGAAGCCTATACTAAACGGCTTGAAGTAAGTTTTGATATTTATGCCACATTGTTTCGATGTTCCATAAGCAGACCTCGTCTGTAATCATAAGTAATTGCAACACGCTTCAGCACCAAAATCGCCTCATTTGAGGAAATTACTTTTTATTTATAGGAAAAATTATGTCTACTACTACTGACAGTTAAATGGTTTAACGATCTAAGGTTTCGGTTTTCATTCAACAAGAAATGTCCATGACGTTTCGCTTTCATTTCCGTGCTATCAACTGAACTGGCTCAAAACTTTGACTGAGGTTCAAAAAGTTGGTTCACTGTACTCAAGGCAAAAAAAGGCTCCTCAAGGCGAGAGAAACATCGTAGTTTCCTTAATTTTTAGTTAAAATTAAAGGTATTTACCCAAAAAAAGCAAACCTCGGTTTGCTTTTTTATGCTGAGTTTTAAGCTGTAACATTTTTTCTGGGAAAAAATAAAGGCCGCAATTCTGCAGTAGCTAACTGACGGCAACACTTTATTTTCAACCTTAGTTATTTATATCGTTAGCGCTCCGCGCTATTCTCAGTCATAATCGTTTAACCTCATTTATGGGTAAAATTCTTTACTCAACAAATGAGTGCAACTTGGCCAAGCGTTCTGGCGTCATGTCAGTGCCGGAAGATAAACGCCAATTTTCTCGCAGGCATGCCCGTTGCTAGCACCCATATCAACCTGCCACGCATGCATTGAGTTTACAGTTCAATACGATAATTTCTGTGCATCAGGCATTTTAATTGATCTAACCAAGGCTGTCTATTGGGCGCATTTACCGACACAAAACTCAATAATTATAAGAGCTTTAACATGGTTGTTGTAAGGTATTACGCAAACACTCGCACTTGATCCGCGGGTAGAGCGTCACCACGCCAATTGGAGCTGTGATCGCATTGGACTTACCCGTAATTTGTAATCTGGTTTCAGCCCAATCAGCGTTGTCTACGTCGATACCAATACCAAGGCCTTTCAATAGAGCTGGGAAAGTTGGAGATCAAGGCATTAAACCATAGCATCGACTTTTCGACTGCGATTTGCCGCGAATTAATTGGTTGTTGAAAAAAACAGTGTTACTTCAGAATAGGAAAATTAGCGCAATTATCTAGAGGGCGTTGAGTAAGTTTTACTTGGCCATCTGAACGCGTTCTGCCAAAGGAATTTGCAGCCCGTGACTATCACAAGGGTTACCAAGTCTTCTTAACATAAATGACAGTGCAGAGGCCTTATAGGCCATGGTGTCGGTCCATGTTCAATAAGATGAATCCATCGTATGCTCATAATTCTTGACGCAACTATCATCGTCAATTTTGGCCAATCGGTGGGGTCCATACTGAGAGTCAATCCAATTCATTTCATATGTATGATAGTAAAAGAATGCATTTCAGGCGCGAATGGAACTTCGGCATTTTTCTTAGGGTGCTTGATAAAAAACCTGCTGCTGGGCACACTAAACTTGCGCTAGTATGGACGCACGCCAATAGTGCCCCCCGTATAGGCCACATAGATTGTTTTTTCATAATTGTTCAGTTTCTTTTGCTGTTTCAGTTATTGTACGCTGGGTAGTGTTAATCTGAAAGCCAAAGTTAGCTTTTGCATAAACCTGCTCTTACAGTAAAAAAATTTAAACTACAGGCAAACATAATGACAAACAAAAATGGACAAAGCTACTTTTTTACTCTTTCGCTTATTTGAGGCTTCATCCTGCATTTGCGACCAAGACAATAAGGGAAAATACTCAGTCTGCGAGAACGTGCTCAAGCTTATTAATACTCACCTAGATGATCGACTAGAAAACTTACGTCCAACTTTAATGCGCCGAGAAGCATTTGAATATGTGGAATCCTAATATCCGTGAATATAATGAAGACCCAGATGCTAAAACCATGTTACTGCAAATTGTTGTCAGCGACGCCAGTACCATATTAGCTGTTGTTGATTCTGGCAAGGAATGAAGAGGGTAATTTTCAACCATCGAACGTTATAGCGGTTGTCGGTATAATGTTGAACTATTGTTTTCGTAAATACATGGATTAAAGAACAACAGCCCATCAATGGGATAGGCTTTGGTTGAATTGATCAAACAAAAAAATTCCGCACAAGATAGCCTTTGAATAAATCAAGCTAATGTGGCTTGGCGACGGTTTGACTGCAACTGAAATGAAGAATTCAAAACAGCACTTGGCGCAAAACTATGCAAAGCCAAATAAGTATCTCAGACCACTAGCCATTGCATGGTTAGTAAAACTCGAAGTGAGCAAGAAATGCAGATTATCCAAGCATCGTTAGATTAGCCACAATATTGGGCCTAGGCCTTTTCAAATGAAGTGTTACACCGGGCTAACCACCACAGAGATTGTGGTTGGTGGCTACGACGAGAAGTAGTGGAGCTAATTTACCAAACTGTTTTCATCAACGGGTCTATTCAAACGGGCTTCAGATGCTTAAAATTTGATAAATTACAAAGCTTTTCAAGTAAGCGCCCTGGAGCAGCAAACGATTATTGCGGAAGATTTGTTACATTTGGATTTCAGTTATTATCTGCGTTTAAATACTGAATCAGCAGCAACATTGCCTATGTACTAAAAAAGGTGAGAAAAGATGCGCCTGATTATCGCAAGCAGGCATGGCAAATTGCAATAATTCAAAGAATATATCATCGCTAACGTTAAGCTAGGTCGCACAGGAAATGAGGGGTGCTGGCCATGTCGCGCCGTCAAGCTATTGAACAGGAATTTAAACCCTCAATTTATACCATCCAATCGTTTCCATGGTCATCGGCAGTACAATCTTGCATGTGGGAATTCTCAAGGGGTGTTCCAGGTCAGGGTGGATTATCCGCTACATGCTTAATGACCGCTTATTCAATCGAGGCTTAATGCTGCCACGTTCATTCACAATGGAGAACGAAATTCGAATATGTTGGAAGAAGAAGCCTATTTTGATGGTCAAGGCGTGAGTATTAGATGGCAGCAATAACCCAGTTCCATTAATTAAAAAGTGAATAAAAAAGCAGTAAATGATGGCTTTAACGTGAGTTCTTAGCGTATGAAACCCACTTCTATAAAATGATAGCGAGTGATATGTATTGAAAAAAACCATTGCATTTGATCAAAAGGATTATTTTTGAGTCCGATGGCACCTTACTGACTTCGCACTGGATTTCAGGCGATTGCTCAGCAGATTTAATTTGTCCGCCCAGCAGATTATTTTAAAGTTTCATTTGCAGCTCTGCCGCAAGAGCAAACAGCGTTTTTGCCCAGATCAGGTCGTGTGGAACACGAGTAGCTGATGCACACAATTCGAGCTGGATTGAAAGGTGCGAAACTTGGCCAATTAGACTGCACAGAATAATAATATCCCCACGGCAATTTGTGACGCACGTACAAGCAAGTACGCGACTTGGTTACAAATTAATATAATCCAAAAACTAGCGTCGATGATTGTGCTCACTCGCGAAGATGCACCTGCAAAACCTGATCCCCAGCAACATCTCTACAAATAGCAGAGCAGTGGAGCTGCAGCGCAACATTTGGCTTATATATGCGACATCTTTATGATTCTGCAGGCAGCGGATACAACGCGCAAATGTTTGTGCCGTTTATATGCACCTGAGCAAGTGCCATTATGCGTACTTAGCATTTGTGTGAGTGTTAGTGATTTGGCCAACTCTATTGCCTTTTAATGCCAACAAGGGGCAAATTAATATAAGTGGGCATGTTTAATTAAATTGAGTTAGGATACAGCCTCTTTAGCTGGGCTATTGTTCAAAGCGATAAAGCAATCAAACAACGATGTCGTTAATAAGTGCATCAAGTAATTGACTAGCGCTGAATCATTTTGTCTTTGTTCTTGCCTGTTTGTGATACCGCTCGATAGTGCATTAAACGATTATTGTGTTTGTTTTTATTGTTGATCAGACATAACAATGTAGTACCATGAAACCCCCCAATAAGCGCGGGATAATTATGCGCTTTTCCATCGTTTAGTGCGAACACTTGCCGCGTTTTCACTGACATTAAATCGACTTTAAATGCGTGCGATCTTGTTTGATAAAGCTGCTTAAAGCTTCAGAATAGTTTATTTCGTGCATTTTTAAAAAGTTTTTTTTTTGCATTTGGCACTTTTATACTAGCAAATCCCTCAGAAAAACCACGACGTTATTTTCTCTACATTAGGGGATCGCAAATGGCAGTTCGTGCATAAACGTCCAATTCGCTAATGAAATCGTGCCAAAGAAACCGACGATGTCAACATAAAAATGCTTCATGCTTTATTGCATTCTCTGCGCGGTATGTGCCAAGGTACAGGTCTGATTCAGAAGGTTTTAGGGTAACATACAGGCTCAGGCGACGGGGATACTCCCAACAGTTTGGCGGTGGCCTAACCCCCTTTCTTTTAACCGAATTGGCGCAATAAAGTTTTTTTGCGCATCCAGTAAACACGGCTTTAACCGGTGCAATTGCGAAATTGCTGCAGCAAACCGGGGTAGCCAAGATGGCACTGTGCTTTGAGGCTCATTATTGCCTTTTTGCCTTTGGCGTTGGGCAACAAAACAAAGGGTTAAAATCAAAAATGCTAAACCAATCAAAAAAAACGTTTGTTTTTTGAGGCCTGATGCATAGGAGTGTTGATTAACGTAACTATTTTCTGGTGAAAAAAAATCGACTTGCCAGCGGTAACAAACGCCGTGGCCCCCAAAATTTCTTTTTTTCCCGCTAAAGGCCCTGCATCAAAACCTCTCCTCATCGCCATAAAGCATGTTGGCATTAAACTCATGCCAACTAACAGTCGGCCATTATTCACTCAAGTTTGATAAAGTTACGGCTCGCGTCCTGTGGTGATACATGCTGGGTCTTGTTCCTCTATGAGTCTAAGGCACTTTGAAGTATCACCACTGTCGGTCTCAAAACTGTTGTTGTTTCCGCACAGGGCAGTGGTATCAGAATGAATATCCGTGGGTAAAGACAAATCCAGCGCTATCTTGGGGGTTAACGTTGCCCGCTCTAAATTGTCGAGGTGCCCACCACAGTACACACCCCCATGCTCAAATACTTTATGGGCAAAAAGCTTTGTTGGTTTAGATAGCTTTGAGCATGGCAATGTGTCACTGTGTGCCTGTTCGAGGCGGGTTTGGTAACACTTATCGCGTCTACCTTTTGATCTTTCCTGCAATCGTTTCGATAGAGCTAGCACTTCAAGTACCTATAGGGTTAGTTCATGAAAAATTTTCGAATCAGTCGATCAGCCAACGCTCCTAGCCTCACGTATTTTAGCACAATAAAACCCGATGCTTGAAGAATGCTCGCGTGCGCTCGCCAATCAGGAGCGTTAGCTGAAAAATTCTGAATAAAATGATGCATTAAGTGCCCAGGCTTGCACGGGACGATAAACCTTAGTGTGCATAGTGCCAGTGGCTGTGTTATATCTTGCTATGGTGTTGAATGGGCATACTTATGTTCTCTAAGCCTTGCTATGCGAATTAGTTTACTTGGTGTTACTGAATGAAAGTCACATACATTAAAAGTAAATAGGGTGTTTCTAACAATGGACGCATTAAAACACGATGAACATTAATAATAAAAACCTCTGCTAATGCTTTTTTTAGCCGCCTCGTGTTTGTATTTTCCGTGCTCCTTGTATCGCCAATAGTGCCCCATGTGCTGATCCATCGCTCCAAAGCTTTAGGAAAGTGTCAACCATCTCGCCGCTTACCGTGAGCGTTTTGCAGCTCATGCATTGAACTACAAGCAAGTAAGCTTTTGTACCGCAGTCAAAGGCAGAATAGGATCACTCGATCCTCTGTTATCATATTCAAACCAGCCAATGAACTCCAGTCATATTTACTGCCCATTTTTATCCGTCTAGCAGGCGACGCTTTTGGCACTCCCGCTGCTTAAAAAGACTATCACATGGTGTTCGGTTTTACATGTCACAACAACACAAGTTGTGGCTAAGATCAAGCGACAAAGCCTTATAAAAACCATTCAAATCAGGCAGTAGAGCCTTTTAGATAATCCTCCCCAATTCAATTTTTGCTTAAGAACAAATACGTAGGGATTGTATACCTGCTCAATGAAGCAATATTGAGAATGTACTGATGAGTGATTTATCGCGATTGTATTGCCCGAGCTAGCCTTGGATATTTTTTTAATTTTATTTGGCTGTGTTTAAAAGTAGTGACTTTGGCCCGAGAAGAAAAAAGTATAGCGTTAGCGTTTGGTATATTACCCAAACTGTTTTACCTTATCCCCAAGCCTCAACACAAACCATAGAAGCTATAGTAACGCCAAAGAGGAGTTAAAAACAACCAAGATGAAAATGTG
>Ga0163217_1112946_pt1 | contig 12134 bp, 15 predicted proteins | sample SynspAceP_FD_185933 | JGI IMG/M metagenome (GOLD analysis project Ga0163217, IMG submission 185933) | Saline lake microbial communities from Ace Lake in Antarctica - Synechococcus sp. Ace-P (PacBio error correction) | ecosystem: Environmental > Aquatic > Non-marine Saline and Alkaline > Saline ... | reverse complement strand
TTGACTCCACGTTTGCGTTTAATCGCGCCACCGTTGGGTATGCGCGAAGGCATGCGTTAAGTGAGTGCGAAAGTCGAGCAATCATGAATTCAATGGTCACACCTGAAGATTACACAGGTTATCATCGGCGATCGACATTCCGTCGCGGTCAGGTCAGGGTCAAGATCACCGGTAAGGTAACACCATGCATCGACGCAGTGCCGTGGCCAACATTTCGGCTTATTCACACACATCGTTTCGATGTCGTCGGGCGCGAACTTCACCATGCAGTTCTCCACTACGAACTGTTCCGCAGAACATCTCTAGACGAAGATCCAAGCGAAATTTCGCGTACTGCGCGTTGTTGCAATAACTTGGACGGCGGGAGGATAACCCGCCCTACCAAAACCGTAGGTGGTGTCAACCCACCGCCATTTGAAAACCAAGGAGAGCCACCATGGCTAAAGGCAAATTTGAAAACCGTTTATAAACACACGTTAACATCGGTTACATTGGTCACGTTGACCACAGGTAAAACGACGTGACCGCTTGCGATCACGGAATTACTTCGGGCGACTTCGCGCCTATGACCAAAATACGGCGCGCCGAAAGAAAAAAGCACGCCGGTATCACCATATTCGACCGCGCACTTGAGTTATGAAACGAAGCACGTCCACGTACGCACACGTCGACTGCCCCGGCACGCTGACTATGTGAAACGATGATCACCGGTGCGGCACAGATGGACGGCGCAGATCTGGTGTGAAACGCGGCTGGATGGCCCATGCCACAAACCACGCGAGCACATCCTGCTCGAGTCGCCAGGTGGTATCCCGACCATGGTTGTCTACATGAACAAAGCTTGACCAGAGTGCACGACGAAGAGCTGCTGGAATTGGTGGAAATGGAATCCGCGAATTTGCTGTCTTCTTAACGACCTACCAGCGACGACATGCTGTGATCCTGCTCGGCTTCTGCACGCACAGGAACGAGCACTAGCCAAAATTGGTGCAGGAAATCCATCCCGCAAAGTTGATGCGCCGCTGTGAACGAATATATCCCGACACACAGCACCGCTGTTGACCAGGCCGTGTCCTGATGCCAGTGGAGACGTGATTCTCGAATCCCGGTCTCGTGGTTGTTGTGGACCGGGCCGTATCGAAGCGCGTGATCACGTTGCACAGCATTGAAATCGTTTGGTATCCGCCATGACCACGAAGACCACACCATTGTACCGGCGTTGAAATGTTTCCGCAAGCTGCTGATCGGTGGGGAAGCTGGCAGATACGTTGGTTTATTTCTGCGGCGGTATCGAGGTAAAGGCGTTGAGCGCCGTCAGGTTTTGTGTAGCTAAGTCGGTTAACCCACACACAAAGTTCACTGCGAGCGAATATCCTCCACCAAAGAGAGCGTTGAGCCGTCACACGCCGTATCTTCGCGAACTACCGTCCACAGTTCTGACTTCCGGCATAACAACCGAGATGTAACCGGCACCGTTTAACCTTCCCGAATGGTACGGAAATGGTCTATGCCAGGTGACAACCTTCAGTTCGACGTTGAACTGATCGCACCGTTTGAATGAAGACTGGTCTATGCGCTTCGCGATTTCCGCGAAGGCGGTCGTACCGTTGGCCGCGGAGCGTTGTTTCAAGATCAAAAACGAATAAGCCGCTGGCGGGTCACCCCGGCTGACAGCTGACAAACGAAGGCCGCTCCTGTTAAGGGAGCGGCCTTTTTGCGGCGAAGGCTTCAAACGCCGATAGTAGGGCCGCATTAGCAAATGTATCCCACGAAAAAGGCGAATGCTGAATGAACTCCCCTCGAATCGGCAAGCGCTGCGCACCGCCGGCAGTATTTTCAGACCGCGCTGGAAGAGGCGCAGGCCACGTGCGGGCTATGATACAAGGCTCAAATTGTCGGTATCGGATATATCGTTACCTGAACATCGTTGCGCGGTTGCTGCGGTGGCTGCCCCGGTGCTGCACAGTCCGGAGTCGTCGTTCGTTTATGGTCTTCTGGTCCGTAGTGATGGCCCCGCTTGTTCCTATTTGGCAATATGTGCTTTATCCATCGCGTCGTCGTCTCGAAGGTCCGACGGAGGGGCAGCCGGCGTGCGACGCGCGCTTTATGTTGCAAGACGCAGCCGGCTATCCCCACGGATCGAAGCGCTTACAGCCGCCGTGGGGAGCGTGGATTGGGAGACGAGATGGCCTATGAGCTAGTGATGTGTCCAACTACGCGAGCAAGAAAAAACGGCTGCGCGTTTTACCTGGCGCTCGCGCAACAGGTCTGTCATTTTATCGTGCTCGCGCTGCATGCGTCATATCTGGGGCTTTTTTGCCGTTTTGACGATCGCAAGGCGACGTCCACAAGGCGGATTTGCGCGAAGCAACGGATCCCCCCTTGCCTCATGGACGTGACCTGCCCTATAGAGCGAAAGCTCAGCGGGGTAGCGTTATCTTACGCGCCCCGTTTGATTTCGACAAAACGCAATGAAGGCCACGTGATGCAGCTCGTCTCTCCTCCTTCGTTTCATACCCCAAATGAGGGATTGCATGACAATATGGCCACAAAAGCCAAACATCCGATCCGTTTGAAGGCGTATCGATTACCGCGCGCTGGATGCGTCCAACACAAGAAATCGTCAACACGCCAGCACGTTACCGATGCATCTGTTTCCAGCGGCCCAATCCGCTGCCGAACAAGATCGAGGAAAATTTCACTGTTCTGCGTGGCCCAACACAGTTACAAGGAATTCCCAATGTGACCAGTTCGAAAATCCGCACGCCACAAAGCGCCTGCTGGATATCGTTGATCGCCCCCAGACGTGACGCGCTGATGAAGCTCGACCTGGCCGCTGGTCGTGGACGTCGAGGGATCAAAGCTGCAGTCATAAGCGTTAGAGAGCGGTAAAATTAGGTTGCGCTCAGGCAGTTATTGCAAAAAAAGATGGGCATGACCCGTTTGTTATGAAGACGGCAAGCAGATCCCTGTTGACCGTTTCTTTCAGTCGCAAACTTCAGGTTGTTTGCTCAGCCGTACCATCGTCGAACGGGACGGGCTACACAGACTGATTTCAGCTCCGCGCACGGTACAGCCAGGTTAAACGGACGTTGCGCAAGCCATGCGCGGTCACTTTGGCAGCAGCAAGGTTGAAACCAGAAGCGTAAGGTCGCGGAATTCCCGGCATCGACCAGAAGCCAGTTGAACGTCGCGCGAAGAAATTCATCAGGCCGATCAATACTTTTGCTGGTCAGGTAGGTTGACGTTGCAGGCACTTCCATCGGTAAGGCTTTCAGGGCCGCGATGATAGCGTCACAACTTTGGTGGTCTGCGCGCGACACACGGCTGTTTCCGTATCTACCGTTGCACGTCTCACCGCGTCAGTGTCAGGATCCGGAAGGTTTTTCAAAAGGCAAGAACAATGGGCCGGTCCATGGGTTTGGCGTGTTAACACTCAGAACCTGGAAGTTGTCAAAACTGACAGCGTACGTTGGTCTGATCATGGTCAAAAGGCGCCGTTCCAGGCTCCAAAGAGTGGTTGGGTGACGTTAAGGATGCGGTGTGAAAAAAGCGTTCCGAAGATGCAATCCTACTGACGCTTTGAAATCTTGCTGCAGGAACGAAGCCGCTAAAGGCAGCTGAAGGAAGCCGCCGCAGCAGCAGCCGAGAAGCCGAAGCCCGACAAGCAGCACCGCTTGGCGAACGCGCAAGAGCAGCAACGGAACTGCGCCCTGCCGAAACGCCGCATGCAGTCCATTGACAGTCGGACAAATGGAAGAAGGTGCACGAATGAAATTGATGATCCATCAAACTCGACGGCGGCGGCAGCCGCGTTCGGATAGGACCTTGACGAGGCCCTGTTCGGGTCTTGAGCCACGCGCCGACATCATGCCCGGTCGTCCGCTGGCAGCTACACGCGCAAGCAGGGTTACGGCACAGAGGTCAAGACGACAGGTCCGAGGTCCAGCTATTCGACCAAGAAGAGATCATATCTCAGAAACGGCACCGGCGGCGCACGCCACGGCGCCACGTTCCTGCACGATCTTCCGTATAGGGTGGTATCTACAGGGTCCCAACCCCGCGTAAGCCACGGCACGAATGACAAGAGTTTCCGCAAACTGGGTCTGCCGCGCACCGCTTTGTCTGCCAAGCAAAAACAGGCACCTGGTTATCATCCGACGATGTTAAACTCGGTGGGAAAACCGGCAGCTTGGCCAAACAGGATTAAGAATCTTGGGCTGGAAACCGCGCGTTGATACGGAGCGGTGCCCGGTAAGATGAGGAACTTGCTTGCAAGCCGCGGCGCAAAATTCGAAGGTTCTGGATATCCTGCGGTACGATGGGTGCAAACGTCTATAGAGTATCCTTAAGCGTAGATACACTCGTGATCACCAAGCAGGGATCGCAGCACTGGAGCCGTTGAAATGAGCGCCAAGCACACCAGGAACATTACGATGTGATCCGCAAGCCGATCATCACTGGAAAAGCAGACGATGCTTCGAGCACAACGCCGTCGCTTTTCGAAGTCGACGATCCGACAGGCAACAAAGCCAATGATCAAAGAGCTGTGAAGGCTCTTTTTTGTGTCAAAAGTGAAGAGCCCGGTGAACACCGCTCCAATCACCAAAGGCAAGGCAAAGCGTTTCGCGGCCAGATGAGGTCGCCGGAAGACGTCAAGAAGGGCTTACTTAGCTCGAAGAGGGTAAACGCCCATCGACGTATCCACCGGTACTGTAGTCAGACTGGCACGGAAAATGAAAGCCTCACCGCCAGGTGGAGGGGGCCTCTTTTCCTATTAGGCGATGCGTTTGGGAGTAGACGGTGCCTGTTTAGGCTCATTCGCGGGAACTTGCGACCGCGGGGCGTTTGTCGTTCCCAACCGTCATCAAAGTAGGGCCCCGCTTCGGAGCCGGCTTTGCAGCGAAGGGATATTCGGACTATGCAGCAACAGCCATCAATCCACCTCGAAATTCTATCTCACATCGAGCCCCGATGACTTCTCCTGGCCGTGCCGATCATGCGAACGGCGGTATGCCGACGCGGTTGTTTATCTGGTGGTCGTGGACTATCACTTGTGGTCCGTATCGGGGGGCAGGCTGAGGGCACAAAATCCTACACTTGCAGATCGTTGAACGGAGCGACCGATTTGCAGCGTGATTTTATGCCATTGCTAGGGCAATGTTATGCCTATGCGATCTGGCGCCTGTTGATAGGTTTTGGGATCTGACGGCTTACGGGTCGGGGGCAAAAGGTTATGTTCGCGCGGCAGGGGATGCTGGTGACTGGGCGTCATCCATGAGCGCAATCCGGTGCCTTGGCCTCACCGTGCGGATGGTCCATTTCGGGGAATCTAGCAGCAAAGGGCTCTTGAAACAGTTCCTTTCAAAACGCCAAGCCGGCAGTGTGGGTTGTCGCGCGTCGGACTGAGTCACCATGGAAACGGGATTTTACGATAATTCTTACAAGCAGACCTCGCACGTTCATTATCGCGAACATTTGCGAGGCTAACCACTTTACCATGCCACGGAACCGGTTTGCGATCCGGCTTGTCGCCGCGCAGGGGTTCGTTGTGGTGATCATCGGCGGTCTGATCGTCTACGCCGCGATGAGCGCGAATTGCATCAGATGCTGGCGCAATTGATGCGGGTTTTGATGGTTGCACCAGCAGGGCCTATGGGCGCATTACTGGTATTGGGCTTCTCGGCAGGGTGTGATGTTCTCGCTGTTTTGCTTTTGTCGAACGCAGTGTTACCGGATTGTACCGAAAGGCGGGCTGATCCGTCCGTGCAAAGCGTGGGGCAAGATCAAGTCGGATGGCCGCAATAAGACGCGGTTATTGCAGAGTGAGTTTGGGGCTATTTGCGACCTATCCCCGACGCTCCCTATTGAACCCTCGGGTAATTCCTACCCTCAAATACGACCCAGCAGGGCAGTTGCCGCCGATTTCTCCGGGGCTTGTGTCGTTTTGCGGTTGGTAGGTTCTAGCCGCACGCAAGCGCCGGCAAAGGAGTTCTTTGTCTGGCATTTCAAATTGCGGGACCTCGGCGGCCTACAAGCCATCTCAGGCACCATCACGACGGGCCGGGACAAGCAAAACGGAAGACAGAGAATGGCACTCAAGTTCGTAACAAACCGACGACCGAGGCCAGGCCAGCGTGGAGCTGGTACTGATCGACCGTTCGGGAGCTTTGAAGGCCGCCCAGTCAAATCCTTACTCAGGGTTGACAATCGGCGGTGGAACAATACGGACGGATCACAATGCGTCGCACAGGCGGTGGGCAAAGCGCCTTTACCGAATCGTCGATTTCAAACGGCAACAAGCGGGACATGTCCGCTGTTGTCGCAACGGATCGAAATATGACCTAACGGACCAGCATTCATTCGCACTGTCCAGTACGAAGACGGCGAACAGGCTTACATCCGGCACCACAGGCGTATCCTAGTCAGGGCGACAAGGTGATTTCCTCGGCAAGGCCACATCAAGCCTCGGTTAACGCTACTGCCAATTTTCGGGCAATGCCTATCGGTACAATACGATTCCACAACATCGAAAATGAAGCCAGGCAAAAGGCGGGCCAGGATCGGACGCGGCCCCGGTACCTACGCACAATTTCGTAGGCCGTGATGGTGGATACGCTTCAGATCCGATTATGTCCATCGGGCGAAACTGCGTGGTGCGTCAGGAATGCATGAGCCACCGTTAGGTTGCCGTGTCCAACCCTGACAACTCCAACCAGAAATTCGTAAAGCGGCCGCATGCGTCACAAAGGGTATCGCCTTCGGTACGTCTGGTGCTGTATATGAACCCGATCGACCACCCGTCACGGTGGTTGGTAGAAGGCCGTACAATCGGGTTGGTCGTCACCCGGTTACCGCCTTGGCAAGCCCACAAGGGTGCAAAAACCCGCACAAGAACAAAAGCGCATCAGCCAAGAACTTTATCCTAGCGCTCGCGCCACGGCCAAGAAGGAAGGGCGTTAATAGATGTCTCGTTCAGTATGAGAAAGGTTCCTTTGCTGGGACTGCTTATGCCTCAAAAGGCCAGAAGCCTCCCGCGAAACGGGTCGCAGCGAAGTGATCAAGATTTGTCGCGCCCGATTCCACGATCTTGGCCACAGTTTGTTGCCTGACGTTCAGCGTGTGTACAACGGTCACAAGCACATCCCTGTAAACGTCAGCGAAGAGATTGATTGGGTCCAGAAGATTGGTGAGGTAAGTCGGCCAACTCGACACCTATTATGTTCACGGCAGCGACAAAACATCCGAGCGAATAAGCCATGAGCAAGGATAAAGAATCCCCGCCGCGGGCTGATAACGAAGCCCTGTGCAAAACTTGCGAGCTTCGCAACAATGCCCGGCAGAAACTGAACCTTCGTATCGCCGCGATGGGATCCGGGCAAAGAAGGTAGACAAGGCCACTTAACGGACTGACCTTCTCCAAAAGCGGATACGCACTGGACGTGAAGAATGCCTTCAGCTCCGCCATCGCGAAACGGCCGAAAACAACCACAACCTTGACGTGGCATGAAACTGGTCGTTGCCGAAGCATCATGTCGGCAAAAACCTGATTCATGAAAACGTCGTCGTCCGGGGCGCGTTGGCCGTCATTCGCAAAAGATTATTCAAGCCGTTTCGAGAAATCACGATCGTTGACATCGTGCGATCAAGTTGAGGAGCAAGCCTGAATGGGATTAAACAACAGTAAATCGATATCGGTATGCTCTTCAGGTCAACGCACCTGGGGACAGCCGCTCGGTATCGCCGATCAACGAAGACTATGGTGATCTTTCTTGCTCGAAGACCTAGCCACCTGAACCTTCATCAAGAAAGAATGTTGCACAGGCTGGATATCGGCCCGTGCTGAATCATCGAACGCCCACACAAGAAGTGCCGCCGTTACGATCCACAACAGCGCGACCCGGTGTGATATCCGGCAAGAAGTGCAGAAGCATCGGAAGTCTGCGCCAGAAAATCGCCAAGATCACTAAATTCTGACCTGACCTCAAACATCGTTGAAGTTTCGCAAGCCAGAGCTTGGACGCAGCCCTGTTGGTGAAATCATCGCACACAGATGGAGAAAACGCCGGGTTTCGTTTCCGTCGTGCCATGAAGCGTGCCGGTACAGAACGCCATGCGTCGATGGGTGCCCGGGGTATCGCGTGAAACGTTGGCTGTCGTCTGGGTGTAGCAGGAAATCGCGCAGTACCGAATGGTATCGTGAGGCCGCTGTGCCCGGCTCACCACTCTGCGTGCAGACATCGAATTCCGCAGCATGTCGAAAGCGAAGACTGCCTATGAGCATCATCGGGATCAAGGCCTGGATCTTCAGAAGGGAGATCATGGAAACTGATCCCGGGCAGCGCGTGACCGTAAGGCACAAAGAAATGCAAGACGGCCAAGCACCTCGCGGGTAGCCGGCGGTTCGTCAAGCTAAGGGGGAATGAGAGAGCTACAACAAAAGGCGTACTAGAATTCCGCAAAGCAGCACAAAGGTCGGATAAAGTCTGGCAAAGGCGGTCTGACCTGAACCCTTTGCACACTACGTCTGAAGGCTCTCGAGCCCGAAGCGGGTAACGCACGCCAGATCTAACTCTCGTCCGTAGCCATGACGCAGGTTCACATGAAACGTCAAGTGCCTGTGTTCTGGATCGTAATTTTTCGGATGTACCTGTCACGCCAAGCCATCGAAGTTTCGTATGGGTAAGGAAAAGGTTCCGTGGATGCGTTGGTCTGCAAGGTCAAGCCCAGGCCGATGTTAATGTTCAGAGAATCGACGGTAGTCTCCTGAGGACGTTGCACAAAGAAGCTCTGCGTCTGCGCCGAGAAGCTGACCGATCAAAGACGCCGCGTCGTCGTTCGCGAAGATTGGCTAAAACCAGGTTTCGGCACGCGCCGGAGATGTTTGCTTTAAAATGGAAAAACCCCGCGTGAGTAATTCAGGCGGGGGTTTTTTTCGTTTAAAGTGGTTTTGCCTCCGTCGTCTTCAAGGCGAGGGACCCGGTTGGATCCAGTAGTTTTTTTCCAGTACGAGTTGCGATCACGCATGTGTCATTGCAGAAGTCCGAAAAAGAGACTGCGCTTAGTAGCTGAGCCGAACCCCATCATAAGCTGCGCCCATAGGCCCGGTCCAGCAACCACCCTGGGCCACAAACACAACACAAATACCCGCAAGGACGCACTGAGCAAAAATCCAAGCTTCGTGACCGCTTGGTCAGGGAAAACCACGGCGGCAAATCCCAATGCCGCAGATCGGAAGTGTGGATGGCAAGGCGGTGGCAGTAGGGCAGGTGGACGCTCCCGTTTTTGCTGAGACCAATGACAAATGTGGCCGGCTCTAGCTTGACGCCGAACAGGATCGGTGACGCGAGCATGCATAGGTCGACAGGTGAGTTCACCAATCAGCCGAGGCAAAGCGGCAAAGGCGGGCAGGGGATTGCGGTTCGCTAGTAATTTCACGTGGGGCCTTCCATTGAGTGCGCATCGGCGTCGTTATCGGGGCCCGAGATGGCGACCACGGCACAGACTCATTCCCCAGTCACATTAGGGCCAAACCGACGCGGTTGACGTGATGCCGCGGACGTGTTTCTGAACATTTGATGTCGCGTGAATAGCGGTTGCAGGGCCTAGTCAGCAGCCGACATTGTGGCGCATAGGCTTGGCGTAACCTGCCTAAAGGAAAACTTGATAATGAAAACCACGGTGCCCAACGCCACACCAGACGCGACTCATCAAGAGTTTTTGAATAAAGGCTGGTACAGATCAGGAAGGGTAAGACAAAGGCCGAGCCGGACGAATTTGGGCTTTAGCACCACCGGGGGCAACAAGCGACCAAAGAAGAGAAGCGGCCGTGAAAGGAGCAAGAGGCGGCGCGCAAAAGCTTGCACCGCCCAAGCGTGAGTTAACCCCAGGCGTAGTTGGAATGAGACGAAATACGGTCTTCTTCGGACATGTTCATCGGCACCTCGTGGCGCAACAGCTTTCCCAGAGCAGCACGTCACCGACGGACGGGCTTGTGCATAAACGAACTGGCGCAGCTCTTGGGGTGCGTCCTTTTGGCGACCGGGGCGCCGCCATCATTCATTGGGCAGACGCGGATCTTCGAGGCTTTGAGCGCACTGGTCCCTTCGGGCATCGCCAACATAGGATTGTGCCAGAGATGACCGAATGCGGTGATATTGCGCCGTATGGATGCCGCCCTCGGGAGGGATATTGATCCAGATGTCTTCGAAGCTTGACTTGCGCCACGTCCAGATCAAAACGCCCAGATCCTTGCAAAAGGGCTTGTGACTGTTTTATCCAGGCGCTTTTGGACCAGTCTAAAGATCTGGAACCGCATGGCAGGATCGTCAACGACGCATAGCTGGTGTTAAGCGGGGGAAATCAAGTGTTTCCTCGCAACCACTCCTGGCCGGGCCTCGGTTTTTTTTAAATCTTTTTTTTTTCCCCTCGGCGATGGACAGGCACGCCGGACCTCAAGCTCGGACGGGTACACGGGTTTTGACCGTGCTCCTGACAAAGCGGCAGCGTAAAGACGGGTGACGAAAAGGGTTGCTATCTGTCTTGACAATAGGGCCGTTCTACATCAGCCTGCGGCAAGCGTGGCGATACGGTTTGCAGAACTCGTCTTGCCAAAAGTAGGTTTAGGGCATGTAGAAGGAAGCTTTCACATGAACTCCAGCCAGAGATCATGGTTCACCAATAAGGGGACCTACTGGTGATGTCGAGAAGGATGAGGCGATGAAACGCAAAGAACTACACGACAGACGCCGGACCCAGCTCCGGATGAGCTTGTTACCTCAAGAAAGAATCCTGTCGAACTGGTTTTCAGCAAGCCAACTGGCCAGCTGGAAATTGCCGCAGTTTTGAAGACCGTTGTAAGCGTGACGTCGGCACGATGTCAAAAACCGTTCTTAACAGAAAGCCGCTTGGCCGGCGGCATTTGCAGAATTTAAATTAGGAGCCTGAGGGGAGTATTGACCCAAACGGTATCCTACAGGGCACCGTGACAAGCGATTATGCCAACAACAGACAGTAACCGTATCCGTAAGAGGCGATCGTCGCTTTAACACACCCGGTTTCTGAAGGAAAACCATCCGTAAGTCCAAAAGAGTACGGAGTCACGATGAGAAAACACATTCAAAGTGGAGCGACAAGCGGTTGCGCAATCATCGAATGTGCACAAAGTCGAAAACCAACACGGTTGGAAAAGTTGCTGCCAGCCGCTGAGACTTAAGGGCGCTGCTCGACTCGGGCCTGAAACGTCTTGTTCCCTTGAACTTGAAGGGGCAGTAAGGCGCAAAGCACGGAGCGAGATGCCCATTTCGGGGCGGAGAGACCAACGTAAATCGAAAACCTGGGATAGGGCAAACGCATCGCCCCCAGAAAAGTCGGAGAAACCAAATGAATTTCCAGATGCAGGACCAACCTGGGATGTGCTTGGACAACAGCGGCGCTCGCCGTGTTTCAGTGCATTTCCAATGGTATTTGGGTGGTTCCAAGCACGTAAAATACGCATCGATCGGCGACATCATTTGTCGTGTCGGTCAAGGAAGCCATCCCTCGCGGTGGTCGTGTGAAAAAAGAGGTGGACGGGTAAAGGCCGTCGTCGGTTTATCGACACAGACCAAAGGAAGTTTCGTTCGTGGACGATGTCAACAGCCATCCTTTCGAACTCTCGGCCAAAAAACGCCGCCGAGTCAATTCTGAACAACTCGGGAAATCGAAGCCCGTAGGGTAACAGTATCTTTTCGGACCCAGGTTTGTTCGCGAAAAACTTGCCGCGGCCAAAAAAAACTTTTCATTTGGAAGATTTATTTCTCGGCTTGCGGCCGGGGAGGTGCTTCTTTAAATTGGGGCTTGCTAAAACACTTTCGCAAAGTGACCCAAAGAATTCCATCGTGCTTGCTGGGCAAAGGGGACAAGGGTGCAAAAGGGGAACGGTTACCATACTCGATCTTGTTGGACCGGAAGGCCAACCCCCCCAAAGCCCCAAATCGTAGATTGGGTAGTCAAAACATGGCAATCCGCGCCACACGTTCAGTCCCAGAACGATCGCAAGGCGGCCGTTATTCCCCAAAGCGATCAGTCGACCTGAGGGCAACCTGTCGTTGGTTTGATGCCAACGGCAAGGCTACGCGCGTTGGGATCTCTCT
>Ga0163217_1047314_pt1 | contig 12134 bp, 13 predicted proteins | sample SynspAceP_FD_185933 | JGI IMG/M metagenome (GOLD analysis project Ga0163217, IMG submission 185933) | Saline lake microbial communities from Ace Lake in Antarctica - Synechococcus sp. Ace-P (PacBio error correction) | ecosystem: Environmental > Aquatic > Non-marine Saline and Alkaline > Saline ... | reverse complement strand
CGCAAAGACGCAGAGAAACCGCAAGTTTCTGCCGTCACGTGATGGTGAATCGGGGATTTTGATCGCTTCAGGATGGCGACACGAACCCAAGCATCAGGCCGAATTGCTCTGCGACCTTGGTCGTTTGCGCCTCTTGCGTTCGAATCACTTTCGTTTAACGCAGAGAATCGCAAAGACGCAGGAACGCAGAGTTTCTGGACCGTCACGTTGAGTCGCGGGCACGGGGGATCTTGATGCTCAGGATGCCACACGAACCCAAGTCATCATGCTCGAATTGCTCTGCGCATCTCTGCGTTTCTAAGCGTTAAAATCACACTGGGTTTCAATTTGAGTTCGCACGGCGAAATTACAGGCAGAGTGAATTATGAGTGTCGAAGACAGATTGATTGTGTGGAAAAGCAGCTTGCTGAGATATGGAGTTGCTGAAAGGCAGTCTGAAGATTAAAGTGTGGGCAGAGACGTTAACGCAAGCGAATCCCAATAACTAAACAATGAGCAAACGTATCGCGGGCGAAGGAGCGTCAGATAGCGAGATATGTTTTCGATGCGAAGGGACGAAGAAAACGGAGTTGCTGGAGCGAATAGTGGGCCGACAAGCTCGAGAACGAAAATTTTCGCACGCGATCATCGGATGCGCCCTCGAGGTACATAGGAATCGGTCCCGGATACTCGATCCGTTTACGACAGAGGCATGGCTACGAACTTCAGCCAAGTGGGACTTTCGTTTATGAGCGGCAGAAGCGTTCCTATTCGTTATAAGGAAAATTATGCTATAGACTCTCTCAAACTCGGATTTTGATTGTCGACGCAAAAGTAGTCGTCGTAACAAAGCAAAGCGAAAAAGTGACCGCCATCGACCAACAAGCCTCTTGACTATTGAGACTCGCAAGTTTATTTAGGCTTCAATTATCATTCATGAATTGAAGTGGTCGACGGTGTCCAGCGAATCGTCAACAACTCTCCTAGACAAATGGAACGGTCGTTCAAAGTAGATCAACCCCGAGATGTCGCAATAAGCGGTCCGAAAATCGCTGCTCGAGTTAAAAAAGTTTCGTCTGCCGTCTCAGCAACCGGTCAACGCGCAGAGCATCGGCAAGGTGCGGTCGACGCTCGATAGGCGGCGGTTTCGAGTTGGTATGGTAGGACGACGTGGGTCAGTTGCAACGTCGTGCGCGGATATCACCGTTGGTGGCGTGATAAACGACCAGAGTTCGGTTGCCCGATCGACATCGTTCTCACGGGTTCGGTTGATCATCTGCTCGATGTATCGTTTTGGTCGATACGTCACCCCGAGTTGTTTTTGCAATTGGCCTTGCAGTTGGCGAAGTCAAATGCGGTCGAACTCGGCTTGGAGTCCCGGTGCGTAGCCGACGTCTTTGCAATTCGGGTCATTCAACGGGATGAAAGATGGTGTCGGCACGATCTAACGGTCGTTCGGATGTCGTTTGCCGTTTGGAAACCACTACGGCGGCCAACCGCCAACTGCGCCCCGCCTCCCTACGGCGGTGAACAAACGCCGTGGCCTTGGAACGCTGCGGAATCAGTTCGATCGCATCGCACCGAAACGACGTTGCGAAGTTGAGACGGAAATCAAACGTCGGTTTCCTTCACTCGATCGGGACGACACGGAGCCCCGGTGCAAAATGAGTCCGTCGAGTTCGAATCAGGGTTCTTTCGACGCGGGCAGATGTCGATCGGTGATTTGCTGCGAGTACGACCCGGTAAGCGTGTGGGCTTGGACCGTTGCCCGTGAAACGCCGGCGATCATTCCTGAATTGTTCGGAGATCGAATCACCGATGGGTTCGCCGGTAGCCCACCACCCCGCATGGAACGCGGACGTACTGGAATCGTTCGGTCTCCGGTCAATTCAATCCATGCCGATCGACGTAGCGGACACAAACATGCTCTCCGGTTTCATGCCACTGGGCAACCAGCATCCTTGGTAACGCGTCAACGACCGGCGACTCTTCGAGTTGCCGTGGCAGGACGCGAAGGAAAGCGTCCTCCATGCCCCGACCGCGGTTCACCCGCCAACCCCAACGACGTAATAAATTAGGACTCGAAATGATGATTCCTGTTCGGCCGGCCAATCGCTGCGGCGGCATTCGCGATTACTGAATGGCGGGCGATCGATTCGTGGATTTTTTTTTAACTCAGTAAACCGATGACACCGCTGAGTGTGACCAAAGCAATTAGCAGGCCAGAGGGCACCCTAGTTCCCGATGGCTTCGCCAACGGACGGGGGTGCCATTGAGGGGGTGCCATTTGACGGGGATGAAAACGCACCAGATTGACGCACCATCGCGGCCAAACGATCAAGTTTAAAGACGAGTGAACAAACCGACCGCGAGTTCGAGGCCGTCGAGCGATTCATCCCGTGCGTGGCATGAGTGGGAACGTTGCACAACCGAGTCAAGCGAACCACCACGATTACGCAGAATTTCGGGCCGATCCGCGATCGTGGCGGGCGCTTCGTAGGCGACACGGTCGTCGGCCCGCTCGTCACCGCGTGGGGCAAACGATTCTTTTCGCGTGGAAAAAAATCTCTCGCTGCTCGCCAGCGTCTTCGTGATTTTCGCGCACAAACGGCCGTACTCCAGGCCTCGTTTCCGATTATCTGTGTATAAAACGAATAGTTTATTCGCTCAGCAAAACGTGTAAAGCGACATGCGTGCCCCCAAACCGAAACATCATACCCACGCCGTCACGCTTTCGCATCAAACGCAATGTCTAAGGCTTAGTATGATCGACGTTCGTCACGGACAATCATCGCAGCCGCCGGACGCGGCATACCGTAGCACCGACCCACATCGAGCAAAGAGATGGTTCATCGACGGTATCCCTATACCGTAAATTTTCGGACGGCAAACAAATCGCGTAGAGCGAAGGGCACACAAACGAACCAGTTATGTTCCCGAGTTGGCGATGTTCTTCCCGCCGGCCGTCTTGATCTCTCTTGCGATTTGCACGATACCCACCACCACAAACCATCAAAGAGAGTTAACGTCGCGATGTTCGGCATCACAGCGTGGTTGCAGAGCAAAATCGGATCGATCAACACAGCCGCCGAGATTCCAGGGGAGACCGAAATTCAAACGCGCGCGCAATGTATCCCGTCCCATCGCGATCGTCAAACGCGAACAGTTTCCATGGAAAACCGCCACCGCGTAGTTGGCGAGTTTGCCCGTCGTCGCGACCCAACATGACAACAACCCGGATTACAGCGGTCGCCGAAAACGCGCTCGGGGGGGCGAGTATTCGTAGCGGAAGTCGCTCGCCCATTCGGGAGACCGAACACACGGTTGTGCAGACAACGTCTCGGGGCGGGGTTATTTTTTTTTTAAACCCGGTAAGCGTCAGGGATCGTCGCTCAGCCCGGTGGCGAGAAAACAGAAGCCGCCAACGAACAGCACGGCGGCAAGAAATAGGCAACTCTACACGAGATCGGCGCGACCGTTCACCCCCAATCCAATCCCGATAAATCAGCAGATCGCGCGCACGAGTAGATTGGTCCCGTTGCGCTGCCGCCTTGGCATCAGCTCGATTGAAAAAGCTGTCGGCAACGCCGAGTCCAGGCCAAACGAGGTCATCCGTTTCGCTGTCGGCCAATGCGACATGCCCATGCTTGACCGAAATGTCGAATAGAAACCGGGGTCGAATCTCGGTTCGATTATCGTGACCCGGGTTGTCAGCAACCAATTCCCGCCATGCCCGGAGCCGCACACGCCCCACCAGTTGGAGCAATCTCCATACCCCCGGGCCGCGGGTTCACGGGGCGCCTCGCAGACAGCGATCATGCGGGTGGCGATCAGGTTTGATTCCATTTTCGTATGTTGCCCCCCGGCACCGGACCGCTTGATGCGACGTTTTCCGAACGTTTCGAAACACGGATCCAGGAGTTCACGGTCCTCTACACCACGTCATAATCGGCACAACGCGCCCTTCTTGCGACCCACGACTCGCCCGCCCAAGAACCCGGCGCATCGAGCGCGATCCCGACGCGCGGCCTTGCCGCCAGCGGCTGACTCCTCGCACCGCGCGGGGCGGACGCGATTACACCTCGTCCGTCATCGTCAACAAGAATGCCGTTGTCCCGTTGTCCCGAGGCTGTCCGTGAGATCGGTTCAAAAACCGTCACGAAAATCGGCGTGTTTGGTAACCCACGATCCCGCGACCTCTGCGGTTTGCCGGCGGATTCACGGGCCGAGTCACGCCCACGGGCACCCGCTCGACACGGTTCGCCTTGGCAGCGCCGCGTGGTGATCGTAAGGGATAGCCGGCGCGAGGGATGGCCGGCATTTGCTATGTCCATGACCCCGGTTCGATCATCGATCGGCGGTTTTTCAGCGGTAGGACGACAAATCAGCCCTGCTGATCGAGTTCTATGCAAAATTGAGCCGTTTTCGAAGGAGCGTCTGTTGATTCACAAGCCCGACGGCAAGCGAGTGAGCAGGTGCATCGCTTGCGCGATCGGGTGTATTGACACGTCTTCTTCTTGAAACGATTAAACAACAGGGCCGATGCCACGGTTGTGAGTGAAACTAACTCATCAACCGGTTCCTTAACACTGATTCATTGGCCGCGGGCCGCCCCGTTCTTTGTCGAGTCTTCCGTACCCTGGTCTTCGCTAGACGCGGCTCTCGATGGCGAGGTCTCTTGGGCGCCTTCAGAATCCAGCCATGTCTTCTTTCGCAGCACTTGCCTGGTTCATGTGTGACTTTTCGGGGTTCTTCCCTTTTCATATCATCTTTGAACCATTCCCCTTTTTTCATTTTATAGATCCATAGTCATCTTGTCCACATTTCGTATGCTTCCCTTTGTGTGTAGGTATTTTTTTTCCTATTTGAAATTATCAAAATCCATTTTTTACCTCCTTTTGTTGCCTTGAGTTTATTCTCCCCAGTTTCAAGTTAGTTTGTCATGTGCTGTCTTTCTGATTATTTTTTCGAACCATTTACTTTTTCTTATTCTACGTATTTTTATTACTGCGCAATGGCGGATTTTTAATTCATTTAAACTTAAAATCTTCAGAGATGTGGAGTCTAGTTTTTACTAGTCATTTAGTTCTCTTGGCAAGGAGCGTCATGCCCAATTGTATTGTTAAAGGTTGGTATCATTAATTCCATTCTTGGTTAGGAATATGTGTGGTATTGGTTTTGTCTACTTTTGTGAGTGACAGATAGATGTGCTTTGTTCAGTTTAGATGAGTGAAATATATTTACAATTTATTAGTTCCGATTTTGAAATTATTTGGTTTTCACAAATGTAGAATATGGTACCGTGCTTCCCCGTTCGATATTTAACAGTAACTAGGTGATCTTAGCTTTCCCTAAAGATACAGGAGAGGTGCTAGGGTAATTTACGTAATCGAGATTTTATTGTGTATTATCCCCGTTTTCCTTGAGACCTTTATCCTTTACATGGAATGTTTGGATTGGGGACTTTAAGGGAAGAAACTTCCCGGCGCGTTACCGGTTGATCTATTTAGCCCCAGAGTTTGGCAGGAAACCTAGGGTGTATTAAGTGGATTTTCTTCGGCAGTTTGTCGGTAATTTGTCTACGATTCTTCATGGAGCGACTCTCAATTGTGGCTTTTTCTCTGGTTGGTGTGCTGCTTGCTTGAGGTTGTATGGAGCAGTTACCGCAAGTTAAAATCTTTTAGTTCAGATGCTGCATTATTGTTTATTGGATTTTTTGTTTCGATAAAAGTTGATATTAGCATGTCTTATTATATGATTTATATTATTATTCCTTTTTGTTAATATTACAACTTTTCTCTTTATTCCTAAATTTTTTCCATCGGAACTGCTCTCGAATGGGCGTCTTACAGGATGCACTGCCTAGTTTCCATTGACTATGCATGTGTTGGGTATTGGGCTATTTGATTCGATTCCTACTTATCATGTTGTTTAGAGTGGGAAGTGTCCCGCGATTTTGACCGTGGTTGTCCTATCTGTACTATAATGTGTTGATCTTTGGTATTACCTATATGAATTAATAATTATGTCATTGTCATTTGATCAAGTTTATCAATAGGAGTGTAGCCCCGTTTAGCACTGCCATACCCTTTTGGTAGTTAACTGATAGCATCTGGCTATCTTTATTAAGTTAGTTGTAAGGCTTGGTAGAGTTATAATTTTGCTATGAAGTTCCTTATTTAAAGGTGGTTTCTTTGAAGTGTTTTGTTTGTTGTTGTTTGTTAGTTAATTGTAAGTTCGTGTAAATTAAACGATCAGTGCTATAATATCCGGTATTAAAATAAGTGAGGAGTATTCTCCATTTTGTAATGGATGAAAGGTCTGACTACCGTTTAGTTATGATAGATTATTTTTGTATTAATTCTGATGAATAATTCCCAATTCTGAGGTGGAATATTTAGGATGGTGGAACCATCTAAGTAATTTTAAAAAATCCAGACCTGGGGTTGTGGGTCTTTCTTTGTTTCTATCAGGTATTTTCACCCATAATTTCCTTCAGGTTATAGAGAATTGTATTGAAGGTTGGACAACTGTCAGAGATCCTTGATCGTGGAGCATGTGATGTTGAGTTATGTTCTTTTTTTATTCGCTTACTTAACTCTTCGTGATGTATCGCATCTTACCGATGTTTCTTTTGTGTCGATGCTTTTTTTCGCGATTCTTTCTGCCGGCTTTCAGGTTTGTATGTAGATGTCAGCGTTATTTACTTCCCCCTTTAATGAACCTCTTTCGAAATCGTGTGGAATACACTGCTGCATTGAGGTGCTTGTTTCTTTGCGATGGTCGAAGCTCTATTCTTAATCCGGCAGTCAAATTAAGTTTTCTAGTTCATAGGTAAGCTGCTTGGGGCTCTTTTATTTAGTGTGTCTTTCTACCCCGGCATTCCTAGGTTCTTTACGTTCTTGCCGCTTATTCGTGTGTTGTTAATCTAAATTCTGCTGCCTGTCGGCTATGGATTTGCGCAAGTTGTTTTTAGTTTGTTCTTATTATTTGCTCTCCCTGGATATTGGATTTTCGTTGAGTGACCCTCTTGTGCCAATTTGCCACAGATACGATTAGGTTGTTTGATCCATCTCTAAGTATATTTACGTCTTCTTTTTCTCAGGGTGACGAGGCCTTTCAGATTCCATGGCTTTATAATGTTCCATTCTCGTTCCATTCCGTTTTTACCTGTTCTTGTTGCAGTTTAGTTTTTTCCAATTCTGTTCAATTGCTTCTCAATCTTTCGAATCCTTCCGTGTCGATGTTTCTTTATCTCTTACTGGATTCACTCCCTCAAGTGACCAATGTTACCTCTTCAGCGAGAGAGGCCTATATCTCTGCTTTTTTGCTGCCGGTTTCTTTATCTGCTTTGCCGAGAATTTATTTCTTCACCTTTTCCTTTACTTGCACCTTTTCATGTCGTGTGATCCGATCATGGTTGTTGTGTATAAATGATTCCCGGCTCTGCGGAGTGAAATCAGTTGGCAGCCGCGGTTCTTTTTTGGGGTTTCGTTTCTTTGGCCGCGCCGTTATACCCAATTGTTCCGTGGTACAAAAGGAAGTTGGCCCTTGTGCTTTCGATGTCTGAACAGTTTGAGCGAGTCTTGTTTTTTCTCGTGTGACATTCCGGGCAGGTTTTTATCCCCGGGGAGGCCATTAACATTTCGAATGTTCTTCGTGATATGTTTTGTATTCGAACGTGGACGGTGAGGTTTTCAGACTGGGCCGATATTATGTTTTTAGCGGTTTCACTGTGTTTCCGGATTTCGAACGGGATGTCAGATCTCGCCCTCTCCTGTGCCTGATTGCTTCCCAGGTTCTTTTGTGAGTCCCCAGACTGGCCATCGAACGAATGGTTGAATTTTGTATAGCAAATAGAGGTATGTTCGTTGGTACGCGTGTCTCGCCTGGTGCATGCCCTGTGTTGCGATATCGGGCACTCCAGGGTGTTCTTTGGGCTGTTCGTTATTTTAGGTTTTATGTGTTGAGCGTTGAGTACGAAAGTTACCTTCATGGATATGGGACGGAGAAGGTGCTTCTTACTGATAGTCTATCCCGGTGTTTTTGTGTTCGTGTTTGTTTGTACAGACGTGTGTCGATAAGAGCTGTTAATGCTCTTCGCCAAGTAAGTTATGCCGACTTTCAGGTTAACTCGTTATACCAAGGTCACCCAGCGGATCATGAAGGGCGGTCTTCAAAAGGTGTTCGTGTAGCGAGTGGATTTTAGGTCAGGATTTTGTGCTGGTGGCTTTGATAAATACATTTACGGTGATAGTTATTTACGGAGATGGGGATTAAGAGTGATTTGGGAGGCGCATGTTGAGCTCATCTAGTATTTTATGGTGTTTTCTGCCAAATGATTTAACCGGCCGTTGATGTGGTTGACGTAGACCGATTTGTACCTGGGTTCTCGGTATTTGCAGAGGGATAGTGTTGGAAGCTTGGTGTGGACTGTTACGGCATGCGGAAACACATGCAAGCAGTCATTGATGGATTGGTCAGCCAACATGATGGAGCACGGAGCCGATTGTATTGATAGATTGGGTGAGTGTAGTTTTATAGATGGCCTCAACAGTGGATGGAGTAGCTCGAATGGGGCAATTGGTGATGATTGAGCAATTATGGGAGACATTAGGGATATTATCGTGAGGCGCACAGTTGTTTGTTTACGTCATATGGGACCGTATCCAGGTCTGCGAACATTTAGCGGATTAATCTTCGGAAGGCCCCTGCAACTTTGATTGGCATTTTACGTTGGTGGATTTCTTACTGACGCCATGTGGGGAGATGCCACTCAAAAGGACGCGTTATGCTATTGTTGGGATGGTAGTATGTTGTCGTTGGGAAATGGAAATAGCCGAGTGCATCGCTCTGGTGTTGCGTGGTGGACGTCTAAAGGTTCTGGGAATGTGAGTGTTTAACCGGGGCGGGATTTTTCGGAGGTTATCTTTATCGTAGTGTTAAGGGGAGGTGTGTACGAAGCTGGCTGGATGTGCGTGCTGGCTTTCCGGCGCAATGGTACATTGGTTGTTAAATTAGTGGCATTAGAGAAAATCGACCAATGGTGACCTGTTGATTGCTTACTTTGGAGCCAAATGGGCCCATGATTTTATCTTTAGTGTTGTGATTGTTGTGCTGTTGTTGAGTCACGTGGATTGAGAATGTGATGGTGTTCTTGTGGTTGTCTTTGGATTTCCGCCCGAGGTTGTTCCTAAACTTTTGTGAATGGATTAGGTATGGGATCAGTGTTATGGGTTTTCAAATGCATTCGGGATATTTCTACCGGGACCGAACGATCGACTTTACGTTTTGTATTGTTTTTCAAGTCTTGAACATCGGTCCGTGAATTTATTAGCATCTCTTAAACCGAGCTGAACGCTAAGGTTTTCGAGCATTTGCATCTTTGTAACGATGCTTGTGTTAATGGAAATGGCTTCCGAGGTATATTTGTGTTTAGAGCCGAGAATCCAGATACCGATTCGGGTTGATCCTTGGGGCTAGCATTTGTGGCTTCATCGACCAGAAGTGAAAGAGATTGGAATATTCCGCGGGCGCCAGTTCATTTGCGTAGATGGTCAGGCAGTTTTGTTTTGCACATGAATGTTCACGTCAATTCAGCCTGTGCGAATAGGTGATGAAACTTGTTGATACTTTCGTGATGAAGCATATTTGGTTGGGAATTGAACTTGGAGTTCTGCGTGCATTATTTAAATTTGCAGGAACTTGGATTTTTGAGATGTCACAAAGTGCATGCTGCCCATATGGCTTCGAAATGGTGTTCGGTTCCGGGAATGGGCGTGCCCGGGTTCGCGGGAAATTAGCGTGGAGGCGGATGTTGAAAAGTCTAGAGCGAGATTAATCTAGTCCGCAGTAGGATCATGTTTTGCCCGGGCTTTTTGTGTTAGGACCTCTGAATGCGTTCCCTTCCGAAGCATTTATTACGCGTTTCTGACAAGCAAAGTAATTTTAATTCAGGCCGCGGTTGTGTGAAGTCGTGTTTCGACCTTTTGGGATTATAAGGGGGCACCTCGTCCGGGTTTAGGGAGGAGCCTTACGTGAAAGAGGGAGGAGGACCGAAACGTTGTCCGCGGTATGGTGTGGAGGATTTTGAATTGGTCTATTTAAGTGGACGGTTTTTAGATGAGTTTTCTTTGATTCGAATTTTCGTTCAGCGGAATGCGCAGAAGCTATAGTTGTCATTGTGATGGTACTGTTTCAGGTAAAATGGTTTGGGTCGCCGATCTCCCTTTTGGTCAGATACAATTGTCATTTTACATGGTCGCTGTTCTTGTCCATTTGTCCCAGTCCATCGTAGAGAGATTGTTCGTTATGGGTGGAAGTGCCCGTAGTTGGTGCTATCCGGAGTTGGTTGCTTCTAAGGAGTGAGTCCGTCGCCTGGGCAACTCTTCCGAGATCGGTTTGGATGACGTCCGTTGAAGAACTCATGGTCTCCCGTGCGCAGGATGTGGTTTTTCCATGTTGCTTAATCCCAGCCACAGGCCATTATGCGCCGCATATGTACCTTATGCTTATGAAGCCGAGCTGGTTCAGTTATATTTATCCTAATGTTGTGAGGATTTGACGTGTACGGGTGTGTTATGCTGCCGTGAGAGTGAATGATTCGTTTTCTGTTGGGGAGCCGTGCCCCGTTTTCATTTACAGAGTGTCCCGAGTGTTGATCTTACGACTGGAGATTAGTTTGGCGATTGCAAGGCTGTGGCATTGGGGAGCAAGGTTTCTGCGAATGGTATAATATTTACATTAAACTTTGCGATGCAGCCGTCTTGCGTGGCCCACATTGTGGTTCTGCCGGAAGCTAATGGATGTGGCGCGTTTAGTAGATATTATCTCGTCCTTTGTTATCGTACGAGATACCGAAATGCGCATGCCGTTGTACTGTCGTTCGCGAAGGCGGGGGATTGATGCCCAAGTCCGGCCTTAGATGCGGCTATTGTAGCAGCGAACGTGTTTTACAGGATACAGATCTTAAGATATTGGAGCGTTAATCTTATATAGGCTTAATGCGCCTTTTTTTGGTACACAGTAGGTCTCGCTTCGAGAGAATTTTAGCGCGCGAGCGTTTCCAAGATTTTTTTGGCTTGATTTGTGAAGATGAGAAGAACGTCCACGATGTATGGATTTATTTATTTAGTGTCGCTAGAGTATACCAATATTATTCAATCGTGAATGGTAATTGATGCCGACCGATGCCGATGAAGTGTGCGTAGCAGCAACTTCTTCATGTGGCCGGAATTGCATCACTTTTATTTTGTGGGGAGGTAAATTTATTTTTGGCTCCTATTGAATTTGAATCCCATTGATGTATTGTTTTTTAAAACTCTAACCAGAGTTTGCCCTAATCGCATTGGATTCAAGTGGATGGTTCGTTTCTTGATTATGGGTTCTTTGTATGGTTGTCCTTTATTTGGCCGATGTATGGAAAAGGTTCCGCTCGATATGAGTTAAGCGCCCTTTATTACCATTATCCTCAGATTACCAAGCAGGGTTGCCAAACGATGAGTGTTTAAACCTGAATATTTTGAGAATTTGAATACGAAGGAAATTGACCAATCCAGGGCAGAATCTCAGGTCGAGGGGTTAAAGGCTTCTAACCATGCTTCGAAAAATGTAAAGCTTTTATCAAAACAGAGTTAAACTTACGCCCAATATAGTCAGTCAACCACGGGATGAAAGAACAAACGTCCATTTAAAAGTTTTTTTTTTTTTTTTTTTTTTCAAAAAGGGGGGGCAAAGCCACCTTTCCCGAGGTGCTGCCCCGAGATTTTGAAAGCCATTTGCCGACAGAATCCAAGTGCGTTCGGAGATGAAAGCAGATTGACCGATTTGCGATAAATCAAAGCCAGTTTTAATTGGGACGGCTCTCTTACCCACAATTGCGCAAGTATGATGGTCTGTTCTATGTGTGGTCATTTTCAACTTCGAGAGGTGGCGCGGTCGAATCACATTAGAGCATAGACTCAAGAAAGACAGCTTTATGCATATTTTAGAGACTTTAGGAACGGATGATTTTGATGAGGCGATTGATGCTGGGTTACTTTGGATGACTCCCGTTGTTTCTGAGAACAACCAGAAGAGGGAAATAGTTAAACTACTATGCCTAGGTAAGAGTATATTTGGAAACCGTAAGTGTATTACCATTAAATTAAACAAGT
>Ga0163217_1035930_pt1 | contig 12134 bp, 5 predicted proteins | sample SynspAceP_FD_185933 | JGI IMG/M metagenome (GOLD analysis project Ga0163217, IMG submission 185933) | Saline lake microbial communities from Ace Lake in Antarctica - Synechococcus sp. Ace-P (PacBio error correction) | ecosystem: Environmental > Aquatic > Non-marine Saline and Alkaline > Saline ... | reverse complement strand
TAGGGCATGCCTATGATCCCGTCAATAAATGCAGTTATTGAAAAGGCAAAAAAGGCGTACCTCGTTTGGAATGCCAACAGAAATAGAGACTCAGCTAGGCTAAATTGGCGGTTTCCTATGGTCCCTAATATTGAATAAGATACGATTCGTTAATAGCGGAACCGAAGCCTGTATGAGTGCCGTTCGTTTACGCTAGGGGATTTTTCGGGAAAGGATAAAAATACATCAAGTTTTGCGGGATGCTACCACGGATCATTCCGATTCATTTTTAATTCAAGCGGGTTAGTGGAGCTGTTACTTTTGCAGGTCCAATAGCCGGAGTTACCCAGGAACGGCAAGGATCCCTATTTTGGCAACCACTATAATAATCTGGAAAGTGTTAAGGCATGGCGCAGTACACAAAAAACGGAGAAATTGCAGCTTATTATTATTGAGCCTATTTGGGGGAATATGGGTTGTATTATTACCTGAAGAACAGTTTTATTAAGGGACTTCGTGAACTTTGTGACCAAGAGGATATTATTATTGATTTTTGATGGGTGATGACCGGATTCAGTTGGCAAAGGGTCGGTGCCAAGAAGTAATTGGGAATAAAAAGCGATATATAACCTTGAAGGTTACATCTGGAGGAGGATTCCTGTGGTGCCTTTGCAGCAAGAAGATGAAATTATGGGGTATTTGGCATCCTGATGGCCAGTTTACCAAGCAGGAACGCCTGAGATGGAATCTTTGGCCCATGAGCGCTGGTTTGGCAATTTGTTGACCGAATTAAACAATAATCCAGAAATTTCAGAAAAGTTTGCCGATAGACCAAATACTTAGGAGATGGGCTTGGCAAAAGTATTGGACCGATAACAATTTCCTTTTCAATGAATAGGGTCAGGTTTCCATGAATCTCCATTCATTGTACGGCTGAGCCGTAATAGATTTGAAACTTCTGCTAAAGGTAACAATGACGATCTTCAAAAAATATTCCACGGGATGCTTAACCAAGGTATATACCTCCCGCCAGTGCATTTAGAGAAGCTACCTTTTTTGGAACGATGCCCTGAAGTCTCAGGATTTGGATGAGACCATTGCAGCACTCTCCAACCATTGCTAAAGATCTTGCATTGATTAACAATAGAGAAGGCTAAATAGACATCAATTTTGTCCATTAGCCTCCAACATTAATAGGGGAGGTTTTTATTTGCCGTCAGCTCTTTCTTTATGGCGTTGCATTTCTTTTGCCTCTTCCTATGGCCTTCTCTGTTCATTTTCATTTCTCCCATTTTTTCATACTGATCATATATCAGTATTTTTCATCTTTCCTCTTGATAGCGATTTGACGATCCAACTGGTCGTTTCATAAGTATAAACGCTCTCCGAAGTCAATTTTTTGCCTCACCGCTTTCCCTTTATTAGCTTCATTCTTTTCATTTTTCTCTGCACGGTCCTTGCATTATCAAGTTTCTAAACTCTGAATTTGCTTTATGTTGGGCAATCTTCGTAAGGTCTAGGCCAAGGTCATCTGCTTGGTTTGTAGGGTGGCCATTCTGTTCCGGGGTCATGTCTTTCTATCGTCTCTTAGACCTCTTCTCGCTCTAGGTTTTTGGCCATGGCGGTTATACCTATGCCATTAATACAACTAATACAACTAATTATTTTTCATATGATTTAATTTTATTACTGTTTGTATATATGGACAATATCCAAGGGTAAGATTGGGTTTAAAAGAGTACAATAGATTTAGCGCAATTTAACAGTATGGGCAAAACCCTTAGGAGAAATAATTTTGAGCCGTAGCGTTTGGGATATTTAACATTTTTAATGGATCAGTGACCGCTGGGTTCAAAATAAAAAAAAGGGACAAAACCTAGGCTTTTATGCCCCGGTTTTAAAAACACAAATTATTTGGATCTAATGTTATGGAATTCAAAGAAATCATTCTGAGTTCGGCCAAGGCGTTCAATATTGCTTTGGATTTTTCTATTTGAGATTAATTCTCTCTTTCAGAAGTAGTTATCGCTGCGATAGATTCGTTATAAACTAACGCGGATATTAAAAACATATACAAATAATTAAAGACTATTTTATTTTGTAGGACATAGATTTGGGATTTTATAATTATGCTCTAAGATAAATATTCTATGAACTCGACTTAGCGGAATGTTGTGAACGCACCTAAAATTTGTTGTAAAAAAAGCCAGATAGATGTCGCGTAGGAAATTTTGAAATAAAAGTGGGATATGTTTTTATTCCAGGATTTTTGTTCCCAGTTTTGCTTCTTTAGAGATCTATATCAGATTATTGGATTGTAGTTGAATGACTTCTGCAGATTCACGATTGGTTTTATTGTCGAATTCGGCGTCAAGGCCGTAGCTATAGAAAACGGCGATGCCACAAACAGCTAATCAACAATTAAGCTTTTTATTTATAAGACATAGATTGGGGGGGGTGTTTAATTCATGGTCCCAATGTAGGAATAATATTAAATGGGGAAAAGATTTAATGTTAAAATTACATAATACTACGATAAAACGCATCCATTCAACGGTAAATCTGTGATTTGGGAATAAAAACAGGGCTGCTTAATAAGTTAAGCCCTGGTAAACAATGTTAATTGGTTGTTCGTTGCCATTTTAGCGTAAAACTCATTTAATATTAATCAGATTAAATTTATGGGGTCCAATATAAATTTTATCCTTGCATACAGCATCCTGCAATGATATTTGCTCATAAGATCTGGTAGTTTCTAGAAATTGCGTTCTTTTAATCGCTTCTAAGGATAGTTAATTTTGCCGCTCTTGCAATGGAATTCTTATATCGGACTGACCGGTGTAATTGGGTTGACTTTTGGTACCCACTAGAATTTTTCTTTGTTTCACTTTCACGGTATCACGTAGGCCATCTTTCAATATGCGCTTTTTGTAGATTTCTTCAATAGGTGTCAATTGTATGTCCCATTATTGTGTTTCGACCATAGACCCTTTTCTGAGGTCGGGACATCATTTCTAATATGAGTATGCATCCTTGCCAATTGGCAGTTTTCGTTCTCGATTAACTCTAGCTAGTTTGCAAACTTAAAATATTGTCCAAAGTCCTAACCTGTAGTCCCCCATATGCGTTTATAGAGCGAAATATTCGATCTTTTAGTTAAAAAAGGTCTGTTACGATTAACCATTCTGGTTTTGGGAATAACTGTTCTGCTACAAACAGTAACAATTTTTTATGATGTTCCTTCTCTACAGGAGTATAAAACGGCCCCTTCCTAGATCATAGGTCTTATAAGACTTCATAGACCCCGCCAATGTTAATTGCTAACATGCCCATGTTATCGTGGGAATTGGGAAATTATTGCCGTACGAAAGTGCTTAAATCATTCGTATTCCTTACTTTTTCTGCCGTCCATTCTATAAAGCTATTTGGGGGGTATACGTTTTTAAATTTTCACTACCGTACGTATGGCTTTGATGAGCATGTCCCCCTAAATCTTCGGTCGGAACTGGGTCAACTACATCTCCTACTGCTGATACAAATCGGTATTAGCGGATCTCCGAATGTTCTTAAAAATGCAACTATCAAAGATTTTCTTTCTCCTTCCTTTATGGATTGTCCAATATGACGGTAACCCCAACTCAATGGCATATTGTCATAGTATCCAATATTCTGGATTAGGCAACACCATCGTCCCCTGGCTTGGGCAAGTAGTTAAATCTAGCCGTAATACCATTAATGGATGGGTGCCGGTACATTTATTTTTTGTAAAGGAAGCGGAGCGGAGGGAATCTACTGGAATAAGCCACCTGCTGGCCCTATTGTGGGGCAAACCTAGGGTTATGTCCAACTTCCATGGAAGAATACAACAATCTAATTAGGCGGCCCATTCACCTCTTTCCTTTTAAAGGCCACTCTTGCATCTGGATTGATGTGCGGCCGTTTGTACAAAAACCAGTTTCTTAATAGGGTCATTACATTATAGGTACCAGTTGATATCCGATTCCAATATTTCGCGGTTCTGGGTCACTAACATGAGGTCCGTTGGCATTGGAATAGGTGCATTAGCCAAATAACGAACAAGGTAAGTAACGTACATCCTCAGGTGACCCATTCCGGGTCCTCTCGCAGACGGGGGGTTCTTTCGCTAAAATTGCATTTTTAAAGCCCGCAGCTTCAAAAGCAATCGCCATCTCTATTCCTTGTTTTATGAAGGAGAACACCAACCTTTTGGGGCAGTAGCCCTATTACATAATAAACCTATAGGCTTTTTGGGCTCAACAAGCTCTTCCATTTTAAATTTTGTGCAATTCCTTCATCCTTCACCTCTAGTTCTCAACGATCAAGGAAGCGCACAAGGTCTTACTTTTCCTGGCATTCCAAGCCATAATCTACCTGCCCACGCGGCAACCTACCCACACGCTTGTTCATAGTATCGGCGTTTGATAGTTCTTCTGGTGAGCAAGCAATATCATGAATTGTTGTTAGTTTCGATTGAAAAGACCCAAACTTCATTGGATGAGGGCGTTGCTAGCTACATAGGTCTTACTGTCTTGCCTCATATTTAATGGGTAACTTTTGAGGGTGTTTATGTAACTCCTGGATTATCCAGACGGGAAACCTTATGATTTCCTTGCGATAATATTCGGCATTCCTAAGGCATTACATCCTTTTCAAAAAGATCGATTGACTTGTATACCGTGGGGGGTTTAGGCTATCCTTTTTAAAGCGGTTGATGTCAAATGTTAATCAAGACGGGTTTCAAAATTTGAATAACACGGCTTCACTTTACGGGCTAGTGAATTGCACACAACCAATGTCGTTAGACCTAACCACCTTAACAAAACTTTTTGGATAACTTTTCCCACCTTAAGGACCTTGGTGTTTATTGTTCCTCTCCAAATCCAATACGGTAGCAGTTTTGGAAATTCGGCTCAACATTAGCATTTCCTTTGAAACGCAAAGAGATCTGCGTATTTACGTAATAATTGATTTTCTTCATCTTACCACATGGCATCAAAAAGCCCTTGTCCGTTATTGCGTCTTTGGTGGATTACTTTGTTCAGGGATTTCAATTTTCTTTTGGATTTTTCTTTGAAAGTCGCCTCTTCGGTTTGGTTGTCTTTCTTCTAAAGATTTGCGCCTCCGGTAGGGTGGAAAGCAGCCTATTAGTAAAATTACAAATAACGCTTTCGCGAATAAATTTTTAAACATATACCTCACAATATTGCATGAATTTCTGGATTTTTTTCAAGAACTAAAAATATTTTACATATTGGGAAGTGGCATTGGGATAATTGCCCAATTGTTTAATATAATTAACGAAATCTTCTGGATATATGTTAGTCTTAAGGGTTGATTTTTGATCTTTTAGGACCTTAGGATAAATTTTTAAAATTATCTGTTAACACTTATTTATTTTAAGAAGTCTAATTATAGAGAATACCTTCTTTATAGATTAATATTGATCAGGCAGTGTAAGCCTTTGTATGAGAGCAAAGGCTTTATTTTGTATTAGGTCTTTCCTGGAATGTGTTGAAATATTGAACTTTTGAATTAGAAGAGTAGGGGGGATTACGAATTGGAACAGCAGACATTAACAGTACTACGGAGATGAGGATTGAGAATTTTCCTTACCCTGGCCCATTTGATACACCTTATATAGCCACTTGCAAATTACCGATGGCATTAGTCGGGTGGCCATAGGTATCATAAAGGCGCAACTACTGGCAATGGTACCGGAATCAATAAGTAAAAGGTTATAGGGACATCAAGGCCTATAGCGATACCCGCCCCACTTGAGCAAGAACAGCAACCAGCCACATTGCTCATCAATTCTGTCTGATGGGAATAGCATTATTGTAATGTAGCAGGGCTACATCAAAAATATACGATCATACTACTGGAAATGCTATTTGCCACCACATCTACTATGCCGTGGTAGAACATACTTCTGCCGGCCAGTCCGGCCGCCAAATAATATTAGGATTCCAGTGCCAATTTTTCGGTATCGTTCAGCATTATAAAGTTCACTTTTAAGGTTAAAGGGAATCGCGAAACAGGGCATCGAGGCTTCCATACTATGAATGGTATCCCGACTACCCTAAACTTGGAAAATATCCCTTTGATTGGGTTCTGAAAATCCATAGAAAAAAAACCAGTAAGTACCGAATGATTACGAGTACCATTTTCTCTTTCCCGGCTAGAGTAGGCCACAATTTTTTTAATTCTTTCCTTGAATAATATGTCTCTCGAGCTGTATAATTTCAATTGTTTATTGGGAAATAACATTTTACAGGACTAGATAGCTAAATGGTTACCATGGACAATTTGAAAATAGGTAATTAATCCAATAACCATCCATTTAAGAAATGAGATTTCAATATTATATTCGTTGTTCTCAGCAACCAATTAGACTAGATTGGTGGAGCGTAACCTATAACAGCTAGCTCATCCCGCCATCAATCTGCAGAGAACGTCAATCCCTGAACATAACGTGTAGTGCAATGTGCGATCATCGTTTGGGCTAAAAACCTCGGCATCAATGACCAATAATCCAATAAAACGGACATGGCAATTCGGGGAGATAAACAAACCCGTATCTAGCCCGTTCATTGCTGATCCGCACATGCTCAAGGCCGCTTCGTAGCATCATTAATCCCAAATCACTCTTGTTCGGCGTTGTTCCTGTAATTTTTATGATGTTGAGGGCAATACGTTTATGTAAATTCATTTTCCCAAAGCAAGACCATGGGGGACAAAGCCACCAAAAACAGAAAGCATGATTGACTTCCCATAATTGGCACCCCTCGATTGATCGGCAAATCTTAAGTAAGGGGAATGAATTAGAGCATAGTGCAGCACTGAGATGGGAAAAACGGCCCTCCGTATATCCACCATACCACCATTCCAAACGCCACGGCTATTACGGCATCACCTTTTTCTGATAAGGATAGTGGGTTAAGTTTAAAGAATAAAAATAATAGAGGACCTAATATTAGTCCCCAATTTTTGCTTAATCCATTCGGGAGGTTTATGGTTCTTTCCTAAACTAGGCTATTTTCCCTCACTTTATAAAAATCAAACTCAACTTAAAGGGTCGTTTAATGGTTTTGCCGCGTATTTGAATTCCAATTAATTTAAAAAATGACTCCAAGGATATCAATTAAGTCTTTATTCCACTGCGCCAATAAAATTTTTCACACGGATAGTTCTCCCTAAGGACGATCGTATCCGTGGTTCGGCTATCCGCGAGCACAAAGAACAGTTGATTGTATTTCAAATAAATCCGGCATAAAAATTTTCCATCTGTACTTCAAGCTTTCAATCTCTGTTCCGTTTTGGGGTCATATTTCCGGCAAATAGCCATCCTCGTTGAAAATTACAAGACTTCCCCCAATAGAAATCATGCCTGGATTGTCGATTATCGATATTTAAAAATAATGGGAGGTAATGAAGCTTTCCATCGGCATCGGAACGGAAGTTCCCCTGTGCCATAAGTTAGCTAATTTCCATTGACAATTGTATTATTGATAGCCCCATTTAAATGTTAGTTCAGTGAGTATGTGTGCCACCAGTATGGGCATTATCCCCTGTTTTGGTTCCGGCCTTTATTCAATGGGAAAGAATATAGTGATGGACCATATTTGTATATTTGGCGCTGTAATATTCTTGTCGACGTTCTCAAAGGCCACATAGCCATCCGCTTTATCATATCCGCCAGCATTTGCATTATTATATCTATTAGTTTTAAAATGAACATTCAAATGCTCGCCTTGCATTTCTTTTTTCAATTCGGCTTTATAAATCCCGTTATCCTTTTGTGTTCCGTTAGATTATTGAATTCAATCTTCTTTCAAGTATGCGTAAAGATTGGTGGCAGGAATTTACGGTTAGACATTAATAGCAGTGTTTTAGGGGTTATTTCTTTTGAGATCCGTATAATTCTTGGTTCAGCTGTCGGGAAAATGGTTGGTTTCTATTGCCTTGCCCTGAAATTTTCACAAACCATGTCAGTGTTAATTGCTTGTCTTGCAACGTAAAAACGGAGAAGTATTAGGAGTTTTATCAGTTCTTTATATAGAATTGGGTCTTATAGTGAGGCCAACCAGGTCCATCAGATTTTCCATAGTAAATATTGCCGTTCTGAGGATTTATGCCTTATCCTATAGGATAGAATTCAATCCCAGAGAAAATATCAGGGAGTGGTAATAGGATTCCACAGGGGTCTCTACAAACGGTATGGCTAAAGAGTTAACTATGTTCTTTGTTCGTCATAGTTACAAGGTTATGGTGAATAATTCTCCTTCCTCAAAGGTTATAGAGAGGCTTCCTGGATTTACTGAATTTCATTATTGCCAAAATCATAGGAATAAATCACAGCATCTTTGAGCGAATTTGGTCAACTGTAAGGATTCGCAACGGTTTAAAGTATCCTTGCTTACGGAAAGCAAGTGTTAAAATTTGTGGTCAAGCTCGGGATTGATGACATCGGCTTAGCTCCTTGCGTTACAGGGAAATTCAATGTATTTGAAATTAAAATAAACGAGTAATGTTTTTCACATATTATGATTTGTAATCTCAATGTAAACGTCCTGCCGTACTGTTGTTTCAATTTTCGTTTGTAAATAGGGTTTAAACGGTCAAAAACAACAAGTGGTGCCAAATCCAATTTAAACAATGGAAATCAGTAAGCATGTTTGTGGCATTCATAACCTCATATCCATAAATAATTCCCTTCGTTTGCTTGTCCTTTGATCCGGTTTTTTAATAGGGTGTTAAACAGGATTATACGTTGTATTTTGGAAACCTTTTTAAATGGGGCTAGAATGGACCTCCTTAAATTGGGTACCCATAAGTTTTTAGATTTTCTTAGGTATTCAGTTTTTTTCCAAGCTTTCAAATGTTTTTACCTTGTTTATGCGCAGTATTGTCCATCTTTAGTACCGGTAAGGGTTGGGGCAGGCTGCTTATTTTTCAAAAAATGGCACTGTAATCTGTGTTTCCCCCAGATCTAGAGATTAAACAATCTGATTTTAACAGGGGGAGAGTAGTCCATATCCTTATCAGAAAAAGATGGTTTTGTTATGCATGATACTCTTACAAAATTTTTTCCTTTTATTCCCGCACCTTTTTTTTTAAATTACAAAAAAAAACCGTTTTTTTTTTTTTTTTTTTTTTTTTTTTTTTCTTATATGGAAGCCTTTTCTCTCTCTTTATAGCTGAAATAGTATCTGCAGGAATTCGGCACCTTCTTACATCAGGATAGGTGTCGGTCCTTTGCCTTTGGAAAAAAGGTAGGAACTTACTTTATTTAATCCAGTTCACCATACTCTTGTCGAATGAATTTTTGTGGGCTATCAGATTTTTAATAATTTCTATGCTCCTTGGAGGCCATGGGGACTTGTCTTAGGCGGCATAGATTTCTTCATGCTCCAATGGCATATTAATCTAGATAGAGAGCACTTTTTCGGATCGCTTGGCGCTATTACCTCTCCGTCCTCTACTCGCCTAAGAATGCATTTTTCTCTCCAATTGTAATTCGCCTTTTTCTTTTTTTGGCGTTATGGCAGCTTACAATCTATTGTTCAATATGGCTGTTTGTACAGGTCTGTATAGAGTATGGTTTCTTCCCAATTTTCGCTCATTCAATAGTGGGGGATTTCATATACTGGGCCAACTCCCAATAGCGTTTTTCATTGCTTGTTGCAGCGTTCATATAGGTCGTACGGATCCATGCGGTTGATTATTCCCCCCAAGAGATGCCGGTAAAAGATATTAAAAAAAGTAATGAGAAAGAGAACTTACTACTGGTAACTCGTAAGAAACTCAATTTTAAGGAGCAGCCAGTCGCCAATACATTCAACAAAGAAAATATTGGCGTGGTTTATGCCCAACATATGAATTTACCGTATCAAAGGAGTATCCCCGCCTGAATATAGCAGAATAGCCACTAATGCACGCTATGGTGCGGAATAAATGCCATTGGAAATATTATACCAATTATTATTGGTCCATGCATGGTTTTTTCTTCTTTACATGCAGTAAGATAGGCAGTGATATAAAACCCATAGGTAATGCACTTACTTAGGGGTTGTAAACGCCCAATTCTGTTGGAATAAAACTCCATTAATTAACTATTTATTAAATTTTAGACGTTTTTTAAGGAGTTCGTATGGCCAGAAGTCTTGAGGCCTTCTTAAGAGGCTGCCAAGACATTTATTGCCCCAATCGGTTTGAAAAAACGTGACCTTTGTTTGTTCATAAGGATAATGAAAATCGAAAGATGATAAAATAATTGCATTGCATATGTATTTGTTTTGGGACTGGTTGGTTTTAGGCAAGTATTTCGTTTATTTACAGTCCTTCACTCTGTAAGCGGAAAGGGTCTCTTGAAATTATTAAGTAACTTTTTCGTGATTAAATCCATAAGTGGCATCATGGTGCATGTACTCATGAACGGAGATTGGCCTTCAAGCAGAAGCCTATCTCATCAGTCACCAACTTGGCACCCTTTTTTTATGCCGCCACCGGCCATCCAACATAGTAAAGGCGTCGCCGTGGGATCTCTACCTTTAATATGCAATTTCCTCCTTCCCCTGTTTCCTGCAATGGAGTCGTGCCGAACTCGCCTCCCCATAACCACAGTCTATTCCGTTAACCCCCTTTGTTTAAGATCCAAGAGTAGCGGGACTGGGTCTGTTCTATCTCTGAACATTTATTCTTAGGCCCTAGGTCTACGGCTGTATCATGACTGTACCATGGCTTATCCCATCCATCGACAATTGGTCAAAAGTACCCCATCTCGACGGTTTTAGCCAAAGGACAGTTTTGCAAAGATTCCTATACTGGTTGCACCCCGTACATTTCTTATGATATGTACTCAGGAATTTCAGTAAATGATGTTACAATAACTCCGAAGGATACCGCGGTACTGCAATGCGAATGAGGAGCCATATTCTAATACTGGTTGATCCTTGTAAAATAATCGAGAATTCCGAAAATAATATGGATCTAAATTATTCCTTAGTTGATTGCTGTTTATATGAGGCATCAAATGGTACTTTTCTTAAGATATACGAGGTAATGGCCTTTGGAACGCTCTATATAAAGACCGGATATCAATATGGACTTGCACTTTGTACCCCTTGGTATACTGACGGGAAAAACCCTTCCCAAACACTCTTTCTGCATGCGGTGTTATTTGCGCCTGAGAGTGAGTACTTACAAGCTGGTAATTTCTGATTTTCGGAAAAACCTTAGGCCGTAAAGTGACAGGACCATATACTTGGGTCTTGCCAATCTAGGGCTCCCAGTATGCATGAACAATTGGGCAGCGGCCGTGGTTAAATTGTCGGTTTTACGGCTTAAGGGAAAGGGGCAACTTTCATTCTTACTTACCTTAGAAAAAGTGGGGCAAAAGTTAGAGACCCAATTGCCCGATCCCATGTTGCTAAATTCCGCCTGAGGCCCAAAAGCTTAGGTGTCCCTAATTAATGCGGAATTTTTTTCCTTCTAACATCGCTTGTGGGGGACCCTGTCCGTTCAGTTTTGAAGGGTAGGTTTAATAACGGAACATTTCGAGTTGTGATTGGTGCCCGGCCATGTGCAGGTTAAAATAAAACCGATTTTACCTTGGGCAGGGAAAGGGCGGTGCCATCGAAGCCAAAAAGGGATTTATATTCCTTCGTTAGGGCGTTTTTCCTTTTTCATTCGTTACCAAGAAAGGAATTACAGGACATAAAGAAGAGCCAAGGGGCCAAAACCACCCCTACCGCAAAACGCAATTTTAATTGAAAATTGCCGACGGGTTTTGCTTATGAATTTACCCGCTGTAAACTTTTCTTTTAATACTCGGTCTAAACTGATTTTCATAAAACTATGATTTTGTTAAAAAAAAACTTCAATCCAAGTTTGCATTTAATAGCATTGGGCCATACGCGTCAATGCCCGCTATCATCTGGCGTTGGCCATCGGCGTTTCAATTTATGGGATGAATTTTCCTTTATTTTGCTTTTCGGTGTTCCTTGAAATCGGATAGGGGGGAATGTTGTATTTATTCTTTTAAAGCGGCTTATTTTTCGGTTCCACTAATGTCTTACCCAAATTAACCGCCTTTCCCTGTTCTTGTTTAAAAAATCCTTCCCCCTAACCTTTTC
>Ga0163217_1115750_pt1 | contig 12135 bp, 9 predicted proteins | sample SynspAceP_FD_185933 | JGI IMG/M metagenome (GOLD analysis project Ga0163217, IMG submission 185933) | Saline lake microbial communities from Ace Lake in Antarctica - Synechococcus sp. Ace-P (PacBio error correction) | ecosystem: Environmental > Aquatic > Non-marine Saline and Alkaline > Saline ... | reverse complement strand
GAGCATCTCCCCCCTTTATTTTCACCGATTCATTCAGGATTATGCTCGGCATACTCAAAGAGACGGTGCAAGCATATATTTTCAGTATTCTGCCCACTGATGTACATCGCTGCGCGGTACGTAATTCGAGGAAAAAAAATCTATTCAAAGGCAATTAACACTCAATAAAATCATACCTGGATTAGTATTTAAATTATAAATAGCAATTCGTATCTATCATCACTGCAGGAAATTACTACACATTTGGCACTATGTGCCTGCAATAGGTGAGGGCGTATGCAAGTATCTTCAGCTTAAACATTCTATTGCCGCAACAGGCCCGATGCAGCTTCCTCACTATCACCCGAACCTTATTTGTAGGGTATGGCTATTGACTCGAACTCCACCCGAGTTCTACTGTTTGTAGTTTCGATGATACTAATGTTTCGCCAATTCCTTCTGGAATTACGTCCTAGCTTATTATACCTCATGGATAATCAATATGGTTCACCGTAATCGACCACAGCGATTAATTTCCTGAATTTTAGTTTCTGGTTGCTCCAACAGGGTTTTTGTACAGCCAAATTCTTTGATGCTCAGTCATTGAAGGGAGAAAAAAAATTACTGATCAATGAAGGATTGCAGAAGATAAAAAGCTAAGCTCAACAGAACGAAGGATGAGTTCAAAGAAAAGAAGAATGAAAGATTCATGATCAGCAGAAAAAAGGATTAGATGGAATACCGTTGTGGCCGAAAGGCCGCTTCAGAAAAAACAATGATCGAAGCGCAGAAAGCGGGAGCAAAAAGGAGTTGATTTCAAAGATGGAGAAAGCGGCAAAGAAGGAACAGGAGAATGAAAATAAGAGCATGCTCAAAATACCCAAAACATGTTTTTGAGATCACGAAGAAAAGCGCTTGGTCTATTGCTTCACTTGTTTAGATGAGCAATCGACAAACTCATTATCAAACATTTAAAGTCATCAAAGATTGAAGCAACAGCAAAAAATTTCATGATGCCACTTCAAGTTCTCACCCCGATTGCTAATAAACGGTTAGTAGCGGCCTTTGATCTTCCTGTAAAGCAAACAAAATGAAAAACTCGATTGCCGTAGAATGACTTTCTTGACCGAAAACAACAATTGCAGTTTAAACATTGCTGCCTGATAATAAGTACGGTACTTGAACTATTCCGCTAAGGCTTATAACAAATGGGTGAGTTTTTCAGAAATACCTCGTTGCCTGAAACCAGATATTTGGGGGGGAGGGAAATGAAAGAGGAACCTTAAGCCAAAGCCGAAGAAAAAAAGTAGCGATGCAGCAATTGAAAAGACCCTGTCGTGAGCAGTTACCTTCAGCCATATAGCCAAAGGCAATAGAAAGCTTTTTACGTTTTCTATCCAACTCCGTGAGGTAGCAAAGGTCGAGTGTAGTCAACCGGAATTGCAAAGTTTGCAGGGCTATCCAGGTTGTAGGATCTGAGGAATTGCTAAAATTTAAGGAATGGGTTGTTCGGTATCGCCTATAATCCTGACGAAGATGGAAATAGGCGTTATCTTTTGGGTAAAGACTCAGATGCTGAAGCCGGAAGATGAGGTAAGCGCCCGGTCGGTGATTGGGAATTCCATCGTAGGTAATGCACTAATAGGAAGAGTGATTGATCCTTTGGGCAAGGCTATGGATGACAAAAGGCCCACTGAGTGTATAGCGATCGTTTGCCTATTGAGCGCCCGGCACATGCATCAGGATCGAAGTGCCGTAGAAGTATCCTTGCAGACAGGAATAAAAGTGATTGATGCGTGATTTCCAATAGGTCGAGGCAGCGGTGAATTAGATTGTAGGGGATAGCAAACCGCAAAACTTGCCATAGCTATTAAATACCATTTCTGATCAGCACGATAAAAAAAATGTAGTATGTTTTATTGCGCTTGGCAGCGTGCATTCAAGCGGTTTGCTAAAGTAGTTGATAACTTCAGAGAAATGTGCATGAATACCCGTTGGTGGTGGTGGCGAGCGGAAATGATTCGCCCGGATTAGCATACACTTCGCTCCTTATGCTGCGACTAGTATTGCAGAGATTTATGGAAACAAGGTCGTGAATGTACTCATTGTTTATGATGATTTTACCCACCATGCCGTGCCTATCGTGAACTCTCCTTATTACTGAGAGACCGCACCTGACGTGAGCATTTCCTGGGGATTTTTTTACATTCATTTCTCAGCATATATTGGAGAGATCCACGCACTTAAGTGATGAATTAGAAGGTGGTTCAACTTACCGCATTACACTATTATAGAACAGAGGCGCAGAATATTACTCTGCTTCATTCCTAAAATCTTATTTCCAATTATCGATGGACAGTAGAATATATCTCTCTCCCAGCTTTTTGAGTGGGGTATTTTACCGCGCATGGATGTCGGTAGATCGGTCTCTCGTAGTAGGCGGTAAAGCACAATTAAGCTGCTTAACCGATCTCTTTCGCGAAGTTTTAAAAATGAGTATGCGCAATTTGAAGAATGGATAACATTTGCCCGAATTGGCACAAGGACTCGATTGAACTTACTCGAAAAACCATTGCCCATGGCAAACGAATTCCGCGTGAATGTTCAACACAAACAAGAGCTTAAAGGCAAGTAACTACTTCGGAAAATCATAGGTTTCTATTGCCTTAAAAGAAGTCTTTAGATTACGTAGTAACCCATTGAAAAATTCCAGGATGCAGAAGAGGCCCTACTCAAAAAACATTCAAAGATTTTCCAGAAGAAATAATAAGCGATGGTTGAAATGGAAATTATGGACTGAAGAGGATAGAAAGGACATTTTGAAGCTCAAGAAAGCTTACTGTCCCATTCAGGCAAGTAGATACCGGACCAAAACAAGTAGTAATGGATACGCTGGAAAATTGCGGAGCAAAACGTAGGGGCAAAGACTGAAATCGGTTAGTGAGTGCATGGAAAGCAATCGGCAGGGTCAAACTGTCTCAATTCCGAGACTGCAGTCCAGTCCCTTGCGGCATATGTATCATACCATTCGCATGGGAATCGTTGCGTTATTATCAAGGCGGAGAAATTTCCTGGGAATTGTGGAAAAGAACACCGGCAAATACCAATTCAGAAACATGTTAATCTGTTGCCATAAGTCTTCGGTTCAGACAAGGTCTTGTAGCTAAATCAGTGAATTTCGATGGCGTGATTTGCTGTCGTAATTTCCCTAAATGCCTATCAGGTAAAAAAAGAGTTGTGGGTAGTGGGCGAACGATTGATCAGTATACTTGTGTCAGAATAGGATTTAGCAGCTCAAAATTATATCCTGCTTCCCAAATGAATGATTATTAAACGCAGTTCACCCTTTGGTCTCACGAGATCCTGACGTTTCGAGTCAGGAAAGGCTAATGAAGCATGAAATAACAAGCTTTTACTATTTTTCTAAACTCAACCCAACCTGATTCAGGCTATGCCCCTGAATGCAGCGTTTTTGCCTTTGGATTGAAACAATGGATGGGACAACCTTCAAAGGAGATTAAAATTGGCCTTACTAAGCTCATCCGCAGATTGCGGGAGGCTGCAAAAACTACCTTGCTTGCCATGATTATGCGCATACTTATTTACTTCCTTTATACAAAGCATGTGTAGAATCATTAGCAAGTGAAAATGCCAGTCGTTTAGTAGAGCTATGCAAGGGCCGAAAAAAAAACATAAGTTTGACTTTGGAGGATCTTAACAAAACAGTTACATCATCTCCGACAAGTTCCAATTGACGAAGAATTATTTGATGTGGTTTCGGGCTTCTTGAAGCTATTGAAAATAAGTCATTATTACTATATCATTTTAATCTAAATTAAATATTTTAAACTATGGAATACTATTATCAGCAAAACAATTCCGGGGTTTTGATAGTTGCAATTCAAACAGTACTGAGCACCTCAAACACAGAAGGCTTTGGCCGTACTTACTGAAATGATCTTAAAAGCTAACATTAAGAAAAGCTTGACGTTGATTTTTATAATTATGAAAAATGTGCTGTCGCGGGTGTCGAGACGGTTCCACTTTGCATATTTGAAAGTATTGTTATTAGCGGGCGAGGTAAAGTGGTAGCCATGGCTACCTTGTATGTCATGTGTTAGGGATAAAAAGTCGCAGGTCAAGTGGGATGCTCGTGGTTGATCCTATCGCCTGCTATGCAGTCGATGAGGAGAATTACGGAACTGATTGTCATAGAGAGAGAGAGAAGAAGCGTTTACAGAAAGAAAAATCGATTTTCTGATCCTATAGAATGAATCCTGGTTCCAGTATTGAACCCGGAGGTAGACAGCGATTACTGCAAGAAGCAAGAGTTTGAGATTGCATCTGGTACTTCTTACAGGGTAGAGGTAAAAAGATTCAAAGAAAAAAACCAGACAGGAAATCATGAAATGCGAGTGTGGGTGTGGGAAATTTAACAGTTCATGCCTGAATTGGGCAATGAGTTGGAAGCTTTATTGAAGAAAGAATTAAGCAGGATACAGCGAACGAAATTACAAGACTGGAAGTACCATCTTTTCCGATGAAAATGGACTAAAAAGGAATCGCTAAATGAAAAAAGTTGCCCTGCTTTGAAGCAAGGCTGGAGGAAGGACAGCCACTTGCAGTTCAGCATCATTCAAACACTTACATCAAGCTGTACACATGCAGTTGGTTAAGGCTTAAGCTTGCTTGATACAATCATGAAAGTTGAGAGATTTCATAAGGATTAGAACCCTGTCATCCCTGGATTTTTTTTTCTTCTGCCAAAATAATTTCTTAGTTGTTCCGAATAACTTCCAATATTTAAAGGCGTTAAGATAGCAGGTACTGAATCAAGGAAAAAATTATGGGATAACCAGTTAGACCTACAAGAAAGAAAAGTGGTTTTTTTGGATGCGGTAAAAAGTATCGCCAAAGAACCAATGGTTATTCTGCAAATTGCGACGGTCTTCCATTTATTTTATAAGTGGAAAAACGGACGATGGAGATTTTTATGGCTTTCGCGCATTGTCTTGCTTGGCGGGTATTTCATATCTGTATCAGGAATTCCAGAAGCAGGAAATTGCAGCTGAAAAGTTGAAAGATCTTACCCAACCCGTCTGTAATGTAATTCGCAATGGCGAAATTCAGGAGGTAAAGAGCGAGGAGCGAGTACTCGGCTGATAGGCCTGATTGCCTAGAAAGAAGGAATGCATATTCGCAATGCAAGATGGAAAAAGGTGTTCAATCCAATGACTTTTCGGTGACGAATCCATTTCTAACAGATGAATCATATCTGTTATAACCTCAAAGACTGAGTACATGTCCAGATGAAAATCAAGTGATACGAGAGAACAACTGTAGCAGTGATTAACGCTTATCATTAACTATTACGGCGATAGGAAATGCTACTAACTCGGGAAGATAGGCAAGCCTCCATAGAACGAATCAATAAGAAAAAAGACCACCCTTAGAGCTGCAATCACAGTTTGTAAAGAAAAATGCGTGATTATAGGATAGTTGTCGTTTCTTCATTGTCTGGGACTAAATATGTCCAATCGTATAGTTTTTCTGATAGTGTGAAGCAAAAGCGCTAACGTTGGCGATGAGTATTCTTTGCACTGAGGAGGATTCAGTCGCCTTTACCACTTTTATGGCACTGGGAGCTTGGCGTTTTGATGAAAAATTGGGCGATTATAGTCAAGTGCAGATGAAGCTGTAGGAACCTTGGGGGACGCGCAACAGTGATTTGCACTGATTAAACTGGTACAATCACAGAAATAGAATTGAGTCTGGCGAAGATTTTCACCCTGAATTCAGGTAAAAATGTTTGCCCAAACCTGAAAATATTCTCCAATGACCAAAGAGAAAGAACTTATCAAATAGCGATGTGGGCCCAGTGAGGACCTATTCCCTTTTGACGATGGAAAATTAGCGCTTCACGCTGTTTATGAAACATATTTGAAAAGATGAAGAAGAACAAGATTTTAATTGGTTCATGAAATATCCTGGAGGAGGTAAACCGCCTATGATGAACCATGTCTTCGAAGACTCGCCGGTAAAGCGAATCATTGCCGCCAAAGGTGCTCCAGAAAGCCGATTGATCAATGTGTCGAACTGTCTGAAGGCTCAAAAAAAGAAGCATAGAAGGACGCCTAACCGAGTTGACAAATGATGCTACCGGGGTTATTGGGCGTTGGAGAAGCCAATTTTAAAGGCACTGATTACCCAAAAAGAGCAACAGGGATTTTCGTTTACTTTCAAAGGTATTCTCGCATTTTACGACCCTCCCAAAGAAAAAAATATCGCAAAAGTTCTGGAAGACTTATACAGCTGGTTAATTGCCGTAAAGATTAATCTACAGGAATAAGTTCCACTACCACGACCGCAATAAGCAAGCAAGGTAGGATTAAAGGTTTCGAGAAAAGCATTTCCGGAGGATGAATTGATGGAATTATCTTGATAACCGAAATTCTGAACCGTTCGAGATTTTCAGGTTTTTACAAGAATGTTCCGGATGCAAAATAAGAATAATCAATGCTCTTAAGCCAATAACGAAATGTGCTTCGCCTATGATTGGTGATGGTGTAAAATGACGGACCTGCACTTTAAATACAGCCCATATTGGGAGTAGCGAATGGAAGCAAGGAACAGAGATTGCCAAACAGGCGGCTTCCTATTCTTCAAGGAGATTGAATTTGATCTAAGCTGGTTGATTGAGTAGCAATGGCGAAAAAATTTCATCTACGCCTATCTGAAAAAAGCGATCCAATTACATTCACTCTCCCATCCACATCCCATTTACTATTAACTGTATTTCTTCCTTTAGGCTTATAGGCTGGATACTTTTTACCCAATATTATTTCTTCGCCAGGTGAATTATTTATATTTCTAGAGTTGGTCATGGGACCCTACCTGTTCCTATTATTTATGAAATGAGCAATAGAACAAAATAGTATGTCTCAGGATAAACCCTCGGGGCATTTACAGTACTTGTTCAATTTAAAAGAACTTGCTTACCGCATTCATACAAGGTTTGGTAATTTTACGGCAGGCCACCTTATTTAGTTTGACCCAAATAACGCAGCGCACCAAGCCTTAAAATGAGCCAATCCCAGACCATTGGTTTTACCGTTCCTTATTGCTGCTTAAATATGATTAAACTTAGTGAACGGCTTCTACGTATTTCCATTTTTACTTACCGTGAGGTACAAAAACAATCTTGGTTATTATTGATTCTCAGATCCACAGTTTTTATTCACGGTATTTGATTTATGTGAAACCCTTTATCCAGCTTTTTGAAGTTGAAGCGCCTGAATTTTATGCAACTATCCATTGCCGTACCACAGGTTTTGTGTCGCAGTATTGGTAGAGGGGTGAATGGGGGCAACGAGGAATAACGGGAGGCTAGAAAATCCTTCAGAAAACAGAACCCTTACATAAAATAAGACATGCTAAAACATTTCAGCTAGGTAGAATGCTTTACGACTTTGATTTTTTCAGATCGATACGTAAGTCTGAATTCCAATTAAGGGAAAAGCACCCCTGCTAGGCATTTGGCACAATCATAGCTGAGGAGAGAGCTACATTCAGCTTTAAGAACCAAGCGCAGCTGCAATTAAAAAAACCAATGCTAACAGAACCAACACCAAAGCAGCAAGGCAAACCAGTAGTAATTTGTTGGTTGTAATTTCGTTTACAATCAATTTGAATGAAGCGAAGACATATTGAATACATGAAAGAGACTGCCGCCAAATGTCAGGTGATAAAAGCATCAATATTTTAATACATCCTCCATCTTCAGTGATATAATACTTAGCCATACAAAACCAGGCCACTATACACAGACAGCGTAAGGGTTAATTGCGATCAGGCTGAGATAACGGACCAGATAGTCGCCGCTAATTTCGAGACTTACTGTCTTTCCATTCGTGAACCCTCGGAGGGCGTTATGCATCACCGTGCACATCTCCCCTGCCCAACCCCGAACCAGTCGGGCAACTTTACATCGAGTGACTAGGTCAGCGAAAAGAATTTGGCAAGGGTAATCAAAGTAAGCAGCAGGGCACAAACACACCAAGTGCAGTCACAATTCAGGATCTCACTCATATACAGGAACCAAATAGAATGGACAAACTTTGGAATGTTTGGAAAAATTTCACGCCATGTGCCTATTGCTGTAATTGATCGAAATGAAGGATCTCTTTGAGAACAGTGCTGGCAGTTTCTTTGGCAACTGCAGTACCTCTAATCCAATTGGCAATGCCAACATCTTGCTTTCTGAGTGCTGGAGCATCCGTTTAACCGCCATCTCCAGTCATTGGCCACAATGTTACCTGCCTTTTGATAGACATCTTCTATTTTCTAGTTTTGCTTCGGAGTAGTTTTGCAAATACAAAGTTCAAGGATTTTTTTTCCCATTCTTCGGTAAGCTTATCCATAGCAGGCAAGGTCTGCGGTAATACTTTCTCTTCGTCCTGCCTCTACAAGCCTGTCCTCTTGGCGATATTCGAGGTGAGTGCAGGAGATGGTATTCCTGTGCTACATCACGACCTTGGATCCCCGCCTTTCGCATATAAGATCGTTCTTAATATCTAGTCGGGGCGGATCCAAAAATTCCAATCATACCCACGTTAAATCAAATCGGGATAAATAGTTTCGTCTTGAAATGTCCCCTCTTGTATAGGCGAAAGGCCAATTACGCAGAAGACCATTTTGCAGACATTCCTTTTCGGATTCATCGAGTATGCTACTTTTTTTCAGGTGGAAGGTAAGATCCGTAATGGATGTTGCCGGATTGCACCTTGCTACATTTGATAAGCATTTTACTGAACCTTCGCAGCAAACAAATTTTTATCAGGGCCTTGATGGCAACGTGCCCATTATTTTTAGTGACTTGAATAAAGGAGCACCTGTTCAGGCGCTCGTATTCATTTTTTAATGTTTCGGCATTTGCTTCGGAGGCAGCCAGCTAAGATGAAGAAGCCGGCAATTTGCTCATCGGCATCACCGTCTGCTTTCTTTTTTCAAGTTTCAGCGGAAGGCATCATAACATAAAGGTTCCGTTAGTATCAGCTTTTCTAAAATTTTCTCTTACTCAGCCTACGCTTCAATTGTCCATTCTTTGAAGGCAGCACATAATTTTCAATCATCTACTGTGGACCCTGCTTCTTCTGAAAAGAAAGCATTTCCACAGAAATCTGTATTCTCTGTAGTTAGGTTCCTGTTTTATCGGTTAAGACTCCCACACTCGTTGCTACCAGCGTTTCTCAGAGGAAGTTTTTTTACACAAATAGGCATTACGTTTTGGCCATCCAAGCAAACATTCTCCATAGTGCAAGCGCAAATAGTGGCCACAATAGGCTAGTCCTTCTTGGAATACATCCGGCCTACTGCCAGTGCACTGGATGTTCTTCTCCAAAATCGATTTCCATCCTTCCCTTGAATAATCCGAGAGGTCGCAAAGATCAATTGTCATCCCCAAGGTGATCACAAATCAGGCCTTTTGACTTAGCCGGCGTTTGAGTTTCTTATCCAGAGGTGCTGCTAAGAAGCTTGCCAGTTTCTACTAATCGGAAGTTATCGTCTTCTTGGGTATCGTTGGCGATCTCGTGCAGTGACGGTGTTGCCTTCATTTGAGATGCTCCTTTAAACCATATTGAGTGCGATCTGCGCGAATGGGACATCCGCTTGGTAAGCTGCGATCGCTAGTCTTTGACGGTAGGAAGGGACTCTCCGGGGTCAAGGGAAGACTTTCATCACACTGCAAGTGAATTTTGCTTCGTATAAGTCTCGCCATCTTGCAGGAATTTGACGTCACCTTGCCTCCAAAACATCGATGATATTCTCCGGGGCGTTCAACTCCTCTGCCAGGGACTATCCCCATGATTTTCCTTCCCGTTTCCTTGAGACTTGATGAACATTCCCATTTCCTCTCGCAAGGCAATGCAATTTAGAACTCTTGCCCCCTTGGGCCATCCATATCCAAAAATCCCGACTTAACGCCATTTATGAAAAATGACCCTCTGCACACTTACCACGCCATCTGACCTTGCTAAGCCTCTAATCATGCGCGTCGTCTCATAGCCGAACCTATTAACTTATACTAACTCGAAATCGAAGACAGAGGTATAGAACACCTGTGACGCAGCGACTAATCACATCCCTAACTCCGGCTGTCGAGTAAGCGCCAAACGAAGCGTGTGCAGGCCATATGTCAGCGCTCGTTCCTCCAAGAGTATACATGCTGTTTCTGCAATATAGAAATCTATATATAGAACTAATAAGTAAAAAAAATCTATTGTCGAAATTGCGTGATTTCGCGTATTATATACACATGTTGGCTTGAGGTGTGAAACGTGCGTAGCTCAGCAAGAGATCTGGTCGCACGTCTATCTATATAAAATATATATATATACATATAGATCGTGCGTAAATGTACGGATAATTGATAACCGAATTTCATCCACTTATCTATGCCTCCTTTACGCCAACCTAATGATGAGCAATTCTAAGCCATGTTCATAATATCTGGCTAGTTAAGTACGTCTACAAATAATCTCATTGTGGAGAACCTGGCTCTCGAGCCGAGGGTGCGTAGGTGATGATGATATAAATGAGTATATAATATGTTGGCGACACTGTCTACCAAAGAGAGCCTTGCCCGCATCTTTTGCTCATTAAGACAGACGTTGTTTAGAGTAGCGTTCGCTTGTAAACTTTCAAAAATTCACATCCTATGCTGCAATCATTTTACCTAGGCTCAAAGCAAGTTGCAAGGAGTCGCCAACGGTCAGGTTATTGCAGACAGGCTTGCATAGAGCAAGGACTATCGGCGATGAAGTCTTGGATGCGCAACAACATTGTTCTCCGCTTGATAACCCAAATTCCCATAATCACATACCACTTTCGTTTGCTTCTTGACTAGGCATTAACGACTGAATGCATTCTACGCATTGTTTGATCTCGACCCACTTGGCCAGGGCAGGCAAAACTTGTGCTTTCTTCATCAACGCGCGTAAATAGAAACATTGCTCGTTACATTAATAATTGCAATGTTGCACTCTATGAGAATGGGCCAGTTGAAAAAGATTTTTATCTTGGCTGAGCAATTAATTTCGCCCACCTGGGATTGAGTCTGACTAAATTCAACGTATGCAATAACCTTAGTCTCCATGTTATTGACCCAAGTCTTTTTCCTAAATCGGATACATCATAATTATTTCAGCCACAGTTCTATGGACGATTAGCCACTAGACTGCCGCTTCAAAAAAATTTGGAAAGGAGCTGTATGGTAGTAGGGTTTCGCATGTCTAAAGTCATCATCATACCACAAAGGGCAATTAAGCTTGGGTATGCTTTGGATGCACTATATCTAGATTTGAGCGAGCCTGACGGCTAACCAATGTTGTTGGTGTTGAGTCGTTTCAACTAAGCTCTTTAGCGCAGAGACGTCCAACTTTTGGGCCAATAGAACTTAAAAATTTACCTTGGAAAAAAATTTTCATATACTTAAACCATATTCCGCTTTAAAATTCCAGGAGCTTGCGGCGTGGTTCTTATTTTGGTGCGGATGAGATATATTCGAAAAGAAATTGAAACAAAGGGCCTTATTAAGGCCCCTTTTCATTTCAAGTCTGGCAATTTGATTAATTTTTTTTTCTTTGCTTTAGGAGTTTAGGTAAGGTCAGGTAAATACTTTACCTTCGCATAACCATTGTTACTTGCAGCTAATCCAATTGACTCGGTTAAAGTTTGGCGTGAGCATTGGAGATGGTTAAAATGCGATAATCTTCAGCATCCGGGCCCAGCCCCATTTCTTATTGGCAAAAAAGTCCAATCTTCAACCTAACATCTTCACCAAGCGTTAATGCCGGGACAATGGGGGCTTTCCACCGGACAAATGCGAGTGAGAAATTTCCTTTGTTCGAAGGATAAAGCTTAAGTCCCCATTTTTTACCGTTTTTTGTCTGCTGGCGACCGAGAGAAGGCAATGGGAGGTGCACGGCCCAGGAAGAAAGCCGGGGCCCCATGGGGGGGGGAAAAATTGTTGGCGGGCCCAAAAGGGTTTTGGGGGGTGGTTTTTCCCTTTGGTTTTTTTTCCCCCCAGAACACCTTAAAAACCCTTGTATTTATTTTTTCTTTCGGCCTTCCTTTTTCAGGTATCTTTCTCCTCTT
>Ga0163217_1068698_pt1 | contig 12136 bp, 11 predicted proteins | sample SynspAceP_FD_185933 | JGI IMG/M metagenome (GOLD analysis project Ga0163217, IMG submission 185933) | Saline lake microbial communities from Ace Lake in Antarctica - Synechococcus sp. Ace-P (PacBio error correction) | ecosystem: Environmental > Aquatic > Non-marine Saline and Alkaline > Saline ... | reverse complement strand
TACCGAAACATGAGTTTCCACCCCCACCAACAAAAGACCGGCAAAGGTAAGCATAGAAACCCACACCGAATTGGCAGCAGCTGACAAGAGTCTTCAGACATAGACTCGTGCAACCAAAGCCCCGATTCCATCTCGATCTGCATATCGAGGCTCTATGATGTGTTCTTCTAGTAAAGCCGTCTCGCAACCCAACTTGCTACCCATTACACGCAAACTTCGAGTTCCTAACATATGCCAACTACCACTGCAGAGCAATAAAACACCTTGCCAATCGCTGCACTCCCCCTCTATCGTAAAGCAAAATTTCACCGCTCTATAAGGTCATTATGCCTCTGCCGACCCCAAACCCGCAGCCCAATGACCGCAATTCCCACGCAAATCCAGCAAATCTACCAGATTCACCTTTGAGGGCTGTTGCTCGGATGATGACTGGAAATCGCACTAAGGATTTACCAATCAAAATTTAGCAAGAACATAAGTCAGTCATCAGTTCTCGCCTCCCGTAGCGTGCAGGAAAATTCCCGTAATTATAATAGAATTCCGAGACATTGCGTACTAAAGCTTTCCTGAAAACAATAGTAGCCGATAATAAGCCACGAATATGTAAGCCAAGAGAGAAAAGGAAACGCAGTCTTCAGTTCAAGCTTGCCAACGAGAAGATACCACACAACCGAGCGAGGATCAACATGAGAGCCATCGCTCCTGCTGTGAAAAAAAATTGACTATTCCCGATGCTCTTGAGTGGCGCCTATTTTTCTATGAAAACTGCGCAATAACAATCATGCCCACCGGGAACATTTAACCATAGGAACGCAGCATTTTTCTTAAAATCTTCGACAAGCCTTGCTCCAATTCAGCAAAAAAAAAGCCATGTCATTGATGTAATAAGTTCGCGCAAAAGCGAGCCTTGCGTCACCGGCTTTCCCCAGTTGGTTCTCTTTCCGTCCTTGGATAGCAGCAGTTCGTATTTTCACGCGCCCATAAAACAAAACCACGATGGGGAAAACTTTGAGAAAAGTATCAACCATTCTGCGCAGCAAACCAGCGATGAGTTTTGATTGCTGTTTTTATCGGCCGCGTTGATTTTTTCGTGGCATTCCCTGCCTGATAATTGCTGCGGCTGACAATCTAGAAACGTCTCTATTTTCTCAAAAAAGGCTTCCGGCTCTGGCTCGATCTTACTGTACGCAAGTATGAGCAAGCGTCTCACTCGAAATCCGCCTGAAGCTGTGTCACGCGTTCTTCATTTACCGGCTCGTGAAATAAAACGTAAATTTGGTACATCCCTCTCAATCAGCGTATACCCATCTGTTAGATATGTTTTCAAAAAACCCGGGCATCTGTGCGGAAAGAAGGAATTTATTCTGCTGTAAAGTGAAGCAGCCCACTTGCCGGATCACGCTACACCAGAATGATCTTGCTTTGGCGCGGCCCTGTGCCCTCTACAAAGCGTTCGCCCCAAAATTTATTTTTTTTTTGGGGGGGCCCCTTTTTTTTTTTTTTTCATTTTTTCATTTTTTTTTTTTGAAAAGCACAGGCCGTATCTGTATCAGCGCCAAACTGGTGCTCCTTCTTTCAGAACGAAATGATCAAAGAAAAATTGCAGCGGCTTTTTGTAATGGAACCGCGAAGGTATTTTGGTCTTGCGTCGAAAGTTGCAAGAAACAGTCCGGAATGGCTCTTCAGATTATGATACAGAAAGGTTGTCCCGGCGCGCGGCATGCCACAAACACATGCACATCGGGCGGCGCCGGTCAGCAACGGAAAAAATTGGACATTTCAGGGGAGATCAATTCGCTATTGGTTTCGCTAGGCGTTTGACGATAGCACAATCGCGGCGTCCATAATTCTTCCCATTGTACAGCATGATCAGACGCTTGATGCGGAAAAACAAACGTAAAGCAAAACAATCGCTATTCCCATTGATCGGCGTTCCGGAATTGGAACGACATGTGTACCGGAAATGGCTTATTCATGGCGTTGCCCACTGCCCGTCCATTGAGCGTGGGTGCAATAGGCCAATTGCGGTAAGGCTTCCTGTCCCATGCACGATAAGGAAAAACCACATATGGCGGTTTTGTCGGGGGCGTCCAAACAGTTGGGCGCGAAAAGCGGCCTGCGCGAGGCGATGAAGGCCATAAGGCACACGCAGGTCTCGTGACGTGTCCACTCATAAAACCATTACGCAGATGTCGGTTTTTATGACATGCAGACCATTTCGCCGTACCCGGCGTCCACACACAAATCCTGTGAGCCGGTACACATCCATAACTCTCACCTGTATTTCTCTAGTCCACGGATAGGAAAGCAGAAACAGGGTCCACTGGGTCAAACTCTCATGCAGAATTTTGCGTTTGCCGATATTCATCGACAGGTCGTCAATTCAAACGGCAAAGAGCCAATATCACCGCGCCAATGATATAGTGTCGCTTGGCGTCTGCCACGCCATAGGCTAGTATCAAGCGACCATTCACTACGTGTAAACTCGCAGCCTAATGCTTGAGGCCCGTCGTGTATTCACAATTAGCGCCTTCAGGCCATGTTCGGCGTGACAATGGGGGCATGATGCTCTTTGCACCACTTTCCAGATGTCGCAGGTCCATATCCACTGCTGCCATGGTGTTAAGAGCGAGTTTTGTGCAATCGCGATCCACTGTAGAAGAAACCCGATACACATCCCCTGGCATGTGAACGGCAAGCGGGTATTTGATGCATGGCTGATAAAGCTTTTTGCTATTTGACGGAATGCATCAGGAAGCTGTTGGATACGATGATACTTGAGCACGTGACAGGCCCTAGTTTGCCTAATCATACTCGAGTGCAACCACTCAGCTTTTGAGGTATTGCGGATCGTTCCATGTCCCACTTTGACCGTAATAACTAACACCCTCCGCACTCGCAATCGGAGAGGAATGAGAGCGCCGGCGCTGATTAAGCCACTTTTTCCGGCCAATTTTCACATCGATCGCGGATCGTGGACATTTTACACCAATGAAATACACTTTTCTCGCTCAATTCGATCGCCGCCAGACACGACGGACATGTGACGGCTAAATGAAGCGTATGATCATGAATGACGCTGTGATGGCCAATTTGTGTGCTATTGCCGCTTCCACCTCATTCTGAACAACATCGCAACCGATTTTCACGAAAGGCCTGGATCGTATTGTCTTCCAAAGATGAAGGCTAATTTTCGCCAATCGGGTTGCTGCGTTAAATACGGTGGCTTTGCGAGCTCAACCATCGAAAGCGAGAGCAATAACCAAAGCGATTTGACAGTTGCAACTTTGTCAAGCCCTACGGACAGCATTGAAGGCACGCTGTAACGAATTGCGGACGAAAGCTGTTTATGGGCTTTCTCACGGATTGTGGAATGCATATCCGTCATTTCTTCAAATGGTGCGCAGTTGGCTTGCCGAAAAGGCCTGTTCATGTTGAGATTGCAGTCGCCATGCGTCTGACAACAAAACCGACTCTCGTAGTTGCTGTCATTCTCAAATACCAATTCGCCAATTCAGCAATATTCACCTACGCCGAAAATGACCAGCTTCGTTTCGACATCAGGTTCACCAAGTTATTGCCATCGTGAGTATCCATTGTTGAGAAGGAGCGTACTGTTCTTCTTTCTTCAAAAGTCGACTGGAAAGCAGGTTGCTCGTCAACGCATGAATGGTGTCAGTTCAATCGATTCCAAAAGCGGACTGAAGCGGGATTCAGATCCATTTAGATCAGCATAAAACTGTCGCGCCCTTCCTCTTGGTGATATGGCTGCCACAAGCAAATGACGAACCCGTCCGGGACTACGACCGCTGCAAAATAGGCACATAAGGTACTTCGCAGTGACAGGTTACCAGCTTGCAAGTCAGGTTGGGTTACCGCAGGGCTATAGGCCATAAAGATGCATAGATAGTTTGGCAAAGCCCCTTGCTCTCATACTTATCCCAACTACCGCAAGCTTCGTTCCAGTAAAAACCGGCAGCTTCTTGGTGTTGGATAAGACAGGCGATATCGCCGACCATTCAGATCCGTAGGGACGTTACCGGAAATTTGTCAACCTTCCGAATTGCTTGCGCTCGACCAACATAACGTCTATCGACCACCAAGTCGTTGATGGCTAAATCAATTCATCGGTATATTCATCGTCACCTCCTTTCCGGCACTGGCGAGAATGACTGCGTCTGCATGGCGATTTTCTCATCCCAGTTGAGGTCTCGACTCAACACGCTGTGTTGTTCCCCGCATATTCGCTTTCCGATTGCTTCGTAAGTAGCCTTTCCCGGTCTTCAGCACGGGAGGGCAACGACATTTGGCAGAATTCGGGGTATTAATGAGCGATAAATCTCATGCAGATCATTCAGACTCTGCTCTTAGAACGTTGCTATAAATCTTTGGAATAAAATATCGCCTAGTGATAGAATCTAACGTTGTGCCCACGTTGACGGCGGCGATGATTTTGTGTTGGATCTGGCTGTCCATGTGAAGGGTTTTGGCTTTTCATATGCTCTGCGACGAAAACCGTTGATGCGGCCGGAGGTCGACGACTGAGTGAAAGACGCCAGCGCTCAGGCGACGCGTTGTTCAGCTTTGCGAAAGAATTCCTTCTTACCGCGTTGAGCCACACAGGACGTTGGCGTAAAATGGAATGTTGAAGCGCGATGCCGGCCGAGCCAGGCACGCACCTTGGTGTGTTTTGGCGGCGTAATTGTCGAGGATCACATGCACGGCCTTGTCGGCTGGCACGGCTGTATTGATCGTGTCAGGAAGCGCGATATTGGAACTTTCCTGATGTCGGATGTTTTTGCATGTTCCGCCCGATCACTTGTGCCATCAAGGACGTTGAAGCGCGGCGAAACAGGGTAAGTTGTTGCCGTGCGCTGTGTAATCATTGAGTCAGTGCTTTACGAGCCGCCCTTCTTGAGTGGCAGTCCCGGCTGGGTGCGGTCGAGCGCTCTGAATCTGGCTTTTCTCGGTCGAATGACAGCACGGATGCGTGCCCTCGGTGTTCGACATACAGCCCGGACACATCGTGCAGCTTATCAGCCACTGAGATTCGGATCATTCGACAGCTTGAACTGCCGAGAAGCGGTGCGGTTGCAACCGGCATCTTCCAGATGCGGCCGCACCGCCACTGGCGCTGATCTTGTTCGCAGCAGCCATTTCATATCCGCCGTCCAGTGCGTCGTCTTCGCCCGGGCATCGGTCATCAGGTTCAGCGCCCACCACACGGTCGGCGGACCTTCAGCTTGAGCGGAGCGATGCGCGAGCCGCGTCTTGTCGCGGAGCAGCACCCCTTCCACGCCCTCGCTCATGAAACGCTCTTGCCAGCGCCAGAGACTTGGACCTCTTACCCCGTCCCCGCACTGATCACGCCAGCACCGTGCCACCCCTCGGAAGACAGCATATGATCGACGCGCGCCAGAACATGCTTCTTGAGGCGCATTTGCGGTCTCTGGCAAACGCTCAAGGCGAAAGGCGTCTGGACGACGGAAATTCAAATGTGATATTCCCTGTTTGCGCATGACAATGAATCGCATTGGCCGCCGCCAGAAAGGGGAATCCACAAAAGCGGACTCTTCTGTCAGGCGCTATCCACAGAAGAAGAATTCCGTCCGCTCATCATGAATTCTTGTTTCAACATTCTCTCTTGTAGTAGTCGTTCACATATCTAATGAACTGTTGCTTTGTTCTTCCTCGCCCAAATTTGCGAAGCGCGAACTGGGGCGGAAAAGCGCCAAATCGCGCCTTTGGTTGCATTGACTGTTATACAGATGAAAAAAATCCAAAACGAGTGCACCTGAAATATTTGCCAAATGAATGTTTTGCCTTTTAATACGTTTTTTGTCCGAAATGGCTTTTCAATCACACGTTAATTGCGCAATTGTGAAGCCTAATGTGGCGATCAACCAAACAGGCTTTGTCAGCTACCACCCGGGTTTCGCTTAAAAACACGGCCAACGCAAATAATTGGAAAATGCCACAGGTAAAAATCCTTAATTTGAGATCAACCCGATACGCACCGGCCAAATATTTTAGCAACCGCGTTGCACAATCAGAATGGCCCCAGTATCGTGCCGTAACCAGACGATACATGCCTGTGGCCTAGACGGGAATGAGCGTTGTAAAGCGACGGGTGCGGCGTTTGTTCTGCTAAAATAGAAAAAATTGAGGGCGTGATTAAACCCGACGCCGAAGCCGGGTAAACAAGCGCTGCCCCGGTTGGAACAGGGGCGACCGTATTTGAATTCTGCCAACACAAAGCATTGCCAGCCAACAACTCCAAGCCGGGCAGGGCAGGAGAAAAAAGGTTCATTTCGGAAGAAATTGGGGTATTAGATTTTGCGAATAAAAGTGAGCGATTCCCAAAACACAATGACCGGAAGGATGGTTTCGGTGAACTCTTCCAGATACCAGCAGCAAAATGGGGCGATCAGGTGATTGTTCTTCAACGGACAAGGGAAACCCAGGGGGCAGACACGCATCAGTTGAACTTTGGGCCAGCCCAGTAACTGTCACCATGCCAAAACAGGATTATTCGATGAGAAAACTAGCGAATAGGAGGGATCGAGCATCGACATTCCTCAGGGCTTTGCGGCAGCAACAGGAACGGTAATCCCCCCGCAAATAACGGGCTTCAAAAGTAGAGAATTTTCTCGGGCGTAATTGATCGAGGAGATTTTGATGAAGACGAAGCAGACAGATTTAGCGAACCCCAAATCCTGCAATCTGCGCCAGGCTGAAAAGCGGGCGTTGCCCGCAGTCGAGCTATGCCAGGGAACATGGGATGAGCACGGCCTCATTTTACAAATGGCGCGCCAAGTATGGCGGCCATGACGCAATCGATGATCAGCCAGATGAAGTCTCTGAGACGCAGAACGCAGCTGAAGAGAATGTATTGCCGGATGAGCATGCAGGCGGAATTGCCTTCAAAGAGGCTCTTGGAAAAAAAATTGACGCGGCCATCTCAACGCCGAGGAGATGCGGGGAAAAAAGCCAGGGCGTTGCGGGGGATTAGAGCATTTCGTTGGCTTGCCGGACCTTCGGATTGTCAGCGGGACCTGCTATCGTTACCAGGCCAAGCTGAACGACCGAGAACGAGCAGATCGCGATCTCCTGATCGGGTTAACGAGCGCGAAAAAAGACCCTGTTTTGGCCTCTGTTTCCTTTATCTGCGCAATGTCCAGGCCTCGGTGGAACCAAACAAGCGCGTTTACCCCCGCCATCACCGCGAACTCGAAAACTGAACCTCAGGATCAAACCCACGCAAGCGGTTGAGCGGGATAAGCCCGATGCTCCTAATCGTGCCGGAAGCACCAAACATGACCCTGGTCCATGGATTTCATGGCTGACCGTTTGTGAGGATTGGCAGGCAGTTCCGGCTGTTGAACGTCCTGGGACGACTTCAAAACCGCGAGGGACTGGGCATCGAAGGGGACTTCTCTCTGCCGCCGAAACGCGTCATCCGCAGCCTGAACCAGATCATCGAATGCGCGGCAAAGCCGTTTGCCATACGCGTGGATAAATGGGGCCTGAATACGTCAGCGCAAGCTGATGGAATGGGCAGGAGACATCAGCGTATTTGCCCTTAAACCATATCCATGGCCCGGAAAGCCGCAGCAGAATGCCATATGTCGAGCGCTAACCGCACAGTCCGGCAATTGAATGGCTCGACCAATACATCATTCGAAAACGCATCGAGAGCACAGAATTCGCCACACAATGCTATGGACCTATAAAAACAATGAACAGCCCAACAATGCGGCATCGCGGCATCACACCCGACAGAAACTGAAGATAGCCGCTGGTGAATTCACTGCGGAGCCCCGTTAAGATGGGGGATTTACCGAACCAAAGCCACCGCAAAGACTAGCAACATCAACCATGAATGAGAGTGGGAGGATACGCCGGGCGCGCGCCGTTCATAAACAATACTGCGACAGCTAAGCTTTAAGCCTTTCAAGCAAGATCGACTTGTGATCAGAAAACCGAAATAACAAAAGAAGACATCGACGCCAATGAACACCGCCTTGGAACAAAAAATGACGGAAACGGATACGCTCTAAATGAAAAACACACACGCTCAGAACGGCGATTGCTCGCAGCCATCAATTTCCCGCGATAGGTGAGTTTTCTCGACATTCATAGCTCGTCAAGTCTAGGCCGCGATCGCGCACGCAAGTCGGCCCATGAGGGGGCTGAGACGTATTGACGAGGGCGTTCAACACGTGCTCCGCTTGGTATATCGCTAACGAAAAACAATGTTGGTTTGGGCGATTTTTTACGGCTCAAATGCAAAATCTTGGAAAATGTAGAGACCACCTTAGCCCAACGGTCGAAGACACTCAGCCGCCCAAAACCATACTGAAAGGATCATCGAAGGCGTCCAGCCGCTTAACTGAGTACCTGTTTCGCGAACTCAGCCCAGCGTCCAGCCTCCACGATCTCCGCCATATTATGGCGGTTCAACATTGCCAACCACACACAAAACCCTATCAGCGGGCATTACTAAAACGTCAGAATGAACTGATCATCAAAATGAAATGGCCGCGCGCGATTGTATAAGCGGATCGGAATGCGAAAGCTTTTTGACTGTTTATGACTGTGATTGAAACGGTAAGACCCACCAAACCGCGCAATGAAATATTCGGCGCTAGCTTTTGACTAAGTAACGCATCAACGTAATCACGCTCGGCAATTAATGAGCGTGGTGAGATGACGTTGTTTTAAGGTCGATTGTGCGACCAAATTGAACAAGGGCAATAAAACACGATTGCCGCATATCAGTTCAAACTTGACCTTTGCCGGGGCTGTGACTCCGAAACGACATCGACCTGATCGGGCCCGGTCTGCGGGCCCAATTGATCGGCGAAATCGGCGAGCCTTCGGCAGTTCTTTCCAAACTGAATCAATTAGAAAAATCACTCGCCTTGGAATGCTCTAGGCCAAGCCATCAATAACGCGCGTTCCGTAAGTTTGGTCCAACGATCAATGACTTGATTTTGAGTTGTGATTCGACTGCTCCTATCGGCAACGTTACCCGAACGCATCGAGGCCGAGCCATCCATTTCCTTGACCAAGCGAATGATCTCGCATACAGTCGTCGCGCATAGCGCTCACGAGCGCAAGCCGACTGCGCAAAAACGCCGCACAGAATTTCTTCTCAAACATTATGCTTCTGCCTTCCTATAACGAGGGTGCGACATTCCGAGAGGCTGATTTGGTCTGCTAATTTAAATTGACCATTGTCTTTCATCCATTCCGGGCAGATGCCTTACCTACTCATGTATTGAACAGTAAACTCTAGTATGCTCACACCGGTGCTCGAACCGTGCCCCATAAGCGTGCTCATACCGAGTAGCCTGAATAGCGTAAACCACTCACACGTCAATGTTTTTCGCCTCAAAGCAGCGACGTCGAATAGGATGTGCGCGCCGGCCCCGAATAAGTGTGTCGCCTCACATTGTAAGCAGATATCCAGGAGTCCGGTTCTGTTGGCCTCGACAGAAGCGTGAATTTCGACGCGATGACAGCCCAATGGCCTGTTTGAAATCCCGATATCAGCGTCGTTGATCGCCTCCAATCAGCTGAGCCCAGATTGAGCGTAGAAAGATTCGGTTCCGCTCACTCTTCTCCTCGGTTAAATAAGGGGCGAAAGCCATCCATAACGTCCGGTAAAAAAAGTGATTTTCCGATAATTCGCTTCCAGCGATTTCAGGTGCTTTCCAGCCCAATCAGTGTGTACCGCTGGATCATCGTTCATTTGATTGCGCTGAAAGGAATTTTCCTTTCACTTCAACGGGCAACGGTGGGCCACATACAAAACCCTGCGGCGTTTTCATTTTTATGCGATTGCGCCAATTCGCGCCGAGTTGAAATTGGCACATTCATCCAGGAGCACAAAAATTCGTCTGCAAAGCTCATCATGTCAACATAACCCTTTTCCCACGGTGATTATTAATTTGACTGGACAATGGCGATTTTCTTTTCATTTTACTTTTTATGATCCGCTTCAGTCATTATGATTTCTGCTGGCGTTGATCGATAATAAGCCAGGGACTGTTGGGGCGTTTCCACTTCGTATTCCGAGATATTGCCTCCAACGGTGAGTTTCGAGTAATCCGGTGCCAATTCGCTTGCAATGTAATTTGCGGCCGCAGAAGAGAGCGGTTCAACACATGGGTTTACGCCTCGCCGTTCGCAAAGCGGTCGTGTGACCCCGCCGGGAATGAAAAACCATGCAATCCAAGAACAAGGAAGGAGCCGCGTTTGTGCGTGGCGACCTGCTTGAACATGCCGTTCAACAATCGTTCTGAAGGGAAATCTTCCTGTTTTGTGGGTGGCGGCCAAATACAAATGTCGACCCGTTTCAGGCGTGAAAAATCATCAAGGCAGAAAAGCGCATTTAATGGCGAGAGGGCGCGAAAAAAAATAGGACATTTGGTTAAGGCAAGTCACGTGCCAGAGACCCTGTTGTAGTTTTCCTGATTTTCCGGATTGATTAAAGCCATTCTGCTGGGAAACAGGTGACATAGGGGCCATCAGCCGTCTGCTAAATCATAAATGGACTGGGATAGAGCGAGGTCCAGAATGCCGGTATTGTATGTTCAGCGGACAGCGGAGGAGTATTGTGTTCCATCGGCCTTCTTGAGGTGATCGCGACCACCTAATCGTGTGTCCAGCTTTGCTGCGCGCGCGGCATGGCAAAAAGCACGGAAGATTCGTTCAGGTCTTCGTTTTTCGCTCAACCCACTTTCCACAAGCGGCATAGCCAAGAGTAGTAACTCTTCTGCAGCAACCTCCAGTGCACGTATCAGAACTGATGCGCGTCACGAACGCCGTAAAACATGAAAGGTTATGGAAGGCATTCTTGGCTTTTTTCTTCCTACCGCTCGATCTTGTCGTCAAATCTGGATGGCACACTCCCGCCTTTTTTGGGCAATGCGTGCAGCCAGACGCATGATTGAACGTGGCATGAGTGGCGGTAACAATGGATATGTCCTGGCGCACAACTTTATCTATCCAAGGTACCGGGCAACAGATGCGCTCAAGCGAAACCAACTCGTATCAGGATTATCCCAAATCCAAAAGATTTGGTTGCGCGCCCAATACGACGCGGTGCATAACACCGCATGATGCGCCATTTGACCAGCCCACGAACAATATCGAACAAGATCGGTCTCCTAAGTTCTTCCATGATTGTATCCTCAAGCTGCTAGCCAAACTCGACTAGATAGGCTTCCGGTGCAGTTCCCCTGTCGTTCGGCGAGTTCAAAACTGGCGCCGGGAATTGACCTTCAACGACGTAAGATAAATCAGTCTGGAAAGTTCCCGAAAACGAGGCAATCGCTGCCAAATTCTGAGTAGGGGTTTAGACCTGCATTGCGCGCCACGGCGCCTAATGCCTTTGGCGGAATAACTCCAGATATGTCATAGAAAAGCAATTCAAATTTGCGACGGCGGCGCTAGTGGGGCAAATCCCAACACGAACAACTCCAATCTTCGCTCAAATTCTCCGTGAAACCGCAATTCGTTCCTCGTGCAGACCGGATCTGCCGAAGCTCTCCAAAGTTTTCAACGCGGATAATCCGTTCACATTCATAATCCGTTTTGGAATGAGCTTCGAAAAATCCAGATTTTTCAAAGTAAAGCCGTCGCCTTTCTCCTACTGATCCGACGCTCGCTGGCACAACACCATACACGTGCGCTTGTTGCCGACACGCGGATTCCTAACGCGCGATACTCGAGAGTGTGTCGCACCGGATCCTATTACACACTATGAAACGCTCTTGTAACGCTGAGCAAAATGAACTCTGCAAATAGGCTTCAGGCGCGAGCAAAATCCGCCCTCAGGATGCGGGCTGACGTAATCCGTAGTCCGGGTCTGATATAGAGCGATGATTCGTCTGGGAAAGAGGCATAGGTATGGCGGATCAAACCGCATCCACGCATTGCTCTTATATGCGGTTCTCATACTATCCTATCTACTCGTATCAATCTCCCATATGTGTGTATTTTTCGTAAGGCAGTGGAACGATTTTCTGTGTGGCAGGCGATACAGCGGCCATTTAGTCTAAGGTCCTATTTCAGGTCTTATAGGCAAGCATAGTCAACAGGCGAACTTGCATAGGTGTTGGCGCTT
>Ga0163217_1015991_pt1 | contig 12136 bp, 13 predicted proteins | sample SynspAceP_FD_185933 | JGI IMG/M metagenome (GOLD analysis project Ga0163217, IMG submission 185933) | Saline lake microbial communities from Ace Lake in Antarctica - Synechococcus sp. Ace-P (PacBio error correction) | ecosystem: Environmental > Aquatic > Non-marine Saline and Alkaline > Saline ... | reverse complement strand
GGACAGGCCGCTGTTCGGCCCGTTTGCGGCTGTCGAAGGCAAGGCGGCCAGCCAGATGGAATTTCAATGGTGGCGCCAGCGCCGACCCAAAGCCCTTGGATTCAAGCTATTCGCCTCTCCGTTTCAGGGCTGCAGCTGAGCGGCCGGGGTTCAGACCGTCGCCCCAGCCACGGCGGGTTGTTGGGCCAAGACCTCTTTTAGGTACGGGGTGTTGGGCTGCTGGGGGTCGCCACCTGCTCGGGCGTGCCGGCCGCCACGATCTCGCCACCCTTGTTGCCCCCTCGGGGCCGAGGTCGATTTCAGCCAGTCAAGCGCAGCGGACTTACATCGAGTTTGTGCTCGATCACCACGATCGAATTTGCCCTTGTTCACCAGGCGCTGTTCATCACGTCCATCAGCTTGTGGACGTCGTAGAAGCTGAGGGCGGTGGGGGCTCGTCGATCAGGTCAGAGCGGTCTGCCGGGGCCCGTTTTGACAGCCCGTGGCCAAACTTGAACCGCTGAGGGCCTCGGCCGCCGGAGAGGGTGAGGGGCCGGTTGGACCGAGCTTGATGAGCCCAGCCCCCACATCACCAGGGTGCGCAGCCGATCCGCCGGGGGCCCTTTTTTTGGGGGATTCGCCTGAACAACATTCGGCAGCTGCTCCAACCGTATTCTGCAGCAACCTCAGCGGATGGTGTGGCCCTTGTAGGCCACCTGGAGGGTTTCGCGGTTGTAGCGGGCCCCTTGCATGGACATCGCACTGCCATACACATCGGGCAGGAAGTTCATCTCGACACGTTCACTCCTGGCGCTGCAGCCTCGCAACGTTCCCCCTTTTGACGTTGAAACTGAATTGCCCCACCTGGTCAGCCGCGGGCCTGGCCTCCACGTGGCGGCAAACACCTGGCGGATCGGATCGAATGCCGGTGTTAGGTGGCGGGATTTGGGAGCGGGGGCGTGCGGCCGATCGGGCTCCCTGATCGATCCGATCACCTTGTCGATTCGACTTGATCCGCGCCAGCTCTGGAGCCGGCGGGAAAGGGCAACCTTGAGGCCGAGCTTGTGCTCAGGCCGGATGCAGCAAGCTCATTCACCAGGGTGCTCTAGCCGCGCCGTGACGCCGGTGATGCAGACCGAGACGACGAGGGGAATGTCGAGATCGAGGTCTGCGAAGGTTGTTGCGCGGGCACTGCACCAGGCTGAGCTTGCGGCTGCCGGCGTTGCGGCGCTCCGGCGGTGTGGGGGATCGAGCGGGACCGCTGAGATAGGCCCGGGGATGGAGTCTTCCGCCTCCAGCAGGTTCTGCAGCGAAACCTCAGCCACGATGTGGGCCGCCATGTTACGCCGGGCCCCGCCCGATGTCGACCAAGATGGTTCAGCAGCGCGGGATCGTGTCCTGCGCGTGCTCGACAGCGATCAGGGTGATTGCCCAGGTCGCGAGGTTTTGGAACAGGGGGCGAGCAGGCGGTCGTTGTCGCGCTGTGGTGCAGGCCGATGCTTGGGTATCGAGCACGTTCGTAGAGCACGCCGGTGAGCCGGCGCCGAATCTTTTTTTTGCGGGTGCCAAAGCGAATGGCGCTGGGCCGCACCGGAGGGGTTCATCGCCGGGCGATCGAGGCTGAGGTAGTCGAGCCCCACATCAGCAGGAACTTCAGCCGCATGCGGATCTCGCGCAGCACCAGATCGCGATCTGATCTGGGCGCGCGTTGAGCAGGGGGAGACTGAACCTCGCGCGCACCCACCACCCATTCAGGGCCTCGATGCGGCTCCAGGTTTGTCGGCCACGCTGACGTGGGAGTGCCGTGATGCCCATAGGGACCCACCTTGACGGCAAGGGCCTCGGGCCGCAGCGCAGGCGCATGGCAGGTGCCGCAGGGGCAACAGATTCAGGTACTCTCCAGCTTTCTGGCGGATCGCCTCACGCTGCGTCGCGCAGCCTGGCGCTCCAGGATCGGCAGGATTCCCAAGGGCGCAGGTAAGCCCGGACCCTTGGGCGTAGCGGCTGTCGGCCTTGCCGGCGATCGGCTCGGGGCTGCCTGCAACAGGATTGCTTGCTGCTCCAGCGTGAGCTGGTGCCAGGGCTGATTTGATTGCGAGCCGAAAGGCTTGCCCCCACACTGACAGCAGGGAGAAGTAATAAGCTGTTGTCCTTTCTCGGCCAGGCGATCGCCGCATACACCGCAGGCTCGGATCCGGGCACCACCCGCTCAAGGTTGAAGGTACGCAGGTGCCGAGGCCTGGCCAATCCGGGCAGGCGCCGGTAGGGGTGTTGAAACGAAGAACAAGCGTGGGAGGTTCCTCCACAACCGCGCCATGGACCGGGCAGGCGAAGTTTTCGGAATAGAGCGCTCCCGCTCCACCCTGTCCGGCGGCTCCTCACCCGCCTGCGGCACCACCTTCCACCAGGGCCAAGCCAGCGCCCCGTTTCAGCAGAGTGCGCCAGCGAATCGGTCAGCCGCTCCGGCGATTGCCCTCAGGGCCACCAAGCCGGTCGACGAAGACCTCGATGTGAGTGGGCTGGTTTGGTCGAGCTGCGATGTGTTGTCGGAGGCTCACGCACTCGCCTTGATCCGCACCCGGTGCGGAAGCCTTCGGCCACCCAGGCGTGATCAACTTGGCGTGGGTTGCCCTTGCTTGCCCGCGCACCACCGGAGCCAGCAGCTTGGTAGCGGGGGTTTTTTTGGGGCCGTCGGGAGGGCCGGATCCGGTCGGACCATTCTCATCGATGCTCTCGGCCGGATCGAGCGCTCGCACTGGGGCAATTGGGGCTCACGGCACGCCAAAAGAGGAGCCGCAGGTAGGTCTGAATTCTCGGCTGACCGTTGCCGACGGTGGAGCGGGTTGTGGGCTGGTCGGACTTCTGGTTCAATCGAGATCGCGCGTGAGAGCCCCTCAATGGCTCCACTGTCCGGCTTGTCTACCTGGCCAAGGAAACTGGCGGGCATAGGCGACAGACTTCGACGTAACGACGCTGGCCTTCAGCGAAGATCGTGTCGAAGGCCAGAGAGCTCTTGCACTGCCACTGACGCCGGTGAGAACCACCACCAGGCTTGTTGCGCGGAATGGTGAGGTCGAGGTTGCGCAGGTTGTGCTGGCGGGCGCCCCGCACCCGGTCACGTCTTCGGAACGCTGCCGTTCGAGGTTGGGGTGTGATCGCCGTTGGCGGCCTGCTTCGGGCGAAGCCCGTCTTCTTTGCGGCCGGCGGGTTCCCTGGCCGGCTTGGGTGCTGTTGTGTTCCTGCCGTTGACGCCAGCAAGCGACCCTGCCTTCTGTTCGTCAAGCCAGTCATTGTACGAAGCCGCACGGGCGGCGAGGTCAGGCGCGCCCGGGCCAAGCAGGCTGGGCGTAGCTGTGGGCCTCACCGGACGGGAATCCCACCGGCCAACTCGGCCAGTTCCCGCTGCGCGCCTGGGTGTCCCGCAGGTGGGACACCCGCGTCAGCGTTGCGGCCGTCCTCCACCTGCTTGACTCACCTGGAAAGATGGTGGGTCGGCGGCGCCGCAAACCGGGGGCTGGTGGGTGGGACGCAGAAAACACCTGGCGTTGTGGCCAGGCCGCGCGCACAAGCGCCGCGATCGCGCCGCTCACCCGCCCGCTTGACGCGGGCGTCGATTTCTCGAAGAGGCAGGGTGGACGCTTGGGATCGGCCGCCGCCAGGCAGGTGGTTGAAGCGCCAGCAGGAAAGCGCTCATTCGCCACCGGAGGCCACCTCTGCAGCGGGCCAAGGGGCTGCGGGGTTGGCCGAGAAACAGGGGGAACTGGGACCAGATCGGCGCCGTCATCTTTTGGTGCGACGGCCTCCCAGCGCCACGCTGAAAGCGCACATTGGCGAGGCCAAGCGGTCTGAGTGAATGAGTCAGTTGGCTTCCTCAGGAGAAACGGGGGGGGGGGGGGCCGCCTCGCTGCGCCTGGTGCTGAGGCAGGCGCAGGCCCGCGGCCATCGGCGCGCTGCGGGCAGCGCCTCAGCGGTCTTCCAGGCTTGCGAGGTCTGGGGCTTTCGCCGCCGGGGGCCAGCAGCAAACCGCGCTGGTCACGCGGCATCAGGCCGGCGAGATCCTGGCCATGGCGGTGCGCTCCAGCCCTTTAGCTGGCGATCCGCTCCTGCAGACCGCCAGGCGCGGACGCTCTTCCAGGGGCGGCGCCGTAGCGATCCAGCCGCGGGCCATATCTGCAACTGGCTGGAGTGTCTAGGTCTCTCGCCGCAGCGCTGCTTGTAAGGCGGCTCCAACGCTGCCGTCGAGGGCGGTGACTCCAGTTGCAGTTCTGCTCGCAGGGCGCCGAGATGGTCGAGAACCGACGGGGCCTGCTCGGCCCTCTCCAACGCAGCAGTAGAATCAACCCCCTCCTGCAGCCGCAAACAAACACGAAGTACACAGATAGAGAGAAGGAGAGAGACTGCGATTTATATTGAAACACTGGTGATAAGGTGGGGAGGAAGAAGGGTTTGCCTTGCAGGTGGAGTTGTCTGGCCCAATACTTAATGGAAGTGAAACGGGAATATGACATTCTAGTAGGCTCACCTCACGGGAAAAGTCTTTTTAATCCGCAATTTGCTTAAATAAAAATTGCGGAAGCGCTATATGATATATTACCACCAAGTTAATCAACGCTCAATTCCTCTTAGTCTAAATCCCTTTCCCATAGTTACCGAAAAAAGGCGATCCCCGCGAATATGTTTTCTTCCATAAATTTTTTGACCACTTTTCTCCACATTTATAAAGAGCAAACGTACTTTTGGGGGAGAGTAAGCCTTGCGATAGGACCATAAGAAAGAAATTTTACCGTTAAGGAATTTCAAAAGATAAGGAAAGCATAAGGATGTGGTGTAACGGTTTCCAACCTTTCTAAAAAACAGGATTAGATATAAATCCTATAAAGGATTTCTATTGATGAGGGTTGTTTCTGTGATGGATTTTGGATTTCCTGTAACTATATTCCTTTATGTTCATGTTAAAAAAGGACGTGATTTGAATTATGGCGATGGGGTTTGGGCTGTGTTGGTCCCAGTAGGGAGGCAATTAGAAGGGGGAGCTACAGAGATAGATGCCATAATCTTGGGATCGAAATATGGATCATAATAAGGTTTTGGCAAAAAAATTCCGTTTCCCTGAATTTGAGCATATACGGGTTTGTCTTGGACCAGATAAATTACCATGATACTTTCGGAAGGGTATTGCCCGCAAAGCATAAAGGAGTGCCCCACATTAAACTTATATTACACCCCCATTAAAACTTATGTACAGAAAATTCCTTAATTTTCAACAAAAAACTCATGTCCAGTGGTTGGCAACAAGGTTATAAGTTTATGCGAGGATAAATTTTCTAGGTGAGTACCTAATTCAACCTTCAATTTACCAAATTCCCCCAATTTCTTTTTTTAACGTTAGGACAAGGTCTGTGGCGAGATGGTGAATGTTTTTCCATAGTTTCATTTAAACGTCCTCACGTAATTTTCTGCCGAAATCGGTATTTCGCTCATCTGCTTTTCTGATATTTGGATGTAGGTAGCACTTTTTTTGCCGCCTTTAATGGATATTCCAACATTCATTTCGTTCATATAATCTGCTGGGATAAGTTATGCTTCAATTCAGTTTCATACTCTTGATCAACAAATTTTTCATAAATCATTTTTGTGGTTATTTGTTGGTCCAACCGAAACTACCAAATAGGGATAGCAATTCGTCTCCAGAAAAACAGCGCCATCTTTTTTTATCATAAGCCTGTAGTCTAATGGGCAAGGTATCTTTTTGACTGGCTTTGTTGCATAGGTTATCGTCTTCTTCCTTCGTCGTTTGCCTTGGTGTTGTATGTACTGAAAATAAAAGGCCACCATTCCGGTTACAAAAGCTGGTAGTAAAAGGCAAAAAGGTTTTAAAAATTTTCCTTTCCGTTCATTTTGTATTGTATTTTTTTGGTTGTTAGAATGTTTTAAACGGTTTATTCCCTTAAAAATTTATGAAGGGCTTTTAAATTTTTTGCCCTATACATTAAATGTTAAATGGAGGAGATCTAACATGGCCAAAAAAAAAATTGGCTTATAGCGCCTTTTTAAATTATTGAGTCTATTTCATTTACTCTCTTTAACCAATTATAGAATTCATTAAAATTTTTGGTTGCACTATTAATCTCTGTGATGTTCAATGGTATAAGCCCTAATTTCGATTATTCCCCGGTCGCAATTGATATCGTTTGGCTCGTATTTGAGGATTTTACTTTCCAGATGGCTGGCTATGCGCCGCAGCCTGTTGTTTGACCGATCTCCCAGTTGTTTGGACTTATTACTTTGGATTCAACCAAATTACTGTTACTAACAACTTGAATATCCATCGTAGGATTCCTTTAGACAGCACAATTTTGCAATAATTGCTCTGCCTTCCTGCTACTTTAAAATTCTTAACGTTATCGCCGAAAACATAACTATTTTTCCATCTACAACGGCTACGGCTCCATTGCTCACTGTAATTTAGGGATCACTGCCCAACGTTTGTTTTTAAAAAATTGAGTAAATACGCAAGGATAATTGATCGCGGTTGCTTAGTTCATCATTGATTACTCTAATTGTGAAGCCTTCCTTTTTTAACTAGACTTCTAGCGTAACTATTAATATGATTAGACCTTTTATTAGAAGCCTCCGTAAGAACTATTTAAGTTTTTTAATAGGTTGGCATTAGTTTCTTATAAGTTCATCAACCTGCGCCTCGTAAAGATTCACTTGCAGACGCAATCCTTTCCTCCCGTTTCAATTCTGACAGTCCAGTTTCAGCTTTCCCAACTCGAGTCCTAAGATTATCCACTTCCAGAATAGTCCTTTTTGCTTTGGCACCATGGCTAATAGTAATTGTACATTAATAAAAACTACGAGCTGGTTAAAAATGTTCTTTCTCATGGATAATTGTTTATAGGACTTTGCGTATTTTATGAATTTAGTTGATTTCCTGCGAAGGTTTATAAATTCATTTCGCGAGCAATTAATTATTTAAATTATTGGGTGCCTCTTATTTTTTAAATAATATTTTCGTTTCCAAATAAGGGAAGTCCTACGAAATCGCTTAAAGCTAGAAAATGCACCACCAAAGTTTTTGTGTGACCCATTTATAGTGCACCAGAGTATTTAAGCAGGATACATATTTCAATTTATAGTGATTTATTGGTGAGTCCTTGGTTTTATTTGATGGTTTTTTTCACTGGTTCAAGTAATCCAAACTCATTTCAGTAAAGGTACCTTTAACCCCTAGAATCAATTTCCATTTCATCGATACTAAAATCGGGTATGTATGGTGGAAAGGGTGTTGTGCTGCACGGGTCATACCAACCTAAAAAGAAAATAAAAGCAGGCACTTTTTCTTGAAAAAAAAACTAAAATCTTCCACTCCAAGTTATTGCTTTTTATTTAATTTACATGCGTCATACCCGCCACTTTTTGCAAGCCTAGGGTCTAGCATTTCTTCGGTTAGTTTTCATCTTAATGGGTAATGGACCTGTTTATTTTTCAAATTTCTATCGTGCAGACCCACCATAAGTTTTAGCAAGCCTTTCGAGTGCATTTTCAGTCATACGGCGAATAATCAGCGCTTCATATCTTGGCATTCTAGTGTTTTACGTACAGTTTCCGATCATTTCGGCACTTTCTGGAATAATATTAAGCGAACTCCGCGAAGTTATTTTTCCTACAGAATTACTGCCAGGTCAACGAGTAAATTAGATTCTGCTACTTAATTGATTCGATTGATTACCCAATCTATAATTTTTGCTCGAAAATACGATTGGAATCACCCCAATCCCAGGCTCTGAACCATGGGTCTGCTTCCCTTTACCTTAACTACTAAAGCGTTCTACCGCAGCCATCAAGTACCACCAGGTTTGTAGGCCAATTGTTCCCACAGGTATACCACTATCAATATGTAATCCAAAAGAATGGCATCTGTACATCGGGATTTTTAAGTTACACCTTCCTTGATGCATTTTATGAGAAGTATCCTGTGGCCACCTCCCTCTTCACCAGTGGTGGTCCTTCTTCCGAGTTGAAAAAAATAAACTTTACCGTTCCTTTATTTTGTTCTGTATTGTTGGCCAGGATTTCTGCAAACCCATAGAATGGCGTATGGGTACATTGGCCACATGCGTGCATGACGCCTGTTTCTTGACCAAGAAACTTCTGAAATTACTATGGATTTAAACGAAGGCTTCGTTCTTTCGGTACTGGAAGTGCAATCCAATATCTTGCCTCAGAAGGCTAATACCATTCCCCTTTTATTTCCTTTTAGAATCCCACGACCCCAGTTTTAGCAACTCCACGTTTGAAACCTCTATTTCCTAAAGATTTTAAATGCGCTGTTATTTTTTTCGGCCGTTTTGAACTCCCTTTTCGATTTGAATTCCGGATTTGATGCTGAAACATCCCTCCTCCAATCGATTACCTTTTGTTCACACCTTAAATTCCTTTCAAGATTATATTTTTGGGCCCAGGAGCTGAAACAGCCAAAAAAGCCAACTGGTTGATAATTAAGCTGATATTTTCATAACATTTAAATGGGATTTTAAAGTTTAAAAGGGAAATTGATTTATCATAGCACTAATTCAAGTTATAATCAAAATGTAATTGTGATGGCTAAAGAGGAGCAGCGGCATACATAAAAAGTTCTTGTCCTTAAATTGTGGATTGAAGGATTAAATATATTCAAAAATAGAACATTTTACAGGATTCATCATCATAATATTTAAGTTGGATTTTTTGATAAGGCTTATTTATTGGTTAAATTCCCGATTGTAACGTACCTTAGATATCAAATACACGTTTTGGAAGAAGTATTATTAATCATTAAATGAGGCTCAGAAGGCTCCTGTTTTACACAAGGATGTGTGCCCTCTAATGGTCATTGCAGGGCAGTTCTGGCAAACTAGGGTATTGACTTATCGCATGCCATTTGATGAGCCTGGGGGTTATTCCCTTTAATATTTTAGCCTTGACTTTTACCAAAGGCAGCCAAGGAAATGAAAAAAGTTATTTCGGTATGATTGTTTTGGTACCTCTGAAGCCAAGAATCTTTGGATGGGGGTTACTTTTCAAATTCGGTTTTTTGCCAAGCTTTTTGAGGGTTCGATGGGTAGAATAAGTTGGGTTATCCTTCCAACTTTATTTACGACACTCAAGATTCTCACGATTCTTCGGCAACAATGAAGGAAATGGGACGGTAAGGATATTTATAAATATAGCAGGTACAAAATAGAATTATTCCTCCTATAAAATATTGTCAATTAACTGTAAAGGCATTTATAACAATTGCCGATTTGGTAGAGGCCGATGCCATCGGCCAAAAAACCAAGGATGGGAGGGAACTATATCAGAACTATGTACGATAGGTGTTTAAGGCCGGAGCAAGGATTTTTGATGATTATTTTAAGGACCAATTGAGCTTTTGACTTCGTTTTTCCAGAATCTTGGCCAAATATTCAGACAGATTTAGATATATTCTGGTGGATTGTAGTACGCAAGATTACCAACCATTTCGCAGTATTTGATCGGTAAAAGCTTTATCAGATAGATTTCAGCATATTGTGTAGTAGGGGATTTGATGCCCAGAGTATATATTTCCTTTAGAGGAGCAAACATTGAGCAATTTATTCTTTAATTTCCAAAAAGGATGTTATTTACAAAGTGGGCCAGTACCGATTGGAACGAGAATTATAGGTCGAGACTCGAAATATTCAGTGAATGCCTGCAAACTCCATTATACGCCATGAATTACAAATCAAGGTGGAAAAGGTGTATGGACTTCCAAGATTGAAGGGGCCCCTCTTGATCAAGTGCATAGGAGTACAACGGATGCCCGGAAGTAGGGACGGCTTTGTCTCTGGACTATTATTTGAGGGAAAAATGCAAAACCAGATGCCCCCAATGGTAATGTTGCGATACTATATAGGACCAACTACCATCAAGGGCTATAGAAGATGCCTCTAAGAAAACGGGCACATACCATATCGTATATGATTTGGCGGACTTTCCCTTTTATCAGCGGAAGGAAATAAAATGACGTTCTGTCTTATTTGCGTTTGGTCATTAATCCCAAAGGATGAAAGAGGCATTAGCGTATTATTCAATTTCCCCACACGGGGAATTGGCAGAGTACTTTGGATAACTTCACCGTTGCCGCAAATCACTACAACCGTTCATATTTTTTGAAGGTTGATGGACAACTTGACAGAATGTTTAAAGATTAATTGGTTACAAAAGAAAATTGGGCGACTTGTAGCTATGATCAAGAGCTTTCAGATAATAAACGAAAGTGCGGATGCTTTACTTTGCAGAACATGTTGCCCAAAAAATCAGGAGTTTGTTGAATTCAAGAAAGACGGCACTCCGGAGGGAATTGGCAAAAATGGAGATGAATATTGAGGAGCTATTGAACGGTATTAAGGATTTTGTAGAAGGGCAAAAGGAATTGGCAGATGCCAAAGGGGATATAGGTGAATTTTTGAGATTGTAGCACTGGGCAACTGACCTTAGATAAAAAGGACACAGGGGATTGATGACAGGTGGCTTTTAATGACAATTCGACTTGGCAAAAGGATGGAATTCCAATTGTATTTATCGTAGGAATGGAAGAAGATCTTTTCCCATTGCTTTGCCATGAGTATGAGTACTAGGAGTGAATTGAAGAGTGAAAGAGGCGCTTGTTTTATGCTGGCGTTTGACAAGCCGAAAAAACAGGCGTATTAACCGTATACTCAGACAGATTATCGTTGGGGCAAGTGGGTAGATTGCCGAGCCAAGTAGATTTATAGAAGAAAAATGATTGAAAAAATATGTGCGAAAATCTCACCCCGTTCAGAGCTTCTAGATATACCGCCATGATCGATGTTGATATTTTTGGCGATGTTGATAAAGTAGATTAAAGGGCATAACAAAACCTGTGCATGGGACGCCGCCCACGGTAAAAACCCAATGAAAAATCAATTACGGAAGTGCGTTAAACTAAAAACCCAGATCTTAGTAACCGCTGTTGGCGGAAAACCCAATTCGTTGGATCCTAATTTAACTGACGGGTTCTTTAGTAAACCATACCAGATTGGTAGGGGACAGGTGCGATTAGATTGATGGGGTCGGCAATGATAAAAAAGCGAAATTTAAATTGACCAGGGGGCGACAGTAAAGAAAACTGTTTTGCTTTCCGGTTTGCCAAGTTGGAAATACTCTTATCAGTATTAAAACGCTGAAGTTTTTTTTAAAAGCTTATACCTATTATAAGTTTTTTTGGATTAAAAGCTTTAAGTTTTAAGGAAGTTGTCAAAAGATCTAGTCCTACCCAACCATGACCTCCCGTTGGGAGTTATAGAGGTAAACTCGATGTATTTACCCCTCCCAATTCTTTTAATTTATCCCTTAGTGCTATTCCTTGGAATAGGAATTTAAAGGGTCTTTGAGCCCCATAAAACACAATGGTTGGGAAAGTGGAGGTTACTTTGGCTAAACGGACTTACTTCTTCCAACACATCTTGATCGTCCCCAAATGTGATCTTAAAAGGGTCCTTAAATCGCTGATGTTGCTAAACTTTACATTATGCCTCGTCCAACTGATTGGTAGGCCCTACGAATTTACTACAACCATCTTTACCTGCCCTTTTTTAGTGTCGCTGAGCGTAGCTCCATAAAGGGAAAGGTGTGCACCAGCCACTGTACCAAATAAACCCTATCTCCGTGGATTATTTTGAAAATTCCTTAGCTCTCTGTCTCGGCAAATTCATTAACCACTTAGATCTATATTCATTTACCTTGCATACGGAGTTATGGTGCGATTGTTGGTATCGGCCAAGCCATTAAGTTCATTATTTTAGCACTGCACTATTTTCAGTAATTGATCCTTATAAAATCCTTTAAAAAGGGTCCAGGTTCAGATTTATCACCAGCGTTTCCATCCACCCCCATTTGTATTCAAAATCAACACTTTTTAGTGTCCAAATCGTCCTTATTCTGCTGGAAGATTTTTTTTAAATGTCATATTTTTTTGATGGAATTCGGGAGCCATATTCCAAATTTGATAAGTCTCCTTGGCTTCAAATTGACGCTAATTTGTTCATGGGGCTTATTAAGTATCTTTTCCGAAACATTGAAAAAGCCTAATTTTTTGAATTAAATATTCTCCTTTCGTCCTTTTGGG
>Ga0163217_1114275_pt1 | contig 12137 bp, 14 predicted proteins | sample SynspAceP_FD_185933 | JGI IMG/M metagenome (GOLD analysis project Ga0163217, IMG submission 185933) | Saline lake microbial communities from Ace Lake in Antarctica - Synechococcus sp. Ace-P (PacBio error correction) | ecosystem: Environmental > Aquatic > Non-marine Saline and Alkaline > Saline ... | reverse complement strand
TAACAAATACAGCAAACAGAAACTGGTGGACTATAATTAAGGCGAGCGACCAGTCCGGGAAGTTGGTCTAATGATACGGTCCGCACTGAGACCTTTGAAACGACTACAAAGACTACGCTTGCTTAGCCTAACTTACTCCGTATAGAGAGGGCAAAAAAGTGCGCCTTAAAACCTTGTTTCATGTAAACTCCTAACATCGGTTTTTACTTTGATGCAGCAGGATCCTTCTGACCACTCGCTGACCCTCAGCCCTGGAGATGTGAGGATGCCGGTGGGCAGATGCCGTCAGACAATCAAGAGATATTTTCCAATCGTCCCTCAATACTCGCCAGACTCGAAGTCTATGCGCCAATAGATGTTACTAGGTATCGATAGGATGTAAGAATCTATTATGATATCAAACAGTATCTACGGAAAACCTCGCCAACTAGGCGCTCCTCTATGCCAGGTCGAGATTGAGATTCTCACAGCCACTCTGCTCTTCACATGAATGTTCCCTGTCACGTTTGCATGCTTCTGCGGCTGTACACCCAAACTTACCTGACTTGCGTCATTAAAACTTCGACCGCCACGGCCAATCCAACTCCAGCCACCGTTGCACACAAGGCCCAACCAGCTGTTGATCGGCATCGATGGCCAGTGGGCTCGATTGGCTCGGCCATGCTCAAGGCAGCCGATGCCTCCCGGTGGCGCCAACCTGCTCCAGGCCGTTGATCTTTCGGCCCAAAACTTCAGGGGCTCTCCACCAAAGCTTTCCGTACGGCGCGCACGGCCAGGAGCTCAGCGGCGGAGCGCGGTGACGGGCTGGCCCACTGATCCCCTGCTTTTTTCAAGGGCTGCGGCGGTTACTCCGCATGAGGGGCTTCCAGCCTACAGGACCCTCTGGGGACGTGCCAGCCCCCAGGGAGCAGCACGCCGCTTGGGCTTCTGCAGTGAGTGACCTTGAGGTCAATCAGGAGTGACATTTCTTCCAGCCTGATCGGCGCTGTCCGAAAGGATTCTACTAAGGGGGCTCCGCAGGGTTCTGGCCCTGAAGCTGCCATTCCAGGGGCAGGTCTTCGAGATGCGCAAGGTTGTCAATACCATACCGGAAAAACTCCAAACGCTCTCTATCTTCTGGCCACAGGGCAAACCCGGATCAAGTTGAGCTCCCTGCTTCAGGGACAATCAGGAGAAATATGGCCCAAAAAGGTGTGTCACTGGACCCAGGAACTTTCGATTCCTCGACGGCAAATACAGAGACTGCAAACATTGACAGTCAAGTCAGCAGGGACCAAATCCCCAAACAACAATGGGAGCGTCAGGCAGTCCTGTGCGGCCTACAGAACATCACTTTACTCGCCCATAGTATAACGTAAACTATGGATCGTTTCGCTGAATCCAGGAGCCACCGTGCCTTGTGCTGGCCACCACCACGCCCTGGAGTGCGAGGGCACACCCGCCTGATCTGGGCCTGGCCGCCTTGAGCGGATCCTACCTGCCAAAAACAGTTCCAAATAAAACCTGGGGGGGTTCGCCTCAAGAGCATGAGCGTGGCGGGCTCGAACCTGACCCTGGAATTGACATTATCCCAGCTCCGCTCCCGCCGGTCCTGCTGCGGGCCACGATTCCCCGCGGCAGCCTACCAGAGCAGTGGTGGCTCGCAGTGGGATCGCGCAGACCGAAAGCTGCCGGGGGCGCCAGGGAGCAGACTGGAAGGCCTGCTTCCCTGCTCATGCCACCCTGGGGACAACAGATTGGCATTGAATGCAGCAACACCCTGCTGCTGCGCTATCGTGCCTACCAACACACCTGGAATCTGCCCTTCGTGCGATTCACAATAGTACATCTGGCTTGGGACTCACCGTTCTGATCGGCATTCTCTGGGTTTTTATCATTCAGAAACTGGATTTTTCTCAACCTTTTTTCAGCTCTGTGGGCCAAAATCTTGAATGTATTCTTACCTCAGATCAGCTTAGCCCATCTTATCACAATTACTCTGGGATTCAGCTGCCACTATTGCCTTGCTTTTCTGGATTTCACGACTCGTTGAATGGCAAGCCCCGCAAATGCTGCAGAAGTGAAGAGCATGCAGCCAGGTGGGGATCTCCACGATTCTGCTGGTGGCTGTCTGGGTTGGCTCTTCTCAGCTGTTCTTTACTGCGTTTTTTATGCTGATCTGGCAAGGATTTCAATCCGCTTCTCTGGTCGAAGGGAGCGGGGTGAATTACTTTACCCCTTACCGGCCGGAGGTTGGTTGTTGCGTGATGGTGTTCTTGGGCTCAACGTTCTGCTTCTTGTTCTGGTGCCCACACTGCTTGGCCTCTTCCGCGCACCTACAGGTTCGTGGTCCCAGGTGCCGTCCGTCTGCTGAGAGGGCGCTGAATGAGTCTTTTCGCCATCGGTGTGGGGGGGCAAGCGGGGCCAGTTGCCTCGAAAGCTCTCTGCCATCTCATGCCTGCGGTCTGCTTCCAAAACGGCAGCGACAGCCTCCGCGGCTCGGGCACCTATCCTGGTGGAAACCCGATCAGCAGGAGGCACCCTGCGGGCCCGTTGCTCAGGACCGGCCATGGAATCGCTAGGACAAGATGCGGCTTCCTTGCTTGGGAAACCCAAGGCTGAACACTTCGCTCGCGGAGAGCTGCGCACAACTACGCACCTGGAGCCGGCTGAGCAATGCATCGGGAAGCCATCAGGCTTGGATCAGGTGTTCCCCAAAGCCGTGCTGCGGACCCAGGCCAGTGGCCTGCGGCCGCCCTGTTCGACTGCCTTGTTCCCAGGTAGAGCAAAGCGCTGAGCTCGATGTGGCTTCCGGGGGACCGGCCGCCCAATCGGTTCGCGGTTCATGAGCCGGATCAGCCTGGCGAGGCGAAAGCCAGACGGGGCCAAGTGGCAACAGATGCTCAGTGATATCCAGGCGGCAGCCGGTGTGCTGGCGGACACATCCAATTCATCCACCTCTTCGGCAGCGTTCGAGGGGACTGGAGGCCTCAGGATGCCCACCCTTCGGGCAGATGCTTCAAGGACATGGCTCGCTTGAGCTTGGCTTGACCAGAGTCCGCCGTCAAATGCCTCACTGCTGCTGCCCTATTTCGACTTCGAGGGCCAGGGAACAGGAAGGGCACGGGCGTCCATGCCGAAGCCCGCAACTTTCAGCTCCAATACAGATGCCGCCCTGCAGTACCTTGCGCAGTAGAGGAACCAGCTGCTTCGATCATGTCATACCTGAATCGGCAAGCGACATCCAAAGGCCCGCTATGGTTCCAGCCATCGGCGGCCGCTCCCAAGCAACCGCTGCCCATCTGGTGGAGTTTGCTGGCGGGCTGGGATTACGTCTCATTAGTCTCCAACCAGCCCTCCCCAGCCTTGGGCTACGCCTATGTGCTCAGCCGTGCCACAGCGAAATCGATCAGCTGGAACGGACATTCCCGATATTGAGATCGTGGTGAGGGGCCTCTCCCGACGGAGCCCGGTTTGCGGGGGCCCTGCTGAACAACTTCAGTCTTGAAACTCGATGCAGCCCAGAACTTCGATGGGTTCTTTCCCTTCAGCGGGTGCCCCCTGGGCCTCGGCAGTTTCTTTCAGCCCAGCGGTAAGGCCACAGGGAACCCAGGGAGGCCCCGTCCCAGCATCCGCAGACGGGAAGAAAAACTGAACCTTTCAAGTCAGCCATCGACGCCTTATGTCGAAACCCTGCTGCAGTGGCCAACCAGTTCAGCAGCACACCGGTTCCGGCTTCAACCAGGAGCTGTCACCCAGATTGCGCAGCGCAATCCCCAAACTATGACATATCCCTGTGATTCGCGTCGTGAAAGGTTCAGCGCGCCCACCAAGGGAAGAGCGCCAAGACATGGTGGAAGACATCAAAGGTCCAGATGGACAAGCTCACTCCCGAAGGGACATCCCCATAACGGGTTGTGGCAGGTCTGGCCGACACCCTCTGGACCACTCAGGTTCTGACATCGCACCACCATCACTGACGCCATGGCCCTTGACAACACCGCCGAGACATCCTTCCAATATCCCCTGGTCCCGAAAACAGTCCCCCCCTGCGGGAGGTATCGCGCTCGGCGAATGGCAAAGCCGTGACCAGCAGACTTAGGGCACCATTGCCGACAGCCTCGGTGTACGAAGTTGCCAGCAGCCGGGTGAATTCACTTTGCCCTCTCCTTGGTCGAGGGCGCTGCAGTATTGAGCAGGGCGGTATCAAATCCTCGGTTCCCCACAGGCAAGGCCCGCTTCGAGGAACTCTTCGGCTGTTTCGCAACCGTTGGCCTGTGGGAAATCTACGGCTTGAAACTAGAAGGCAGAGCAGGTCAGTCTGGCGGAGTACAATCGAACAGGCAGGATGGAAGCCGTTGGCCCCTGCCCGCAGCCTGTTCGGATTCAAAACCAAAGCGGTGCAAAAGCGCTTTACACCCTGACCGATGGCAGCCCAACCCCTGGGCACCCTGCATTGTGCTGAAGTGTTACGGGGTGGTTGGTTGGCTTCCCACCATTTCACGTCACGGTGCTCGCCCAGCGGTCCATCTGCCTGCTGCCATCCAGGGGATGAAGTGACGGCTGAAGGCTGTTTTCAGTGCTCCGGACAGCTTGCCTGGTGAGCCCAGCATCGGCAGTCACTCGCAGCATTTGGCTCAGTTCATATCAGCCGAGGCATTCTCACGGCTCCCGATCGCAACAATCAGTTGATTGGCCAACCAGATGGCCAGGTGTTAAAGCGGTTTCATTCAACGATGAGCGATAGCCGATCTCTCGATCCCATTCTCTCCGGACAACCGCATTGTCAGCCTGCCACCACGACAACCAGCAGTGGCACTCCTCGCGAGGGCTTGCCAAGGTGGGCACCAGCCCGAGCAACGCAGAACTCGTGCTGGAGGATCGCCGCCAACGCCCCTTGGCGAAAGACTCCAGCCGAAAATCGGCCGTGTGATTCTGGTTTGATCGGGAGATGCCCAATCGGCTTGGTCTTCCCGGGCCAACGAGACACCCTGCATGCAGCAGCAAGCCCTGGAATTCAGTGGGGTTATGACAAGAACCAGCTTGCTTGCGGCTCTATGGCGACACCGATTGAAAGTTCTTGACCCCGGACGATATCTTCCTTGCAGAAGCTATTCCTGCTGCCAGGGCCAGCGGGCATTGCGTGAATTTCCGGTTTGCCAAATCGGCTAGAGGGGCCACGATGTGTGAACGGCAATCCGTCACGCCTCTGCTTTGCCCACTTTTCAGCCACGATGCGTTGAAGCTGTTCCAGCAGCCGCCGAACTCGCCAAAAAGCTGCTCCCTCAGGCTTTGTGCAGACCGGGGCGGCATTGGCCGATCGAGCTGACCCTGATGCTGAGATTAAAAGGGCCAAGGGATCCTTTATCGATCACCACGAGTATTCGATCAAGAGCAGAACCTGCGATCGATGAAGACTGCATGATCACACTTCTGGCCCAACATTCCCGATCAAAAAGATGGAAGAACTACTATATTTTCTGTTGAGGACAGGCAGCACAGGCCTGACGGGTTTGATGGCTTCAGCGATTATGAACTCACACGGGTCGAGACGGGCCAGGGAAAACGTCAAGTAATTCACCTCTGCAGCGATTTCCAGACCTGCATCAAAGTGATGAAGAGGAGGAGGTGTGGTGGGTGATTCCAGTTAATCACCACCGCCGCCTGGAAAACAGTCTGCCACCTGGCGAGTGGGGTTTGATTTCGCACCTCCGTTCACCAATTTCTTCATCCAAGACGGGACCGGTCCAGCTCCGTAAGGCCTCTGGAAACAACGCGTCATTCCTTTTGACGCTGGCCCAAGAAAAACCAGGCTAAATTCTTTATATAAATTCTTCATCCCAGAGCTGTTACTTCCCAAAGATTCCAATCCGCCCAACGTCCACTGCCCTGGACACCTATGGCTGGCAGGAGGTCAAAGGGAAAGTTTCCATCTCTATCATCAGGGTCGGTCCAGTGGCCCAGCACCAATGCCCTGGCGGATGCGCGGTGGTAACGGCGTCATACAGGGTTCAAGTGGCGCCCAAACTGAATTTATCAGAAGCCATTCCTCAAAGAGGTTGGCCCTGTTATCAGCGGGCAATGCTGCAGCTGGTGGTGCTGCAGAAGTGCAATGGCTGTTTCTTATCCAAGTGCCTTTTCGCCTAAGAAGCACGTACTACAGGCGCCAGTTGGGGAAGATCTCGTGCCAGGAGCTCACTGCTCTGACAGGCCCTGAGCCATCAGCTCGTTGGAGGTGGCGGGAAGGAGGTCTGCAGACCGAAGGCCGTGGCTTTTGCCAGCTATTTTCGGCAACTATCTTTGGCCGGCAGAATGATTCATAACTGCCTGCCTGGATGTAGGGTGCGGCACTACCGACATTCAGCATGCTGGCAGGGACAATGGGCTTCTGCCACCAGGTTTTCTATCCCTTTGCTTTGGGCGCAACATCTGCACCAGCATGCTTCAATCAAAACCCTCGTTCATTCAATTTCTGTTTGCACCTGGGGGTGTCACTGGAAGATCGCGGAAGATGATGCCAAGCTCAGACAGGATCCAAACTTCAACAGCTGGCTGGGATAATTGTCTGCGGCTATGCCTCCATGAACTGCTGCAGGGATCGCTGCCCTTCATCGAGCCGAGCAGGACAAGCAAAACTATTGGGCTTTTATTAAGCCTGATTGGCGGTGAGCTTGGCGGGATTTACCACTTCTCCGGCCTGGTTTCTCAAAGCCTTGGCCAGGGAGGGCGCCTTCGCAAGCAGGCTGCAATTGCCGGTGTTCTGGCGGCAACGTGCCCGTTTCATCAAACTTGGCCTCGACGAGAGTGGGGGCTTTCTCAAAGGCTGCGGATGCGGACATCCTGATGGAAGAGCTGCAGCGGCAGGAGCCTGGATTTGTAGAGAGCCGCCAGGGAGCTTGCTCCCAACAAAACTCTCTCCAATGCTTTTTAAGTGAGAGACAGCCATGCGGCTGGGATCAGCAAGGGCGTCAAATCTCCAGGGAAATTTGGATCCCCGCAAGACCTGATGTTCTCCGGCGAAGAGCTTGGATCAACGCATTACCTTTGGGCCGTTGGATCGCATGAGATTCCTAATAACATCAATCTTTCTAGACAGTTACGAGCTTGGAGGTCTCACAGATTGCGCAAAGTTTGTCAGCAAACTACGACGGAAAGCTCTTGGGCTCTGCAAAGATCAGGCAGTCTTCTGCCGATTTCGCAAGCTGATTTCCCTCGACAAGCCTTTTGGGATGATGTTAGCGACGCAGGCAAGGCCCTTTGCCCAAGGCGAAGTTGGCAAGGAGATCGGCGACCTTTGAGGCCGACCAGCGTTTGTGATGGGCCTGCGCGCCCTGATCACGATCCTTGCCCGTGAGTGGGCCGAGGCGTTCTGATTCTTTCCCCTGTGGCACCTGCTTAGTCATCATGTGCAGTTTCTGAAGAGTCAAAGCTCGCGATCGCCCCCTGCCTTTTCATTCTTGCTGGGGCAACGGCCTTATCGCTTGTGGTCCATCTGCCAGGCCCTAAATACAGCCCGAAGTTTCAAAGCAGCACCCAAATAACATCGGCTTCGCGCTGCAACGCCAAACCACAGCAGATTTACACCTGATCGCTTTATAGCGATAGCCACAGCGAACTGTTTCTTCTGTTGATCCTGGGAGATCGGGCTGGGCCGCCATGGCTTGGGCTGGATTTTTTATCAGGGGTGAGCCTCCCTGGCGATCATCTATTGGTGGCTTCGCCCACACAGGCTGGATGCACGCAAGCGCCCTCAGAGCACTCGAGAGCAAATTAAAGGGATATTGGAGAATACCAGCTTGAAATTCAATTACGATTAAAGCGCGGGCCTTCGTGGAGCCGAAGCAAGCCCACAAACTCAAAACTTACTGTCGATCAACAAGCAATGCCGCCAGCCAAGCTGGAATTCCCGAGAGCAATTATCAAAACACGACCCAACTTAATCGTCTTACTTCACGGCAAAAGCTATCCCGCCGAAGCCGTCCGCACTTCGGGCCTCCATCCACGCCACCGCCGGTTCCCCTGCGACGGGGTTCACGCGACTACTCAGGGGCTGCTGTTTCAACCGCAAACGGACGGGGCCACGATTCGTGAGTTAACGGTGGAAGGCTGGAATATTACCAGGAATCAAAGAGGCAATGGACGCGGGGCACCTCAACAAGCAGAACCCAGCAGGTTGCACTGGGAGGTTGGGAGCTATTTTGCTGATTCAGCGTGGCGGCAGGACCACTGGCTCTGTCAACCAGGGCCCAGACCCTGGAGATGCTTCACGACAACAAGCCCCAGAGGGGATTCTATTAGACTATGAAGAGCAAGACCTCGAATCTCGTTGATATTAAAAGAAGCCCGCTGAAGTGATGCAATTGAACGAGGGAACTCTGGGAGGTCATATTCCAAAAAAGGATCGTTGCTTGCGCCATTCTGAATTTCAGTGGAAGGACGCTTCCAGGCCTGGCCAAAACGAAGCTCAATGCTCAGCCAGGCAGCCCTGAGATGTCGCCTGAGGGGGTCGGGAGTCATGCTCAACACTCCTTTCTCCTTTGAGTTGCCATCTTACGGCCATGCACCACCGCTTCAGCTCTGGCTGGTCGGGGATCAGGATGCAGGAGGCTGGAAACTGCTTCACACCTTCGATGCTATTAAAAGCCCTCCAAGTGAGTCCAATGAGTCCGGCGCTCCAAGGGTTCCCGGCCGGGGGCCCACAACCACTCCCCATCGAGGCCTGCAATGCCCAGGTTGGTTCCTGCACAACAGGCTCGAAAGCTCCACGCATGATCTCACCGCTGAGGGTGCGGGACCCATTGACCGCTAATGACCGAGCGAAGGGGCTCCAGCAGAACTGGAGTGGCTCGCATAGGCATTCAAGAATGGCCCTCCAAGGAAAGATTGAGGGCCGGGCACAACACGCTCTTCGCTTTCGGAGTGCACCGGCAATGTTGGTGTCATCAGCGGTGCGAGCAGCCACCAGGGCGCTATCCACTGAGAATCCACGCTGTTCTCCAGGCCCATTCAATTCGCTCCTGCAGATCATCCCACATCAGTCGGCAACACCCTTCAAGCTTCAGCGTGAGCTTTTCCTCGCTGCGATTGAAGGTGTCACTGGAGTTTTTTGGACCGCTGCTCAGAGAATTGAGAGATACGACAATTTGCTGCCTCCACGGTCCGGCGTTCCTTGCCCTTGCTTGCCTTGCTGATTTCAGCGTTAACCATGTTCTCTGGGTGTGATTTCGAGGATATCAAGGCCGGGCCTGTGCAAGCCAACTGGATTTGAGCCATTCCCTAAGACCGGTGACTTTAGCATGAAAGATAACTCATATACCAGATGTTCACCGCACCGTTTCGCCTGATGGGACGACCTGATCAATCTCTTCAAAAGTCGTCATCCTGATTTGTGATGGTGGTGTGGCCTTTCTGGCGATGAAACCCCCTCTCGCGCAGGCTGGCACCGCCTGACCGCCCATTGGCGACCAGGCTGCCAGGCTCCACCAGGACGGACTCGGAGATTTTTCCGGAGACTGGCGGTATCGACTTCGAGCGCATTCAAGACTCGCCTACATCGCGCTGCTCTGCCATGTCGATCAGGCGGATACCCGGCGGAATTTCAGTGCTGGTGAGATTCGGAAACATCTCCCTGCCCTTTTTTCTGGTCAGATCACAGCGGATCAGCCAGAAGCTGGCTGCGAGGCAAGCCCCGGGGATCTGATCTCGATGGGGCCTTCTGAGGTACCTTTGCGGCCTGACCGTTGGGTCTGAGTTGAGATCGTGGAGCCCTGGGGCAAGAATGCCAGCACCGAAGAAAACCATGACAGCCCTCTCGGAATTTGTGGGCCCCCATGGGAGCCGCGTTTCAGACGAGCCTGGGTCGGTTCTCTTTCTGAGTTTGCTCTGCTATTCTGGACGCAGATCGTCGGCACCGGAATGCTTCTGGAGCGCTGTGAAGCCCTGTTGAGCAAGCTGGCTGGAGACGGTGCTTCCCCAGCAAAGCTCGACAGCAAGGGTGGCTCCCCTACGCCAACGTTCAGGATCTGAATTGCAACCAGCCTTTTGAACTGCCTGTCGCCATTCCATGCAGCAGTGAATTCAGCCCATGACGAGGCTTTCTCCGCCAGCTCAAGGAAGATTTTTCAGTCAAACACCCACACTCACCTCCCAGGCACAGATTGCGTTCGCCAGCTTCGCAGCGTTGCCAAATGCCTTCAACGAAAGCGGGCAGGATTCTCGTGCAGCGGGCACAGGGCTTTTTCGTGACACTTGTACTTCGCTCGACCTTGCGCAATCCGGTAACGAGGTCTACAGGAATCCCAGGAGCAGATCACAGCCAGTTCCCGATGCCTCAGTGCCCGCTTGATCGCATGTGCGAGATGGGCTGATTGCTTCAGCCATCGGAATGGAAGTTGCTCGCCAAAACGGCCGAAACAGAACTGCAGACCTGCCGGACTCGCCAAGCCAGCAAGATTGCAACAGGAGATTCAATCGCTTGCCAGCAGGCCACCTTGTCCGCTGAGCAGAAGCCAACCCAATCGTCGACGGAAGCAGCAAGCAGCTGCGAGAAGCCCGTCTGGAGGTCATGCGCGGGACCGAAGCTGGCCTTCGGAGGTTGTCGAAATCAGTCCGCGCTCGCCTGGCTACCGATTGCCTTCAGTGGCCGAAAAAGCTTGCCGGTGTTCGCCGCTGCACTCGAGCGTTGCACTCACCAACTTGGAAATCTTTCAATGTGGTTGCGCCTCGATTGAGCTTCACCAAGCGCCTTTTGTGAGTTCGGGTGCAGCATGCAAATTCGAGGATGAGAGCCCTGCTGGCCGAGCGCAGCAAAGCCAATGCCCGAAAGAACCATCGAGCAATACGTCATCAAAATTGCAGGCAAGGATCATTGGTGCGGGCATCAAACCACCCAGCGAGCCGCCACTCATGAGCTGATCAACCGACCCGGGGAATGCCCAAGGGCCCTCAGGCCAGGGGTGATCGAAAGTTTAGGTGATGGCATCTCGAGACCGCCGCTCAGTTGAGCTCACTGGCAGGGGCCCCGATGGCCGAGAATCTTGACGGAAGGGGCCGCTATCATTGGCTCGCTCAGGCGACCGCTCCCAGAACAGCGGGGACACAATTTACTGGATCGGCTATACCGACCTGCTCAGCCACTAGCCTGCTGATCCTGCTTTGGGATTACCGTGGCCATCGCAGCCCTGGCGCGGAGCCAGAGTAACGAGAAACAACCCCTGGTTCCTTTACGGAGCTGGAATCCTTCCGCTTTCAGCACGGAAGCTATGTGCTGAAGGCCCAGACTCAAACAAGCCCTGATCGACGCTTACCGGAACATTCGCGAGATCATCAAGAGTTACCGGAATCGACAGCGTCGAAGTGGATTGGCCACACCGATGGTCAAAAAAACCTTTCACCAGGGATAGTTAACCTCGATCTGCTGATGCCAAAGGCCAAACCGTTCCATTCAACGGTTCAACCCGGTTTCCTGGCAGGGGCTCAAACACCGAAATTTCCTGGGGCTGCTGCGCGCCCCTGGCTGTTGGCATTGAGCTTCAGGGCAGGCTGGATCCCGATGGCAGCGAAGGGTTTGATTCATTACGCCCCTATTCCGCCGGTTTAGGGCCTTGATCGAGGTAGATGGTCGGTATGCCCCCGCCGACACGAAAGAATCGTTGGCGAACGGCGGCCGGCATTCGAGCTGCGCTTTCCACGCCCGTCAGGGAGAAAAAAACCCGCTGAGATGGCTGCCCACACTTCCACCGCTCGATCCGCCTGCTTGCAAACTTTGGAGCGAGGACCGTCGAGCAGCTTTGCAGGATTTCACACTTGCCAGGGCCGGCTCCGCCCCCAACAGCGGCCCCAGTTGCTTCTTCCCTCACGCCGCGCCGTTGGCCCCGTCGATTGGGGAAAAGCTTTGCTGCTTTCACCCCCGTCTGCTTGCGCCCCGCTCTCCCGAGGCCTGGCGGCTTTACCCAGGCTCCCAGCCAAAAAAGAACTCACCGCCCACAAAAACCCCAGCGTGGGCCTTTCGGCCTCAGCGTTTGGGCCGGAAGGTTTCCCGGGCTTTCGGGTGTTCCCAAGGTTTCTTGTGGAAGGCTTTTATCGGTGGTGATGCCCGTTCGTCCTGGGTGGCAAAAAAGCTGGATTTCCCCATTTCTCTCTTTTTCTTTTTTTTCCAT
>Ga0163217_1039116_pt1 | contig 12137 bp, 7 predicted proteins | sample SynspAceP_FD_185933 | JGI IMG/M metagenome (GOLD analysis project Ga0163217, IMG submission 185933) | Saline lake microbial communities from Ace Lake in Antarctica - Synechococcus sp. Ace-P (PacBio error correction) | ecosystem: Environmental > Aquatic > Non-marine Saline and Alkaline > Saline ... | reverse complement strand
AATTTTTTTTGAAACCATTTTGAATATTTCAATTATATGCTATAATAAGGGTGTATTTTAACTAAGGCAAAAGAAAATAAAATTCTGATTTCATGTATTATATTCTTTGAATCGATTTCGAGAATTTAGATTAGTGACTTTTTATGTCAAATCAATTTTTTTAAATATATTTGAAAAGACACTTTTCATATATTTAAAACTACTTATTGCATTATATGAAAAATTATAATTTTTTATAATTAGAAATTTTTTTTTAACCGGTTTTTAAAAAAAGTGCACGTTTTTTTTTAATAATAACTTTTGCAAGAGACCCTGAAACAAATAAAGACTGGATTCTCCAGTCTTATACTCTAAAATTTGAACCCAAATTGTCAATTAGCCTTTTCAGCATAGCAAATTTCCTTTGCAAAAATAGGTGAGAATCACTTTCGCTCCAGCTCGTTTAATACTGATAAGGATTTCCAACATTGCTCGGCCTCAGATCAACCAACCTCTTTCCCCAGCTGCTTTGATTCATGCGTAGACTCTCCTGACACATTATAAGCGGCTATTGGAAGAGAATGAATTCTCATTTAAAAGCTTAATGATATCTAAAAAGCCAAAGCGGTCTTTACCATCAAAAAAGTCAGCACCTCCTCGATAATCAATCGGCTTCAATTAGTGCCTCCTTTATTTTGCTGGATTCATCTGATAGGTCTTTTTGTCTCCTAAAATTTTGGAGCTGAGTCCATTGCGTCTTCGAAATGGGCCATAAAAGGCGCAGCATACTTCGCCGTGTAGGACATAATCGAAGTGTCAGTATACCCATTATCATTCAAGCAGCCTCCCGAATAAAATCCAACCCGGCCCATTCCATCATATCAGAATGGCCCGAGGATACCCACGCCGCATCTGCCTGCGCCAAAGACATTTCTGCCTAAAACCACTAAAGTTTCATCTTAAGAATTTTTCCATTTTTCACCAAAACCATCATGACCATCACTACTGTAAGGGGATCCATCGCCAACATTCTGACCATCAAGCATAATTTCAGGGGAAGTTTTGCTTAATCGGCTCGTAGTGCTTTTCAAGTAGAAAAGTTTTCTTGGGTTATAGGCTTTCACTTGCGACAAGAGTTCCTTGAGCAAATCCGGGTAAGCAGGAAAAAACATCAAATGATTTTGATCCCTAATTTCATACAAGGATTCAATTTCTTTGAGCATCAAATCAATCGAAAAACGATAGATTCCAGGCAAGAACTACTTCGACTTTCTTTCTGAAATTCCATCTTACCCAAAAAAAACATTGGAAAGATCAAATCATAACCGAAAAGCGAGGTCTCTTCTACTAGATTTCTAACCACTCGGATTTCTATTTCTTTCTAGGTCTCTCCGCAGGCATATTAGATAAAGAAGTTGTTGAACTTGGCGGCTATGTCCAATTCAGAATAGTTGTTTAATATATAAATCGCAAACAGTAATTCTTCTTTTTTATGCGTTGAAAGAACGCCCACCACTTTCATTCCAGCATTCAAAAACCCGCTAAGGCACCTGAAAAAATCTCAAAAAAACGAGACAGAGGAGCTGGGTTTCAATCTTAAGATTAGCCGCTGTTTTTAATAAACCTCAGGATCTGGTTGGGTTGGACACATCCTCAGAAGCTTTAGCATGGAACTCATTGATTTCTTTATTAATGGCTAAAGTCCTAGAATCAAATTCAGATTAGCACGAGGCGCGGAGGTAGCCCACACCAATTTGATAGACCCAATTGTTAAGACTATTCAAAAATTCTAAATATCCGGAAGTCGGTGGACTTCGGCTTTATAGATTTCACGGAATAAGCTTTCTTTTTCAAACTTCCAATTCGAAAAGTTCTTCGCCTTGATCTCTCTTCCTTAGGAAATAGGCTTAAGATTATTAGCCATTGTTTTTTCCATTACATGTGAAGTTTGAACTCTTCCCGGTTGGATTTTAGGTTTCGCTTAGCAAAGGAATTGCTAAAAGCAATGGAATGAAAATGGCGTTGTATGACAGATTGGACACCATCCATATCAAAAATAACTGCTTGTAAGCATAGGAGATCTTAGATATTGGCAATAAAAGTAAAAATTGGACAAAAAATCCCTGAAAGCTTTCTTTCAGGGACCAAATTCAGAAGCTCTTTAATAGTTTCTCTATTATATCACAGCATTCTTGAAGCTTGCTCTTCGGTCATCACTAGCGGCGGTGAAAATCGGATTAATATTACCGATGAGTTGCGCTTAGCCAAAAAGCCCATTATCTCTCAAGGCTTACGCAAATATTCAAAGCGGCTACTTTCCTCAGTATCATTAATTACTACTGCATTAAGAAGCCTTTACCACGCCACGAGCTTCCACTATGGATTATTCTTCAACCAATTATTCCACTGATCTCGAAAAATCTTTCAAAGCCTTCTTGCATTTTTGAGCTAAATTTTATCTGAACTACTTCCAAAGCAGCAATTGCGAACTTTTTGCAACCTATTGGGTTGCCCCCGAAAGTAGAGCCGTGCTGGCCAGGTTTTTGATCACGTCCATTATTTATGGTCATCAGCCTAGAACAAGCAGATACTGGATAAAACCCACCAGAGATAGCCTTCCTAAAATCAACATATCAGGTCTCACATAGGTTAGCTTGCCTTTACAGTTATTTTCGCAGGCAGCAATTTCCACAGACGCCAATGAGCGAACCAGTTCGAGCTATTCCAGTTTGTTATTTTCATCTGCTATCAATAAAACATTTTGTTGCTTTCGCAAGCTGCCTTTAGCTTTCTTTTAAATAATCATCAGCCGGCACATTACTCCTGCCTCACCCTGGATTGCTCAACTAAAGAACGCAACAAAAACATTCTCAGGATTTTAGTGCTTCTTTTGAGGGGCGGACACATTATTATAAGGCTATCCTTATAAAACCATCTGTGAATGGCCGAAATTTTTGCGAGATTTTCAATCATTGGAAAAAGAGATTAATGGTAGTTCGTCCTTCCATGGAAATTATTTCTCAGCAACTATAATTTTTGCCTTGATTCTTCATCTATACCCCCGTTTTTCATACCCCCATTACCGACGTATTTTGAATTGCAGTTTCTACTGCTTCGGCACCTGGTATTCATTGGCAGACTTTTTGAAAGGCAAAATACTCAGTAATATATTTCTCAAATGGACCGAGGACATTTCATTATAAAAAAAGCTCGGAGAAGTCAAGGTCAAAGTACCTGCTTGTCAATTAAACGCGTCCTTAATTCTTGGATGGCAATGACCTTGATTGACAGCGAATAGCGGGGGATGATAGAAATGTCGGAAGTTATTTCTTCCCTTCAACATCCCAAAGGTAAACCACCCTCTCCCCTAGCCAAAACAACAGGAAGCGGATGATAGTTATGCGCACCATACTGATCCTCGAGTGCTATAGCTTGTTGCTAGAAGTAATAGTGTCCATGTTTTTAGTATTTTTGGATTTGAAATCGATCAAAGAGTTTTGGTAAAATATAGTAAATGCCTTTATCCTCTTCCATGAAAACAAGAAAGAAAAGCCATCATCTCCACCTCAATTAACAATGCAGCATTATTATTTTAATTGAAAGGTGGACTGATGGATTCACTGAAAAGCTACATTTGGAAAAGCCGTGGCCATTGCTGCGGAAGTTTGCTGCAAACATTTGCCCCTAACCAAGGATAATTTTATATTAAAAAAAAAGGGGGGGGATTATTTTTGAACTACCTGTTGGTTAATTCGGGTAAAAAGTTCCGATATTTGCAGGAACTCATTACAGAAACGCATCAATTTACGTATATTACCATGGCAAAAGTTTGTGACATTACCGGAAAAAGACCTCGCGTATGGAAACAACGATGTTCCAATGCAAACAACAAGCCAAGCGTAGATTTTACCAATCCTCACAGAAGACTTTCTTACGTTCCTGAAAAGAGGACGCAATGGATCATTTGAAAGTTCTCAAAGGCACTTGAAAACTATCACAAAAACGGAATCACTGCAGTTGAAAAAGCTCAGGGGGAACGGAATTGATCGTAATCAGATAATCAAAGTCACGACCCCTTAAAATTCATACGAAGATGGGCTAAGAAAAGGCAATAGAGTACAAGTGATTATGAGAATGCACGGAGCCACAAGACTTCGGTATGCCAGGTACTTCAAGTACATTCACTACCAAAACAGAAAAAAACACTAACTGAATTAAGGGTTAGAGTTGAAAGAAAATTCAATCGATCTTGAAGAAGATGACCTGTTCATAAAGAAATTAAGTAACTCGCTCGGGAGAAATCTTGAAAAACGATAAGATTATGGCTAGAAAAGTTGTAGACAACCCTAAAAAAAGAAGGTGGGTATCTTACGACCAAAGTGATCAGAGGCCGTAAAGTCTGGAAAAAGACAGGTGCTTACACCTTCAAAGAAGATTATGGTTCCTCCACATATGTTCAGGACACCTTGAAAAAATAAGTTGCCTAGTGCATCCTAAGTATCTAAGTCCCTCTAGTCCACAGGTCAGCAGGGACTTTTTCGTTACATCCATTTTTAAAACCTATTCTATGGGAATCTTTGTATTTTCTCTAAAGACAAAAAAGGGACAGTCTGACAGGACTTCAAAAGTCCAGTGAAAAACATCTTCTCAAAACTATCTAAAAGCTGGTGGAGGTAAATCCCTGTGGATGAAGCTTGTATTGGATGAACTTGAGAAATACTCATCACTGCATGTTGGAGTAGATACGACAAATCAAAGTAATCAATCGGGATAGAAAGCCTCGTTGTAGCCCAAGGGATAAATATGTGAATACTTTCTGATTTGGATAAATCCTAAGAGAGGAAATCGCTTGCTTTATTGGAAGAAAATAATACTCAAACTTTTGGACTTTGATATTCCAGCGGACAAAAACCTACGTTGATCATGGTAGTAGGTGTCAATGGGGAGGGAAAACAACGGACCATAGGCAAAATTAGGCAAACACTTTTTAAAAAATGCCGGGCAAATTTCTGTTGTATTGGGACCGTGATACGTTCAGAGCTGCTGCAGTTGGATCAGTGATTCTTGGGGAGATCGTGTGCGTTCCCGTCGTATCCACATGGATGAATACTGATCCTGCTTCAGTAGCTTTGATACCGTAAGCAGGCAGTTAGATCAAAACAGCGGGATGTGTAATTAGCGGATACAGCTGGAAGATAACATACCAAAAGTAAACTTGGATGAAACGAACTAGGGAAAATTCAAGCGCGTTCATGCAAAGTTTTATTCCAGATGGCCCCTCATGAAATCGTTGGTCCTTGAACGGTCTTACGGTTCAAAACCGCATTTATTCAGGCGAAAGAAATTTACCAAAGTAACTGAAATCACTTCTTTGGCCATCACAAAAATTAGATGTACCGCGAAAGGTGGAGTCGTAATAGGAATCTCTGAATTCAATTTAAAATCCCGGTAGTATACGGAGTAGGCGAAAAATGACAGATTTGCAGATTTTCAACCGAAAAGATATTTGTGGATTCACTTCACTTCAAAAAGAAAAGGTAGAAAAGCTATTTTTCAAAAGTCCTGAGCTCTCAGGACTTTTTTTGAATAAAATGACTGGTTTGAAATTAAATTCCGTAATTCAATATGATATCATTATAACATATATTGACATGGAAAAAAATAAATCAAACCACTTTTCTGGATATTATTCTTATCCTGATAATCCTGGAGGGCTTATCCCAGTAGCTATTTCAGTTTTTAGGCGAAACAACTTATCATGGGCTTTGAGCAGTATTTATATTCTTCATCGGGCCTCCTGGGTTCTTTGATTCGTCGAACCAAAACAAGCCCCTGGTCCCTTTTACTTCTTTGGAGACTACAAAGCGAACGTCAAAGCAAGTGGCTTCTTTTGGGTAAACCCCTTTATGACTAAAAAGAAATCTTCTCGTTCTGTTTACGTAACTTTGAAAACAAAACCAGTTTAGGTGAATGAAAAAATCGGAAATCCTGTTCATGATAGGTACGATCGTGGTTTGGCAAGTGACGATTACGTTCAAGTCGGACTTTTGATGTGGATGATTTATGAGAATTTTGTTCCATCTACAATCTGATGCAGCAATTCGGAAAAAGGCTGGGTTATATTCCCTACGATTGATTTTAAGCTGAAAATGAAAGAAATAACTCTTCGCTTCAGGAGTAGAGAAGTAAATCATTCATTGGAGCGAGAAATCAGGCGATCGATTGAAAACATGCTGGATCAATGTGATTTGAGCTCGAATTTTCCCACCTAGGCCTATGCTGGTTTGAGATTTGCAATCTGCCATGCTCCAACGCCAGCAAGCACAGCTATAGTGGCGTGCAACGTCAAAAAAATAGTGGGAAGGGCAGTAGAATTGGTAGAAATTGGCAATATCAAGATTAAACTTAAGGAATATTATCGAATTCGGATTATTGAGAAAAAAGCGGTAATTGTCTATCCAACCTAATGGTAGTTCTTTGTTCGGACAAAGAAAGCGCACACCAGTACTCAACCGTAGGGACAATACATCAATAATATGGCAATCAAGTCTTATAAGGAAACTCAATTCCTATCGGGTACTTGATCATTTATTTAATTATACTTATCGAATTTACCCACCATTATCCTTCTTGCCTCACCTTTTATTGCTTGGCAGAGTATTTAAAGCCGAAATGGGTGTCGCCCTTACTATAGTTGCTGGCACGATGGCTTTGGATTTTTCTATTTATTTCAATTTAAGGCTAGAAACTCGAATCGATCAGATGGAATTTCTTTTAAATACTTTCCCATTCATACGATCATGGAGGAAGTACCAAAGAATCGATCAAAACTATCACTGTAATCAATTATAGTCCCGAATCACAGGACTTTGGTGGATGGGATCTTAAAGGGAATAAAAACTACTAAAGCCTATACATTACAGTAATCAGGGATTGTTATTGATGTTAGGAGAGAATAAAAAAAATTCATAATAGGCCAAACTATGAAAGCTAAAGGGCTGCGAAGGAATACCTATTCACTTGGAAGGAAAAATAAAATGACAACAAAGAAAGCCTTGCCGCTACGACTTTATGATTGAGAAGATTGATGAAGCAGTGGAAAAAAATGGGCTGCTGATGAATTTAGAAGGTACCAATGGGCAATTAGAGTGGCATTGATTCGCAGAAGCATTGAAAAATAGTGGAAGATTACCAAAAATAGCTTTTAGAAAAAATAATCTATTAAACTATATTTGGGGAACATCACGTAAAGTAATAAAATAACAACCTATATTATTGAAAAAATGGATAACAATGGGTTTAATTTCTATCTGATTGGAATTATGTTCAAACCCAATACACGGGATTGCTCAAGAAGTCAAGTGGAAATGAGCAAAGCCGAAAAAAAAGGGCAATAAAGCAGATTAACAAAAACTCCAAGATGCTAAAATTAAGCTGGGAAAACTCTAGAAAAGCTTCAAAAAGAAAAAGAAAAAACTTGCTAAAAACTCGAATAAATTTCGAAAAAAGACAATGCTGCGGGGAAACTTCGCCAAAGATGTGGAGAAAATCACTAAAAAAATAGAAAAGCAAGAAAGAGCATTTCGAAAGTAGAAATGTGACATTGAAAAACTTGAACTATTCATCGAGGAAAGTTGAAGACGGCTTTAGCAGTTTCTTTTTTATATTTCGGCCTTGTAAAGCAATTCCTCTTTTCAAAGTTCATATAAGTCAAAACGGCTCTAGCTCATAGTAAGCCACCAATAATCCGTTCAACGAATTGAAAAAGGCTCTTTTATTTAGAGTCTTTTTCATTTGAGCGGATATTGAGATCCGTGATTGGTGACATTCCCGGGTCTGGTACCGCTTCAAAGCATATCTCATAAACGTCGCTGCGCTAACCTGATCTGACAGCTTAGTCACCTCACAAGTCTTCCTTCATCATAATGAAATTTTTACTTTTGTGATATCTGCTGCTCAAAATTTATAATGTCTGTCCTACCGGTTGTACTCGACTAATCGCTGATTTGCCTGAGGCCTGAGACATTCCGCGCCTTATTTCTTCCCCAATCCAAAATGGGTACGGAGAAACCCAGAAACTTTACCGCGCTTGAGTATTTTGGCTGATTATAAAGAGACGAAAATTGAAAGCCGCATTATTGTAGCATAGCTCGCATTAAGCTGGGCTCCGACGCGCTTGTCCTTTTGCCTGGGCAACCAAAGCTTCTGCTTCTAACTTTTCTTCTGTCAAAGGGCTAGGTCCTCTGATCGATTTGCAAAAGCTAATTTCAATTGCACGTTCTACATCGACCTCGAAGTCTGGGGAATTTATCAAATGGGCAAGTAACTCCACTCTTGAAATGATTTAAGTCCAATAAAAGAATTGACAGCAATGAGGACCTTCAAGATCCAGTTTTGCCTGAGCAAGATCCTGCTTGGACTTGAAGAAGTGCCTTGAAGCTCATCTGAAAGCAATCGGTCTTCGGTAGTTGTGCCGATCTCATAGCGTTTATTTTCTATGAGAATATTTCTTTCTGTGTTTTTAAATTGATTCGTCGCAATATCAAAATGACTTGAGAATCAAAAAAATCAAAAAACAACTGGGTCGTGAAAATATGAACCTCCTCAATTTCTTGCACAAATTCTCTTTTAACTTTCTTCGTAGACCAAAGGCTGAATTTTCTTATCCCACTTGGAAAGGATTGTAGGCAAAATAGGCTTGCTGAAGTCTACTTACTGGAACTCCTGAAAAATCGCGTTTGGGTTGCCAGGACAGCTAAGAAGTTGTCAATTCGATTTGTGGGAAAGAGTTTACAGAAACAATCCCTCCAGTAGGGGAAATTAACTTGTTGAAGTCCAAGCTCTAGACCATAAGTTTCTGCCGTTTTTAAAAACCTGCAAAAAACTCAATCGAACCGTCCGGCGGAGTGATGCTGTTAAAAGCTTGGAGAATACGCTGGGGATCGTACCCGTTTAAACGCAACTGAGGTTGTAATTGGATGTAAATAATCGGTTATTGCCAATAAGCTAATTTTCTTTGCGAGGTCAGCGCTCTCCAAAGCTGAAGGAGAACGATCTTTTGCCCGCTCACCCATTCTTCTAAGGTTAAAATCTTTCTACATCTTGGCTTTGGACAAGATAAAGCTAGCGTGACAAAAGAAAAATAAATAAAAATATGTAAAATAGATGCCTCGGATTCATTAAGTATTGTTGGCTAGTTTTTGAATTCCAAACTAAAATAATATGATTGATTTCGCTTTAAACAATTAAAAACATAAGCTCTTTTCCTAAAAAATGCAAATTAGAATATATAACAAAAAATTACGGCTCTTGAGCCTCAATTCTTAACTTGCAGACTTATATTATTCTCTATGAAATCAATTATAAGTTTTGTGATTCGCTTTGTTCCGCGTCCAATTTTGCAAGCGAATAAGCCCACTTATCATGAAAGAGTTTGTGCAAACTCAACGAACGGGAATAACGTAGAATGCCTGTTTGCCCAAAATCATTATTAGTAAGTTTTTACCCCGTACGGAAGAATAGCTTCGACAATTGCGCTGGTGCCCAAATTGCTTGCCTTGGAGCGGCACAGGATTAATGTGTTATACCTCCCAAAGAGCGGACTGGGTTTTTTCACAGAAAGTCAAAGTCCTAATATTGCGCCAGAACATGCTTTATTAGATCGCTTTTTGAACCTTGGCCTAATTTGGAATACATTACCGGGGACATTGAGTCCCCTTTTGGCCAAAGTAAAAATGGTGTGCATAATAATTCCTTTTTCCGATGAACATTGATGTGTCTTTTGCAATCATGTGCTCGAGCATGTGAGGATGATTTGGAAAGCATGCGCTGAATTTAACGAGTTAACTTAAAGGTCAATGGCTGGGGAATCCTCCAGTCTCCTGTCTATAGCTCAAGAAGACATTTGAAGACAACACCGTGCACTGGCCAGCAGCCCAAGAACGGACTCTTCGGACAGCTGATTCACGTCCGGAATATCGGTTTAGATTTATGCCGATCGACTCAGAAAAATCAGGTTTGATTATGAAGAAAATCAGTTCGTTAAGGAAATAGGCTGAAGAAAAAGTAAGCGCCTCGCCTTGGCGCAGATTGAAGTTCTTTTTGTTTGCAAAAAAAGGAAACTACCCATAACCATTTTCAAAATCCACTCTAGAAGAAGCCCAGTCCCATAGCAAATTAATTGGATCATGGAGGTCAATAGACTTAGCAATGCCACTGAAACAGATCGATTACTGACTAACAGCGGTTTAAAAAAAAAAGGGACTAACCAAGTGACTATTCGCGAGCAGCTGTAAGTTGAATAACTTGAGGGGAAATTAAAAAGCCATTGGAAGCATAAATACCAAAGAATAGGGCAAACCCAGGTGGAGTAAGTGAACCATCTTATTGCTTCCGGGTGAAATCTTTGAAACAATTTCACACGGTTCCTACCAAAGAAAAGGCTGCTTTGCAAACGAGAATAAGTTGTTTTTCCGCTTATGATAGACGAAAGCTTCTTCGACCAACTCAAGCTTATAACCTTCTTTTTGATTCGAAATACCCATTCGATGTCTTCTCCTCTATTGGATCAATTAAAATCCCTGAGTGCTCTGAAATACCGCTTTTACTGGACCCCATTGTTAAATTCCCTCGCTTGATATTTCGAGTATCTTGAGTTCCCCCTTGATGCCACCCGTAAGTCCAAAAGGAAGTCATCGCAAAGGTCCATGGCTTTCGTGAAGAATCGAGAAATCATGGAGGCAGCACAGGGCCACCAAGGAATCCAGGTTCCTAGATTCGATGGCATCTGCCACAATTGCCAAATAGCGCTGGTAATATACATCAGGAAATCTAAAATAATAAAAAAGTCTCCCTAGCTTGGTTGCATTCCTGATATTCGAGCAAATCTTGACCTTAGATTGGTGGAAATATGTACCTGATAGGAAAACTGATTTTGGTAGCTATAAACGATCTTTTCACGCAGGGAAAAATCAGAACCATCCTCAAATTACCACATACCTTCAAACTCATGAATAAGTTTGCCTTAGTTAAGGGGGCTTAAAAAAAAAGCCCCCCCAAAAAATTTATTTTATTTTTTTTTTCCCTTTCTAAAAATTTTTTTTTTCTTTCCCTTGGGGGGGGAGGGGGGGCGGGGGGGGGGGTGTTTATTTTTTAATTAATTTTAAAAAAAAAAAAAACCCCGGGGGGATGATTACCGAAAAAAAACCATCAAAAATCGAAATTGACTTCCTCCCCAATTTTTGTACTTCAGCTTCTTGGATTGGTTGGAGGTCATTAATTCCAGCGATGAAAACCAAGTCAACAAATAACTGGATTCCAATAATGAGCGCTAAATGCCAAAAGAATTAAAGGCTGTCTTACAATTTTCTTACTTTTAGAGCCTTTACTGAGTCCATAGCATTTTTTCAAAAATTCAACCAAAAAAAGTGATTAAAAAAACCAGTGGCAACCAAATGATAGGGTACCTAAAAGGCCCGAAGAAGCATTGGTTTTTCTTGTACTCGATGTACGAAAAGAAAGGAAATCAAATCAAGAAATCCATTTAAAAAAATCGCCTCAATCCCCAAAATTCGAATTAGCCCAATTTCGGCTTTGATCGCTCGAACCCACCTTCTCTCAATTTTCCCAAAATCCATCTCCATTCTGGCCAGTAAGGGGAAATATAAACCGTGCATCTCTCCGTAGATTTGCAATATTCTTCACCCCACTCTTACAGGTCGATAGGCTTTCAAACCACAGTTGAAATCATTGAAGGCCAATCCCTTGAGATCCCATCGGAGTTGACTTTCCATTAAAAAATCGAGAAGGAAAACATCGCGGTTTTTAGGAAATTGGATCATGGACGTTTCCTTTTTTTCCATTCCCCTGAAAACCCCACATTTTCTTCAAAAAGCCCTTCTCTTTTTGTAAACTCATCAGGTACAAGAAATTTTCCAGGGATTTCTCCTTCGGGGCTGTCCTTGGAAGGGGGTAGCATCCATCTCGTGGATCAACCCACTTTCACGAAGCCTTATTTAAAAACCCAGGGGCATCTAAATGCAACGGCTGATTAACCCAACATTTTACATTTCGAGTGCAAAGTTTTAATCCCTTTCAAGGGGCGCTTAGAATCTTTTCCGCCAAACTTTGCGATAACTTCCAAGACCCATACTCTCTCT
>Ga0163217_1032067_pt1 | contig 12137 bp, 9 predicted proteins | sample SynspAceP_FD_185933 | JGI IMG/M metagenome (GOLD analysis project Ga0163217, IMG submission 185933) | Saline lake microbial communities from Ace Lake in Antarctica - Synechococcus sp. Ace-P (PacBio error correction) | ecosystem: Environmental > Aquatic > Non-marine Saline and Alkaline > Saline ... | reverse complement strand
TATTTTAGTTTATTTGATTTAAAACGTGATCATAGATTTTTTATGTCTGACTGTATGTTACCCATCTAAGTGCCATTACTGAACCAATTTTCTTTATTCAGATGATACATCCATCTATTTCCCGTTGAAAATGGGTTTGTTCTTTTGTCTTTTTCGTTTTACAAGCAAATAATAATTGCCAATCGATAAAAAAGTAAGCTTATTGACTTATTTATGATTGATATTATTGTAATTCCTAGTTTCTACCCGGAATTTTACGGTCGCCACTGATGCTTCATAGCTTGTTATCCATAGATTATTTACTTCAACTTGATACTAAAGTGTTGACTAACAGAGTTGCTTTGAAGTTGGAATTTATGTTAAGGTATAAAATGGAAGGAAGAGAAATCGTTATGTCTGTTGGTAGTAATTTTTTTCAGCGTTATAATTTAATTGATATGTCATCCCCATTCTTTCACTCAAGGTGACCTTAAATTAAATGCATGTTTGGACATAATCCAATTGCTTATTTCACTATAGATTCATGGGATTTGTTTTACTTTTTTTATTGATGAAGTAGGTATAATCCATATTGGTTATCGTTCTGTTTTTACATTCCAACTTAGCAGTCAATTTCCTAATTTAGCTTACCCTTTTACTTTTGAAACTTCTTTCATTGTTCGTGATCCATAGCAAATGTGAGGCTGCAAAGGATATGATTCCTCTTTTTTAGTAGAACACATTCGCATTCACTTCAATTTTTCATTGTTTTCAGTTTGGTAGAGATTTATGGATCTAAACATTTCAATGGCTTCACTTTCTCACTTTAAATCTTTATTCCCTCCAGATTTCCAGTACAATATTCAATTTGTATATTTGGCATTCTAGATAATTCACGAAACACAATTGCTTTCTTAAACAATTTGATAGGAAGCAAAAGCAGTAAGACCAAAGCAGGTTGTCGAGAACAGATTCAGTCTAGTTTTATGGCAGAAAGGGATATTTCGTTGGTTGGGAATAGGGATTAATTTAGAAAAAATGCAGCGTCGCTCCAATCGCTTATTTCTGATACACCTTTTATTTTCGGCAATCATAATCATAATGAAGCTTGGTTTAGAAAAAACTATGTTTCGTTGAGGTTGAAACTAGCGTTGCAATATTTTTTCCCTAATGCTGTTGATGAATTTCGTTTGAGCAATAGTTCTCATAGTTTTCAATTGGTATCAAATGTTGCTTTTAATTAAATTGCCATAATCTCCTTTCTTACGTATAAGCTAATTTCCCTAGTCGATTGAAAGTAACTTGCTGCTGCTCCTTGTGTTATTGATTCAGGCATAATCGGCTGGAATTTCTCGATCTGCAGCCCAGGATATAAGATGCGTTTATCTAGTTTCATTTCCTTGAATTTAGCAAGTAAATATTTCAACCCATTACTCCGTATTGTGAACGGCACGATTTTTCCAATTGCTCCTTCTGGGACAAACTTCTTTGCTTTATTAATAAAGGTGATAAATCGTTTTCACGGATTTTTAAAATGCCTCATGTGGTTGCACCTTAGTATTTCCCCTTTAATATGAAGTGAAGTAGCGCTGTTACCCAAAACTTAGCAAACCGTTGTTGCTGCGCCTCTCAATTGAAAGTTGATTTTTATAGTCTCATTATTCGTTAAGTTATATTCCCCTAAACTACCGGGCATTTTTATCTAAACTGGCGCCTCCGAATCATGGCCACTCCATCAAAAAAAAAGCCAAGGGGTCAATGAAAAATTCAAGCTTGGGGCCCGTTAAGCGATGATTGATGGATATCATTTCCATAAAGGAAACATGGTTTGAGAAGCAGAAGTCCCTTGAATTGAAACTAGATGACAATCCGCCACACGTAGATTTCACAAAAAATAGTAGATGTTCATTCAGACACGCCAGATTACCACTACTTTATCATTTAAGGCACAGAATCAATTTCAACGATTTTAAATTTGCCGTTTCAGGTTTGAAACGATAGTAGGAAAACTCTGATAATATTTCTCTATTTTGGGTGGTATCGTTCACACATTGAGCTTTCAGAGGTGAAAAGCCCAATCCACCAATACTGCGCTTATAGTCAGTAATCGAACATTTATCGCTTAATGATTTTTAACGTCTGAATGGTTGATGTATCATCAAATTCAAAGGTAAATCCCTTGATTCATCCTTCAAAATTAATTGATTCAATACTTTTCAGATTGTATTTGTTTACCAAAGCATGGTCAGCTGATGTCACTTCTTTTTTAACCATAAATTTGATCTGATTTTTTATAGATTTGGGTAAATGAAACACTATAACTCATTTCATTCAAACTAGTCACTTATATGAATCCTCGATAGCATCTATAATCAAAATACCAGACAAGCAAATGGCGTAGGATATGGATTCTTAGGCTCTTTTGCAGTATCGTTAAGAGCATATTGATCATTAAAGTTCCACCACTTCATTCTTAACGAACATGTTTGTGATTTCACTGCTTATTTTAAGTGAGAATTTGGAAGCTCTTTGAAGTCAATGGCAGTTCATATTGGCACATTTTACTGCCAAATTGTTATATTTCATTGGGATCAATGGCTCAAAACCGCAATTGCTTGAGAGGTATCTGTTAATTTGAATGAGCAGGCGGAAAACGAAAATTAATCTGACCATTGAGTGATTTCTACCAATGGCGAAGTTCTCAAGAAGTGGTGAAAGAATTTTCATAACACGGCAAAATTTTCAGGCCCTATTCCGTCTGTTTCGGGTATTCCAAATGCAAAACGGCTTTGCCTCATCTCCAAAGACACAATGCTTTTTAATCCAGCTTTTCCAATTGTGAAAGAAGCTTGTTCAACTGGAAGCATACGAAAGAGGCATTGCAGTATCCTGCAGACTCTTTTGGAATACACATTGGAGTTTGCCAACCAATATAATGCAGTAAAGAATCTTTAACATTTGGCGGCTGCTGCCGCCAAACAGTGCTGGGCCATAAGGGACCTTGTGCTAAAGCACAGTTGAACTTCAATCATAAAAAAGTATATTGATTAAGTATTTCATTAGTCTTTTATTATTTTCTGAACAGTTATAGTTGTTTACAGGATAATGCCATCAAAAATAAGCACTGAAGGATAAAGTCCAAATCCAATTTCAATCAGGATGACTTGTTTTTACACATCATAACTACTTTCTACCATTTTAAATCAACCAAATTGCGAATGTTGAAGCTATTCGATTTCATTGTTTTTTTGGATGAACGTGTGTATCAGGATTGTAGGATTTGGTTAGGATAGTGACGTTCAATTGAGCGGCTACTTGTCATTATCGAAGTGACTTGATTGTAATTACATTTCCGATTACTTCAGGGGAAGAAAAACCAACAGTTCATGGTATCAATTCAAAGCTCCACTTCTATTGTATATTTTTTCCTCAGCATATAAAAAAGTCACTTGCAGTGGCATTAAACAACTATTTCAATGTATCTAAGTAATGCAGAACTGAATTGTAATTTGGCCACATAGTGTCTATTACTGCTTTTTGTCATTAAGTCATAGGGCCCAATTCGATCTTGATTTCTAGGATACGTATCGTTTAAAATAGTTGTTTGAAGCTTCGCGAAAAGAAATAAAGAAGAAGTAGTTATGTAGAGGAAAAAAGTTAAAAATATTGTTGAAATAGAATTTGAAAAAACAGAATTAATCGCTTAATCCAATTGCCATTGAAGGCTCTTGAATTAAGTGACCATCTTCTTACATTTTATTTGAATACATATCATTTACATATCCATTGTATTTAAATTTACTTGCTAAATATCCAGCTTGAATCAGCTATAACCAATGGTGGAATATTTTGAGCATGAAATTAAGTCGTATGGTAGATAACATTACTCGGACACTCCTTTGCTAATTGAGGAAACTGAATTACCAGCGCTAGGGCTCTTGTATAGATATATAAGTTTTAGAGGTTTGTCGTCCAGTTTCCCTGCTACAAATTAGTTTTTTTATACACGTAAAATGGTTTTTGGTACTTAAGCCTGCAATTTGTTGCTGCGATTTAAAGTCAGTTTGTTAATCTAGCCACATTGAATCGTTTGGGCAGCCACGGCTAAAAGCTAATTCCATCAATTAAAAGTTTCTTGAAACAGATTGTGTTTGAATGGTGATCAATGTATGGTGGTTTACTTTTGTAGCCCACATCATAGGTGGACTACATTCACATTTTACTGGAGTTGTTTGCCATATTGCCTCCATTACAGGATTACTTTTCTGCGAAATGCCAGAACTAGCAGCATACGGGCTGCACAAAGAATAGTACGATTTTTTTTTCATCGGTAAATTAATTTGTGATTAATAAAATTTTTTAAACCTGGGAATTGAAAGAAAAGATTACCCAATAATGCGGACAAAAACTATACTTCACTTTTATCCCGAAAAGCATTATAACGGTTATAGCAGGGTCTTCTGACTCCACTTCTCTATTTAGCGGCCTTCCATTCGCTGTTAACGGACAGTGGCAAAGGGTTGTAAAAAGAGTTATTGGAAGCTTACAGCTTGCGGGAACAGTCTCGGATTTACACCGAATTCCTTTTAATTCGGACCGTGAGGCGTTCAAAAGACCATAAAAACGCGGGACAAGGTTATAATAAATATAGGATGTTGAACAAAAGATTAGAAAGATATTGATTATTAAATCACAAAATCTTACATTTACAGTAATTTAACTTCTACAAATCGGCTTTGCTACAGGACAAAGTAAATTCGTCTTCTTCAATTGTTTTGAAATTTCTAAACCACTTAAATGATGCGCTTCCTCCTCTTTGGAAGTCCAAAACCGCGTTTGAGATATAGGTAGTAATGACCTATATATTCTTGCACAGGATAATAGATTGATAAGAGTTGCTTCTTGTTTACTAAATGCTGATCTTTGAATTTTCATTGATATAAAATAGAGAGGAAGCATTGAGAAAACTTCGATTTCATCTATTTCCTGGAAATTCTTCTTTTTTAAGCATCGAACACTCTTCTCAAATTTCTAAACCTCTCCTGGAAAATTTAAAGTTTAAAAGAACGCCCAAACACGAATTCATTGAAACCCAAATACTTTGTTTGTCGTCTGAGAAAAATTAACACCATAAACCTTACGTACATTGGAATCGACTTATTTTGAGATTTTAACCATGGAAGCAAAAGTAAGGGCACCACTCTTTACAATAAAACCGTAGTGCTAAGTTTTTAATCTATTAAATTAAAGTTTACAATTTCCCTGATTTTACTACTTTTGCCTTCCGATTAGTTAAAAAATGCGCTCTCTTTTTAATTTATTGCTTACATTGTTTGGCAATGCGCAGTTGCCGAAAGAATCGTAGTGGGATGTAATTACAGAGGGAAAATGGCGGACGCCATTTTTGCTAGTGGCAATATTCCCGTAAAAAGGAGGAATTGGCGGCACGACATCCAACTCTAAAAAGGAGAGTAAAAATGATATTCCGGGCAAAAATAAGAATTACTATTATTGTTGTCCACATTGTTATTACTATTTCAAACTACGTGTCAATTTCTCAAGAGATGAAAAAAAGGAAATTAAATTCAACATTGCCTCATAAAACATATGAAATAAATGTAGGTGGGTTATTCAAGAAGAACGCAATCGGACTTCGTACCATGCAAGCGGAAACTTGACCCCAAAACCGTGGAATTTTTAATTCCACTTCAGGAGAATTGAATCATTTTTTAACACGCTCTGGGGTAACTTCCATAATGAGTGGTACCAGTATTCTGTAGAGGTGGGAAATTCGATGAAGAATTTAATTTATGCAAATGATATTTCATTACCGCCTTTTTTAGTTCGTTCAGGGTCACAGAGTGAGTTTTATTCAAATTCTGACATGGTTTCAGAAATAGATTTTCGGCAGGTGGGTTTGATGGCGAAATACGGTGACAATTTTTCATCGGTATTGGATATTTAAATACAAAGAACCCAGGAGTTTTGAGCTGGATCTGTAACCGGAAAGTTACAAGAGCAGCCATGCATTTAGGAAGGTTCTATAGTTGATCATAGGATTGACCTATATTTTAGCGGGGATTCTGTTACCGTACAATAGAAATGTTTTGAATAGTGTAGATACTGAATTGGTCAATACAGCTCCTAACTTTTTTGAGATGCACAACCTACATTACTTATGACATATTCTGAAAAAGTGGGGGAAATTGGTTTTTTTGGGGGATATTTCTAGAACGAATACAATTTTATTCCCACAAAAAACGTACACTGGAATTTGAAATGGTGAATGAGGCGTTGAGATGACGCATCTTTTTTTGAGGTCAGGAATGAATCGGTATGAAACTTATTTTGGGGGACGAATTAGTAATGAAATATAAACAAATGGCGAAGTACTTCTTTGAAGTTGATACCTGGGATTATAAGCCTATGAGATGAAACTTCTTGATGTATTATGGTGAATATTATCATCGTTGTGAGTTGAGAACTTTTAGGGCAGTGTGACATTTTGGGGATTTGTAGCATTAATCGTGGGGTTGGTGGTGGATTTAGAAATCCGCTCGAAATACACTGAGGAGTGCTGTTGTCAATGTAGAGCAAAGGTAAAATTGTTTTATTTGTCAATCATGGTTCTTGGAAATGGGGAGCAATTGCAGGGCGAATGATCAAGAATAAATTGATGAATGGATCATGATAGATTCAGAGGGCATTCCCTACCCATCCTAAAGACAATGTAGGCTAGATTCTACCTGATATTATTACTATTGTAAGAAATCAGCGCAATTAGAACCTTCAGTAGCGTATATTAAGCAGAAACGAAAATTCAAGTCAATCGGATTTTTACGCCAAATTGGGCTCTGTATCGATTAAAGGATACGGACTGAATGCTTTTCACCGCAGGAATTCCGGACAAATTACTGGACTTTAACAATGACAATGTGGGGGTGTATTTCTCATCAAACCAAAAACTGGAAAAAGAGATTACTTAATTGTAGAATTTCGAGGTTATTATTACCAAGCTCATTTTACGAAGAGTGGAGGAAAACTTTGAAGGGGAATTGAATGAAAACATAAAGTCGCAAAATCCATTCAGGTTGTTTGGAGCAATTGATGTAAATTTTTTAAAGCGGTGGCGATCTTACATTTTAAAATGGACAACAGAAGTTTTATATACAAACACAAATGACCAATTGTAAATCTTATGAATAGACAATGTTAGGAATTCGTTAATTTATGTGGAACAATGCCAATGTTATGCTACAGGGCTATTAGATATGAAAGTAAATGGTGAGTTTGTGAAAAGGCTATATATCTTGTTAATGAAAACGGAAAAGAGGATATTCTTGATGATATTTTTACTACGTTATTTCAATAGTGAGGAGAAAAAAATAAATTCTGGTTATACCTTTTTAATAGTGTCAGGTGATGATTTAGTAATCCGTTCATGAAGCAACCGGCTTATATTCCCCATCGGTTCCAACAGACACTGTTTTAATTTAGTTTATTCTTCAAGATTATTTGCCAAAGAATCCACTTTAAAAGCGAAACCTGACTTTCATTTTGCCACAGGTTTGCCTTTTGGACCCTTCAAATGGAACGTATTAAAGACGACTTTAAGAATATGCCTTCTGTATTTAAAGGAAGTTAGACATCGGGTTCTCAAAATTGTTTTTAAAATCTGGAAAAAACGAGGCTTTCTGAAAAGACAGATCCTGTTCCGGACATTTTAAAAAAGTATACTGGTAAGCGCAGGAAGTATATTAACTTATTTGCAACGAACAATACCATTTATATTTGTGACGGTGGGACGGACGTAAGCAACGACCATATGCAGTCCAAACTAACTTACTTCGAGCAATAAATGTTAGATTGCATGTTTTTAACTTTAGATAGTTTAATTATTGGAAGATTCGGTGTAATTCGCAATCAATGTACAAAGCGAATAACTAGAAGGCGTGCGTTGTAGTTTCGTAGTAGCTTTAACCCCTCCAAGTGCGTCGCTTTTTTATCATGTCAAATTACTAAGGAAAATCATTCTTTGGATTTGTCCGGTTACGAAGACCAGTCGCAAGAGTTATTGCAATCACTTCCAAAACCTCTTTACAAGCGCATTATGTGTACAATGGATTATTGTCTCAGAAATTATTGGCCATTTGTGTGTATGTTGCATCGAAATTTACTATGGGCAACGGTATTTTTCTTAAATTCTAAAGGTCAGTTTTAAGAGCCGCTGATGGCGGATTGACTCGGTTTAAAAAATCAAACCCTTTTACGGTCGGTCGATATTTAGTTCTGTTTCGGATATTATATTTCTTAATCCTATTGCTACTGCTAAACTATTCAATTACATTACCAGGATAACATATTAAACTCCTTACTATTTGGACCTTTTGTTGGTTGCAAAACTACAAGCGGAACATTATACAATTAATACTATGTAATTCTTAGAAACAAACACAATGCGGAATAACTAACAGAGCGGGTTTTTGAGGCTAAAGGCAACCTAAAGCGTTAACGGTGAAAAGCAACGAAAATGTAAATATTCTTTTTGCTTTATAATCAGTTATTTTACTTCCGTTTTTGATCGGATAGTTATTCAATTGGACAAATCGGCTTCTGAAGATGAAGACGTTCCTATTGGCTGATGGACAGCTTGGATTAGGATATTCCAATTATTGTAAAGCGGTGGTATGTGGCAATGATTTAGGAGATACATAATCTTTCTTCCATTATTACTCTGCATTTATTTTATAGTAATTATCGTATCCGAAAAGTATTTGAATCTAATTTTCCAGCTCTGTTGTATCCTCATCTCATGATACAGGATTAGCGTACATTTTTAAGTACTAGACTCGCGCTGTAATTTGCATCATCTTTACGGAACCACCCTCTTCGTCTTACTTTTTTCAAGAACGTAGCTTTCTCATTTAACAGAATGTTACTCTTATGTTTTCCAATGTTTTGAGTTCTTATTAACAAATCACATGCACTATAATTGGTCTCGAGGCCACCAATTTGAAAGCTATGATAAAATTTCTTTCGCCATTTACTTACAAACTTCTCTCTACAACTATTCCCAAAAAATTTACTACTCTCGTTACACATGGTTGCCAAAAGTGGATTATGAATGCGACCTTTTTTTCCCTCAAATCCCTTTCATCAATGCCTCATCAAATCTTCCATAGGAGATGTTATGTACTCTCTGTTTTTTTTGCCAAACCATTCTAGGCAGAAAGATGGCATCACATTGGATTGTTTATAGAATAGAAAAACTGGAACTATTTTAATGTTGTAATGGCTTTAACAGGACTTTCGGCCCGGCTATGGACAACATTAGATTAAATCCGGTTGCGGGTTTATCAATTCCATCTTTCGTTCTTCCTTCACGCTGAGACCCAATCAAAACGCTTTGTGATCTTATTGATGGAATTGCGATATAATTTGACAATTGAATAAGAGGCATAACTTGTTTTCCTTGTCGTTTACTCTCTTTACAATAAACTTTTATTTAGCCTTACTAATCATTGATCCCAAGGTCCTTAACAAGGTTGTCTCCGATTGCAATCGAGCCGTTTTTCGTAGTTATTGTCGTTAGGTCAAATTCTTAAGTTGAATCCAATACAAATGTCTCTCTGAGTAGATTATAAAAAGATGAATAAGCTTGTCTTGTTTTATGTTTTCTTTCGAAAAGTTAAATGATCAAGATGTTTTTTGAATGACAAACGAGCATCTTATGTAATTAAGCACTTTGAAAATTTGTGTCCTGTTCAATGCTTTTCCACACTTTTCCACTACTTTCTTCAAAAGGAACATAGCTTGAAATGCGTATTAAACCATTCCTCGCGAAACTCTTTTACAATGCAATAGCGCGGCCTATGCCTTCTTTACCTCACTGGTCTCGCTGTAATGTAGTGGACCCTAATGTCTATCAAAATCTAAGTTGTTCAATTCCATCATTTCAATCTGGTTTAGCTTCAATTATTTGCTTCGAATTAGCTGTAACTTTTTTAAAAAACGTTAAAGATACAATTAGGATGAAAATAGATGAAAAGGTCGGTTTTTATAGGATTTTTATGAGCTATATAAAATTTTCATTGGGAAGATGAACAAGCTGGTTAAATAATGGACAGGAAACAGTTTTAATCTATTTGATCAGTTTGCGAGCATTGGTATGGGATACACGGTTGAAGCAAATTATATTTAGGAACATACGAGTGAGTGCTGAAAAGAGATAGTTGAATTTCCCAGCGGCGTAAACGAGACGTTTTGAGAGTCTGCTATTCACCACCGCTAAGCGGGAGGAAAATTGGAAGAGACAATAGGCTTTACAAACAGATTCCATCAAGAATTGCAAATTTCTACACAACACCTGGAAACAAGTAACAGAAAAAGAATGACTGTTTTTACGCTGAATGAAAGTGAGCAACCAAAACATGTTTTTGGTGGCGGTGTTTGAAGGAAGACACAGAAAACAATCGAACTCATTAGAAGGGATGCGACTACCTTTTTAAATTTCCACTTTTGAGATGCAAAAAAAAAACATCATTGCGCAACAAATGGTTTCCAAAATTCCATTCAAAAAAATTAGTAGTTACCAAATAGGTACTAATTTGTAATTTCGCCTGTTTGATGGACGTTTGTATACCAATTTCCTTTACGGCCCCTAATCCCATTGCGATTCCTATATATTCATCTATTTAATTTTAGAGAAGATACAAAAATGTCTTTCCTAATGTTCGTTTTTTCTAAGGACATAAAAGAAGAGGACACAGTCAGCCATTTAACTCAAGGCATTTTATTGGTTTTATTTGAGTGTTTATGCTCAGCATTTATTTTTTTTTAGGTTTGCATTTGTCAACCATATACTTCCTTCAAGGCAAACTGCTCAAAAAGTGTGGAGCTCATAGTTGGATTACTTTAGACAAATTCTTTAGCATGCAAGCGAAGTAACAATGGGCATTATTAAGACATCGCCAAAAACAAAAAGAGTAGTATTTTAGATGCCTATCGAGCCAAAGATGATCATTTGTTTTGCTCACCAATGATTTTGAAAGGGAACATCCAACGTGCCCATGTCAAAAGAACCAATTTATTAGAGGTTGATAACAAAGCGGTTAAATTTAAAGTCCCGCCACAAAAAACCTTATCAGAATAGACACGACTTAAAAGGACATTTTTGGTGGCCAATTGATGCTCCCAACAAAAAATTATACGTGCGTTTCAGATATTTCAAAATCTTACATCACATTTCAGATAAAGCTTGGAACACTTTATCCGTTTGGAATTTGTGCTAATTGGAATATACCATAGCTTTCAATTCTTTATATAGACAGTTTGCTGTTCTAGGGTCCTTTTAGACAAGGTAATGCCACTGAAAAATGTCGTAAGTTTTACCAACGTTCTGACAAAACTATTGAAAACCATTGCCCCATTCGATTAGAATTTCAATGGACAAACTAACGCAGGAGAAGTTTCAACATTGGACCAAATGAAGGCACCAGGGAACCTTATGTTTTACACAATTCTGAAAAAGAGGGGTTAATTCAATTCGCTAAGTAGCATTAGGGGGACTTACCCATTCATTTTCGAGATTTGATTTTACTTTAGTTGTACTAATAGAATAGAGGGAACATTAACGTCATTGGGTTATAATGAAACAGAATCAATAAGCCTATGCCATTGTTTTTGGAGGGCCGGGAATTGATTATTTTTTAACCATTGATTCAGGGACGTAAATAATCCAAGTGATTATTATTCATTCACTTTTTCCAACAGGAGATTGATTCATAGTGGAATGCGCGATTCATCTAAATTATTGCGAGTGGGATTTTAATTCAAAGAATTGAACAAAAAATTTGTCAGCAATGGAGGATAGCTTTATTTTATTTGCCGAGTTTGTCTTTACAGCTTGAAAAAACGTCTTAACCAGGGGAGTTATGCTTATTGGCGCTTTTTTCCAATGGGACATTTCTGGGCCAAAATGATTGGTGAAACGGAAGCGTTCTGAAGAGTCGGATTTACATAAAAATTTTTTACTGAAAGCTTTTGATCCCTATTTATCAAGAAGAGTTGTATTTGATTTTTTTTTTTAAACTTGTTCCTAAAGAAATTTAAAACCCTTCCAAATCGTTTACCAATACGTTTTGATATGAGATCTCTTT
>Ga0163217_1025363_pt1 | contig 12137 bp, 10 predicted proteins | sample SynspAceP_FD_185933 | JGI IMG/M metagenome (GOLD analysis project Ga0163217, IMG submission 185933) | Saline lake microbial communities from Ace Lake in Antarctica - Synechococcus sp. Ace-P (PacBio error correction) | ecosystem: Environmental > Aquatic > Non-marine Saline and Alkaline > Saline ... | reverse complement strand
GGATAGAAAGCTTCACTTATCGTGCTACTACCGCAAATTCCTACGATTCAAGGGAAAGGAAGAGATCCTAACAAGCCCTTGAGAATCCCATCAACAGGATCCCGAAGATATGAAACAAGCACGAGAAATGTGTGGCGCAGTAGTATTAATCCTTTCATCATGAAAAGGGCTTTATCCTTTATTCTTTTTCTTTTTGTAGCTCAGGCCAGCATTCCCGCATTTCAATTCATATTGAATTTCAGAAGGATCTTGGCCAGTGCGTTAACGTGATCCAAGCGAAAGCAGCTCCAGTCAACTACGAACGGTTCAGAATTAAGACTTCTGACCCGGTTGATACAACCAGCCAAAAAGGAGAGGGGATTTCTTACTTTACTCGCACCTCTTTAGACGATTTTTTAAGTGACTTCAATTACGGATACGTTCAGATCCATTATTTCCAATGAAACAATTCCAGATCGTGAGGAATCGATTTGGAGGACTAACTCGGCTTCAGAGAGTCTTTCGATGGTTGACGGTGCAAGTCATAAGGTTGGGTATGATTCCGCTTTTGGGAAAGTTCGTCAAAATCAACCATGGGGGGAATACGAGTCCTTCACGGACACTGTTTCGTATCTCCAGTGATGAGAGGATAATGTTTTGCCAGTGTCGTCCTTGGAATTTATCTGGAGGTACGGGAAATGACACTGGAGATCATTCATTCTGACTATCAAGAAGGGCGGATTAATCAATCAACCCCTGTTCATTCAGATGATACGAAGCTTCTACCTAGAAGAGTTAATTACTTTATTTATCAAAACCATAATCACACAACATGCAGAAACCCGAACGAATTACCACTGTGAAAGGATCTGGAGATTTTTGGGTTAGTCAAGGATGCAAATTTACCAGCCAGAAAAGAAGGATTTAGTGGCCCTCAAAAAATTGGGAAAATGACAGATTTATCGTAGAATGAAGATTTTAGATAGGGAAGAGTAATCCTTTGATAAATACAGCTAGACTTTCATTGTCGGGTGAGATGGGAATCCTGCCTGCGGATGGATCAGTAATATGGAGGCAAACATTTAATCCAGATTTGAGCACAGTGGAAACAAGTACCACTTATAACAAAGGAATTGGCAAAAATCAAGAAGCTATGTTTGGACAAGAGGAAATATTTCAGTCGGAAATTATTGAGATACGGACCGCGTACCAAGCTAGATCTTGCTTCCAATCCGAGATGATTTAATTTGCTCCTTCACTTGGTGAATTGGTGAAAGGAACTTAGCCCACGCAAAGAAGAGAATACGAAGAGGTGGAAGCCGTCAAGACTGGCAGGGACGCGTACAGAATATCTCCTTTTCCAATCATTTCTAAAGGATTAGAGTTCCACAAGAGGGGGTTTAGTCCTTTCGGTCCATGTTGGATGGAGGATTGTCATACTTGCTGATTAAGAATTCAAAATGCTCGGGAAAATGAAAGTTCGGAGGATAAACGCTATAGCAAGGATATCTGCAGGCATCAAGGAAGTGTCAGAAAACAGGGCAGAACGGAAAGACTTTATCTTAACTCAAATGCAGGACGCAGTCCGTGATCCTAAATAATACTTATGGAGGAATCATTCTAAGATTTTGGCCGATCTACGTTCAAAGGAATTCCAGAGATGATTTCTTGATTTGAATAATGCAAAGGGCTGAACAGTATCGCACTGAGGAGCGGTTTAACCGCTTGAATTTATGATTGTGGTGGAAAACGTAAACGCCTAACAATTGGGATAAGTTTCATGTCGAAATACTCACTTTAAGTTGATCCATACTTAAGCTGAGCTTTTGGCAATATATTTTCAACATTGAAAAGTAAAGTGAGTTCGGGGGGATATCGTTGTCTGAATTTAGTTCCAAAAATGATGTATTCCTTTTAAGTCATATTAATTAGTTGCTTGAAATAATATCTAGCTACAATTAAAACGTTCGTTAGATGGAAATAGGTTGTGGGGAAGTTTGTCATCTACATTCTGCAAAAATGGCAGATGATTCCTAATTGAATCTCCGCTTTTTCCAATGGTCTGTTTCATCGTTGGACTTCTCAACCATCTCAAGTTATTCAGTGTTGTGAAAAAATTTCTCTGTAACATCTTATGCTTAATGTGAATGCTCCTATTCCATTAAATCTTCGTGGTAGACAAATGTATTTATAAAACTGAGTAATAGAACAATCGTATGAAACTTTTACATGGCGAAGGACCCTTTTTAGTTTGTATAATATTAGCTATGTCTTCTTGTACAAGCGTCAGAACAAACTGCAATATTATGATTACGAATTGATATTATGATTTATCTTTAGGATTGACACGCTTTAAAATTGACATTTCTCGAATGCCTTGGTTCATAACTCAGAAATATTCAGTACAAGGGATCATACTACGGATTTAATATATTAGATTCAGCTTATGAATACAGATCTAGAACAGAATCAGGTAATGCTTATTAATATTAAGCAGTTCTTTGAGTTTTCAAAACGTACCTATAAGTGAACATTTATGCGATAGACATTCGAATTTGCTGATTGGATCTCGGTTAAACCAAGGTTATACATTCATTTAACGAGATTCAATTGAATTTTATATTGAATCTTAATAAAGTTATATTCAACAGTGATAGAACTTAGTCAAATTTTTTCATATGGATTATAGTTTCTCTTATCATTTGATTTACGTGTATTATTATACCTCTACAAATAATTCTGATCAATTTGATGAAAAACCATTAAACTCTACATAAGTTTAGCCTTAAAGACTTCATCGATTTAGTACTTATCATACCTAACCTCATACTTGTTAGGAGATGGATGTAAAGGATGTTCAGATGGATATCTTTTATCTCACTAACTCATTACGCCAATTAATTGATCATTCATTTCAGAAATTATAAAGGATATCTTACTTTGTGATTTTTACTAAACGTGAGCTGAGATATTGTAATCAGCTTGGACTTAAATCGTTGAAGATATTTAATATATTTAAACAGAAATGAAAAGGAAATTTGAAAAACATGTTTCGGGGAGCGCTACTTATATCACTTGATTTCCAGATTCTAAAAGGGAGTGTTTATTTATCTTTCTTTTCTGTTAAACATTCAAGGACTATGATCTAAATTGGCCTTAATGGCCAAAGGAATAGCCCCCTATACTGTGCACTTTTGGATTCCATCACTTTTGGATAAAGCTTGTACCCTCATCATTGTTATCAAAAAATAATGTGTCAGGTGAATTTTGTCTCATAAAAACAACACGAAATTTCACGACCAATTTGCAAGATTTTTATTCACGGTACCTCCTTCGAATAGAGACGTTCAGAAGAAGATACATGGTTTATTGGTATTCATTTAAGATGATTAAAATTTCAATCATTGATTGATTTAATACTGTGTGTGTGTGTGTAGATCTTATCTCTGTACCTTATTGTTCAGTTGAAAATTCGATTCATATATTAGGTTGAAATGGAATGATAATTGGTTTTAGGTGGACTTTGATATTGTTGACACACAATAGGCGTTGAAAAAGATATTTCAACGCTTGTTGCTCAAACTGTTTTCAAGCTGAAAATGGGAGTTCTTTTTGATTTTTTTGGTGCGCAAGGACAAGTAGTCATAGGGGAGATCTTGAGCCTTCACCGCCCCCCTCACTAATAAGGCTTCTATGCGAATTTTTCTTACGCTTAATTTTCGTTAAAATGTACGCTCCATCTTATTTGTCTGGACTTCTATTGACTTCCCTGATTTACTTTGCCAATCAGTATAAGGCCGGAATAACATTTTGAGAGCAGGGCTTATAGTCCTTAGGGGTGATTTTGATCAATTTCTATTAACAGTTTTTGGAAAATCCCAAAAGAACAGAAAATCAATACGGTTTTCAGTCATCGATTTTGGGTAGGGTTCATGGTAGTTAAATTCAAGAATCTGTCCATGTTTCGAAGATTTGTCTATTATGTGTTATCAATGAACTCGTTCAGCTAAACCGAAAACCATTAAAGACTTCTGCAGATCTTTATTTCACCTTTCACTTTCGGACTTGTTGTTTACAGGTATATGCAACCGTTCGCACATTAAGCCCAAACGAAGGGATTGAGTCGGTTTTCCAACTCAATCAACTGGTTTGGGATGAGGTTTAGAATATATTGGTTTTTGATATGATTTAGTTTTTAACTCAATTGTAAGGTAGATCTATTATTGTTGAAATGTTAGCTAGTATTTTATTGGTAGCATCCGATCCTATTGTCCATCCTCGCTTATCAGCTGATGTAGTGCTTCGAAGGTTAGCAAAACAGAATTTTCAAACCAGACTAAACCATATGATGAGAAACTGATATCTACTTTATTCTTTGTGGTACTCTTTGGCCTTTGCTTTGTTCCGTAGTTGAGATGAGGAACCTAACTTATAGAGAAGGCTGTTGACTCATTGAAGTGGAAATGGAGGTAGTTCACTGGACTACTTGTGTACCTTTTCGGTTCCATAGTAATGGCTAAAGGATGCGTCACTTTGTTCACCCCTGTTTTGGATGCCAGCATTCTGCTTGATTTGGAACTCAAGTGGTGGACGGCAAGGCGATACCTATACGCTTTTCCCTACGAACCGAAACCCCTTCATTCTGGCTAGTCTTCCTCGCTACCATCCTGGCTTGGGACTGGTTTCAATGCGATTCTTTGGGAGAGGATTATGACGGTGCTTTTCAACCACTGTTCAGAATGGTTAGTGTTTTGGCGATGGGGAGTTTCGGACAGTTCTGTTATGATACGTCTAATGCTTTAGGGGAACTTGGTTCCGCTGGCAGAGGAGATTACTCTTATTAGAATAAGTATAAAGATATTGTTACCTATTCGTAATTTTTGAAAAATTATATCAAAGAGTTTTGTTCTGAACTTTATCTCTCTTCAGCAATTCATTTAATTTCAATTCCGCATTGGCGCCCCAACAAATCGTTTTTAACGTCTGTCATGGTTCTTGGTGAAGCTTTCTTTTTTGAACTATTAAAATTGTAATAATTGGAATTTTATCCATGATTAAGTGCTCTCTCGGCATTACCAATGGTAGGGTTGGATGATTCTTTCTTAAATTTTGGGCGTGCTCGTCACTTCCCGTATTTATTTTCCTTCCAAGACCATTTTGCAGCCATATGCCCATTTCAAAGGGAGGTTGCGCATAGTGGTGGTAGGGAGGCTCACAAATCCGACTTGTGCGTGCATTTCCGAACCCACTAATGCCAATTTGTCTGGAAACTCGGCATCCCAAACTCCGTTGAGGGCAATCTAAGGCCCCCTGCCAATAGCAAGGAATATCGCAAGCAAACCGGCTTCGGCCGGTGTGTTTTGAGATTCCAAAGTTTTGGAAAAAATCCATTTTTTTGCTTATTTTTTCATAGCGTGATCTCATCTTCTCTGTTACCACCTCTGGACTCTAGAATTGACTCTCGAGTGCGGGACAGTTCCATTCGACCTATGTGGTTTTACCCATACGCTTCTTAATGGCAACTTTTGAAACCGATGGGATCGTTATTCTCTCTTCTGACAAAAAACCTCTCATCGAAGTGTTCAGAGTCACCGCGTCCAGTGGGTAAGCATTCGATCGTGCTTCTTCGGTCCGTCTCGGCGCTGTCGGATTAGGGTGTGGGCTAAGTTCTATTGATTTTCGCTTTTTGCTCCAAAAAATAGATTTCCTTTCATTTTTTCCTTTTTTGTGGGGGGGCTGGCCATTGTGGGTGTCCGTTACTGCGCGCTCCTGGGTCCTCTCGAGTTCGAAGTTTTAGACTGGCTGTGTGCTATGGCCTCTCATTCTTCCTATGTATGATACACCAGACATTAGTTGCCCGTTCTCTTCTTTCTTTAACGTCTGTACTATATTACTAAACCCGCTTCAAAACTCGTGTACTGCAGCACTACCTCGAGGCGTGGCTGGATGTCCCATGTCTCTCATCCATTACCTGACTGCTACCATGTTCATAGCTTTTGGACGCTCTCTTCTTTTATGCTAGTATGCAATCGAGGGTTGAGGGCGCTCTCCTTTACTCGCATACTTTGCAAGAGGGTTCTCGCCTGGAGACGCTGTGCTCGGAGCGTAGAGCTATCCGAAGGTAACCATACGCAGTGTCTTGTTATCGTTATTCTCGCACCAGCTCGACTTTCTATCTGGGGTCTTTTTTGTAAATGGATCTTCTGCGGGAATTGGAAAATCATCAGTGTCAGCCGTCCTTGTAAAGCAATAAGTTCTTCTATGTCCAGAGATTGAATTGGACCAAATTGTCGATTCAGTTAGAACACTACTCCAGATTTTGGTTTTTTATTGGACATATTTTTATAGGTCCAGCAGGTTTGCTCGCTCGTATACTTATCCTTAGTCGATCATCTAAAATGTTTCCTTCTTACCGGCCCTCGTTTCAAAACTCACTCTCCCTTTTGATATAGAACATGTTTATGACTAAAGGCGCACTATCACTATTGGATAGCTTACTCGTCGTAATCTGCGCCTTCTCCTCTGGGTCTTTCCGCCTATGCTGGGCGTCTTCTGCGCTGCAGAGATACTCAGTCTCTACACACGCAGCCTGAATCTACGGAGAGAATCTACTACATTCTCATGGGAGATACTCTTTGGGCAGCTGCCCACGCTTGAACTTTCCCGGCGTTATCGTGCGTAGAGATATAGTACTTGGTTTTGTTCATACTGATGAGTCGTGTTCTTTTAGACGTCATTAGTGCAGCGTTATGTGCGGGTGATTTCAGGGCCTAATGAACGGCTTAAGTTTGGAGCAACCCAGCCTTTACGTTAATATGTCTGCTCGACTCTCATATACCGCGTATGCCGTCCGTGTGCTATCTTCTGTCCTATCGGGTATGCGAAGTTCTCTCTCCTTATATTACCTTCGTATCTCCGTGCCTAGCGTGAGTGCCCGTCCTTACCCTGTAATCCCTCGGCAGGACCTGCGTCCTTCAGCCTGGTATGTTGGATTGGAGACAGAGACTGCCTTGTGAGGAATATCTCGCGATGTGTTATCTGGTATTCGTATGCTCATTGGAATCTACAGGTGGCTTGCTTAACTTAAGCTTCATTAGGCCCTGAAAGCACCCTTCTCAAAACGATCTCGTTGAAAGCCATTACCATTAGGCGATTGCAAAGTCTGAACTATGTTCTGCCGGTCGGCGACTGCTTTCGAGAGCATACGGACTTCAATTGAGATAAGTCTCGTAAACAAACAGAGTTGTTTTGAAAACTGGCTAGGAAATGGCATTACTCACCAAACTGCTGGTAGAGGGTTAATCAATAAGAAATGAAGCCAAGAATTCTGGGATAGTGCGTTTCTACAATCATCGACGTTTGGTCCGAATTTCACATCTCTGGGAATAGAAAATATTGCTCTACAATGACGGCCTACAACCGTGGATGATTTTCAATCGCAGGTAATCCTTTCAAAAGAAGTTGAATGCGTCGAAACCTTGCACAATAGTCCGTATGGATGGATCCTTTTTATTGCCATTTTCCTTCTCCCGTAGTATTTCGGTAATAACGATGCACCAGTCTACTTTATATGGGTTCCCTATAGTCTCCGCGGGATCGTCCAGTATCTAGTCGATTTATCTTTTGAGCGGGTGTGTTGCATGAACTTCACACTTCAAGTAGTCACAGATAGATTTTGTGGGAAGCAAGAAAATTACCAACACTTAGATATCGCCGCGGGCGTCAAAAACGATATTTGCTCTATGCTGGCTCGGGAGCTCCTCTGATGCGTATTGAGCGTTTGGAGAGAATCGCGATTCATGGGTTTCAAGTTGCCATTAAATGCTGTTCATAGACATTGTCGCACGCATTCTATTTCTAGCCATGGAGATTACTTTTGAAAATTGCAAAATGGGATTTTCAACTTGTGGATTTCAAAACACCGGCCTGATGCCGTGTTTTGGCTTGCTGTATTCTTGCTATTGGTGGAGCCTCGCGTCCGCGCTTGCTATAGTGCCTATGTCTGCTGTTGAGGGCATCGCTTCCGGACAGGCTTGGGCTTGAGAGTGCGGGAATGACGACACAAGTCGATTTGTGATGTCTTCCTTAACCCTGTCGGCACTTGTGCTCTGTGTGATGCTCTGATGCTCGCCGCTGCCAATCGCTGGTCTTTGAAGATCAGCCTCTGGTCTATCTAGTCCTCTCTCATGTTATCCAACTAACATAGATATAGAGCGAATAAAGGTCTTCTTGGATAAATCAGAATATTGAATATTTAAGTCAAAAGAAGTTCACCAGAAATCATGAAGGAAGTAAAAACTGATGTTGGGGCCATGCGGAAGTTGAATTAAAATGGAATTTGCCTGAAGAAGATAAGTGTCAGACAAAAACTTCTTTGAAGTTAATATTTTTTCAAGAAAATTAGAATATTTAACAATATCTATATTATTTAAAAGTAATTCTATGCAGACGGAAACGGAAGTTATCCATAAGCATATAAGCTATTCAATCAATCGACATGTCGCTCGTAATATATCGCCCACCTGTCCATCTATATGTGTGCTTTACATAATCCTTATGCTTCTGCAAAATAGCTGCCTTAATATCTCTGTTAGAGTCGTGTTGTTGTGACAGAGAACTCTTGTCTCAGTATCCTCTCCCAAATGGAATCAGCATTGAACACCAAGCCAAGCTATGGATTGGAGCGGAGAGACACTGCCAGAATAGAAGGGGTTTCGGGTTCGTAGGAAAGCGTATGGTATTTCCCTTGCTCACCACTTGAGGTACGTATCGTCGTCTCATGTACCTTGGAGCTGGCTTAATACCAGGATCTGTGGCTAAACGTGGACTGTCGCCCCCTTTAGCCATACTTATTGAACCTCTGCGAAAAAGGTTCACAAGGTGTGCGTGAACCTACCTTTTCATATAGAATCGACTCGAATGGTAACAGCCTTCTCTATAAGTTTAGGTTCTTCAAATCTTCACTACTTGGACACGCATCAGATGCAAGAGTACCAAAAGGAATAGAGTAATTATTCATGATTTCTCATATATGGTTTCGGTTAGTTTGAAATTCTGTTTTTGGATTACCTTCGAAGCACTACATCATTTTGATAGGGTCAGACGAGATGGGCAATCAGGATTCGGATGGCTACAATAATAGCTGCTAACATTCAAAACTATGCTTCCTTACTATTGGTTATTAAAACTTAAATATAGCAAACCATATTATTTACCTCAATCCCAACCAGTGATTGGTTGGTAAAACACTCATCCCTTTCGATTTGGGTTAATGTGGCGAACGGTTTGCATATACTTTGTGATATACAATAAGTTCCGGAAAAGTTGAAAGGTGATAAGATCTGCAAAGTCTTATTGGTTTTTACGGTTTTTTAGCTGAAGAAGGTCATTTTGTGTAACACATAAGGCAACAATCTCGAACTCATGGTGCAGATCTTGAATTGTACTATCCATGACCCTACCCAAAATCGACATGGGGAACTGAAACCGTATTTGATTTTCGTTCTATTTTGGGGATTTTTCAGAACCGTGTTTATAGTAATTGAATCAAAATCACACAGCACCTACAGACCTATAAAGCATGCTCTTCAAATGTTTCTGCCTGTATACTGATTGGGCAAAGTAAGATCAGAGCATCGGAATCGACATAAAATTATGAGCGTACATTTTCCGATAAATTAGCGTTAGAAATTCCATGGGAAGCTGTTTATTTCGGTGCAAGGCTCAAGATTTCCCTATCCGACTACTTGTCCTTGCGCACAAAAAAATCAATAAAGATTCCTCCGATTTTTCATTCTTGAAAGCGATGTTGTTGAGAAAGCGTCCGTTTGAAATATCTTTTTCATCTGCGGCTCTCTACGTCTGATACGAATTGGATGCTCTGTGATCTAAATGCAGTATATCACTACATTATCACTCTTTCTTACAACTAGTGTGTGAATTTCTCGAATACTTGACTCAGTATCTCAGGCTCTCGCGCTCATATAGTCGTTCTCGTGAGTCATATGCATGTAATAATATGTCTCTCTATTATAGTATGTGTGTATATATATATATTATCTGATCTAGGAGAGTACTATATATATATATCAGCATAGCTGTGTCTCTTTATATATATTGAAGACTGCTATAGAGAATGTCATGTTCTGTATCACATAAGTACGTTTGAATAAAAATTTGCAAATGGTGTGATTTTGTTTTTTAAATTCACCTGACACATTTTTTTTCGATATGCAATGCTTAAGCTTTTATCCAAATGATTGATTTTCAAAATCACGGACGTATGGGCGCTATTCCTTTTGCCATTAGCATTTATAAATTCACTTGAGGGTTTCAGAAAAAAGTTAATAAACACTCCTTTTAAGGAAATCTGGATCAATCTGATATATAGTGCTCCCGAATAACATTTTTTCAATTTCTTTCATTGTCTGGTTTTAAATATTTTAAAATATCTTCAGATTTAAGTCTAGATTTACATATTTACAGCTCACTTAAGAAATCAAAAAGTTATCTGATGAACTATCTTTATTAATGTCTGATCATGAATTGATCAATTTATTGTTCTGATGAGTTAGTGGATGGGATAAAGATAATTCCATCTGAGAATCGAATTTTTACATCCATTTCCTTCAATAACGGCATGGTAGTTGTAAGTATATAATCGAATGAAAATCTTTCAAGGCTAACTTTTGTCGATTATTGTGTTTTCATCAATTGATTCTAAGTATATTGTAGAGTATCAATATACAAGTAGTCATGATAAGAAACTATATCCATATGAAATTTTTTTGAATTAGTTTCTATCACTGTTGAATACTTTTTAGATCATTAATAAATTCAATTGATCTTCGTAATAATGTTATACCTTGGTTGAAACCGAGTCAATACAGCAATTCTTGATTGTCTTATCGCCTAATAATTTCCTTATAGGTACGTTTGAAAACTCATAAAGGGAATTGCTTACTTATTAATAGCATGACGCTGATTTCTTGTTTTCTAAATCCATGTATTCCATAAGTCTGATCATTAATTATATTAATCCGTTATAATGACTCACCTTGTACTGAATATTCTGGAGTATGAACCAGCTATTAGTAAATGTAATTTTAAGCGGTGTCTAATTCCTAAGTTATCATACTATCAATCTTGTATCATATTATCAGTTTTGTTTCTAGAGTGTACAAGAGACATAGGCTAATATGTATCAAACTAAAAGGTCCTTGCATAAATTTAATTCAATAGATTTTTTCTATTTATTCAGTTTTTATAGAATTTGGTTTCTTACCACATTTATGGAATAGGTTCTTTAAGCCATAAGATGGTTTACAGGATTTTTTCACAACACTATGATTAATCATGAGGATGGTTGGCAAGTTCAATCGATTGAAACCAGAACCTGTGGAAAAGGCGGAGCATTTAGCTATTAGGATTCATCTGCCTTTTGCCGAATTGGTAGATGGATGTTCAAACCTTTTCCCCACAACCTATTCTATTCTGAACAACGGTTTTTAATGTAGCTCGATGCATTATTACTCAAGCAGCTAATTTTAATTCTTAAGGACTTTTACCCAGTTTTGAATAATTTCAGAGCAAACGATTATTCATCAATTTACTTTTTATGTTTAAATATTGCCAAGCTCAGCTTAAGTATGGATCAATTAAGTGGTATTTCGGACATTGAAATGTTATTTCCATTGTTAGGTCGGGTGTCTAGTTTTCCTACCAGATCATAAATTCAACGGCTTGATACTGCCTTCAGTGTCGTACTGTTCAGCCCTTAGTTTTATTCAATCAAATCATCTTGATTCCTTTTGGAGCGTAGACGTCAGCAGAAGAATGCTTGAATTCCTCGCTTTAATATTATTTCAGATCACGACTGCGTCCTTGTCATTTTGTGGCATTAAGATAATGTCTTCGTCTCTGTCCTGTTCTGACTTCCTTGATGCCTGCAGATATTCCTTTGCTATTTCCAGGCTTTTATCTCCTGATTTCCTTTCCGAGCATTTTTTGAGATTCTGTTTATCAGCAGGTAGGGACAAGTCCTCATCCACGTGACCGAAAGGGAACACCCTCTTGTTGTGATCTAATCCCTTTATGAAGGATGATGGGGAAGAGAAATTTCTGTTACCGTCTGCCAGCTTGACGGCTTCACCTTCTTG
>Ga0163217_1017144_pt1 | contig 12137 bp, 3 predicted proteins | sample SynspAceP_FD_185933 | JGI IMG/M metagenome (GOLD analysis project Ga0163217, IMG submission 185933) | Saline lake microbial communities from Ace Lake in Antarctica - Synechococcus sp. Ace-P (PacBio error correction) | ecosystem: Environmental > Aquatic > Non-marine Saline and Alkaline > Saline ... | reverse complement strand
AAAGGTGCTGCGCGCTCGCAATATGGTTGTGGTTTGGGTTTATTTGTTGGTTTACATTTTCTATGGGTTTGGGTATCGATTCGCGATAAGTAGGTAGCGATTTTTTGATTGTTCTTCGAAATGCTCTGGTTTAATTTGTGTAATTTCATTTTCCAACTCTTTCCGCGTGACAACTCAAAACCTTTGTTCCTTGAGGCTATGATCATATTTATGTTTCTCAGCTATCCAAGATTTTCAACAAAAGCTAAACCAATTACTGTTGCTGGTGTTTTTGGAACGGGCAAGGAATTGTTGTTGAAGTCCAGCTAAATCTAATTATTTTTCAAATCGATTAGCGGGCTATTGTTCTTTCCTATATGCATAGCTGCAGACAGCATCAGCCATAACTAAATCGCCTTGCAGTGCAGTATGAATTCAGCTTTTATTTTGAAAGTCAACATCATTTCATTTACAAAAGGAACATTGACTCTTATTAGATGAAAATGCGTTTTAAACTTAGTGTGACATTCTCCGTAATGGAAATATTATAAACTAAGTCCAGTATTCATAATTACAATTATCTCTGAGTATGAAATTTGGGTTCGACTGAAAAGAATATAAATCACTAAATATCTTCTCCCTCCAATCTGGGACAATTGTTTCATTTGGAGAGATTGCTTCGTTTCCCTCGCAATGACGTCAGGTTTGTAAACGCAGCTGTTTCCAGAGAAAAGTTGTTGCATGACGCCTTTTTTTGTATTGTCCTCCAACACTTCCTTTTTTTGCGGTTAGGCCGCTGTATTTTTTCCTATCTACCGAGAGGTAAAAGGAAGATTTTCTTTGTTGTTCGGGTAGGGAGGGGCAAAGAAAGTTTATGTTCTTTAAATCTTGCGATGCCAACAATTTGTTGATTTCCTGCTACCTCCTTTGCTTCATTAAGAAAAAAATAAAGTGAAACGTTTTGTTTTAATAAGGTTGTTGTATAAAATCACATCACTAATATTTTTCCAAGTAAATCTCATTATATTACCAATCTCTGAATTTCAAAAGAATTTATTGTCTTCTGTATAACATACTCGACAATAGCCGAAATCCTTGTTTACCGAACTGTTCCAGTCTAATGTTAATAAATCGAGAACTATCCTTTCTTTCTGTAGAAGAACTTGGCTTGTTTTAGTTATTTTAGTCAATTTTTCCCAATAGGAAGGGCTTCTCGCTTATGTGTAGCCTTACTTTTTAAACATTGGACATTTTTGATACATCTGATAAGTACTTGTGCTTATTTTCCATCTCAGCTACTCTTTTGAAAGCATAAGCCTTCGCCACGATATCGATACTGCTAGGAAAGCGATTCCAAATTCCAGACTTCTTCATAGAACACTCTTAAAGTCGCAATTCAGGAATGCGCGGCGGGGTTTGTTTCAGGGGTAGGTGATTTGGGTTGTCGAGATTGCTTTCGCTTCCACTGCGTTCCGCTCGCAAGACGATTCTGATTTGTCATACGCGAAGGTACGACGCATCTGTTACTTTGGTATTTCAACAGTTTGGCTCGGTCGTTCCTCCTCGCAAAGGGACCCTATTTTTCTTGTCGTTTTTGCCATTAAAAAGGGGGTTTCTATTTCCTAACTGCTCACAGTAATCGGCTATGGTGAGCATCGGTTGTGGCATACGTGTATCCTATGGATTTTGAGTTCTTGAGCTACGGCTGTCCAGGTCTACAGGTTCTTTCTTCCTTCCGAAGGTATCTAACTAACGGGAATGTTCAGGTTATAGTCATTTTTCGGCCACTTCTTTTTAGGGTTGGCTACAATTTGAAACTATTTATCAATAGTAGCACAGATTTTTACGCTTTGCTCTTGAATGACCGCTGTAGGGTTTTTGTAGTATTAATATTTTTGGCAATATCTTCCCTCACGCAGTTTATGTTTTGGGTTTTTACCTTCTCGCAAAAGCTGACTAGCATCTATAAACAGCAATGTTGTCTTTTAGCGTACCTGTTCTTTAGAACCAAATCAGGTAGGAATTGCTGGTGCGTAAAAAATGTGGGCGGAGGCCTATGACAGGCATCCAAAGTTTAGTTCACGATTGCATGAGGTTATTTTGAGTATGTGCCTTCGGCAGCCACACGAAATAAAACACCGTGGGGTAGCACCACAAGCCATTAGTTCGTTCTCGTCTAGCTGATGCACCATGTGTTGCACAAAGGGCAAAATCGGGCCTTTGCTGCTAGGGGCTAGTTTGCCATAAGCGGCAAGCGAGTCGTCGCTCATTAAACAGGGGCTGGCACTTTCCACTTGGTGAAATGGCGGATTGGCTACGCTAGCTTCAAAAACGCAAATCTTCGTGCTGCGGTTTTTCGAGCGTTGTTTTCCGGCTTTTTTATATCGAAGCGTTTTGTAATGCACATCGTGCATAATCATGTTCATTCGGCATTAAGTTGTTACGTAGTGTGGGTCTTGCTTGCCCATAAACGCAGAGAACTTCTTTTATTGTTTCGCTACGCGCATAGCAGAGCCCCGACCGAGGTGGGGTCGGTAAATACCCCGACTTTCACATTTTGTCCTTTGCCTTGTGTTACCAAATTGTGCCAAACACGTTGCTTACTTGTTGTGGGGTATAAACTCACCTGCTTTTTTCCGGCACCACTTGCCGAATTGCACCTATTAAGATACTCGTAAGGCGTACGCCCACAATCACTTTCCGGTATTGGCGAATATCAAATTCTATTTGATCTTAAATGGAGGCTGAGTACTTTTACGATAGTTCGTTTTTTGTCGTTCTTCCGACCTTCCGAGTTTTTGAATGGTTAAACTCTAAAATCTTCAAATAGCGTTTTCAAGTTCTTCTTCGCTTTCGCTACCCATGGTGCTTCTTGGCTCGATACCTGGCCTCAGACTTTTGTGCTAAATCAACCTAGAATTAACTTGGTGTTTCTCCGCAGACAATGTGCTTTTTTGCCAGTCTTCTGAAAACAGCTCAGAGGGCAACTAAAAGTTAAATATTATAAAATCCGCACCTTCCTCCTCATCGCAGTCTGCCACGTCATCGAGGATGCTACGATCGACCCACTTCTAATCTGCACAGGCCCACCTTATATTTAGAGAGGGAAGCCAATCTATGCACAAGGCTTACCGTGTGGGCATCTTATAAGGCAGGCCTCTGGGTGCCCTTCTAAATTCTTGGAAGCTTAGCTATATCGGGTTCTAGTATTTTCGTTGGACGTGGTTCCAGTTTTTGTACTTAATATTTGTAAAGATGGAAAACCGTTAATATATAATCTCTTTCGTCGGCATCCATTTTTACACGAGGGTATGGCGATGTTCCAGAGTTGGGTTTGTTAGTTGCTGGGTTTGTCAGTCATTAACGATATCTCAAATGTGTGTGATTGCGGTCTAAGATATTAATTTAGGATAAAAATTTCATGTGTGTACTCACACATAGTGCATGATTTTCATTGAGATAATTGCTCCAGATATTATATATAGATATCATTTTATTACTTACTTTTTTTAGACTAGAATGATTTGTTCCTTAAATAGGCGCCACAATTTTTAACTTGTCGAGCTTAAAAGTAGCTGTAACTATAATAACCGCTAATAAATACTCGGAAAGTCTAATTAACTATTGCGGAGGTTATAATGCTTTTGAAATATAAGCATCCACACACTTCTTTAAAATCATCGTTTTCTTGTAAACAGGGCTAAAAAACTCGGTCAATAGTATCGTGCTACTCGTTAAATTTCGGTGTGGCGTAGTGCCGGTAGCCCGCAAGCCTACGCCGCGTGCGCCAGTCGACATCTACACAGATACTGGGACTCCTTCACCTCCGTGTGTGTGTGTTTTTTGTTCGGCAAAAATGATATCAACTTTTCCTTATTTTCCTTTCAAAAGGTTCTTGCAATCCTGTTCATGCTTATTGTAATAAGTCATTCGCAGATGTTGTTCGCCGCTCCGGGGACACAGGTGGTAAATTGGTGGTGTGGTGCTTTTAAAATCGTGCTGTGTGTTACAGCAAGGTATTTTAAGCTTTCTTCTAAGCCTTCGATTCGGTATCAAAGCTTTGTAAATACTGCTAAATATTCGTGTGTGTAAGGCCATATCCTCTAAGATGTTCATCACTTCGGTGTCTTGACTTCGAATCTTCTACTACTGGCAATGGCTTTCAAGGCAAAAAATAACTTTTCAAATCTCCATCTAGGGTGCTATCACAGTATTAGGTGCAGCCACAAAAAGTGTCTTCATTCACAGTGTTTTCCAACTAAATTAATCAAAACTTAAGCTTGGTCTATTTAATTTCTTCGAATGACCACTCCGACACGTCAAGTTGGCATCCCATATACGGTTTTTAATTTACTTTTTGGCTACTTTACACATGCACCTTTACTTGCTTTGGCCATAGGACTTTTTGAAAATATAATATTTCTTGAAGGTGCGATTTCTCAATGTTCATTGGCAAGGAGGCCACCATATTTTTTCATTTAAAACAACAATTGAGCTCTTCTGTTTTTTTAAATATATATATGCGATGCACCCAACATTCAATTCATCTTCGTAGATGCGAAATTTTCATCTGCCAAATTCTAGCGCTTTACTTTTTTTTTAAATAGATATATATATTTGCAAAAGTTAGCTACTTGACTGCTCACTAGCTACAAAGGCATCTTCATATTTAAAATACGAGCATTGTAGATGCAGGCTTGAAAAAGCTATTTTGAATGCCTCTGGTAATTTCATTTTTTCATTAGTTGCCATGGGCATTCGATTCTATTTTCTGAATCTCCTTTTTGCGTTTCCACATGAGGGCTTCGTGACCCGTCATTGATATTTCACAGCCAGGAACTTGTTCAATAAAATTATATATTTTTTCCTTGTAATTGTGCTGCAGCTCGACGGTGAAGGTGCCATTAGGTTCACAAATTTCATCGCCATTTCTCTAAGCCAGGTTGTCGTATATATTTTCGCCAATTCGGTTTCCAATGCTTACTTCTCGCATTTCAAAAAATGGGCTCATGGGGTTGGTCTTTAATAAATTTCAAAGAGCTCGTTCAGAACCTTGTCCTAGTACCGCAGTTGCCGGGGACGGAAATAATTCAGCTATTCGTTCAGTTTTTTCCTTGAAGTTTTTCGTGACAAACGATTCCTGGCTTAAACCAAGTATATCTGGTGTTTTTAAGGGTTATGCCTTACGGGTCACAAGGGGGTTCCCGTTTTGGTTGGGGGGGGGCCAGGCGGTTTTTAAAATTTTCTCTAGCGTCAATGGTGGACCACTGTCGCATCAAATTGTTTGTTGGGATATGCATTGGTTCACAGAACATATATTTTTTTGTCCTATTTTTAGATGTGCAATCTGATTTTCGTATGGCATCAAAATTTGCCCAACCGCAATTTAGATTCGTCCACTCTCAATATCTGTGTTACATAGTCGCCTCTTTGCCATACTTCTGACGACGTCTCGGAAACAGATAGAGATAAAATGTGGTGGAAGCGTTGTCCCCTGACATTGCCCGATGCGCTTTCTATTAGCGGTCAAGCTTAGTTTGCCTGAGAGCATTCCAATTTTTCAGTTTATTACGCACAGCTTATTATAAAGCAGGTTGGGATTCTTTAAGACGCAGCTGTTATTAAATTCTTGTTGTGCTGCTATAAATTTGGTGCGTAACATGGTGGCTAACACTCTCGCACCGCTAGTCAACTCTTTTGCCCCTTCGAATTGATGTTTAAACGTTCCATACCGCCATCAATCTCTCGCTTGAACAGCATTCGTTTTCTTTCCAATTTGCAAGCATTCGTCCCTGAGAGTATTAATCATTCCATTCCTTCATCAGATGTAATGGTAGTATCCAACTCTCGCTCTTGGCATATTGGCAAGTTGCCATTTGCATTTTCTGTCATTTTGACTTCGTTTATCGCAAAGACCTTCACGCGCAGGTTTCTGCCGAATTAATCCATCCGCAAAATAGGGCTATCGCCTGGCTCGGGTTGCATTATTTGAGATGCATGGAACAGGTCCAGCATTTCTTGATAGATAGATATATATAGATAGATAGAGATGTTTGCTTTATCAGATACCTTTAGAAATTATAGAGAAATAAAAAGTCTAAAAAATCTTCCACATTTATAGACCACTGAAATTATATAACTTTTTCCATTCTATTTTTTTTTTGATATGAATCTTTTTGCCAAGTACTTGAGACTGAATTCAAATTTGTTTTTATGTGGGCGGGTTTTGATAAGAGTTTTATATTTTCACCAAAAGAGTTAGCCAGATACTCAGTCTCAACGGCCTCTTTATCAACGCATTTTTAATTTAGGATAATAATCAGCCTTACTCTCCGACCTTGCGTCCTCTCTCGAATTAGCTCAATTGAAGTCTCTCTCGCGCGCTCTCGCTCTCTTCGGATGGGTAAGGCTTGATTTTATCCCATAAATTAAAAAAATTGCGTATTAAAGAGGGCGTGAGACTGAAGTACTGGCTAACTCTTTGTGAAAAATCCAACTCTATCAAAACCGCCACAGAATTAAAAAACAATTGATTCAAGTCTCAAGTTACTTGGCAAAATCAATTTCTTCATCAAAAAAAATTAATAGAATGAAAAAGTATTATAATTCATAGTGTTCGTATTAATTGTTAGGAAATTGTTTTAGGAGGCTTTTATTTTCTCTATTCTTGAAAGGTATGATTTAAACAAACAAATTCTTCACATTTGCATATTAAGGCAATCTGCTCATCAGAAATGTGGAACCTTGTCCATGCATCTCAATAAATGCAACGAGCCAGGCGATGTGGGCCTATTTGCGGAATGGATTTAGATTCGGCAGAAACTAGCCGTGGGTCTTGCGATAAACCGAATTCAAAATGACAGAATGCAATAGGCACTTGCCAAATATCCAACTACTATTTGTTGGAATACCATTCCATCGTTGATGAGATGATAATGATTATCTTCAGGGGAATAATGCGCAAATGAAGAAACAATTGCTGTGTCAGCAAGTTATTTTGATGGGGCGATATGGAACGTTTAAACTATTTCATTACGAAGGGCACAAAAAGTGACTAGCGGTCAATTGTAGCCACAATTTACGCACAATTTAGTAGCCAGGGAAACAGAATTCATAACAGCTGCGTCTAAAGGAATCCAACCTTTGCTTATATAAAGCTGTGCTTATTTAAACTGAAAATTGGAAGCTCTCAGACAAACAATTGACGCTATAGAAGGATCGGGCAATGTCAGGGACAACTTTCCCATTTTTCGCCACGGTTTCCGGAACCGTCTCAGAAGTGATTGGCAACAGAGGGCCGACTATGTAACACAGGGCAGCCGATTATTGAGGTTACGGAATCTAAATTCGGTTTGGGCAGATCTCTCTCGATGCTTCCACGAAAATCAGATTGCCACATTCTAAAAAACCTAAGGATACAAAAAATTAAGGTGGTGACCAATGCATATCCCAACAAACAATTGATGCGACGTTGCTCATTTCATTGACCCTATAGGTAAATACTGCAACCGAAACTTTTACCGTAAGGCAACTTAAAACAAGATAATTGTTAAGCCAGGAATTGTTTGTCAACGGAAAACTTGCAAGGCGAAAACTGAAAACGAAATAGTGAATTAATTTTCGTCCCGCAACTGCTTACATATGGACAGCGTGAACGCTCGTTTGTTTATTTAAGACCACCCATTGAGCCATTATTTGAAATGCGAGAGTAAGCATTGGAACGAATTGGCGACATTATACGATACTTCTGCTCTCGCGCGCTGGCGATGAATTTGTGACAATGCACCTTCACGTCGACTGCTGTCAGACATTACCAGGAAAAATCACATTGGATGAACAAGTCTGGCGGAGAAAAACAACAACAATGACGGGTCAACGAAGATTCTGTCTGGGAACGCAGGAGATTTCAGAAAATAAATCGAATGCCATTGGCAACTATGAAAATGAAATTACCAAGGAGCATTTCAAATAGCTTTGTTCAAGCTGCACTTACAGCCCGCTATCTTTAAATGGAAGATGCCTTGTAAGGCTAGTGGATGCGAGTCAGTGCTAGCTTTAGCAAAACAACATTAGAAAAATGAAAAGACTCAGACATAGTGGTTTGGGAGAGTCGCAAATTCGCATTCTAACGAAGAGTATTGAATGTTGTGCCATCGCATCTAAATTCAGATTAAAAAACTAAATGAGCTCAATTGGTATTGTTTTAATGACAATAGGGTTGCGCCTTGCCGAATGAACATAATCGCATTCAGCAAATCTATTATCATTTGTTCAACAAATTCGTCCTATGGGCCAATTTAGCAATAAAGGCGTGCTATGTGGTTGAGTATCCGAACAAAAGGAAATTAAAAAACCCGTATTTAATTGGGGATGCATGTTTGACGTCGTTATCTCGCTGTCATTGAAGAAATTTAAATAGACCTATAATGTTTTATTAATGTTAGTTGGAAAACACTCGTTGAATTGAAGAAATTTGTGCTGACCTATACATTGAAAGCAGCTCTATATGGAGATTGCAAAAAAGTTTTATTTTTTGCCTTGAAGCCATTCCATGTGATGTAGAGATCGAACAGACTACGGGGAGTTGAATTGAACATCTTAGAGGATATGGCCTCTACAAACAGATAATTAGCCAGTATTACAAACGCTCTGTGTACTCGAAGGCATTAAGACAAGCTTAAATACTTGTGGTGCTGACGATCACCATTGTTAAAGATTACGAATAATATTACTGTGGTCACCGGGCGGGCGAACACTACTCTGAATGGACTATTACGCTATAGCATTGAAGAGATTGCGAATCTTTAATTTGAGGGAAAATGAGGGAAAAGGGCATTACATTTTGCGACAAATAAACCATCCTGGTAGACCTTTACAGGAATGAGGCCCCAGTCCAGTGATTTTTTAGATGTCACTGCGCGCAATCGGCGCTAGTTTCGGGATACGGCATACCCACACCCGAAATTTCAGATAGTAAGCAGGTTATGGACCGTGTTTTTTTAGCAGAGTGCGCAGAAACGATGATTTTTAAACGAGTGGATGGAGCTTATGTAAATCAAAAAGCATCATATAACCTCTGCAAGTCTATAAGTTGTAGAAATGTTTATTATTAGCGTGATTTTTTATAGTTACATGCTAACTAAGCTCGGGGCAAGTTTAAAATATTGGGCGCTAATTTAAAAGGTAACAATTTTCCTAGGTCTCAAAAAGTAGTAATAAACATGAACCGTCAACAAAAGCTGGGCAGCATACCCAATGTAATCATGCTATTCATAGTGTGAGTAAAATGTGGAATTTTTATCCTAATAAGTATGTTAGAACCGCAATCACAAAATCATTGGATACTCGATATACATGACTGACACAACCCGAGCAGACTAAAACCCAACTTCTGGAAACAGTGTGTGTGCCCCCCCCCCCCCCCCCCCCCCTTTCCCCTCTGGTTAAAATGGATGCCGGACGGATTTGATGACTATATATATTAGGTTTCATTTTTTACATATTTTAAGCTACAAAAATGGAACTCTACGGCCAACGAAATACTAGAACGCCGATGAAGCTAAGCTCCCAAGATCTTTAGAAGGGCCGCCAGAAGGCCGCCGTATTTAGAAGCCGTAAAGATTTGCCGCATCAGATAAGTCTTAGAGAACTTGTTTATTGCCCTATACTGTTTCAGAACTGGGGCAAACGAGGGCAACTTCTGGCGGGGAAAAAACACCATTTATTCTAGGTGTTTAGCCAAAGTCCTTGAGCCATATCGAGCAAAGCACCATGACGGTAGCGAAAGCGAAAGAAGATTTGGAAACCTATTTTGAAGACTTTAGATGTTAAACCATTTCAAAAAAACTCGGAAAGTCGAGAGACACGCACAAAAACGAAACCTTTCGTAAATATCACCCATTTAGAATCAAATAGATTCTTGATATTGCCAATACTGAAGTGATTAGTTTTATTTTGGGCGCGCTTACGGCTTATCCTTATAGGCAGATTCGCCGTGGTTGCGGGAAATTAAAGGCAGTGTGTTTTATACGCCATAGATACGCTTTGCACAATTCGGTAACCAAGGCACAAGACAAATTTAAAGTCGGTTACGGGACTCCACCTGCGGTTCGGGCTCTTTGCCTATTTGCGGTAGCGAAACACGTAAAGAGTTATCTGCGTTTTTCATGGGCAAGAAATGAACCCACTTACGTACAACTTCATGCCCGGAATTTGAAACACTGATTATGCACGTGTGACATTCACACCGCTTCGATATAAACACGACAACACGCTCGGAAACGACCGCCGCACGAAGATTGCCGTTTTCGAACGCTATCGTAGCCCCATCCGCCATTTTTCAGCCAAGTGGCAGTGCAGCCCCGTTGTTTATGAGCGACGACGCTTTGCCGCTTATTGCGCACACATAAGCCAGGCAGCAGCCCGATTTGCCTTTGTGCAACACATGGCTGCTAATCAAGCTAGGGCGACGATAACGGAACTTGGGCTTCGTTTGTGCTTACCCCACGGGTGTTTTATTCGTCGGTGCCTGCCGAGGGCAAATATCGCAAAATCCTCAGTCAAAATTCGTACTACTTGAGTGCTGTCACTAGGACCTACCCGCCAAACATTTTTTACGGCACAGCAGTTCCTACCGTATTTTGGTTGTCTAAAGAAAAAAACGAGGGTAGCTAAAGGACAACATTCTGTTTACTAGAATGCTAGTCAGCATTTCGAGAAGGTAAAAAACCCAAAACATACTGCTGTGACGGAAGATTATTGCCAAAAATTAATTACATACCTACAAACCTTACAGGCGTGTGAAGCAAAGCGAAATCGTTGCTACTAGTTGATAATATTCATATGTAGCCCCCTTTTACAAGAAGTGCGAAATGACTATAAACCTGACATCTCAACGTTAGTAGGATTACCTTCGAAGAAGAAGACCTGTAGACCTGACCAGACCCGATAGCTCAAGGAACTGCAATCGCCATAGATACATGATATCAGGCCACACAAACGAATGCCACCATAGCCCGAATTACTGTGAGAGCAGTTAGGTAGAAACCCTTTTAATGGCACAAAAGACAAGAAAATAGCGCGTCTTTGCGAGGGAGAGGAAACGACGAAGCAAAAACTGTTGAAAAACGCAAAGGTACAGATGGCTTTCGTACCTCGCGATGACACAATCAGGAATCGTCAATTGCGAGCGGGACGCAGTGAAGCGAACATCTCCCACTCTCTCACCCCGTGCGCGCATTCCTGCAATTGCGGATTTAAGGACGTACTTGCAAGAAGTCTGGAATTTGAAATCGCTTTTAGCAGTCATATCGATATCGGGTCAGGCTTATGCTTTCAAAAGTATGAGATAGGAAATAAGCCACAGTACTTATAGGATACTATCAAATTAAAAAAGTAAGCTACAATTAGACAAGACAGCCCTTCTATTGGGAAAAAAATTGGATAAAAAACAAGCCAAGTTTCATTTTACAGAAAAAAGGCATCTTTATTACAATTACTGGGACAGTTGTAAAAGAGATTTCGGAGCTATTCGTCAGTATATTACCAGGAAGACAATAAATATTCTTTTGAAATAGAGATTCGGATATTGATTGGATTTATTTGAAAAATATTAGTGTGGTGAATTTTACTAACAAACCTTATTCAACAACAAAACACGTTTCCTTTTATTTTTACTTTTAATGAAGCTAAAGGAGGTACAGGGTAACTCAAACAAATGTTGGCATCGGAAGATTAAAGAACATCCTTTAAAACTTTCTCTTCCCTCACTACCCCGAACACAAAAAATAGCTTCCTTTTTTATCTGCGGTAGATGAAAAAATACAGCGGCACATAACCAAAAGAAGGAATTTAGTCTTGGAGCAATACAAAAAAGGCGCTCATGCAACAACTTTTCTCTGAACAACTGCGGTTTTAACCTGACGTTATTGCGAGGAACGAAGAAATTCTCCAACATGCGAAAAACTAATTTTCCCAGTGGGAGGAGAACCGATATTTAGCTGATTTATATTTTCTTCCCCTTTCATTCCAACAAAATTTCATTTATCAAGAGATAAATTGAAATATTATGATTACTGGATTAGTTATATGAATATTACATTACGAGATATTTCACACATTAAGTTTAAAACTTGCACTTTCATTTTAAATTTAAAAGC
>Ga0163217_1111515_pt1 | contig 12138 bp, 14 predicted proteins | sample SynspAceP_FD_185933 | JGI IMG/M metagenome (GOLD analysis project Ga0163217, IMG submission 185933) | Saline lake microbial communities from Ace Lake in Antarctica - Synechococcus sp. Ace-P (PacBio error correction) | ecosystem: Environmental > Aquatic > Non-marine Saline and Alkaline > Saline ... | reverse complement strand
GGGCCGACGGATGGTCCGGGAGTGCACGCCAAGGAGGCGCTGTGATTTGCTTCCGGCCGGATAGACTGGCCACACCTTGGTGCGCATTATGGCGCGAGCAGTCTACGTGCTGTCACTATTCTCTCCGGATTCGCGTATCACGCGTGATAGGGTTGAGGTGAGGCCGGGGATCGTAAGAATTGACGCGCCGGGACAATCTGGTCATGGAGCTGTTACGGCGAAAATTCGCTACGGTAAAACCATGTGGGGATCCGAGCATAAAGCATTGACCGGCGCATTCGTGCCTTGCCGGCGCACGGCTGTCACCTGTTGCAGGGGTATTTCATCTTCGGGTAATTGCCTTGTTGGCGCGACGCTGGTGTTAGTTGGCTGCGCTCCCGATCCCCGCCATCGAACAACCGGAGCCGGCTCGTTCCGTCGCACCGATTTGAAGAAAGACAGGAAGGCCAGGCCGTGGGTTGCAACGTCGCGCGAGGCTGCATTTGCGACAAAGGCGCTTTCCGGGCTGCGAAGCCGATATCACGGCACTTCGCAGTGCCCGACAGCAGGATTCGGAACGCCAGATTGCGACACGCTCCGGAGGGGAGCTGGAAGGATCCCGCGGACCGAAGAGGTCCTGGACGGATTGTTCGGAGCGCCAGGAAGCTGTTCGGCTGTCTCATGGTGTCACGCCTTCCGGTTCTTTGCGAAGTGTCGCCGCCCTGCAGCGGATCGGAACGCGATTTCCGCCGCAGGCTTGCTTGGTCAGTCCCGGCGGGTGCCCTGTCCTCGGTCAGAAGCGATTATTGCTCGCTGCAGTGGGTTCCCGAAATTCGCGCGAGACGAAGCCTGGCCAGGATTGAAAGAATTGGCGATCCTGCGTTCGCCATTGCATAGAGGCGGGTATCCCTCGCCCAGCGTTGAGAGGACGCTGGGAGCAGCGCCTGGCGTCTGGCATCGGAAGGCCGCCTGCGGCTGAAGCCAGCGGCGTCTGGTCGGGGTTGAGCGGCGAAGCGTCTTCAGTTCCGTTCCGGCGAACTCGAATCAGGTCATCGCGTCCTGGTAGTGAAGTTGTCTCTTCAGGATCTGCAGAAGAAGCGCACGCAGGCGAAGACGACGTCAGCGGCAGTTGGCGAGCGGCTTGAGCGGGCGCGCGGCCTTCGCTGCCAGTCGCGGTGCTGACAAAAACCGCTTTATGCCCGCTATGCTCTTCGAAACTCTCCGGTTACGCTGTCCGGCCTTGCGCAGGGAGATCGGTGCGCTTTTTTTGGCGGCGGACGACCGGAACCGGAACCTTGGCAGGGCGAAGTTCTCGCACAGAAAAGGGCGGACCGTTTATGCCCGGCTTGGTGGATTTGGGCGTGCTGGGCCCGTTCCGCAGCACCCCGGGGCAGGTGGTTATGTCGATACCGGCGAAATCACTGTGGTCTTGGCCGGATGGAAGAGTCAGGTTCGCTGGCGGTTCGTGTTGTGGCGAGCGCTTGCGACGATTGGGAGACGAGATTTGCAGGTTTGGCGGCTTTTCGTGGATCGGGAGGCCCCGAGCTCTACATTGGTTCGAAAGCCCGTAACCGGTGCGCGATCGTGGTGGAAGCGATATGTCTCGAGGAGGAGCAATGTACGTAGGTGCCTTTCTGGCCGCCTGGGTTTGATGGGGCGCACGAGCGGTGAGGCGCGATCACTCTATGGTGGCCTGCAATGCGCGGACCGAGACCTACCCGGCCAGGCTTGCATTTTCGGGCAAGTCTTCGAAGTGTTGCGGGCGTAGTGACGCAACCGGAAGAAGCAGCTCATCGAAAAATGCATAACGGGATGTTGGACTCGCTTGACCCGCATTGGCTACCTCAACCCGGAAGCAGCGTGAATGCGCACCAGACGCGCCCCGGTGAATTTTTGGCGGGTGTTTATCGAGGTCACTGGAAGATGGGCTGGTTCAAGGGTTCATTCACCCCCCCGATCGACCGAGACCAGCGCAACGTGCTGGTGTTTCTGGCCGGCGACTTTCATTTCCGAGATTGACGGTGAAGCTGTAGTGGCCTCTCGCGTCGGCGAGGCCGTCCGACAGTGCGCGGCCCGATCAACACGCAATCGAGTGCGGTTACTGCGCGAAGGTGCCGATCGGCGTCAAGTAAGGTCGTCCGCGACATATCGGTTCAAGGGCCGGTCGTTCCGACGATTAGAGGATGTCGGCTTTCAGGGTATTCTCGTTCCCGAGAAACTATGAGGATCTCTCCATGCCGTCGAAAAACCAGATGAAGTCGGCAGGACAAGTCAAGGGGTTGTGCTCGATTCCGCCTGACCGGGCCGCTGCTCGATCAGGCGATCGCGTATCCGATGCCTTCCTCGATCGCGGCGAGATTGTTCACCGCAGGTCGCATCGGAAAGAACGCCGGTCTTCCCGTCCGGGGAGAATCACGGCGGCAAACCGGTCTCGTGCTGATCAATGGCGGCTCGCTCGGGCGTCCGAAATTGTTGCAGGGCACTCAGGATCACCGGCGCTGCCACCGTTTCTCGGCACGACATTTCGGCAGGGGCTCGGTGCGACCATCATCGCTGGATGCGAAAAACCGCAGCTCGCCTGACCACGGGCGCTGGTTATTACACGCCATCGGGCACGTCGATCCAGGGGCTGGCATCAAAGCGGATATCGTGTCGAAGAGCGGTTCGGAGAGCGCGGGCGTGTGGAAGCCGTCTGGCGAAAGGAACTGCGCGGCCATATCCAGGGCGAGAACGAGGACGAAAAGGGCTCGGGTCGATTTCGCTATGTTCCGCCGGATCGAAGGAGACGTCCAGCTCGGATGATGCGCTTGGATCTTGCTGGCGGCGTCAAGACCGACCCGGCTTCGGCCCATCGGATCAGGATCGAACAAAAACCTAAGCACCTTTGTCGCCGCACCGCATGGGCACCGCTTCTGCTCTGGCTTGCAGCGGGCGGCGGATGATTCAATCAGGCAGCATCGGGGATTGACAGAAGTTGTGGGCGACAAAAATCCATTCAACCGTTGGACGGCGAACGCCGGGCAAATCCGGCGGGCCGGCCAAAACGGCGGCTGGTCACCCTGCTGATTTACCTCAGCCGGCGGTCTGCGTGGTAATCGGTAAGGCGCCGCCTGGATGGCTTTTCGGCGAATATCGAACGGCACCGGTTGTGATTGCTCGACCGGCTGAAGCAGCGGCAACGGTAATCGGTTGATGAGCCCTGGATTCAGCAGCAACCAGCAGTTTCCGGCGACACCGATGCTGCCGGGTGCAGGATGGCGCGCTCAACACTGGCATGGGCCAGTCGGCGCCGATGTGCGACACGCTTGTTGGCGAGCGGCGAGGGAACAAGGATTCACGCGAGTCAAGCGACGGATAACGTCGTGCTGCTCAATCCCGCCGAACAGGTGGGGCTAAATCCCATATGGTACTTGCGGGGACGGCGGTTGATAGAAAGACAACAGGAGCCGGTGCCGGTTTACGTGGGCCCGATGGCGGAACGGTGCCTTCGTATATCTAGTGCGCGGCCTGGTCCGGTACCGTGGCGCCCGCGTGGTCATCATTGTAGGCCGGGCTCGGGTCAGCAGACCGGAGCAATATGCCATCAAGGCGCTTCCCGAAGGAAGTCACTTCGTTGCTTTCGCGTCCACGGCAACAAGCCTGCAGGTGGTTGCGGAGCCCGCGAGAGGCATGGATATTTGCTTCAGGTTCCTTTGAACCCTATGATTACCGCCAATTCGGCGCAGGCCCCTGACTGTTGAGCCGCGGAGGCCGGGCATCTGGCCGATCTGCAACACCGCCTATGGCCGCATCAATTCACCGGCATCAACAACTTCTGGTGGCCGTTCTGGGTGATCCGGATGCATAGAGGCCAGTCATGCGTTGAACTCGCCAAGCGTGGCATATGTTTGTCGATGATGGAATTCGGCGCGATCCTGACCGGACAATTCGCCAACCTGGGCATACCTTTCGCAGCATTCGACATGGTACTCGACGTCACCCAGAGCGCGGTTACTTCTCTCAGGCTTGTGATTGAACGGATAGCCGACGCAAGGGACTGCCATCGGCGTTGCTCGCCTTTGAAGTCAGCGTCATTGCGTGCACTGGGCGAGAGCAGGGCCGGGGATAGAAAATTGTTTCCGCCTCTGCTGCCGCAGACGACCGAGAGGTAAGCGGCATACTGCCAACAAGGACGGATGCCAATGGACGGCAACACTTTCCTTAACGCTGTGTGTCGGCTTATGGTGCTAATGGCGTGGTCTGGGTTTGGACCGGCCGGCCGGATTCGCGCAAGGCTCGAGTATGATGGTTCGCCGAGCTCTGGCAGATGCCTCAAGGCGGCTATAGATGCGTGAATTCCTATCAGGCAGCTTGCGCGACTCTTTTGAGGGAACAGGGGTGCGCCTCGGTGGGTTGCTCGCCGAAAGCGCCCGGACTGGATCGTTATGACCGATATCTATCGCTTCCCCGGATGGAGTTGAAGGCAAATCCGTTGGTCACGCCAGCGGGTTTGCCATGCGCTTCCCGGAGCGAAAGGCGACGTCAGCATCATCACCCCGGCCGGCACGGGCGAGTTTGATGTGGGAATGGAAGCGATGCAGGATGGCCCGGGCATGATCGTTCCGTTCAAGCGCAGGCCTTGATCAGGTTTGTCCGAGGCCCTTGCTCACATTGCGGGTGTCAGGGCATGAGCTGATTCGGCTGTTGGCGGGCTCGGTTGGGATCATATCCTGTACTACCGGTGTGAATGCGTTCATCTCAAGGACTCGGTGGCATCCACCGCGGCATTCTTTCATTCAGTCGACGGTTGTCAAGGAAAAGCAGCAGCAAAGGTGATATTTGCATGTGGTCTCTCTTCTTTGCGAGGCCGGACGGCTGAGGGAGGCCCCCGGCGGATTTCATTGTCATGGGAAAACGCCATGCTCAGTTTGCAGATCGATTGGCACTGCTTGGTATCGATTTTTTCAACTTCCGGACAAACCGGCCGCTTGAATCCGGAAGCGGAATGGGCGTAGCCTGCTTGCGGTACGCGTGCACCATGGAGGGCAATTTCTCATTCGCCGTTCCGTTGAATTCGGCGCGACAATCGTCACGCGGAGAAGAAGGAGCGATCGAAGTTACGATATCTTGTGAACTGGGCCGTGGTATTTCTGCGTCCGGTCTTTCGGACTCATGAAGCTCTGATCCGCAAGCTTCAGCCGTGGGCAGAGGTCCTAGTGGGGGGGGGGCTTGGGGGGGATTTTTTGGTTTCTTCCCCCCCGGAAATTTCAGGCATTGTTAACTGGCGGAGATGCATGCGCTTTGACACCCAGAATTCTTGAGAGGCCGTGAAACGCGCTGGAGTGCCTATTGCTGAGAGAGGTTGCCCAGGCGATTATGCCAGCCACTTCTGATTTCGGGCGATCGGGGCTTGATGCTGAGGAATTCCGCCGGGACAGGTCCGGGCCTTGCTGCCGCCAAAATGATACGCTGTTCCTTTGTGGCGGACTTAGATGGCAGTCATCGGCATTCTGTTGCCGCCTACGGCCGGATCGGGCTTGGCCTGGGCCGGCTGGCCATAATACGGTTGGAGGAGACATGCATAGATCCCCCGACGAGGTTGTCGCTTTGCTGCGTTGGCGTGAGGTGGATCAGGTTATTTGTTTCCAGGCAGCTGATTATTTTTGCCGTTGGTTTCCCGTCCCACACGGAGCGCACAGTCGTTTTTCAGGGACCCCGGTTTCTGGGCCTCTTCGAATGGGAGGGTGGCATTGAACTGGGCCGGGTTCTGGGATCGAAGCTTTATTGATCGGCACCGACAAGTAGGCCGAAAGGTGAGTCTGCACGCGCTTGATTTGCCATTTAAACGGCAAAGGCGCCGATAGGCGCGATTTGATGTCATGTTTGAAGATGCATCGATTAGATCGAGTTCCCGCGTTGTAGGTGATGGAGATTTCCTGGCTTCTGGTTTGGTGGATATTTGATGCTCCGAACTCTTCGCGGCGTTCTGAATCGTCCGGAAGATTGCTCGTCGATATCGGGATGAACTGCGATGCGGCCCGGCAAACTGCCTCGGAGGATGTCCGAAACCGCCAAACTTAACGATTCGCTTTTGCCGTCGCCTGTCACCCGGTGACACGCCCCCCGGTTTGTTTTGTCTGGTAGGTGCGTGATGCTTTCACCGTATTTCCGCCCGTCCCCGGTGGACGGGGAACGACTTTCCGGTACGGTGCCGACAAGCCAGTTCCCGGGGTAGAGTCCAATTGAAGCTGTCGCCTGAGTTCACTTCTTCCGCAGTGCCTGTTCGGATGCCCATGCGGCGGTTTAGCCGAGGCGGACTGCGAGGCATTTTTTATGATTAGGCGACTTCAGCAGCCAGGCGCTGAGCCTTCTCGACGCTTCTTCGAGGTTTTCGACTATGAAAGCCGGTCAGGAAGTTTGTGTAATCGCCGTTACCAGGCCTTGAACCCTTGATGGTGTCGCCAAGATCGCCAGTTGGCGGCGCGAACGGTGAACTTCAGCACGAAGAACGGCTTGCGAAGGAAAGCGCTACCTTCGATAGCGCGAGCACTGTCATTGTCTTTTCGGAAGTATCATGCCCAAATGGCATGATGCTGGAAGGACTTGTAACGCTGCGGATTTCCGTGACGCCACGGGACCTGTTGTGCTTTTCGTCGCCAATGATACGGTCAAGATCGCGAGGTGTGGTCAAGCGGGTCACGCAGGAATTAATTGCTTTTTCCAGCGATCGAGCGGTTTCCAACCGTGTCGCATCCGGTGGGCGAAGGTCGAGCAGGTGGCGGGTCGGCGTATCGGCAAGGACTTAACTTGCCTGCATGATGTAATGAAACCTTGTCAGTGGTCGTGATCGCTCCTGCATCGCGCCCATGTCGGTGCTCGTGTCGGCTGATACCCAGCGGAGGGAATAGGCCACCAGCGCCCCGGCATTCAACGGCTTGGGTAAGCGGAAATGTTATCCCGGAAGAACAACGTCTGCCATCGTTACGGCTGTTCGCCCCAATCGTCAGCCCGGTGAGCAACAGGACGTGCCTTGGAGGGTCTTCTTGACGGGCGGTGCGTTGGAGCCCGTCGCCGCGCCGCCTTCCTTGTTCCGCCGGATTTCGTTGATCTTATGATAGAGATTCGTGCCTTGCGGAAGTACGTCACACACCGGCAAACACGACTACCCCATGCGTTGCGATGTTGTTGTCAGTTCCTTGATGGAACCGTCTTGCCACGCCGGGTGCCGCCGAACAGGCCGATCTTGCCGCCACGTGGATACGGTGGCGAGCAGTCGACAACTTGATGCCTGTGACCGAATTTCGCTTCGTTGCTGATTTCGCTGAATGCCGGGTTTTCCTGGTGGATGGCGGACGTGCCTTGGGTTTCACGGGCGCTCGTCACTGGTCGCCGATTTCAGTTCGATGCGACCGAGGTTTCACACCACCGGCACGAATCGGCGCCAGTGTCTGTCTTTCTGACCGCGGACCGACCTTCGGTGCGTCATGCGATTGGTTGCGAACCGGTTTTCACGAGATGCTGTGGCACTGCAGCACGACGGTTGGCCTTATTGTGGTTTCAAGGATTCAGGAAGTCGGCAATGTTGGGCCTTGTCGAACGGTCAGTCTTCACAACGGCGCGATACTGGTGACGCGACCAACGGCCGGCTTTTCGCCGCTTGCGGTTTGGTAGCTGCGCTTGCCTTTGCGGCACTGCCGCTGGTGGCTTCTTTTGCTGCTGCGGGTTTCTCGCGTGCGGCTTGCTTGACGGGTAGCTGCCCTTAGCCATGTATTTACCTCTTCGTTGTACCTTAGAGCGGCTCCGCGCCAGAATTGATTTCAATGGAGTTTCTTGGTGATTCTGGCCTGCGCTGGCGGTTGTAGATCATTCGGACAACTTGTCGAATCTCCCAGCAATTGCAGGGTTTGCGTTGTCCATAGGACATTTTCGCGCCCATTTCACCTGCACATTTTCGAAGCAGCGCCCTGAAGATCTGCACCTTGATCCGAGCGCGGCAGCAAAATCTTCGAGGATTTCCTCGCACTCGCGCTCGTAGTCCGTAGATCGCCGATTTGCGCTTGTTGTTCCGCATCTGCGCTGCCAGCCGAAGCCGGAATCAGCTGCTGGGCTGTTACGGAACCGGCTGAATACCGATTGAAACTTCCGAGTACAACAGAGTGCAAACGTCGAAACCGGCCCTGATTCAACAGCTCGTCACTTTTGTCCGGCAACGTTTCAGCTGAGCCAAAGACTCATTTGCTTGACCTTTCAAGGAAATCCCACGTCGATTATCAGCGGGCGTATTCGCGGCGAGCTATCGTTACCCCTTCTTGCGACGCAAGGATCTGTGCGTTTTGCCGTCAGCCAGCAGCCTTCGACATGCTCACGGCGCAAGCGGGCGATCTAGTGAGTTGAAGCCGCCGCAGCATGCCGGCGTTCGGTGTGCGACGAATGAGCAGATGCACCATCGTCCTTGCGTTCCGGGTCATCAGACGCGGTTATGCGTTCGTCACCACCACCCGGCATCGCGATGTTCGACTCACCGCAGCCATGCTTTGTGATAAGGCTAGCGGCTCGGCGCTTCCTGCGACCGCGAAGCTCGCCGCGGGACCATCTGCATGCCTTGGTGTCTTCTGCGTCGCCCTTGACGAGGCGATCGGTTTTTCAGAATCCTTAGTCGTCTCGGTCTCTTGCCGTTAGGCAAAGGTTTTTGCGAACAGGTCGATAAGCGGGACTTCAGGCTTCGCCTTGGTATGTCGTCGTGATGGCCTTTTTCTTGGCGGATTGACATCAGCAAATCTTGCCCTCGCTGCGATGAGCCGAGCAGACCTGTTCGAACCTGCCAACCTTGCTTTGCGGCGACCTTGTCGAGATAGCCGTTCACACCAGGCATTTAGATCAACCGCCAACCTGCTCTTCCTCTTCAGCGGCGAGAACCTGCGGCTGCTTGAGCGCTCGGTCATCGCGCACCACGGTTGAGCAGACGCTGCGTCGCAGCATCAAGGTCAGAGCCGAACTGGGCAAATGCCGCCATTTTCGCAGGGTACTGCGCAGTCGGCCCTTGTCGAACCGGCACCTGTGCTTCATCGCCTGACCCTAGAGGCTGCAGATCACGCGGGACACCGACAGACCAACGTCACGGGCGGGCGGATTTCCCTGGAGAACCAATTCGGTTTCAAGGAGATCTGACGTCGTGATCGAAATCCGTTGGTCGGAAATATAGGCCGACTTCGTGGCTGGGTTCGATCACTGGCCGCCGTCAGCGAGCCCGCTTTGGGCTTCGTTGAGCTTTGCAGCGCGCTCGAGCAGGGCGTGAGTGAAAGATAGGAAAACGTCGCCCGGATTTACGATTCGGTCCTGGCGGACGGAAGAGCAGGGACATTCTGACGTAGCCACAGCATGCTTTGGACAAATCATCGTACGCGATCAGGGCATGCTTGCCGTTTGTCGCGGAAAAGTATTCCCCATTCGCACAACCGGCGAACGGCGCCAGGAACTGCCAGCGGCGCGCATCGGGTGCGTTAGCGGCGCACGATGCGAATATTCAGCGCGCGCGTCTTCAGGATCTTGGACGAACTGGGGAAAACGTCGACGTTTTGGCACCGCGACATAGACGCAGTAAGCTTTTCAGCTCAGGGCGTTCTCATGGATAAGCCTTCTGGTGAGGGATCGCGTCCAGAATGTTGCGGTCTTGCCTCGGTCTGCGGTCACAATGGATCCAGTCGCGCTGGCCACGGCCACCGGGATCAGCGCTTCAATCGCTTTGAGGCCAGTAGGGCATTGGGCTACATGAAGATTTGCGCGGCATGATACTGGAGTTTGACGTCACCCGCGGGGCGCGGAGCTTGGTCTTGATCGGCCTTGCGTCATGGATTGACGCGCATCAACAACCGGCCAGCAGTTCGGGCAACCGGAACGTCCACGATGGCGCGGTCCGTTGCGATGCGCATTCCTTGAATGCCCGGTCGGAAAACGAAATCACGGACGCGACATTGTCGGCTTCAGGTTGGCGCCATGCACGAATTTCCACTGGGAATTCGACCATTTCGCCGGCAACTGAACATTGTCGAGGACCGTAAACGGCGGGGCAATCGTCACGCGACGGAAGAACTGACCAACTTCGGAAACTTCGGCTTCCCTTGCCGAATTTTTGATTGATACTTTGAGAATTGCGGAAATTTCGCGGCCGCGAGAGTCATGTCAGCCAACTCTTTCAGTGTATTGCTTAAGGTGGAAAGTTTAGTGCGAAGCGATGTGTCAACATGGCGTGAGCCAACCTTGACGATCAGACCGCCCAGCAGCGAAAAGCATAGACTGTGACGTCCAGCGTTCACACAGTTATCCCAGGTCACGCTTGAAAAGCGCAGCCTTGAGTTCTTTTTCTTGCGCCGCCGACAGCGCGTGTGCGGTTTGACGTCGGCGGTCACTTCGCCACGGCTCATTGCGGCAACAGGTTCGTGATGGATTGGATCATTCGCAGGCACGGCAAAAAGCAGCGGTTTGCTGGCACGACCTTAGAGGAAGTTGCCGACAGGCCGATATGCCTTGCTTTGACCGATAGCGCCACGATCGAGCGCGACTGGTCCAGCGAAAAAACAGGGCTGGTGACGAAGGCGCTTGCGTCATGCTATGCTGTCGAATCATTGCCTGAAACGGTCAAGATCTTTTCGCCGGCGTAACGGACTTGGCTTCTTTGCTGCAGCTCATAAAAGGCGAGGAGATTACCGTTCAAGCGACACACCGGAATTGATGGGTTACTGCCCGGGCAGGTATTGTCTCTCATTGCCATCCAGACCCACTGGCTCATGTCCGAAAACCGGAAGCAAGCTGCTCTGAATTTGTTTACGGTAAAATTTTCAGGCTGCCCAAAGCGGTTAACTTGTTTTATTCCGAAATGCGCGGTCGCTCTGCATAGAGGCGTAGGGACTCGGCAACACGCCGGGTTGCGGCAATAAACGCAACCTGCTTTAGGGATGAAGAGGCTCATTTCCCGGCTCACAGTGGACGCTTAAAATTCAGCCCGGTTGCCCTTTCAGATTCAGCAGACCGGTAAAGCAGTGGTGCGGCCCGCGAGCAAAATCTACGATCCGGAAACCAGATTTGTACACAGTTTTACACCCGGTCCGACATCATCGAGATGATCGCGCCGAAGGCTGTGAACGCCCATCCGCCACCAGCGCCAGCATAGATTCAGCGGCTGGGCAAACACCATCCGCGCAGCATCCCCACGCCGAGATTAAAAATCCCGGCCTGGTGCCCACGCGCTCAGACACCGCCTCGGGATGTGATCGGCGCGGTTGAACCTGAGGGATTTGAGCGAAGGACGCCGGCGCGAACAACAGCAACAGACGAAACGGATCGTCACCAGAAAGAGCCCGACGGACCATGCAGCATTCGCCCATGTGTCATCGGGCCAATAGAATTCAATCATCCCACGCATCTCGTTTCATTGGTCAGGTTGCCTTCAGCCGTTCATCGCCAGCCAAGCTTAGAAGTTAGACGCATTCTGGCCAACCACGACCACCAGGCGTCATCTCGTTTTTATCACGCGGGCCCGCCCATTCCACAAAGCACCGCCAAAAGTTCCGGTATCTTGTTCCGGTGGGTTTCATTCACAGGTTCCAGAGCTGGCGGCCAGCTTTTGCGCTCATTAGCGCCGCAGTGCCGTCCGGTTTCTGATGTAGATCGCTCAGCAGAATGACGACGCGCCACCCAAGCGGTCCAGCCATCAGAGACATCGCCAAACACTGCTGAGCCAGCCATGATCATTCCACCAGCCAAATTGCTGTAGAATGGAACGGCCGCTACTTGGAGGCGGAGGCAGCCGGACTCAGCTTGACCAGCAGACGCATGGCCGCCGAGGCCAGCACGCCAGGACTGGCAAGCAGCCGGCCACAATCAAACGGCCAGAATCCCGGCATTCTTTGGCCATAGACCAAGCGCCGACGGAGCCAATCAAAGCACTGCTGGCAAAGATGCTGGGAGCTAGAGACAAGCTGCTTATGGCTCTTCTTGCATTCGCAAGTTTGCGAGGTTTTGACGATTGAAATAAAAACAAAGATCGAAATTAAGCGGGTCAGACGTCGCGGGGAGGAAATCGACCATAGATTTGGATTGGGGAAAGGGGGAAAAAAACACCTCCGGGTTTTTTCCCCCACCCCAGGGGGGGGGGGCCGGAAAAATACTCTCTCATAATTTTTT
>Ga0163217_1094403_pt1 | contig 12138 bp, 4 predicted proteins | sample SynspAceP_FD_185933 | JGI IMG/M metagenome (GOLD analysis project Ga0163217, IMG submission 185933) | Saline lake microbial communities from Ace Lake in Antarctica - Synechococcus sp. Ace-P (PacBio error correction) | ecosystem: Environmental > Aquatic > Non-marine Saline and Alkaline > Saline ... | reverse complement strand
ACTGATTTTGCTAATAATTAATTATATGTACACTAATATTAGGGTAGAAACCGAATTTGTTAAGTCTAACATACTAGCTTTCGATGTAAAGGCATTCCTATTCAAAAATACATTCCGATTTCTATCGTGGAATGGAAAGGAATATTGGATGAAGTTGCATCCCGAAACCGGATTTACCAGCCAGTAGACATAGAACCTGGTAGTTTATTATTCGAGTGATGGAAACTGATCGGATGGTGATAACGTGGATAAATCACATTGCTGCGAATTTGTTTTCTATAAATCTCTATCTCATTTAACAACTAAGCTTATTATTTTTTGTTAAGCTGTTGGTCGATTTCAGCAATTGACTTGCTCCCTAATCTAATTTCTGAAATCTGAAGATGTAAATCTTGAACGGCGACCAAATCTCCATACTTCCTTTACTATTATTCCTGAGTAACCTTCAGATTGCCTTAGTGACTGCTGCTACAAATTTTGTTGATAACTTCAAAACAAAGACTGGCAGCGTTCAGAATCGATGATCCGTATATCCAATAAGATTGAGTATATCATTTTTGGGCATCTGCAACTAGCGGCCGAGATAGCAAATTCTTCCTAATTGACCCCGAACCATTACTTTTAGGTAAAAAACTTTATATTATTAAGGTATCGCTTTATCTAGATATTTGAATGAATTAAATCCGGATAAGCCTACTGTTTTTATTTACCCTAGGATAGTAATATCTCTTTCCGTACCTTGTTTCTTTGAAGATATCAAGGTTTGGCTAAAATTGAGAGTAGTTAATCTTTTTTCAGTTCGCGCGCTGCCTATATTTTTCGACCTATTGAGAAAGTCCTTAAACAGCTTCCCAAGTTTAAATTTATTTTGAGAGTTAAATTATACTGACTTCAATGGAAATATTAGGGTTTGAAGTTTCACTATCAGCAACTGAGCTCAATTCTGGATGTGCCTAAATTTTTACACCAATAATTCCGAAAGAAATCTGTTCCTTGTCTCTCAATGAAACCGCCACGCTCCCTTTATGTCCACATTCGAAACACTTGGCACTATCACTTTCGTACCATACGACTTTAAAATGTTTATCATTTAAGATTTTATATTCCAATCTTTGGCGTTTGCCCGCATAATAGCGACTTCCAGGTGATAAGATACGTTTATCTGATATTCAAAAGCAATGTCATTGAACAAATATAATAGTTTGTCACTTGTTTCCTCTTAGTGACATGGTAAGGTGGGAATTACCTACGATTCGTTAAATTCATGTCCGTTGTTTGATAGCTTTGGTCCAATACGTTCTCCTTTTTACCTTTTGATAAAATTTACGGTTTATGGTGTTGATTTGATAAACATAATCTTCAAAGTATGATGAGTATTACTCGCTCCTCCCTAACAATCCTACCAAAGTCCGTTTGTAATACTTTTTGCCATTGATTTCAGAATCACAAATTAAGGTTTTCTGCCTACCGTTATCCATAGCCCTTGCTGTTGGAAGAATTCGAAGTGTGTTAGTTCTTATCTGTCATACTTGTCTTTAATTCTTTTTCGGAAAAACTCGTCAGGCGTAACAAAAATAATGGATTTTAAAGACCAGATTTGAATTAATCTCCAAATCCTCGCATTCGTTGAAAGACCTCTTTTTTGTGATATTTTCAACTCAACATAGTTGGGATGAGCAATGTCTTTTCTATCCGATCTAAAAAAAACATATCCCCCAAAGGCGTCACCCAGAACCATATTTACCACTCCGCCAAAGGAGAGTCAATACAGTTCCTGTCTGGATTACGGAAGTTTCGAAAATATGCGAATTCTTGCGATACGTTCCTCTATCGTAAGCAGATCTGCGCTCGCGCATTTGCTCTATTCCGCATCCCCGCTGCTCGAAAAAAACATTGCGTCTAGTATTTCTTGAATTTTATTGAAGGTTTGTTTAGTCACGCCAGTCTGCATAAAAACTCTTCCAAATGGTTTATCAATCAGAGGCGGTAAGTTATCTATGGATTATTTCTGCTTTTTCTGTTTTGAAACTTCGCCACCATAGATTCAACAAGGGCATTCGAATCGATATGCCTCGTAAAAATAGAAATGCCGAGTATCTCGGATTTTCTTTAACTCAGTTATATTTGTCCAGTAACTCTTTTTTTTCTGGTGACAATTCGCCTTTTTTTCTTCTTCTCAGCTTTTTCGATTTTCTCTTAATCCTCTTCGGAAAACCTGTGCTGTTTATTCAAGTTTCCTGCTTTTGGATGCCTTGGTGCTTTCCAATCACCTTTGTCAGGCATGAAATCTTCCACTTCAACATCTCCAATTGCATATTGGTCTCTTGTTATTACAATGTGGGTGTCTTCCAAAACATTATGACTACGCGCTCGATAATATACTTTTTTGAGTTGTGGCGAGCATTCCACTTGACATTCATAGTCTTTCATTACGAGAACATCAAAAGCAATGATGGGAACAGAAATTGAGAACTGCACGCATAATGTTGCATCTTCACTGGAGGTTTTCCCCTGCTTTTGGCTGATATTTGCGCGATTCAGCAGATCACTTTTAGCGTTCGATTCAGTGCAATAAGCTTCAAATTACAAAACACTTCTTCTTTCACTTCCGTGTAGATGTCTGTGTGTGCTACTGTGTAGATGAATATGGTTGCATGTAGGCCGAAGCCGATGATCTAATAGGATCCGAAAGCATAAAAAACAGGCAAGTCCAATCTTTACCGAAAACACCAGTCGTTAATCGTCCCAGAAAGGTAATGTGTTCAGTACTGATGGGATTGTCCTCAAATTAGCTCTTTTTCAACACCTTTTAAGCGCCTCTTCATTAGCCTCTTCCTCAATTCTCATCACCTGCTCGTTCTATTTTAATGATCCAAAAACAGGTGGCTGTAACAATTGCTTAAAGCCTTGCTTCCTTACACCTGAACCCATCCAAAGCGAATGCGAAAATTATCGCTGATAAACCGTGGAGAAAGGATAATTGCTTCCGAATCTTCTCCACCAAATCAAAAGTCTAGAAAGGAAAGAACATCAGTTGTAAATGCAAAAAAATCACCCTTTTCATCGACTCTAAAAAATTCTCTTAAAGTTGAACTGCTTACCTCTTCAATCGCTACACACACGTATAAATATTAAGTTAGAAGTAGCGTCGTATTGTTAGGTCACCAAAGTTAATTTATTCCATTCAGTTTTCTTTTTGCTTCCATCACATAATCCCAAGTGAAGATCTCTTCTTCTTTGTGAATTTGTCTAGAAATTTAAAGGGTACCTTGAATCAGTGAGTACTTTTAGTATTTTCTCGCTTTTAATTCATCTAAAACATTTTTTCCAAGTTCAGTTTGCGTGCCATATCGTGTGCCTCATCTACAATAATGAAAATCCCAAGAAGTATCAAACAGGTCATCTTTCTTAAGGAAATTTTCCACCTACCAATCAGATCCTTCTAAAGGTCTTCATGGAGGCAAAATAGATGTACTAGCTTGCTTTTTACAACTTTTTTCTAAGGTTTCAAATTTATCACCGTTCCTTTCGATCCATATGAATATTCTATCTTTTTGATCGTTAGAATATTTTTGCCAAAGTCTCAAACCAACCTATCAACTACTGGCGTCGATGGGTTAAATGAACGTACGATTAAATCCATGGCTTTTACACTTGTAGGCAGACAAGCTCTACCAAATCCGCAATTTAGCAAACCAGAGGCAGTCATTCCTTTTTAAAATACTTTCAGCTTCCTTCCGAAGCTTCTTTTGCTCCGTCTAAATATAATGGACTTTGTGATTCAAGACACTTCACTACTTAGCAGCGAATCTCTTCCATCTATAACCGCTTTGATTGCTTTGACGTCTTTCAAGGTTCATTAATAAAACACCCCTCATTCGCTTTTTCTTTTGTCAAAAGTTATTGCGTTTCATCCCTGAGCGAATCAATACATTATCGAACTTCTGAATCTTGAACCAAGGCCTTTATACTCCTCTTTCAAAGCAAATAATACCACCTCAGTATACAAAGTAATTCGATAAGTAACCCTCTGTTGAGTGTATTATGATACGGTTTAGCAAGCTCTATTTTAGTGCATTACTGTTAGGTTTTCTAACCCAAATATTTCACTTCCGACGATCGCCTCTTCCTATTTTTAAAAACATCCTTTGTGAGGATCGTCATGATCCGAAACACATAAATTAATTTTACCTTTAATTGAGGATGTAAATTCATCTATGCGTTTTTTTTAGGAAAGATCTATTAAATCTAAATTCACTTCCAGTCGCCTGATACAAGTCTTTCTTGTCCAATCCTTTATCTAAACATTTGATCCATTATGATTCTTAAAAAATCCCCATCCATACATCCAACACCAAAAATTTATTATCGCTTTTATGTTGCCCAAAAAAAGTCGTATCTTTACAGTCAAGCTGCGCATAATTGCACCAACCCCCTTGACACCATCCCATTGACCATACATTCCATAAATAATGCTAGGCTAAAAAATCTAAATGATCTTGCAAATGCTCTTAGCAAACTGAGTTGGTATTTTCGAAAGTCTACTACATTGCTTCTCTAGTAGAAGAGGCCTGTCGCCTTGCCATTCAAAGCATAAGTAAAAACTTCTTAAAGCGATTGCCACTGCTTTTAGCCAATCTCCTGAAGCATTCACATTCATTTGATCACCCTAAGTTTTCTATCCAAAATTCCAATTCTATTTTCGACAGGAATAAATACGCCAGTGTGCCATCATATCTTGCCTGTGATTAAGGAAGCTTCTCACAAGCCCATCAAGGCGTGTTATCACTGATTTATTAATCCTTCCAAGTTTTCCTTGGAAAGTGACTAATATCATGTTTGTCTCCATTCCCAAAGGAATTATGCAATTTTTTGCTTCGTGTCTTAAAGACATCCTTCTTCGCCCAAACCATGAAGCATCGATTAAATTATTTGAGCATTGCAGATCCAGGAAGGTTAAATAACCTCTGCCATTCTTTGGATCGTGCCTTGCGTGCAATCCGTATCTTTCTGAATTCTTGCCATAATGATATTGCCATTATCGCCTGTTATTAATTCAGGTAGAATTGGATCATTGAACCCATAGCCTTCCTAGATGCTTATAATTTTCAGTGCCCAAAAAATGTTTTTTGCTGTATATCAGGAGAAGTTTTCTAGAACATCTGATATTGCTCTAAAATTCATTTTCTAATATGTCATTCCATTAACAATTGACTATTTTTTGGTTTGAATTAATAAAAAAATATTCTAGATTGAACTAATTTCGCCAAAAAAATCAGATCTTTTTTGTTTTACCCCTGTCTAAAGCCACTATAATCTACTTAATTAACTAGAATATTTTAGTTTCCGAAATACTCTTTAAATTGGAATTGGTTAGCCAGGCCTATAAATAAAAAAAGGAAATAACATCGAAACTGAATTCTTTGTCCATTCCTCATGTTCCCCCGCTAGAGCTATATATAACTTGCCTAAGCGTATCCCACAGCGTTTACGAGGAAAACAGACTCAACCTTTGACAATTTCTACTTCCAATCTAAAAATTCTCCAAGTATCCGAAAAACGCTGCGCTTCCCAGATTTCCAATCCGACTTTCTTCTCCGAATAGCTTGATGATCAGCTTATTGCTGAAGTGAGCAATAACGTTTTCCACCCATGATTTTTGGTTTTTATCCAATCCTTACGCGACCTCTCAAAATCCCTGAAAGTCCTTTACCAATCTTCTGTTAAATTCTTATCAGCTTTTGAACTTTTGACGTTTTTTGGACCAGATTTTCCTTTATCTGACAGAGGGCTAGATATGGTAAGTTCATCATGTGAAGCCCTTAGTCTTTCCTTCAAAATCAATTATCCTGAATGCTTATGAAATCCTTAAAATTCACAACTGACCGATATCATTAATTCAGCGCTTGCATGGCAGCAACTCCCTGGCCTTGAACCTCCAAGCTGCAGGCCTATTCAGTTGCGTCAAAAAAACGAACGCTAACTTCGAAGATATTGCTTTATTTCTCTTCGATTCCATATTCATAGCGCACAGGCCATCATCAGCGAACTCTTTCACGGACATCTTTTACCCTGCTCAAACGTCTAGTTTTCTGGCCCCATTTTTCTCCAAAATTGAGTCTAGAATCAATCCGTCTTCTCAAGGAAGCAATCGAAAAAAAAAAAAAAAAAAAAAAAAAAAAGGTATTTCATCCACCTTGGACATTTCAACACTCTCAAAACAGCAACGTCCACCAAAATGGATGCATCTACTCGGTTCTGAGCCGAATTAGTCATCTTTTCCAGCTCAAGTTCCAAGAGCTATCGATGATTTTTCAAGATCCTTTATTTCGACCACTCTCAGCATGACGAAACTGTAATTTTTATTAGGCCAAAGCGCCTCTCCAAGTTCGAATGTACCTGAAGTGCTACTACCTTGGAAACCCACCTGTGAACTTTTGGGATATTTACTGGCAATAGAAGGATTATGTTCTTTGAGGTCTTTTTGCTGTTTGCTGTCTTAGGAATTCCTGATTTCCTACCCGATACCTAATAGTCTCAGGACACAAGTTTATTACTGCTCATGAACAGTTTACTTCTTCCTATTTCCTACCACTGCCTCAGTTACTTTCCACCGCCGATATCAAGGACCATCGCATTTTCTTTCCCAGATCTATGGTTTTATCAACTGCCAAAAATAATCCAATCTTCGAACTCCTCTTCTTCGGATATCATCTGGGTGATAATCCCACATCCGGATCAATCGGTCTAAAAATTCCCTGCCGTTTTGCTTCACGAGTGGCGGAGCGTAGCAGCATGATGATTATGTTCGACTCCATATGGCCGGCAAGCTGCACATACCTGGAAATGTTTGCCAAGCCATTGTCAATGCTTCCGCTATTACCTTATTTGCAACCCCGCACCCGTTTGACCCATTTCCTTCTCCTGACCAACACCCTCATAAACTGTGTCTCACGGTGACTTGACGAACATATGAGATGTATTATGGTATCGATATCCCGATGCAGACTAGTTCATGGATCTTTGATTTATGAATACAAAAAAGTACACGATAAAAAGAAACGATAATGTAGTTTTAATATCTGAGTTTCGTTTGCACTTGGAAAAATTACACTCCTCTGTTCGAGTCCGACAGCGGTTACGGATGTAATTCTCGAAATTTTTAATCCTGGTCCCGAGATTATCTGGAAAATCCCAACAAACAAACCTTCTTGTTTGGCGAACCGTCATTTTCATACATTAATCTTTTCGGCCAAAAACCCGGAAATCATTTTTTGACTAATTTACCTAGGTAAAAACCCCTAGGCTACTAAAATATCATCGCTATTTACATGATCCTAGCTGTTCGAGATTGTAAATCTCCGAACCCTTGATTCTAGGAATTGCAAATCCCTCTGGAGTAAAGCACTTGACTAAGCGTAATCCGACATGTGTCGGGATGCAACACACCTAAATATTTTAAGGACATCCGTACAGCAGTCGGAGCAATTCGGGCGATAAAATTATTGTCATTCTATGTGAGATTGCCTATCAGATCATGAGACAAGAAATACCCTATATCTTACTTTCAAGTGGCTCGCTTGGGGCAAATTTATTTACAAGAAAATCGTACCGGATTTTATTTAGAAACTTCTTATTCCAGAATAAAAAAGGATGTATTGTACGCTATTTGAATCATGAGCAACCACATCCATTTGGTAGTCAACAGAAAGTATGGAAAAACTATCTGACTGCTTCGGGATTCAAAAAAGTTTTACAGTAAGAAAACTTCTGAAAATGATTCTTGAAAATCCTCAAGAAAGCAGAAAGGAATGGCTAAAAATGATCTTTGAATACCAAGCCAAAATTCAATACGCGGGTTGGTGGACATGCAATTTGGACCGCACGACCAATCATGCAATTAGATTATTTCGAGTAGATATGATTGAAAGTAGGATGACGTATATCATTGAAAAATCCGGTAAGAGCTGGGATGTATCGAAAAAGGAGGAAGATTTTTTGTATTCAGGGCAAGAAAACTATTCGGATTAAAAGGCTTAATGAATAGATTACTGTAGTAACCTCGATTCCAAATTACACCCCCGACAGCTGTACGGGATTAATTGATATTAAGGTGATTTACAAACTTCACCCAAGCACCACACTCTGGCGATAGCCACTAGCCGGAAACGTAGTTGTGAAACTACGCTTTTTATTATTTTTTAGAATTGCAATTCGGGCGATAAGATTTATTTTCGATTCGTATGAGATGCTTTATCAATCAGAATCAAGAAAATTGCCTTACTTTTGACTTGCCAAGTGTAGTTTGGGCAGAACATTTTTACCAAAAATCATAACGAGATTTTATTCTAGAAACTATGGACCTATTGCAGAAAAGAAAAGAGATTGTATTTGTACGGCTATGTGATCATGATTAACCACCCATTCATGTAAGTACAACAGAAAGATGAAAACTATCTGACTGGGTTCGGATTCAAAAAGTTACCAGTAAGAAACTTCTGAAAATGATTTTGAAATAATCACTCAAGAAGCAGAAAGGAATGGCTAAAAATAATATCTTTGAATACCAAGCCCAAATTTCAAACGCGGGTGGTGACATCCCAATTTTTGGTACGCACGACAATCATGCAATTAGAGTATTTCGAGTAGGATATGAAGAATTAGTAGTAGACGGTATACATGAGAGCACAACAACTGTAGTGAGGTCTTGGATTGTCGAAAGGAGGAAATTTTTGATTCCAGTGCAAGAAACCCCACCACGGCGGGCAATATCTGGATTAAAAAGCTTAATTGAAGTAGATACTTGGTAGAAACCTCCTTTAATCAATGCCAAATGGTAAAAATTAGGGTGAATTACAAACTCACCAAGTGCCACTGCCATGTTTTGACTACAAATTAAAAGATAGAATATTTGACTAAGCCTAGTTTGTAACTTACGCTTATATTTCCCCACTCCGAAAAATCATTTTATGCCAGTAAAATAAATCAGCTAAAATTTAAGAATACTCTCAGATTTGGTGAATTAAACCGATTGGCCTTCGAAGAATCATCGTCAGACTTTTCGTTTTACGTGTTGGTATTCGTCAAAAATTAATTCCGTGTCTCATATCAGAAATTGTCCGTTCTAGTAGTATTTCTAAAACTTTTCCTCTTTTTTTCTTGAATATCTTCTCATCCGCAAAAAGAGAACTATACGCATTAAATATGCCGCCACCGAGTAAAACCGTTAAGCCTTTATCACTATTTTTACAGTCTCATTGCTACCATCGGCTTAATTCTTTGAAGAAGAAATATAAAAATTATAAACACTGCAATAACTTACCAGCAGCCGTTAACGACCAATTACATCTTAAAATTTCCATATCATCTTTTCATATTAAATATTATTCACCAAAACCCAACTATGTAGGGACACCACTAAACCCAAAAAAGATAGCTTAATGGCTTTTACAAACTAAAAAAAATATTCCGACGTGCAAATCAAAACTCAACTACAATAGCATTAGGATATTTCTGATTTTTAAATTTCTTCATGGGTTATAACACTTTTAAATAAAGATTATTTTAATTATATGTTATCCGCAATTGAACAGTTTAAAGAATTAAAGGCGCTTAAAAATGATAAACACTAGAATTGAGATTTATTCGTCCACCCATCCACTGTACTCAGCTTAGCCGAGTATCGTCTTCCCGCCAAGTAAGCAAAGAAAAATATATCACTGCAGAATGAAAATAATATAATAAATATTATAGCATTCTAACCTAATAAGCATAAATAATTCAATATAGTTAACCTATTTAAAGGATAATGTTTTTTTGAATTAAAATATTCAGAAATTTTAAATTGTATAAAACCAAAATTTAAATTTGACAAAATAAAAATGTCCTGTTAAATCTCACTAGCGTTATAACTACCTTTATATTTTTAAGAATTTGTAATTCTATTATATGCCCTCGAGTGTAATAAAAGCCCCGCTAGCCGCCGTAGAGCGTTTGTCTAGGTGTAGTTTGTGCAACATACACTAATATTTTAAGGAATTTGCAATTCGGGCGATAGAAAGTATTTTCAGTTCATGGAGAGGCCTATCAAATCAACAGATCAAGAAACTGCACTTACTTTTTGACTTTCCAATGGTAGTTGGCAGACATTTTTACCAATAATCATACCGAGAATTTATTCTAGAAAAACTTTACCTATTCCAAAAAGAAAAAGTGTATTTGTTGGGCTATTGATTATGACAACCAATTACATCGGATTGTTCAGCAGAAAATGGCAAACTATCTGAATGGTTCGTATTTTCAAAAGTTTACCAGTAAGAAACTGCTAAAACTAATGCTTGAAAATCCTCAAGAAAGTAGAAAGAATGGCGAAAAAAATATTTTGAAATTACCAAAGCCAAATTCAATAAGCGAGTTGACATGCCAATTTGAGCATGAAACAGCAATGAGCTAACTCACCAGATATAATCGAAAGCCAGATGAAGTTAATCATGAAAATCCGTAAGAAGCTGGGATTGTCGAAAAGGAGAAGATTTTTTGTATTCCAGTGCAAGAAAACCCACCACGGCGGCAAATTTCTGATTAAAAAGCTTAAATTGAAGTGGAATTACTGGTGAATTTTATTCCTAATCAAATATAGTAGGTGTTAGTTACAAACTACAACCCAGCCACTACCCCCGCTAGGCGTCAAAGCAGCTTCGACTTAACGCGTAGTCGCGTATAGCCATCGGAGAAAAAACACTTGTATATGATAGAATGTAAATCTATTGAATTCAGTTGAAGTAATCGGGACAGCCAAAATCCCTAGCCTGGTTATTGCTGAGAAACTTTAATTAAAATGCAGATAAAGTCTATTTTTGGAAAGGAAATTACTAGTGATCCTCAGTACTTACCTTTGATTAAAAAACATTGAGTGATAACTATAAAACATGATAAAATTTTTCAGGAAAAAATGTATGCACAAACCCTTAACTTATGGAAACAAAACCTAAAATATTTTAAATATCCATAGCGAATAATTCCTTGTAGTTACAAGGGATTTTGATTGCACTGCAGATTACAATATTTTGAAAGAATCAAGAAAAACAGCGCAAAAAAAGAAATTGTAAATTTATCTAGAGATGAAAAAAAGGTTTTAGAAAAATACCTATTACTGAATTTATTTGCCTGGAATACCAAAAAATATACTGCAATAGAAAAAGCTCAGAAAAAATTAAAAAGTATTATAAAACGAACGAAACTATTTCTAACGACTCTCTAATAAAATCATACTTATCGTAACATCCTTACAAAGGTGAGTGGAAATTTTTTTTAAACATCGCTACTTTCGAAATCTAAAATCGACAGTAATAGATGTATTTCCAATGATCTCTTCGTTCAAAAAATATCATCCCTGTATAGCGGTTTGATTATCCTGAAATTATAGCTAGAGGACGATAGGTAGTGCTAATATTAGAAAAATTCAGTTTTCGCCCAGTTTAGACGATAATATTAAACCCATAGACCTCTTATATTTATCTACAAATGATTGGCATAGTTAAAAACCCAAACTATAAGTGATTTCTAAATTAGACTCAGACAGTCTCATTTCACAACGATAGATTATAAAACTACGGCAACACGATATTAAAACCAAATAGTGGAATACTTATAAAAACCGACATTAAACAAAAAGAATTATAAGAATATGAACGTATTGAGGAATGACCCTCTTTTCGCCCCTCTTCGGAGTAGGCAAGCCTGTACTAAAGCGTAACGTGTTCCCGCCGGTAAAATTCAGTCCGGAGTTAAAAAAACGCTTTTTATATTATTACAAGGAATTTGTAAATTCCCCCCTTTCACCCTTTGATCCACAGGAAAAGTCATTTGAAAAGCTTTTCTTATAATCTCCTTAAAATGCCCACTTTTTCTTGAAAATTTTTTTCAAGAATAATAGAATTGCTCCCGGAATCCCGCAGTATGAGAACCCTTTAAAAACTCCAAATTTTTTTGTAATGAGATTATTGATAAAAAAAAATAAAAAATCATCTCTAATAATCCCGGCCCCTGATTGCCCACTTGCCGAGCCCCATTATGACGGTTGGGGAGGAATTTTAATATTCCCCTTTATTCTTCCTTATTCCCCTGTGTGTGTGGGAA
>Ga0163217_1096994_pt1 | contig 12139 bp, 15 predicted proteins | sample SynspAceP_FD_185933 | JGI IMG/M metagenome (GOLD analysis project Ga0163217, IMG submission 185933) | Saline lake microbial communities from Ace Lake in Antarctica - Synechococcus sp. Ace-P (PacBio error correction) | ecosystem: Environmental > Aquatic > Non-marine Saline and Alkaline > Saline ... | reverse complement strand
GTGGCTTGCGGATTGAGGAACTTGGGTATCAGGCCGGCATGGCGAGCGGGCCCGGCCGATACAACGCCCAGGATCGAAGAGAGTCTTCGAGGGAAGGAGGGCTTTGAGACGCGCACGATCTGCGCGCATGCCGCTCGAGTTCGAGCTGGAAATACCTTCGAAGAGTCGCCGCGGGCGAGCAAGGCGAAGGTGCGTCGTCAAAGGCCGAAGGGCATCAGGATGGAGTCCTTCGCCAGTGTTCCTGCCCTCAACGAGATCAATGGTTTTCTCGACATGGTGAGGTTGCGCAGACCGAGGAAGTGCCATCTTCACAGCCCCATCGCCTCCACGTCTTCCAGGGAAGTATTGGGTTGATTACCTGGCCGTCGTTGTTGCGCTGCAGCGGCACCAGTCATCGAAGCGGTTCGCGCCAATCACCACCCGGCCGGCATGACACACCAAAGGTTTTGTTGGTGCCCTCGATCCGGCGGGCCATATTCCACCCAGCGCTGCACCACCGGCGCTTCTCATACTTCTCCCTGATTCGGCCGCCGGTGAATCGGGGGCCGATCATCTCGCGAGCTTGGCGGCTTGCCGCGCACCCACAGGAATCACTTGGCGAGGCGGTCGGCATCGCCATAGGAATGCGAGCAACCCGCGGCCACATCGCTTGAAGCACCGCCTTCGAGGTGCAATGCGGTTGAAGGTGATGATTGGGCCCACCTTGTCGGCGCCATAGCGCTCCGTCACATACTGCGATCACCTCGCTGCGGGCGCTCGATGCAGAAGTCGGTGTCGATGTTCGGCATCGACTGGCGCTCCGGGGTTGAGGAAAGCGCTCGAACAGCAGGCCGTCTAAAACCACCGGATCCAGCGCCGTGATCCCGAGGCGTAAAGCCACCAGGGGCCGGCCGCCGAGCCACGCCGGGCCCCACCGGGATGCCTTGCTCGCGGCATAGCGGCATGTAATCCCAGGACCACCAGGAAGTAGGTGGGGAAGCTCCATCTGCTCCATCACCTGCAGCTCAAAGGCCAGGACCGCTCGCCATACCAGAGGCTCGAACGGGTCTGAATCCTGCAAGCCCTGACGCTGCGCAGGCCCTGCTCGCTTCACCTCGCGCAATAGCTCACCGCCGTGTAGCCCAGCCGGATCGGGAAGCGGGGCATCTGCTGGACGCCCGAGGATGTCGTTAGGCCCCACTTTGCTGCCACCACAACGGTGTTGGGCGATCGCCGGGCACCACCGCAGGCTCCGAGATGTCGGCGAACAGCCGCCCCATCTCCTCCTCACTCTTGATGGATTCGGTGCCCGCTATAGCGCAGGCGTTTGACGTCGCCTCACGCAACTTGCGGTGAGCACGCAGAGGAGGGCGTCGTGGCCTCCACGTCGTGGCGGGTGAGGTAGTGGGCGTCATGAGTGGCGATCAGCTCGATGCCCAGCCTCGGGCAGGCGATGCGCACGATCTCTGCCGTGACATCCGGTCTTCGGGCAGCCATGGTCCTGGATCTCCAGGTAGAAGTCGTCGCCGAAGAGCTCCTGATAGAAGCGGGCCACATCGCGGGCCACATTCCGGGCGACCCTTGGAGAATCGCGTGGGAAAACTCAACCGCCCAGGCAGGCGGTGCCACGATCAGTCCTCGCTGTACTGCGCAGCAAACTGCTTGTCGATGCAGGCCCGCGCGAAAAGATGCCCGGCGCGCTTGCCGCGCAGGTGGCTGAGGCTGGTGAGCTTGACAGATTGCGATAGCCGGTGGCGTTCATTGGCCCCAGCACCACCAGGTGGTAACGCGTTCCTCATTTTCGGGCTGCGGATCATCGATCGAGGCCGTTGATCACATACATTCTCGTTGCCGGATGATCGGCTTGGATTGCCCGCCTTGGGTGCAGAGCTTCAGCAGCTCGATCGCCCCATACATCACACCGCGATCGGTGAGCGCCAGCGCCGGGCATACCCAGCTCCAAAGCCGCTCACCATCTGCGGCAACTGGCTGGGCCCCGTCCAGCAGGCTGTAGTCGCTGTTGGTTATGGAGGGGGACGAAGGCCAAGGGCTTGGGGGCGACAGAAGCGGTTCTGACCAGCGGGACAAAAACCCTCTGAACTTTAAGGGAAAAACCACAAGATCAAGGGCTTTTCTCACCAAAACCCCATAGAGACACACCAATAGCGTGCCACGACAGCTCGCAATCCCTGCTTGCTCGGGCCGGGATTCAGGGCCATTGCTTGGCTGAACCTTGTCATTCAACCAGATTGGAATCTGAAAGGCCATAGCCTTGATCGGTAAAGTTTTCGCGGTTAGTCCATCTTCAAACCCATGGTCAGATCGCGTGGAGCGCGGCAGGTTCAGGGCAGCAGGATTTTGTCTAGCAAAACCAAGTCATCCAACCAAGCAGGCAAACTTGCGGGAAGCATCCAAGAACGGCTTCTGCAATCGATTACAAGGCAAGAAGCATTTCTAATACAGCAGGCCTTTCAATTCATCAGGCCGGAAAGCTTTCAAGAGGCGGAAGAAAAATATCTATCTTTAAATCATCAACAAACCAAAGAAACATCCTTGTGTATGTCAACCTGTCGGTCAATCTATGGAAGGGCCAAGCGGCACGATGAACCATTAAACATAGCTAATTTAGCAATCCACTTCTCAATCCATCCGACACGATTGGCGGCTCAGCAATCTAGGGCAGCCTGGCCAGCACTGGGGAATCTGAAGACGCCATCCTTGTCTACAGGAAGCACTGGCGATTCGACATAGAATTACCGATGGTTGCATTGCAATTCTTGGCAATGCCCTCACTCAGATCGGCGATTACGGAAAATGGAATCCTTGCCTCAACGAAGCTGCTCTCCATCGCCCAAATTATCCCGACGGCCTCATACAATTTAGGCGTTGCCCCAAGGATTTGGGGCGAGCTCGGATGCAGCTATGGAAAAAACCTGAATCGTGCAATTGAACAGATTCAGGACATGTCGAAGGCACGCTACTTTGCCGCTGTTTGATCATTGTTCGCCAGCAGGGAATTTTTCAGAAGCATGGAGCAACTTCGAGTACAGCATGGAAAAAATCAGAAACGGTTAAGCAATCTCAACCTCCATCACCCTCTGGCACCCAAGAGATAAGGAAAAAAGGTCATCGTAATAGCCCAGAACTAGGAGTTGGCGACCAAATTCAATTTTGGCACCATTGATTCGGACCTGACAAAAGAGTTCTCGAGAACATCATTGTCCTAGTGACCAAGCTTTTGCCACTGATGCAGCGCTCCTTACCGCAGGTCCAAATTCAAACATTCCATCTCAGTAACCAACCAGCACAAAGAAGATGCCTTCATCGCCATGGCAGCCTAGGCAGACATTTTCGTCAATCGCGCAGTGAATTTCTCCAGGCCTCGCCAGAGTTATGTCTTGTGCAGATCAAAGCCTTGAAGATGCAGGTATCCAAAAAGATTCGCAATGAGAGCCCAAAACATGGTCTGTGGCGATTTCCTGGCGCAGTACACACCCAATGCTGGGCTTCTAAGTCGATGTCCCTCATGGGATTGCTGGCGCCTTGGCTAGGGTCTAACGTCCAAGTGATTTCGCTTCAATACGGAGAGACCCAAAGCGAAATTCCCAGTTAACAACAACAAACAGCATCGAGGGTCAAATGCCTCAATGAATTGGGACAACTTCAAAAAATCTTGATGACTTGGCCGCACTAATCGATTGCTTGTGACATCGTGATTTCCGTGCAGCAAATACCACAGTGCATCTGGCCTTGCGGCCTGGAAAGCCCACGTGGGTCCTACTCCAACATGTCCCCTTGCCACGTTGGGGCATCAAAGGAGCCAGTCACCCTGGTATTCCATTCAGCCCGTCTCTTTCGTCAGCCGGAGCGTGGCAACTGCAGTCTGTGCTTCGATCAAGTGAGGCGACGCTCTGGATTCCTTAATCAGGGTTTAGCAATCAGCGATGCAGCAAACATTCTGATTCCTTCAGGGCACCAGTGCCGCCCTCGGGCGGCTGTCCATCACCCGCCGGCCTGCTCCCCCCTAGTGGTGGGCCACCTGCAGCAGGGCGCGGTTTTCCGAGCACGCCAGTGATCAGTTGCAGGCCGCATTCGGCAGGCCAGCGGAATCAAAACGCAGGGCAGCTGATCGCCGGGCTAGGCCGCCATGTTCGCCGGAAAGGTCGTCAGCAGGTCGGCGAGGATCCATGGCCTAAGGGGTCATCGGGCGTGGGCGCCGAAGCGGAGGCCGTGGTGGGCGCCCGTCGGGCTGAGCAGCACATCAACACCCTCAAAGGGCCGTCGAAATCGCGGCGGATCATGGTGCGCACCTGCTGCGCTTCTTGTAGTAGGCATCCATGTAGCCGCGCCGACAGGGCATAGGTGCCGATCAGGATGCGACGTTGCACCTCTCGCCAAACCCTTCCGGTGGCGGCTGCGGGCCGTCATTCTCAGCCAAGCTGCCGGCTGCTCGCGCGGTATGCCCGATTTTGGGACGCCTGTCGTACGGCCAGGTTGGCGGAAAGCCTCCGACGGGGCGATTCACGTAGTTAGGTACGATGCCGTCGTTGAAAGCGCGGGCGCTCACATCCACCAGCTCGCAGCCCAGGCCTGCAAACTGGTCGGCGGCGGCCATCCGGCGGCGGCCAAACCTCTGGAGCCAGCCGTCCTGCTCGAAGCATTCCTTGATCAGGCCCACCCGCCAGACCAGCCACGTTGCTGCAGGGCGGCGTGAATCGGAACAGGCACAATCCAGGCAGTGCCATCACGGGGATCGGCGCCGGCGATCACTGGAGCAGGGGCTGCCGCATCCGGCGACGCTGCGTGCTGAAGGGGGCCCACTGATCGAAGCGAAACTGGGAAGGCCCACCAAACCCCAGACGGCTCACCCCGGCCGTAGGTGGGCTTGAGCCCGACCACGCCGCAGAAGGAGGCGGGCTGGCGGATCGAGCCAGCGGTATCGGAGCCCAGGCTGCCATCGCTCACCGGCGGCCACGCCGCCGCACTGCCCGCCTGTAACTGCCGCCCTGGCACCCGCTCGGGTCGGGTCCCAGGATTGCGCTGGGGCCAAAGGCGGAGGTTCTCCGTCGAGCTTGCCCATCGAGCGACTCGTCGAGGTTGGTTTACCCAACAGCACCGCGCCGGGCTTGCCAGAAGGCGTTCGGCTGACGGTGGTTCGTAGGGCGGAACAAGTTCTCCAGCATGCGGCTGGAGCAGGTGGTGCGAATCCCCTTGGTGCAGAGGTTGTCCTTGATCGCAGTGGCACCCGGCCCAGGCGGAGGCAAGGCTCCACCGGCGGCCAGGCCGGCATCGATCGGTCGGCATCAGCCCGGCCGCTCGGCGGTGACCTCCAGAAAGGCCGTGGACGGGTGGGGTCTAAAGGCCGTGAATCCGGGGCGAGATGGTGCGTCGGTGCAGCTCGCGGGGCGGACAGCTCCTTGGCTCTGCGTTGCTGCCGCCATTCAGCATCCCCAGGCGTCCGTGTCGGCGATGAGGCGACGCTATCAGGGCCGGTTTGAGCTCTTCGGTGAGCGGCTCACCCCGGCGCACCCGCAGCAGGTCATGGCTTCAATGAAGCCGGCGCTTCGAACGCAGATCAGCCAGGAAGCCGGCAGTTTGGCCTCCAGGTGCGGGCGCGCGCACAAACGGCCCCAAACCAATAAGATGACATCGGGCCTTTGGTTCTCGACCTTCGCCCACCAGGCACAGGGGCCCAGCGCAGCCATTGGCAAGTCCGCGCAAGCACCTGAAGCAGGGATTCATCTTGGCCCTTCGCTGTCGGGCCATTCTGCCGAATCGCCCCACGGTCCTGATGGCGTTGCGCTGACCTCACAGCTGGAGTCTCCTTGAAACGGGACGGACGGCACCCCTCCGGCCGCTCCATCTGCTCGCCAGGATTGTGTCCCGCCGAGCGTTGACTCCCGCTCGAGCGTGTCTTCCGCGCTCGCTACCTCCTCGGGAACAACGTGGCCGGTTGGAGGTGTGGCTTGGTCGTGCCGATCTCCGCTCGACAAACGATCGGGAACCAGCGGAGCTGCGTCTCGGTGGTGGTCTGAGCCGGATTCCTGGTCGGATCGGGGTTAAAGGCGAAAGTCGGGTCTCCTGAAGACCTGAGCTTCGTTTCAGCTCGACTTTTTCCTGCTTCGGCTTCGAAATCGGCTTCGAAATCGCGCGAATCCGTTAATCAGCTTCGAGATCCGGAATCGGAATCGCTGAAGGACACGGGCTCCGCTTCGGCCTCAGGCACGGCAGACCAAACAGTCCATCTGACTGAACAGATCCAACAGAGGCGAGAGCCTGGGCGCCCTCCTCAAGGGGTCGGACGTCCGTGCCTCGAAGGCGTCAAGCAGCGGGTTTTGGCGCGGAAGCGGCGGCCTTGTCGGCAACTGGGGCCGTGACGAGGCGCGGGGCATGGAGCGTGCAGTAATCGACTTCATCCAGTCGCGGCGGGCCACTTCATAGAGCAGCATGGCCGTGCGACCACCGAGGCATTCAGGCTGGGGGTGCGCCGCGCAGCGGAATGCCGATCAAGCTGGTCGCAATGCTTGCGGGTGAGCATTCGAGAAGGCCCTGGGATCAGAGCCGGTCCACCACCACCAGGGGTCCGTCCGAGCTCGCCTCGATCAGGGCTGAACCGTCCCTCTTCAGCCAGCCGACAACCCGGTACCCTCGTCCTTGACTGTTCAAGCCGAGCGGTTGAGGTGTCAACCTTGGCCACGGCAGATGCTCCGAGGGCGCCGGCAGCCCCACCTGGCACCGAAGCCGGTTCAGGCCGGCATTGCGCCGCTGGTGGCAGCAACCAGGACCGTGGGCACCGAGTCGCTTCGCACCTACGCACGAATCGCCCACCCCCCCCCCCCCCCCCCCCCCCCCCCCCCCCCCCCCCCCCCCCCCCCCCCCCCCCCCCCCCCCCCAACCCCCCCCCCCCCCCCCCCTAGGTTGTGAGGGTCGGTCAGCGCCAAATCCGCACCGCCATCAGCAAGCGGCGGCCTCACCGAGCCCCCGGCAGCCCTCGATCAAGGTTGCCCAGATCAGAGGTTTTCTGCCCGGCAGCGGCCTGGCAACACAATGCCCTGGGGCACAGCGCCGCCGGTGATCTGGCCCAAGCGTCCCAGGTCACTCTTCAACCAGCACCCCGCCGGCCTGGCCTCGCGGCAACAGCGCAGAGCGCGGCGCGAAGCGGCACTTCAGGCGTGCACCAGATGCGGTGGATCGGCCGCTCGGCTTCCAGGGCGGCCAGGGCTGGATGGCGGCCCCAGACCATTGTCCTCGGGCCGGTTCCACCCCGAAGCGATCCGGATTCACCCTTGGCTCCAGAACTCGTCCCGTCCCGCCCGCTCCAGCAGGTGAGGGGCGCCCGCCGCCGCGGGCGGGGCGATCGAAAAGGAGGAGGGCCGGCTCCAAAGATGGGCCTGGCCACCAGAGACGGCCTGCACCGAAGAAAGGCCTCTCCCCGAAGGAAGGGCCTGTTCCGAAAGGTGGCTTGTCGCCGTAGGAACGGCCGGCCACGCAAAGGCAGGCTTTGCCACCAAACGACCGGCTTACGGCCCAAAGCTCGGCCTATCCCCGCTGGCGGTCTGCAAACGACGGCCGGCCGCCACCTCCTGACCCTGGCGGAGCCAAACGTGGCTTGCCCCCAAAGAGCGGCTTGCAGCAAAGGAGGTTTGCCGTAGGCGGGTTTTCCGTAGGCGGGTTTGCCAAAAGCAGCCCCAAAAACAGAAAAAAATCCAAAACAAATGCTGCCGTAGGGCGGCTTCGCGCCGCCTGGTCTGTCGCCGGAATCTGGCGCGGCGGGCACCCGGGCCTCGGCCGGGATCACCCGGGCGGGGCGACCTTCGCCGCCAGCACCGCCTTGTCGGTTGTCGCGCACCTTCACGGCTTCCAGCGATCCCCCTGATGACGATCCCCTGAACCTGACGATTCTTTCCACAGTGGGCGATCCCCGCAATCCCTTTTGGGGCCACTGACGCGACGGTTTACGCCGCGGGGAGCGGGCCCGGAGCGATCACCGTCCTCCTCCTCCCCCAGGCCTGCGGCGCCTATCAATACGTGGGGTCATGGGAGAATCGGGCAAGGGGTCGGGGCCGGCTGTTCAAGTTGATCCAGCAGCTGTTTGCAAAGCGTCCGGGTTCCGCAGAAAGAGCCAGCCCACCATTGTCGTCAAAATCCCGTGGCCCGCCCATAGACGGCCGGGTCGCCGCGCCGTGGTCCACGGCCCGGCCGTTGCTCCCCGGCGCACCCAGTCCGCGTCGCGCGGCGACTCAGCAGGGGCTCAAGCGCTCAAGGGCCCCGCCTGGGGCTTCGGCGCGGGACCTCTTTCGACAAACGGACCGATGCAGCGGAGTCGCTGCGACCGGGCTGCGGCAGTAGCGCCGCCGCTGGTGCAGCTCCCCAGACCGCATCCCCCAGCCAGGCAGCTGCAAGCGGGACCAAGTTCGCTGCCAAACCGGCGTTGGGCCTGGATCTGACGCAGCCACTCCGGTGGGGAGATCAGGCGCGGTGAGGCAACCAAGGGCCGTGGCGAATCGGCGCTGGAGATAAGAAACTCCTCAGCCTCACCACTGAAATGCTCTGAAAACGACGCGGGCATTGCCGACGACCAGAAAGCGGATGCTGTTCGTCGCTGCAGAGCTTGATCGAGCATGGACGAGGCACCCCGAGCGGAGGGAATCGATGTAATTCGATATGGGTCAGATCCAGGAGGACAGGCAGGCTCGCCTTGCCCGTCTGTGCAAATACGACGTAGTCCTGAATTGTTTGTCGGATAGGCATCCAGTTGGCCGGTGAAGCTGAACAGCAGGCAAGTGGGACCGCTTTCTCGATCCCACCCGCAAAGACACGCGTCAATCGCTGCAATTTCAGGAATGTCCCTAAAGCCCCAGGCGTGACGGCGATGGAAGTGTAGGGAGTGGATGGAGAAGGACGTGAAGCCAACACAAAATCAGCAAATTCTTGGCGATTCAGGCGTGCGCCACCGCTCCCGCCATCCAAGTGCCACGAAAACGGCCGAAGTGGTTGATCGTGCATCGTGGAGGTCCCGGGCTTGGCTTACCGGGTGGTACTGAATCCAAAAACCGGTTAGTGCGGACGGTGGCGCAGGGCCCCACATGGTGTCGTCGTTGAGGTTGCGATGGGTGATCTCCACCTGATCGCCTGGCAAGTTAGGCGGCATCGAGGCGAAACCCGTGGTTCGGCTGTGATCTCCACAACCCAGCCCCCGACCGCCACAGGATGGTTCAGACCCCCGTGGGCCAAAGTGTCAGCTTGTAGGTGCTGCGCCGAGGGCCAGGCCAAGGAACACTGATGCCAAGGCAGATCCGAACGTGGCAGATCGGCCTGCGCCAGCAACCCTCCGCCGCTGGATGCGCCGTCACGGCGCTGGATCACCAGACCATTGGAGAGGAAGACCCCTTCAGGGCCAGGGCAGCACTGCTCGATGCGCCTGCAGCCGGCAGCACGCTCACCTGACAACCATGGGCGGCGAGGCGCTCAAGGAGCCCCGCTTGATGCCGAAACTCGATCGCACGACCCGTAGGATCGCTGGAGGGCCTGCACTTGCATCAGATTCTTGGCCTGGCCTCGGCGGCAGCACCTACAAGCTGACCTATTGGCCCACCGGGTCTTGACCATCCCTGTGGCGGTCGGGGGCTGGTGGAGATCACAGCCAGAACCACGGGTTCGCCCTCGATTTGCCTCCTCCTTGGCCAGGCGATCAGGTGAGATCACCCATCGCAACCTCAACGACGACACCGTGCGGCCCTGACGCCACCGTCCACCCAACGGGTTTTTGGGAATTCCAGTAGCCACCCGGAAGCAGCCGGGACCCACCGATGCCGATCACCACTTCGGCCGTTTCGTGGTGGGCCTTTGATGGACGGAGCCGCAGCGCCTGAAATCGGCAAGAAATTGCTATTTTGTGTTGGCATTCAGTCTTCTCCCATTCCACTCCCTACCAGCTTCCAATCGCCGTCACGCCTCGGGGGCTTAGCGGACATTCCTGAATTTTGCAGCGATTGACCGTGTCTTTGCGGGTGGATCGAGAAGCGGTCCACTTGCCTGCCCTGTTCAGCTTCCACCGGCCAACTGATGCCTATCCGACAAACAATTTCAAGGGACTACGTCGTTTTGCACAAGGGCAAGCGAGCGCCTGTTCCTCCTGGATCTGACCCATATCGCATACATCGATTCCTCCGGCGCCCGGTCGGTCGCTCGTCCAGCTCGCCAAAGCTCTGCAGCGACGGACAGGCATGCCGTTTCCTGGTCGTCGGCAATGCCCGCGTCGTTCAGACAATCAAGTTGGTGAGGCTCGAGGAGTTTCTTGCATCTCCAGCCCCGACCATCGCCACGGCCTTGGTGCCCTCCACCGCCGCTTGATCTCCCACCGGCGAGTGGCTGCGTCAGATCCAGGGCCCAGACGCCGGTTGGCAAGCGGAAACTTGGTCCGCTGCAGCCTGGCCGGCTGGGGATGGCGGTCTGGAGGCTGCACCAGCGGCGGCCTACTGCCGGCAGCCCGGTCGCGCGACTCCCTGCATCGCGTCCGTTGTCGAAAGAGGTCCGCGCGAAGCCCAGGCCGGGGGGCCTTGAGCGCTTGGAGCCCCTGCTGGAGCCGCCGCCGAACGCGACTGGGTGCGCGGGGGGACGCACCGAGGCCGGGCGTGGACCACGGCGCGGCGACCCGGCCGTTCTATGGGCGGCCACGGGATTTGATACAATGGTTGGGCTGGCTCTTTCTGCGGAACCCCGACGCTTGCACAGCTGGCGGGGATCAACTTGAACAGCCCGGCCCCGACCCCTTGCCCGATCTCCCATGACCCCACGATTGAGCGCCGCAGGCCTGGGGAGAGAGGACGGTGATCGCTCCGGGGCCCGCTCCCCGCGGCGGTAAAACCGTCGCGTTCAGTGGCCCCAAAAGGGAAAGGTGGGCGGGATCGCCCCACTGGGGATTCGTCAGGTTCAGGGGGAGGCGTCTCAGGGGGAATCGGCTGGAAGCCGTTGGAACAGGGCGCGGACAACGACAGGCGTTGCTGGCGGGAAGGTCGCCCCGACCGGGTGATCCCGGCGAGGCCGGCGTTGCCCCCGCGCGCCGATTCCGGCGACAGACCAGGCGGCGGCGAAGCCGGCCTACGGCAAGCCTGCTTTTGGCAACCCGCCTACGGAAAACCCGCCTACGGCAAAACTCCTTTGCTGACAGCCCTTCGTTTGGGGGCCAAGCCCACGTTTGGCTCCCGGCCAGGGTCAGGAGGTGGCGGCCGGCCGTCGTTTGGCAGACCGCAAGCGGGGGATAGCGAGCTTTGGCCGTAAGCCGTCGTTTTGTGGCAAAGCTGCCTTTGGTGGCCGGCCGTCCTACGGCCGACAAGCCACCTTTCAGGGACAGGGCCTTCCTTCGGGGAGAGGCCTTCCTTCGGTGGCAGGGCCGTCCTCTGGTGGCAGGCCATCGTTTGGAGGCCGGGCCGCTCCTCCTTTGATCGGGCCCGCCCGCGGCGGCGGGGCGCCCGCCCACAACCTGCTGGAAGCGCGGCCGACGGGAACGATGTTCTGGAGCCAAGCGGTGAATCGGATCGCTTCGGGGTGGAACCGGCCGAGGACATGGTCTGCGGCCGCCAATCCAGCCCTGGCCGCCCTGGAAGGCCGAATGCGGCCGATCCACCCGCATCTGGTGCACGCCTGAGCCTGCGCTTCCGCGCCGCGCTTCCTGCAGCTGTGCGCGAGGCCAAAGGCCGGGCGCGGGGGTGCTGGGTTGAAAGAGGTGACCTGGCACGGCTGGGCCGAATCACCGGCGGCGCCTGTGCACCAGGGCATGGTGTTGCAGGCCGCTGCGCCGAAACCCTTGATCTTGGGCACCTTGATCGAGGGGCTGCCGGGGGGCCCCCCCCCACGTGAGCCGCCGCTCTGATGGCGGTGGTGGCCTGGACCGACCCTCACCAACCTGGGGCGATCGGTCGCATGCCGAAGCGCTGCGTGCCCACGGCTTCTGGTGCTGCCCCAGCGGCGGCAAAATGCCGGCCCCTGACCGGCCTCGGTGGCCAAGGTGGCTGCCGGCGCCCCTCGAGCATCGCCGGTGGCCAAGGTGATCACCCTCAAACGCTCGCTTGACAGCTCAAGGACGAGGGTTACCGGGTTGTCGGCCTGCTGAAGAGGGCACGAGTCTCAGCCTGATCGAGGCCGACCTCGACGGGGACCC
>Ga0163217_1052230_pt1 | contig 12139 bp, 10 predicted proteins | sample SynspAceP_FD_185933 | JGI IMG/M metagenome (GOLD analysis project Ga0163217, IMG submission 185933) | Saline lake microbial communities from Ace Lake in Antarctica - Synechococcus sp. Ace-P (PacBio error correction) | ecosystem: Environmental > Aquatic > Non-marine Saline and Alkaline > Saline ... | reverse complement strand
CGTCGTGCGGGCATTTGTGCAGGGGGACAGCATGGACCCCTTTACCAAAGGTATGCGAGAACCTGTATTACCCACTATGAAGAAGCTTGTGAACGTAGCGGCGGTTTGCTCGATTTTTTGGTGAGTTACTGTGCTGCCATGAAGTGTGCTCAGCACGCACGGCGTTAACTTCTCATGTACCAAGACCGCTTCCGTCATGTAGCCTGGTGACGAGTTTCAAGACACCAAACACACATTCAGTATGCTTGGCTTACGCATTATGGGTCGGTGACCACGGCAGATTACCGGCCAGTGGTGACGATATCAGTCTATTTACGGGCTTTGGCGTTGGCGCGAAAATTCGAGAATATCAAAGCTTCACGAAAAGATTTTAAAAGACGTTTGGTACGATTCGGTAGAAGCAAAAAACTACCGCTCTACCGGCCATATATTGAACGCGGCCCAATGGGTTCTGATTAATTCATAACGACGATCGCTTTAGGAAAAGAGCTTTGGACCGAAAAGCGGTGAAGGCGATCCTATCTCGCTTTATGGCGGGTTCAATTGAACAGGACGAAGCGCGCTTTATTTGTTGGTATTATTAAGCAATGCGCGACAAGGGTTTTCGTCGTTGGACTGGCATGGCAATCCTCTACCGTCCAATTTGGCGCAATTCCTCGTGTCATCGAGGAATGCTTAGTTTACGAGGAACAGGATTGCCTTATCGTATTTTATGGTGGGACACAATTCTACGACCGTCTCGAAATTAAAAACGGCTTTGGCGTACGCTCGTTTTAGCGCTTGTCCTAACGACGACGGCGCCATGGAGCGATGTCGCAAATGTTACCGCCACGCGCATTGGCGAGCGCAGCATTGGTACGTTACTCGAGGAATTTGCCGTTTGAATCACGGTTGCTCATGGTGGAAAGCCGCGCAAGGAAGTGGTTAGTCAGTACTTTTTGATGGACGGCTCGTGCGGACAATGCTATAAAACGTTTCTCATCTTTATCGAAGGTCTTAGAGCACCACAGTGCAACAGCCAGATCTTGAACTTTGAACGACATTTTTGAGCAGATTCATCGAAGAAGCCGGTCTTTGATCCCCTTCCATGAAAAGAGAAAGGTCTGAAAAAGGTGAAGCACGCATTGAAAAATTAAAAGAGTGGTTTTGGCTTGCGCGGTGGTGGGATTCAGCTGGAGCGATGAGACGAAGAACTCAGTTTCACGTTGATGGCTTTCTTGGATAAAAGCGGTTTTGGATGCTTGGGCGATGCGCAAGCAGACGAATACCAAGATTGCAGTGCAACTGATGACGCTTCACTCTGCCAAAAAGGTTTTGGAATTCCCATTAGTCTTCTTAACGGTGTGGAAGAAATATTTTTCCCAAGCAAAATGTGTTTGAAGAACCAGGACGACTCGCAGAAGAGCGTTCGTCTTTTGCTACGTGGGTATTACTCGGGCGATGGAGAAGCTTTACATCACCTTACGCAGAATCTCGCCGTTTTGTTTGGTTAGTGAATCTTTTCAATAGTCCATGCGCGCTTTATCAAAGAGTTTAACCCGCCGGAATGTTTGGGAAGAAGTGCGTCTTCGGTCACAAGTGAGCCGGACCTATTTCGTTTGCAGGCGACCAGAATTACAATTTTGGAAAAGAAACCCAAACTGCAAAAACAGCAGTTTGTGTTGAATAACGATAGCGCCTGAAATCACTGTCAGCATGGGGCGATCGAGGAATTCATCCTGTGTGTCGGTGAAGGCTTGGTTATTCAACTATTGAAGCCAAGGCCCACAAGCACGCGGTGCAGGGTTAACTTCGACGAAACGAAGGCACCAAGTGGCTGGTATTGCGTTGCTAATTGGAAAGTTATTTAGGTCTATTGTGTTACTGGTTTAGTTGATTTTGGTTTGTTCTGTAAGGACTGTTCCCATAAATATAAAGTTTAGGTGAAAGAGGTAAAGGGATGGCTATTCGTGTTGGTTTATCGGTTGTTTGTTCTGGGCGAGTGTTTCACGCCACCTTTTGTTGATTGATACGAACCCTGGCATGGACGATGGGCGTATGTTTGGCAGTTCCCAAGGCGCGTGAAGTGAAAGCGGGTATTGCCTGATGCATGGTTGGTCGTTCTGCGAGGGCTGTGTTTATGGCGTCTGATGTGGATTTGGTGGTGATTACCACACCAAACGTGTTGCATTTTGATTCAGGCGAAACAAGCGTTGGAAAAAAAGCAAGCACGTGTTGTTGCTAGAAAAACCCTCTGTTACTAATTTTATCTCAGATAGAAGCCTGTTACCCTTGCTAAGAAAAAAAGGCTTTGGTGTTTTTGTGTTTTTATCAAAATCGGTCGCTTTGATTGGCGATTTTTCTGCGTCTTAAAGGCCCTGATTCGAAAGCGGAGAGTTGGGGTGAGTTGAAGCAATTGATTTTCTCGCTTTGATCGTTCGCCCGAATCTCAAGCGCGTTTGCGTGAAGAACCTGGGGTTGGGAACGGGATTTTTTGGGATCTGGGCCCGCATATATTTAGATCAAGCTTTATGTTTGTTTGGGCCGCCCAAAATGGATGCACGCCAGGTATTGATCCGTTTGCGTGGAAGGCAGCCAAACCCATGATTGGTTTGAGCGTTTGAGTTACGGCTACCAATGATAAACGTGTTCGTATCGCTGTCACGGCCATTGAAGCGGGCGAAATGCGCCGTTTAATTGCCAGGTTCAACAAAGTGCAGTTTGGCAATGTTGGTTGTGGTTTTAGACCCGCAAGAGGAAGCCTTACAGCAGGGCAATGCCGTGGGATACGAACCTTTCCCCCATTCACGAAGCGGCACAACAGCGAAATACCGATTTTATTGCGCATTCCCAAGATGATATTTGATGTTGTTCCAGAAGAGCGCCACACAAGGCGAGTACGCCGGTTTTCATGCTCAGCGTGCGTGATGCGATTCTTGGCAAAGGTGAGGCTCCGGTATCGATGGAGCATGCTTGGTCAGTTTATTATATGTTTGTGTTTAGCGGACAGGTCTGCAGAGAGCGGTCAACGTATGGTTTGGAATTTACACGCAGCCATGTAACAAAGTCGCTTTTATTTCTCGATGGTTGAGGGAGGGCGAATAAATTATGACTGAGTCTGCGTTTTTCAGACGGCGTTCGCCAATTACGGCGCGACTCTTGAAAAAAATGCTTTCATCTTGATGTTGTTAGCGCTCACAAGTCCCAATATTTCGTGGATTATTTTCCAAGCCTCTTCGCAGAATCAACGACTTGAACAGGGATAATAACGCTTCATCTTATCATTTCCTTCGTCCAACGATATGTCAAAATTGATGACTCGACGCCAATACTTCCACTTGCCCAATAATAAACACCGGAACCGGGTTTGATTTTTTCGCGTCTGAATCAAGGTCAGCGCTTTCAAATACATTCATCTTAATGTTCCAAACCCTGGAAAGGCCACATTTAAAGCTTTGGCGCGTAAGGAAATGCATTTTACGAATTTGGCAAATAGTGGAACTGAAAAAACCAGAATTTCAGGGGGTTATGTAAATGGGTTAGGGTTTGCTTCTGATGCAGTACGATATTTAGCCCTATACTTTTTCCCTCCAGCGGTCCACGGCGCCACGGTTTTCGCGGCTTCCATTTTAAAACCTGGCACACCTCCCGTAATCCGACCAGCTTCACAGTCTTTCTTGTCATTTTCTGTTTTCCGGTTGTGATTAGCGAAGATAACTTTCGTGATTCATCATTAAAAACGACTATTAAACAAGCACGCGTTTCAGCAATGCGCACTTTACGCGCTAACGCGCTGTTGTCTGGCTCCAGTAGAAGCATTGGCTTGCGTGCGTTTTAATTTTTAGTAGCAATTGGCGGGCTCGGCGGATACGGGAACTGCCAAAGATAACAACCGTAGAGTGAATGTTATGCTCATCTTGAATTAAATCGGGGCTTGAGAAGCTCTAATTGCAATCTGACGGGTCGTTAGCTCATCGCGTAATAAAAAACGCTTCGTCTTAGAAAGTGTAGGGCCCAGCCCTTAGGGATGGCGAGCTTGTTTGAGCGCTTTCTGTAACTTGCTTTTGGCCGGAATGGACATCATCACCCGCACTGCGGAAATTACACTTTCTGCTTTCTAGATTTGCGGCATTAAAGCTTTATCCTGTTGGCAAAATATTTTTCTCATTAAGGGCATTGCGGGGACAAATAGCCCTAGGTTTTTTCCTTAAAAATGAAATACTTTGATTTTTAGTTTTGGAATTCGGCGGACCAGCCAGCCGAAGCAAGGTGCTTCTGGAAGCGCTATTTGGCCGTTTTATTTTCGCCATGCACAAGAAACAAGAAGGATGCGTTTTTTAAAATTTACTTGACCCAATCAATAGCTGCGATTGCCCCGCGGGCGCTGAAAAAACCGCCGAGGTGTATGGATTGGCCGCCCGAACAAAAATCTCTTCCACCGCCGGTGCGAAGACTGTTGAGGCCCGTCGACCAAGGCTCTTCCGGCGTCCATTGGCTGGAATAGCCAAAACAATAATCACATGCGCATTACGTTTTCCATAATTATGTTTAAAGGTGATTGAACGAAATTAACGCCCACCCGTACACCATACCACTTTGCCAGCAATAATTAATGGCGCCTGACTCAATTCGATTCAATGCCATGGATTCTGCCGGTTGGAGGTGAATAGCGTAATACAGGTAAAATGTGTGCAGGCTGCTTTTTTTGCTTTGCCCCAAACGCGGCGCATCTTTCCGTATTATAAAACATTCTGATATCGATTGATAGAATTTCCGTCCACGGCAATGGCATTGGGCTTCCAAGAAAAACGGCTTGTTGTTTCCATGCTTGCCTTTTGATACCCACTGTCCAAGACGAAGATAAATTTCTTGGGATTCGCCCAACCGCAAAGGAAGGAATTAGTATATGCCGCCATTTTTTTGATGCTTCTTACTATGATGGTTCTTCAAAAACTCTTCCAGCGTTTTCCATCCATTAGGGCCTATGGTTGCGATCACGTAGGTGGATTCAAAGGCAAATAGCACGTCCGCTTCTTTCTACGACTTCAGGGTCCGAAAGTAAAGCCGCGTAAACTGTTGCCAAGATTCGCCCTGAAAAAACCAGTTTTTTTCTCTTGTGCCGCCTTCTGGTAATGAATATTTCAACAATCGATGAGCCGAGAATATGGCCAGCGTCTCGAAACACCACATCGGGACGCCTTCGACGATTGAAAATGCGTTGCCATAAACAATTACCAACACACTTGAGTTAACGTCTTCTTCCACGTCTTTCCGCTGTGTACAGTGGTTCATCAAATTTTCCTTTTCCGGATCTTGCTGTGACGACGTTTGTTTTCCCATTTCTGCCGCGTCGCTGCGCTGAAGAGATGCCGAATCTTTTGAGTAACACCTCCCAGCAGCTCGGCGGTTGGGTTTGTCATATAGATGGGCCCTTATAACCATCGGCGCTTTAATTTGGGCAGGCGACCAGGATTAGATCTAAAATGACATGCGGACAGAACCACCGGCATCCAGCTCGCCAATGTTAAAACGGAAAAGCATTGTCATTTTTTGCTTTTCTCTTCTTTCACGCCGGCCTTGATCAAAGACCGCACTCCAGTAATATTTTTGCTGTCCGCTGTTTTCTAAGAGATTAAGAAGACCCTGGTTGACGCCTTTCTTATTGCCCGTGGAACGTTATTTTGCCATGATAACCTCAACTAATTTACGTTTTAATTCCCTAATCATCCTACATTATCCAGTGAAATAAGGGGATATGTCCTTGATCAATTAAAACGCCATCAATACGATAACCTAAACGGTTTTATCGAAACGGACCAATTGTGGACTTTTTTGACAGGTTTTTACTATTAAAGATTGGCAATGTTTTGTTTGTTTTTTAATTCAAAATCATGTTGGTAACACAAATACTGTAGGAAGAGCGACTGAATTACAGCTCAGCGTATAGTTTGGTCTGCTATTCTCCGAATACTTAATGGAATGCAGCATTTATTGAGTGAATACGGCTTTTTTGTGACAAAAGGGGTGGAGCCAAAAATCCAAACACTTCTTTATTATCATTCGCCTCTTTCTTGTTTCATGCATGAAAGAGGCGTTTTTCTGTCTGGGGACCCTATAATAAAAATACAACGACCGGAAGACGATGGGAAAACTATTTCGCTGGTGTTTGATTCCAACTCTTACAATGGTTTTGGTGATGTGTGGGCAATCACTTTCACATGTCACAGACCAGATTTCATTATTGTTAAACAAGTAACGGCTCACTGAGGGAAAGTAATGCGTAATTTAATGGTATTTGGGCAAGTTGGTATTTCCTGGTTTGTTGGCCTTGGTCTTTGGGGGTTCGCTTTGTGCGGATCAGAGAAAGCGGGAAGGACACCGCAAAAAATAGAGAAAAAAAGCCGAAACGATTCATTGGGAAATGGTCAAAAACGTTGCCTAAAAACTTTCCAGGATTAGGAAACGGGCGCCGAAGCGTTGGCGAAGGGAACATCAAAGCTATGTTCGAATGGTCGCTTGGACATTTAAAGTCTTATGCGGCTGGCTAATTTAGGTCCCAGCGCTTGGAAGTGTTTGATTACCGTATCACGTGGATACCGCAGAAATGGGGCATGCGCGTCGTATTACTGGGAAAAAGGCAAAGTCCTGCGGCACAGTTTCTTCAACCCACCGTGCCGTTTGGTTTAACCGCGCTTGAGTTTTAACGCTTGGATTGGAATACGGCGGCGGTTTGAAACTATTGGGAAGAAATCTTACGCGCCCTTTACCTAATTCCGATGCACGGGCAATCCCGGTGTTGCAAATGGGTGGTTGGTTTATTAAAGGAAATCAATTCCTTAGCCGATTTCCAAGGGCTAAAAAATGCGCATGCCAGGTTTTGGGCGGCGAAGTGCTTGAAAAAAACGTGGGTGCGTCTCCTATCAAAATTTACCGGGTAGCGAAATCTTTTCACCCGCTTCAAACCGGCACGATTGATGCGACAGAATGGGTTGGCCCGTTTACAACGACTAGCGTTTTGGTTTGCTACCAAAGCGGCGGAAAGTATTACTATTACCCAGGTTGGCATGAGCCGGGTTTTCTGCGGTTGAGGCGATTTTCAATAAAGGAAGCGTTTTCAATTGCCTTGCCAAGTGATTTACAGGCGATTGTGCGTTCTGCAGGGTTCAACAAGCAATTTGTTCTATGTTGAGCGAGTTTTTACGGCGGCTCGTAAACATGCCGCGCTGCAACCTTAGTGAACGAGCATCACGTGATTGAAGCGTATTCCGCAGGATTTATTAACTTGCCTGAAAAGCCTTCTGCGGAAGACGTTAGAAGAAGTAGCAGGAATGATCCAGAAAGTCAGAAGGTGTACGGGGACTCGTTTCAAAGAAAAGTTTCTTGGACTCTGTTAGTTGCTTGCAAGATGTGTTCTGAACGGGCGTTTTATTAACGCACGGCAGGAGGAATAAACCTTTTGATTATCGTCAGAAAGTCATTGTTTTGACTGAGTTTTAAGCGCCGTTTATCGTCGATAACGCGCTTTTTTATGGCCAATTAAACCCGCCGTAACGAGGGGGATGCAGAAATAAAATTAAAAAGGCCTTGGAGAGCTTGAGACGGCCAATTCATACTATCTAATGCCACTTTAGTGCACAGGGAATGGTCTAAAAGGTCAAATTACTTCATTAATGCTGACCCGAATCGCCACAATTAGGTTTGTGTGATGAGGCTGAGTTGGAAAGGCTAGGTCTTTATAACAATAATTTAACGCGTTCCTGAGGGATTAAAGTGAATGGAATAAAATAAAAATTGTGAAGCAAGGCTTGCATTTAGGTCGGTTTGACAAGCAGCCACCTTTTTTTTGGTGGCTTTGTGGCGGATTCCGAAAAAAAGCGGAAGAAACGGCAAAGTTAGAGAAAAAGGCCGACGTTTCAATTTAACTGGAAAATGTCCACAAACGTGGCCAAAAAGAACTTCCAGGTTCTAGGGGAAACGGGTGCAGAAGCCCTTGCCAAAAATATTAATGGAAATTGTCGGTTGGTCGCTTAACATTAAGTGTATGCGGCGGGGTGACCTTGTTTCCACCATTGGAAGTGTTTGATGCTGTTATTCTCGTGGTACGGCGCAAATGGGTCACGTGCAGCGTATTTACTGGAAAGGTAAAGCGCCAGCGGCTCAGTTTCTTTACCGGGTTACCATTTGGTTTTACTGCACAAGGAGATCAAACTCTTGGATTCACCACGGTTGGCGGTTTAAAACTATGGGAAGAAAATCTACGCCCCGTTTAAACCTAATCCCAATGGCCGCCGTAACACTGGGGTACAGGATGGGTGGTTGTTCAATAAAGAGGATTAATTCTTCTTTGAAGACTTCCAAGGTCTTAAAAATTGCGGTATTCAGGTTTCTTGGGGAGAAGTTTCTTGAAGGAAAGTTGGGTGTACACAATTAACTTACCTGGTTTGGGCGAAATCTTCCACTCTTTACAGACTGGCGCTATGCATGCGACGGAATGGGTTGGACCATACAATGAATTTAGGCATTTGGCTTATACAAAGCGGCGAAGTACTTATACTACCCAGGTTTGGGCATTGAAGCCAGGTCAACAAATGGAAGCGCTTTAAATAAGAAGCGTTTGAAGCCTTATGCCAAAAATGATCTTCAGTTGAATCGTGCTGTGCGGCGACTGCGCCAAGCGGAACGCTGACATGCTAGAGAGTTCACTGGCTTGAACCAACACGGCACTGAGACGTTGGTTAATGAGCATAACGTCATACTTTAAACCCTTTTCCCTAATGATGTTTTGTCGGCGCTGAAAAAAGCCTCACAGAAACATTAGAAGAAGTTTGGCAGCAGGCGGATCCAATTGAGCCAGAAAGTGTATTGACTCATTCAAGACTTTGGCAGCAAAAGTAAGAGCGTGGCACGAAGTGTCTTGAGCGTGCTTTACATCAACGCTCGCGAGATGATTAATTTTATTTAGATTAACGTTTGTGAAATGAAAATAAAAAAAAACCTCTTTGGAAAACAAAGAGGTTTTTTTATTATTTGCTGTTTTACGGACGTTGTGGAACTTAAAGGTTTTTAGTCAGTTCATGCTTACCCAGTTTCAAGCAAAGGTAGCGTTTGCGCCGGATTTGCTGTGGTGTTGTTCGACCACAGTGCGTTCGGTAAACAAAGGCGCCAATAAGTTAATGCGGTTTTGGCGATGACACTGAGAGTTTCTCGCTGTCGACTTCTTCGATCAATGACAGATGAGACGCTTTCGCTTGCAGACGCTGGTAGCCAATTGCGCTTGCAAAGGGTCGCAAAGCGTTTGGCTAATACCAGCCAAGTGATTTGGCTTCAATTCAAAGGAGTCTTGTGCGGACTCGCGATATTTGGGATAACGCCTTCTGGTCCGAAGGCGAAATCAGGTTCCATGATTTTTTGGCCCGTTGGACCAACAGTAATCACCGGGTTGCCAGCGATTAATGAAGGTAAATACCTGACCTACTTAAACCGACTTTTTGCTTTGTCGGCTTTTTACGAAAAGACTACATACAGAGGAAACGGGCCACGACCCTTTGATTTGATAGCTCGTTGCGTTCACCGGGTTGGACAGGCATAACACGGGTTCAGCTATTTTTTTCTTTTTTTGCTGCATTATTGATCTGCCAAGCGGCCATTTCTTCTTCTTTCATTAGAAAAGGATTACCAGTGTATTAGCAGTTTTTTCCGCTCCGGACCATTTACCCCAATCTTGTTGCCCATGATTGAAGACTTTTTGAGCGACCTGAATTTTTGGATAGGTTGTACGATTGTCATAATAGTGTTTTCTCCCTTAAAGGTCTTGCTCAATGGCGAAGCGTTGTAGATAGTGCGGGCCAACCAGCTTTCGGGGGCCAGTTTTACTAGACAAAACCTTGTCACCGAAAGGCTGAACGCCAACCACCGGACGACTTGGTCACGGTAATGTACAAAGGTTTCCGACGCGGGCTCGGCTTGCAATACGAAGCACAGGGTGGTTTTCATTACGGCTATGAACGCCTAACGTCAGACCAAACCCTGACGTTGTTAATCGTGATCAATGATCATTGTTCTAAGTCGCGTGCTTTGTAAGCGTACAACGTGAAGGAATTTGGGCCGAATTTTGCATCGGTAAGCTGATCGATACTTGGCAATTTCAAATGCCCGTGTGGCGCAACATACGTGCCTTTTGTTTGAAAAAATGATGGCAGTTTCTGATTGAGGCAATCAGCTTGGCTTCTTTTTGTCATGTGTTCGATGTGTTCTAGCAACATGGTTTTGAGCCTTTTTTTATCGATAACTGGACCCACATCTGTTTGCTGTGCAAATTACGGCAAAGCCTACAGACTGTTCTTTCAATCAGCGCCTTTGATCATCGGAATAACTCGATCGGCAATGTCTTCTTGTACGGAAACAAGACACGCAATGCGGAACAACGTTGGCCAGCCGAGCGAAAGCCAGAACGAACCGCATCACGTACGACTTGGTCTGGCCAATTGAACGTAGAGTCCACCAACATTGCGTTTTGACGCCGCGGTTTCTTTGCCGATGATAGGCACAGGCGCCACGCCACGGTGCCGCGAGTGTGCCGGGTTATCAATTGTGCGTGCAAACTGGTCGAGCCCGTGGAACGCCAAACCTTTGCAATTGCGTTTGTCGCTTGGTGAGCGGAGCCAACCGGTCGCGCCATCGCCCGGGTTTTAGAAGATGCAGAACATCGGCTGGTACGCTGCATTGAATGTAATAACTCAATGGCACGAAAGGCGATCAAAACTTTGGTTTGTTCGCTGGTTTTTGCCCACTACGGTGTTACCAACACAAGTTGCCCGCCACGATTTGGCCGGTGAAAAAAAATCGCCAATGGGAAGTTCCAAGGGCTGATAACAAGTGAAAACGCCACGCAATTTAGATTGGCGTGTTTTTCTTGTCCTAAGGAAATCTGTGTAAGTTGCTTGGCGTCGCAAATGACTGCGTTGCTTGTTGGCGTTAAGTAGCCGACGAAGTCCACGGCCTCGCGTAACTTCATCGATTGCTGTTCTTGAATGGTTTTTACCCGCTTCACGGTGGCAAAAAGTTTGCAATCAGTCTGCGTAGTTTTCTTCCATCAAGTCTGCCCATTTTTGTCAGGCAATCAGCACGTTCCGGTCGCTGGACGGTAGACCACGCAGGGGAAAGCCGCTTCCGCAAGGTCAATGGCTTTTGTGGACGGTGGTTGTGTCTGGCCCAGTCAATTTGACCCGCTTGACTCACTGTGATCGTAAGGGCTAAGTACCGCGTTGAGTGTGTCCCGTTCAAACTTTTTCGCACCGACGATAGGGAAAGCCGGCGCCATTGGCGTGTCTTGTCCCATGAAAACGTTCGATTTTAGCTTTGAAACGGTGCCCCAGTTCAGGAATCGATCTTCAATATTGGGTCCAAATGAGTTCTTACGATTCATTCAAACAAGCTTAGATGGTAGGCTGATATGAGGATTTCGCCAGTGATTTCGACTTTCTAAGCGTCGTCACTTGGGGGTGATCGATCAAATTTCCGCAATGGGGTAGGCTGGCGTCGATCAAAACGGTGTTACGAATGAGCTGTTGCGCCATTTTTCTAACAGGACGACGCACCAAGTTTAAGGAAAGCAAGGTCTTTGTGACTACCGACCGGGCGCGTAATACGTATCGCAGATGGTCGCTGTCTTTTGATCCCAAACGGTTATTAAAGGCCCGCATTCCTGCCCATGCCGTGTAAGCGTTTGGAAACTCGAAATTCTTTTTGGGTCCGTTGCGCCCCAATTTGTGTTTTGCGATGCAATTAATGGATCGCCAAGGTGTGGCCATTATGGCTGGCAAACTGTGGAAAAAAGATATTTTTGGCGCGAGTGTGCTCCGCTGAGTAAGAAGTGAGCGGCACGCTAGGTAAGACACATCGGTCGATTCTTTTTGGCGTGTGTTAAACAGGGATAAAACCATTCAATTGCCGCCGTTGTTTTGGCAAAGTTTTTTAATTTTTCAGGGGAAAATTCCCCAATAAGCGCCCTTTTACAAGGGCGGAAAAAACAGGGGCAAACTCGATTTTTTCACCCAATGGTGTTTAGCAAGTTTTTGCTTTGGGCCAAAAAAACCATTTACCAAAAAAAAAAAAAAAACAGGCAGTTTTGGGCGGCGGGCAAATTTCTCCCTCTTTTTCA
>Ga0163217_1027290_pt1 | contig 12139 bp, 16 predicted proteins | sample SynspAceP_FD_185933 | JGI IMG/M metagenome (GOLD analysis project Ga0163217, IMG submission 185933) | Saline lake microbial communities from Ace Lake in Antarctica - Synechococcus sp. Ace-P (PacBio error correction) | ecosystem: Environmental > Aquatic > Non-marine Saline and Alkaline > Saline ... | reverse complement strand
AGCGCACGACTGCAATGGAAATCCGCGTCCCGGCACATCAAGCCGGAATTGAAGATTGCAAAGACGCTGACAAAAGACAATGTCCATTGCAACGGCATTTTCCTTTTGAGTGTCTGGCATAGCAGCACGGGTTCGGGTTCTGGGCTGGCAACAGGAAAACAGCGCGGCCTCCAGCAATGCCGGCTTCGCGTCAAAGGCTCATCCGCCAGCACCCTTGGCTGATTCGGCTAAACGACCGGCCGGACTGCTGCATCCGTTATTGAACGCAAGGGGACTTGACGCAAGCCAGGGCCTTTTTGGATCCGAAGGTTGTCGAAAACACGCGCCAAGGTCATCGGACTATGCTGCAGAAAACCGGTTGCGCCTCATTCCGGTTTTGTTGCCAGCAGATCAGGTGCCGCGCGCCGCGCTTCGTGGTGCTGGCGCGAGTGGGGGCATTCGGCGCCTGAAAGCCTGGCCTGTTTCAAATCGCGTGTGAAGGCTGGAATCGGGTGCGGAGGGACCCATACCGAAAGATGGCCGCCCGGAGGAGGAGCGCCCGGTAAGCACTGCCAAGCCTTGCGCTGAATACAGCGCATTCGTTGCCTTGCCGGCGTCAGCCCAATCGGGGCCGTTTAGTCGACATCAAGAAGGATTCGCAGTCAGAACTTGATCCGGCCCCGGATCAGTTTGCCAAAACATCGCCCTGATGCAGAGCTGACGCCGCGAGTTCTCGAGACAGGCGTCAAATACCGACGCCATTGGGTCTTTCGCCCAGAATGACCTGTGCACCAGTTCGGCGACCAGTTGATGCTTGCATTGCCGCAGCCCAGCGCCTTGAGCGCGGGTCAGCAACGGTAAACCCTGGCCGAGCCGCGATCAGCATGGCGGGCGTGGCCCCTGCCTCAAGCTTTGCCGCAGCCAGATGGGGCAGGCCTCCTCGGAGCCTCAGCCGGCTGTTCATCAACTCGTTCGAGCAAGCATGATGGAAAATTCGCTGCCGCAGTTGCATTCAGATTGAGCTCGGAACACCGTCTTCAAGTTGACGGGCGTCAAAGCCGGGATTTTTTCCCAAAGGGGGGGGGGGAAAAAAAATCCTCGCAGTTTTCCCGTTACTTCGGATAGTCGCGCCACCTATGGCATGGGCCTGATCGGTATTCGAAGCTGGCTGGAGGCAACAATGCCGGCATTGCCGCATCATCACGGCAGGCTGTGTAAATAAAAATTGCGTCAGCCGCGGGACAGCATCTGCGACACCAAACCCGCTTAGCGGCAACGCCGGAAAATCGGAATTCTTGCTCAGTTTTGACGATTTATGTTGCGCTGCACAGGTTTTGGCATGTGCGGAAACCAGTGCCGTTCAAATTGACCGAAACCTCGCATTTTAAGCCAAATCAGTCGTTATGCACTCATACGGACTGTGTTGCAGAAACTATGACAAGCCGCGTGAATTTGGAATTCCGCGACCAGTCGCTAAAACCCGCTTGTGGAGTTCACCTGTTTGGCGACTGAATAATGCGTTGCACATCCGCTTTTCTGGGCTTCCCATTGAAAACTTCTTCACTCCTCTCCGCCACTGGCCTGCCGCTGCCAGCCGGCCGCGCCATCTGCATTTGCCGATGACGCCACGTTCCGAGTCGCCTTTGGCGGTCGGTTATCGCCAACAACTATATCTCCCGCGGCGCGACCCAGTTCTGCCGGCAAGCCGATCATCGGACGGCCTACATGGAAGCCACCTAACGGCATCTCGATGCCCGGGGCGTCTGGGCTTCACGGCGTCGTACATCACCCGATGAGTGTTTGAAGTCGATATCATGGCGGTATCCGTCCGGGAATTCGGGCAAGCTGTCGCTGGGACTTGGGCTATGCCCGCTACCTCTACGACAATTCTGGGCATGTCGCGGTGAACTTCTACGCAAGGAGATCATTTCGCGTGAACAGACAGGCTTCTCGGTGGGCGCGGATGTCTATGGGATCCGGACGCAGCAGTAACTGGGTCGTTGCAAAAAACCGAGTTTTCCGGACTTCCTACGAGGATCTCGTTCTCGGAGCTCGATCGGGTCGGACTTCGGCACCTGAACCTGGGTTCGGACAAGATATGCCTGGACGCCGGTTTCTCGCGCAAGCTTCGCCGATGACTCAACCGTCACGCTCGACCTGCGTACTACGATTCAAAAAGGATCCGGGCCGCTTCGTTGCCCGGCCTCGGCGTTCGACAACCTCGTTCTCCGCGCTCAAGAAGTAAGCCTTACCGGAGGCATCTGCCCCTTTATACGGGCTGATGCCTCCCTGCCGATGTTCCACATGGGATGACCGGCCGACACCGGTTTACCGCGCCCGCCGTCAAAATACCCGGCGTGGGCCGCCTCCACGGTTGGGATTCTGTTCGATTGTCAGGCGTACAAGTGCCTGAAACGGCGGCTGCAATTGCGGCCAAGCGGAGTGATTTCATATTCGACGCCGACGGGCGATGTCGAAGCACCCGCCGCTCCACAGCCCGTTGCGTTCCAGCCGTCTGAGGGCATTCTGGTCAGGCGCCTTCTGGGTGAATGCCCTCCAGATGGCGCTTGATGCGTCTGAACCGCCATCGGCCCGCATCGGAGAATGCTCAGCACCATCATAGAACATTTGCGGCAATCTTGATCGGAAACAGCTCCCGGCTTGGCAGGTGCTTTGAAAAAACTCTGGCAGGTTTTTTGAAATCCATAGTGGTTTTTCCCGGTATACCTAGTCAACTAAAGTGGCGGTCTTGAACCTAAGTATTAAACTATATACCTTGAGAGGTTCGATATGAAAAGGGACACTTCAAACAATGCACAGCAGCCCCAACAACCCGACAGCCTGTTTCGCCTTCCAGTTCAAATCCCTGACACTTCAAAGAACCGCATTTGTTTCATGGCGCCGATGGAACCCGGAAAGCTTTCTCGCGGGCGGAATTCCGGGCGCCAATGTCGCTGATTATTTACCACCGCCGTGGCCGAAGGTGATGTCGGATTGATCCTGTCTGAAGGCACGGTGACTCGATCCCTGGGCCTCGCCAATTGAAGCGGGTATTTCGTTTTTTTCATGGCGAGGGAAGCCCTGGACGGCTGGGGCCAAGGTCATCCGATGGGGCGTTCATGCCGCAGGCGGCAAGATGTGGACCACAGATTCTGCAACACTCGGCGCGACGCGCGGCATGGACGGATGGGCACCCGATGCATTCGGTCGAAAGGCCCGTCTGGCCTTAACGGCCCCGGCTTACCGAATGGTGTGGCCAGAGCGAGGAAGACATCGCGACACGTGTCGCTTGCCGGGCTGCAGCTGACGCCAAGCGGCTCGGCTTTTGATGTTGTCGAACGCACGGCGCCCACGGCTATCTGCAATTCGACCAGTTCTTCTGGGAAGGAAGCAACCAGCGCAGCCGGACCGCTATGGCGTCGTCAAACGCTCAAGCAAACGCGCCCAGTTTTGCCGCGAAAGTGGTTGGCCGCAAGCGGGAAGGCACTTAGGTCAGCCGAATTTCCCGCTGATCTTTCGTCTGAGCCAAGAAGCAGCAGGACTACAAGGCCAGGCTGCCACACGCCGGACGCCATGGGAAGACTGGCTTCTGCCGCGGAAGGAAGCGTGTGGATATCTTCCATTGCTCGCAGCCGGCGGATTCTGGGAAACCCGAATTTCACGGAAATCGATGGCGCGGAAGGCCTTAATTTCGCAGGCTGGGCCAAGAAGCGACGGCGCTGCGACGATTCTCGGGTCGGTCTGTCGGGCTGTCGGGGTGAATTTTCTCGCGGCCTTCGGCGGCCAGAAATCCTCACGGTGGGTCTCGACGGGTGGTGCGGGCATGGAGGCCGAAGGAATCTTGATCTCATCGCTGTCGGCCGTGCCATCCTTGGCGACCCGCAATGGGTTGACCAAGATCAAGACCGGCGACACCGAGGAACTGAAATCATTCGATCCGGCCCTTCGCTCGCCGAACTGCAGTCTGAAAGGACTACGCCGCCGGAACCTGGTTTCCGCGCGTTTTTCTTTTGATTGACGGCACAATGTTATTGCTATCTCTTCAGGTTCACAAACAGAATTTGTCATTCGGATGGGCTGCATGAACACATCCGTTTTTATTGCTCCGAGCACCAGCTTTCCGAGCATCATGCAAGATCATTGCCTGATGACGCTTTTTCCAGCCATTGCTCGGCATATTCGTTGATACCATCCAAGATTGCGCGTTGCGCATGGCGTTTTCGGCTATGACGGTGACATCGCGGGACAGAGAGAATACGACATGAGTAGCAAGATGACACGTCTATCAATCTATTTGCCGCGCGGCCTGTGATCACGGGTAGATACGATGTTCGGGTGATGGGTTGATGCCAACCTGATTCATGGTGGAACAGTTTTGGCGGCGACTGCGCCGGCCGGTTTGTAACCGGGGCGCACGAGGCAGTTCGGTGTGATGGCGCTGGCTATTCCATGCGCGGAAAGGTAGGCGTTGCGGACGGTGACCCACGGACCGGCGCTGACAATTTGTGTCACAGCGCTGGACCGAAGGCGTACGGGGCCATATTCCCATGGTGTTCTGGCCGGGGATACACCGTGGCCACCGCGGCACCTGCAAGGGATTGACCAGCGTTGAATTGCGTTTCAAGGCGACCGGTGCAGGGTTCGAGCAACTTGCGCGCGCTGACACTGTCGGCATGGACGTGCCCGCGCCTTCTACCGGGCCACGGTCGAACGCCGCCCCATCGTTCTCAACTGCTGCCGACTTTACATTGTGGCAGAGTGAGCCACAAGGGTATGGAGGTGCTCGTACGTTTTCACTTGCACGGTGGCGTGGGCCGAGGGCAACTATCTGGACGAGCTATCGGCATGATCGGCCTTCGGCCGCCGCCCGCTGGATCCTGGCCGGGGGTGGTGCCGTCCACCGCGCGCGACAGTTGATCCGGCTCGCAGACCGGCTGGAGGCGCCGCTTGCCACCCACATTGAAAGGGCAAAGGGCTGTTCAACGCCACCCCCATAACATCGACATTTTCGGCACGCTTTCCACAACTGCCGCTTAATGATCTGATCGCCCTAGTGCGTGATTGCATGTCTGCTTCGGCAGCCGGGCTGCACGATTTTTTACAACGACCGCGGCAAATTGATGAAGGGCAAAGCGGATCGGTGCAGGTTGGATATTTGAGCCCACCCCATCCGGTGGCGGGGCTGCATTCCTTGACGCGGCCACTTTTGGCGATGCGGCCTGACGCCGAGACCATCGTTATTGGCTGGATCGGCAGAATCCAGCGAGCGGCTTTACCAGCGAAACTGGACATCGGGGTTTCTCACCGCGCACCACACCGCACACAAGGCAAGGCCGCCGACGGATTCGTCAACTACGTTCACGCGCTGGAGCGGCTCGAAGAGGCATATGCCGGGATTTGATACGTGTCCTGGTACGACGGGCGGTGCGGGTCATTGACCGAAGTTCGGTTGCCGCATCTCGGCTCCCGATCGCGGAGCTTTGTCGTAACAGCGAATTTGGGCTCCATCGGGGCTGGGGTCTGCAGGAAGGCCATTTGGCGCCGGTCTTGGGCCGCTCCGCGGCGGCCGTGGTGCTGCTTAGCGGAGATGGCGGTTTCATGATGGCGGATCAACGAATTTCAAACCGCGTGCGGCTTGCGGGCTCGACTCATCGTTATCGTCCCAATGATTCAGCCTTATGGCGACAGAACAATCAGTTTCTGACCGCAAGATGGACCGAGCTGACGGGAATTTCACTGGCCGTTCCTTCGCCGGTACGCCCAGGATCGCTTAGGTGGGAGAAGGGATCGAGTGCATTCAGACGGGGAGCTGGAAAAACCGCGCTTGCGCGGCGATTGAGACCCGCGCACGCCCCCTCCTGATCGAGCTCCGCCTCGGACCCGCACGACGTGCGCGCAGTGCGTATTGCGGCGCGGCGCGACGGCGGTTGATGGCACAGCAACAAATGCCCCGAGAGGGCTCGCTTTTCACGTTGCACCTCATTGTGGATTACGTTGAACGTTGCTAAAAAATAAAGTCTACCCGAACAAACAACACCTGGCTTCAGCCAGAGATAAACAGGAGAGAATGATAGAATGTTTTTTACTAGGTTAGGGACGCTTATTGCATGATATAGGCTCGTAATGGGTATTCTCCGTTGCTGGCTATGGGGATTCAACATTCTGCTAATGTGTTCGACGATATTACTTCTTACACCGACCGCCACAAAGCGTTACCTTGGATCAACAAGCCAGGGAGAAGCCACGGACAAGGCGGGCCGTCTGCATTTCTTGTCTCTGTGCTCTTGGCATTCCTCTTGCGAAATAGCAAAAAGTTCGCCAAAGTAGATTGCCAGGCAACCAAGACATCGGACGCGTTACCAGTCGCTGACGAAAAAACATGAATTTTTGCGACAGAAAAATGCGGAGCCAAAAGACTGGGCGGGAGCCATTCCCGGGGGAATTGTACTGATATTGGCCGTCACCAAGTTCCAAACCGCATTTCACCAACGCGTTACAAATCGATGGCGTGGGCGCAGGCCAATCCACCTACCTGACAATCACCAGCGCTCCGCAGCGTTGTGTCGCGGCTGTAGAGCCAGCGTTCGCGGCTTCACGGGAAAGCGTAGCTTTCGTCGAACAGGACGACTGAATCCACTGCAGCCCTGCGCCTTGTGGACGGGTCAGAGGGGCGTAGCCGATAGTCGAAATCGTCGTAGCGTTTTTTGTCTGCCAGCAGGCACTTTCGATAATCGGGGATCATCGAAGGCGCTTATTGAGCAGTGATCTTGCCGAGCCCGCGACCATATCGTCGTCTTCGGGCCTGACCAAGAGGTTGATGCCGGGTTTTGACGGTTTCTTGGACGAGGGTCATCACCTGCCAGACGCGAGCCGTTGAGCAGCGCCTTAGCCGATTTCGTTCCTGGAGACACACCAGCTTGTTCGCCGGCCTGCGGGAAAGGCCTGGTCAAAGCCCTTGAGTTCGCGCAGGCGCTGGCTTGTAGCCGGCGGCGGGTGCCGGTTGTTGGCGACCAGCACCTGATCGGCCTCCCAAGCACCATGTCCGGTCGGACATCGTTTTGCCGATCACCTGCGGCTGCCACATTAATCGCCATGGCTCATGATTTTCCTGCCCGCGCCACTGCCATGGCCAGATCGTTGATCGGGGTCGCGGGCCTTGGCGGTGGATCTCCCGGTGAGCAGGATTGTCGGGGCTCATGCTCGGTATAAAAATAACCGCCGCCGGGAGATCGGGCAATTGCCCGGATCGCCAGCACCAGGATCGGACGTGCGAACTCAATTCAGATCCTTGCCGAAAGCGCCTCGTCGACCATCGAGCATTCATCGATGATGATCAGCGCGGCCTTGCTGCCAGCGGGCTTTGCCGGATTGATCGAGAAACAACGGCGAGACGGTTGTCTTGCCGGTCTCCTCGTTCGGAACCTCTTCCTCGCCCTTGGACGGTTAGATCAGCGAATGGATGGTGCGGGCGTTCCTTGGCGCCGCGAGCGCGCAACACCTGGGCTGCCTTGCGGTTTGAAGGCGGGCAAACAGCACTTCGCCATTCAACATTGTCAGCGGAAATATTTGGGGCCAGCGTGGTCTTTGCCGGTACCGGGCATAGCCGAACAGCCGGAAATCGGCGTGCGGCCATCCTTGAGCCAGCCGCAGAGAGCTTTGAGCGCCTCATCCTGTTGGGGTGAACTTATATTCTTTCATGAGATTGTTTCGCTGGCGCGGACCCGGCAGTTCCATAGCCTCAGGCTAACAGGAGCGATTCCAGCATCATGTCTTGCCCAGGGTTTGAAGGGAAAAGCTTTTTGGCTTGCCCCAATACGCCCTTGAGCCCGCAGCGCTGGCAAAAACGAGCAATTTTCACTCGCCCAAAAGCAACCGGCTAATATTGAAATCGGGGCTCCATATGCAAGCGCCACGGCCTTGAGGTTGATTATCGCCCGGAGGCATGCCAGATCAGGCCACCATTGCGGCCACGCACAGTGCACAAACCGCCGGCAGTAGGTTTTGCGCGACCCTTCATTCAGAGGGTTCTTTGAACTCCCGAATTCACGGGCAAAGATCATCGACGACTGCACCTGATCAGGCGCGCGGGCCAGCGCCATTGAGGAAACACGGAAGCATAATCGGTGTGGAGGGGTCAGTCGGCATTGGAACCTCAATACTGTAATTGATATATGCATTATATCTGACCTAATAGCTGGTAAATCAAAATACCAGAAAAGAGGTCATGATGAAATGAAAACCGTTGCTATCTGGTTGGTTTTTTGCTTCACTGGATCTGGTCCGCCGCAAAGCTCGGCCATCACCGTGGAACAGGATGGCGGAAACTTGATCCGCTCGACTTCATCAACATGTGCTTCTGGGGAGCGATCGCACTTGCTGATCGCGCTGAAATATTATGTCTGGACCAAGCCTGAACCCATTGTGCTTGACCGCACGGCCGGCGCCGCCACGGGTACCTGGCAGCGTCGAGATCTTCCCCGGAAAGGAGATTGGTTGCTGGTCGACCAGAGTTTTACAGCGCGATACGTCAACAACCGCACGCCTTGGCCCATTGGAAGATCGGCTTTGCGGCAAATGGAGTCGCATCTTGAGCGGATGAACCAGTTTACTGGCGCTTGTCTTTGTCTTGACTCGGGCGAAGTATTCAGGGCAACCGGTTGGTCACAGGCACAAATGATTGCCGGATCTTGAAGAAGATGACTTCACGGCTTTGGCTGGAAGCTGTTGTGAGGCGTACTACGGCGTCGCTGTTTGGGCGGGGACGCCGCGCGCCTGCCATTTGACAATTGCCCGACGGATCGGGCCGGCAGGGGCTGATGGCTGGCGCGGGTTTCGGCACCCCATTTCAGCCAGACACCCGCTGCTCGGCTGATCAAGTCAGGACATTTACTTTTCACCTGCACGTCACGTGCCTCTCCGGATGCGTTCTCAAGCTTGATCGGCTTGGCCGTGCGGGTGGCCGTGGGCCGCGCGCTGCCCAGGATCCGCGGAGAGCCCCGCAATCAAACCCTCTCCCAGGAACCGGCTACGCCTTTTTTGGAGAGCAGCGCTTCAATCGCGGCCAGCCAGTGCTGGTAGTAGTCACTGCCATTCCTGTGCGGGCCACCGGGTTTGGCGACTTCGGTCGGACAGCGCCTCGCCCATTCAGATCCAGGTGAACACACCGCCGCTCGTGAAGCGCCACGGCGAGCGCAAAAGCCTCTGCGCCTTGCCAGGGGTTCGGCGAACACCGGTGCGGTCCGGGCCCAGGCATCTGACGGAAGCTGGGAACGGAGTTGCGAAATAATAATCACGATGCGAGATCCAGCTTCAGGCGGGCAACAAGATAGCTCTCCCAGGCATTCAATCGCACCGTCAGGCCGGATCAGTCCCCTGCCCCAGAGTCAGCGCCCGTCAAAGCAAACGTGTAGACATGTTGCGGGCTTTCACCTTTTCCATGGGCGTTGCATTGTCGGGGATTTACACAAATCCCACTCGCGCACCAGCTTCATGGTGCCAGTCTTGCGCAGGGCATACAGCGCGGAAGGCCGCGTATGGCCTTCCGGGTGGTTCGTAATGGATGCGCACCCCGGTCGCCAGCTTGAACTTTAGCTCAGCCACCGGGCCCTCGCGATGCATGGGGCACCGCGCGCCAGAAAACGGCAGCGACATCGTCCCGTGTGGAGTACCCGCGTCGGCTTAGACGCCGGCAATTTTTTATGGGACGGCCTCAAGTTCGTCGGCGAGACAAAGCCTGGCGCTCAGGCAATGTCTCGAGCGCCCGGTCCAGATCTCGTCAGTACTGGCGGAATAATAGGTTGCCGGAGCAAGGCATCGCGCGCGTGACGGCTTTCATCGATAGTCCAGGCGCCAAACGCACCAGTGAGCAGAAGCGTCACCAACGCGCGCGGGCGTTCCAAGGCTGCATGAAACACCGGTCGCCGTTTCCGGCGCAACCGGGGCAGCCATCTGCCACCAAGATCATTGCGGGCCGTATCACGAAGGTCTCTCCGGACCGGGCTCTACAGGCCAAAGTGCACCCGGGGGGCCAGCTGACCCGGGCCTCAGCGCGGATACCCGTTTGCGATTCATCGAATCGCGTGTGACCAGTTTGCAGGTTCCGCTCGCTCAGATCTTTCGGTTTCAGCTGGCCGCTTCCGGCAACCACTATTGTGCGCAGCTCGGCGGTGGAATCCCACACCCGGATACGGGTCTCCTCCGGAGCTCAAGGCCGGAATATCCGCCAGAACGACCCGCGGATTGATTTCACCGACCTGACTGCCGGAAGGTGGCGCCTTGTACCACGACCGGCGGTACGCCGAGCACGTCAGGATTACAGGAACACAGGTGCAGACGATCAGGTTATGGGTCTCGGGGGTGTGAACACCGGCCTGCCATGTGTTCACCCATGCGCGGCCCATGTAACCGGGGAGCGAGGCGATGGCCGCGGTGGCGTCGCGCGTTGAGCCAATCGGCAAACTCGGATCGACCACGCCTTGGCCACCCACACGGGCGCCATTGCGCGGGACCGCACCCTGGTTTCGTAGAGTCTCGACCAATGGCAGTCAATCCGCAGGCCGGATCGATCAGGCCCTTTTCGGTCAGGGATCGTCTCAAGCGGCCTTGACCCGGGGCTTTGCGGAGGACGAGGTCGTTGTGCGTCGATACATGCGTGGGATGGGGGGCGTGATGATCATGGGGAACATGAAAGAAGCATAGTCCTTTCGCAATTTTGCTAATCGCACATAGCCAACAGGCTGGTGTTACAACAGTAAACACCGCCATTGAGGATGTTAACCATTTGAGCCCGCACCGGACCGGACAGCAGGACCTCAGCACCGAGCCCAAAACCTGCCCGGTAAAGACCGCCGGAAATTTGTAAGCACAAACGCCCAGAACGACCAGAAACACTGTCAGCGTGGTGTAGCGGTCGGGAGTTGTAGTAGATTGTCATTGCAGCACGGCCATACCCAAGCCTTGGGGTTAACCCCACTGGAAACGCTTGCCGCCTGAAAGCAATGTCAACGGCTTCGCTCGCCAACTTGCATCCGGCAATGCTCGCGACATGCCGATTTATCCAGGCTTATATAAACGAAGATAGGCGCACCGGCGATTTCAGTGCCGTATACAAAACAGGGCACCAGTTGGCAGCAGCGCCCCGAGACCGAAAGCAACGCCAAGCAGCAGCGATAAGAAGCCGGCACCAATGCCAACCAATGCGGGGGGAATGTGCGGCGGAAGCCGAAATTTTCACGCCGAGGCGCAAACAGATATGGTGTTCGGCCCCGGGCTCACCGAGGTTCGAAGGCGAGACGACCAGCGACAGAAAGTTTCCAAGTACCATGGGCGTTCCCCGTTCTGCTGCATTTGGCCGGGAACTATGGTGATAACGAACCTATCGGGGGCAACACAAACAAAATTGTCGTCATGTCCGCAATTCCAGAAATATGATTCGCAAAACCCGGTAACAGGGAGACATGCATTGAGCTTCCGCTTCCCTCAGCCAACCTTCCCGATGGTTCACACAGTTCCGGCGCTCGGGCTCGGCACCTGGGCACATGGCGAGCGCCGCACGGAGGCGCCAAGGCGAAGGTCCGGGCCTGCAGGCAGGCATCGATGCGAGAATAAGAAACGTGGATCGACACCAGGCGGAAGGAAAATGTATGCCAACGGCGGCGCGGAAGGAAGTCACCGGTTGGCAGCGATCAGGGTCGCCCGTTGATGGATGTTCTTCCTGGTTTCACAAGGTTGTTTGCTTCGAATGCCGCTATTTTCAGGGGGCACTATCGCGGGCCTGCGAGGCCCCAGCCTCAACCCGGCTTGAACCGGACCATATCGACCTCTATTTGCTGCACTGGCCGGCGCAGGGCATCCGCTTGGGCAAGAAAAAACTTGTCGAAGGCCTTCGAGAATTGCGGAAATTTACCGGCAAGAATTTGCCCCGCTTGGGGGCGTCTTCCAATTTTCGGACACTCGTCGGCATGCGGCAAGCTATTCCGCCCTAAACCCGGATTGGGCAGGGCCAATCTTGCGGCCCGCCAACCAGGTTGGCTTCCTTACCAATCTGGTTCGGGACGCGAAGGGCATCGAAATTTCGATCTGGATTGCATGGGGGAATGGCCGGAAAAGGCCCAAAAAAAACTTTTTTTCAAGCAAATTGTTGCCCGCAATCTTCTCTTTG
>Ga0163217_1004978_pt1 | contig 12139 bp, 7 predicted proteins | sample SynspAceP_FD_185933 | JGI IMG/M metagenome (GOLD analysis project Ga0163217, IMG submission 185933) | Saline lake microbial communities from Ace Lake in Antarctica - Synechococcus sp. Ace-P (PacBio error correction) | ecosystem: Environmental > Aquatic > Non-marine Saline and Alkaline > Saline ... | reverse complement strand
TCGATCCTTTTTCCTAAAATTAGATTTTTTACTAGTCCTTCATGAAGCCAATTATAAGGTATTGGTCAGTTTAAAAGTTATTTTGAAAAATAATCGAAGATAGTCCAAAGCAGAGGTTTCTGTTCGTCATTAAAGCGAACATAAAACCAATTTTTGGCTTAATTAAAATTCAAAGATGTTATGAAGCAATTTTTTATTTTTATTTAGGGCGGTGATGCCGCAAGAACCAATCAAAAACGCCAGAAAAATGCGGAAACATTGCAGAAATGGGGAGCTGGGATTGGGCGCGATTAAGGGAAATAAGGGGCCCAAATTAGTGCGCCTGCATGGTCTGCCCTTTGGGCAAATGTATATATATATATATATATATATATCTATTATAAGTAATTACCGATGGACCTTTTGGCTGAGGTCCGGAGGGTGGTTGGCGGTATCTTATTGGTGCCTTCAAAAAGATCAAAAAAGGCAGTGGAGATTCCAAGGGCGATGTCCAATATTTCTCACATGTAGAGGTAAGGAAATAATGTCCATGATAATGTAGGAAAAGTAAAACTGGGTTTAAAAGTCGTTTAAAAAAGAGACTGCTTGGTGTTTAATTAGGTTAGGAAATATTTATTTCCAAGAAATGGCAAATAATTTTCCATTTAATTGGACATTCTTTGAGCGGAAAAATTGAATGTACAAACAGGAAGGACATGGAATTAACTACTTTCTAAACGGCTTTTTTATTTTTTGGGAGTAATCGACAAGAAAACAAAGAAACAGGTAGCCTACCTTATCGCTGAGATGAAATATGAGTCTATCGAATGGATCACCTTATCAGTACAATAATCATATATATATATGTGTGCTCATCAAGCTAGAAAGCAGAGAGCGCGCGCTCTTTGGAAAGTATGCAGTCGAGGTAGTACTAGAGCCGACCGAACATGCCGAGATACTAAATCCCAGCGTGCGAGTTGGCGGTGTGGACGCGTGCCGATCACCCCAATATAATGCTTATTGTATTCTCTCTATATATATATATATCGCTATCTAGCGTGATCTACAAGAGACATACTTCCTCTAATGTGACCGACAAATAGTCAATCGCGAGTGAGTGTCCAAGCTTTGACAATAATACTCTGAATTCAGGGCACTGAGAGCTAAATAAAATGATCTCTGTGACAGCAATCTGAGTTGTCACCTTCACTTTCCGTTGATTATCAAATTATTTTAAGCTTAAAAGTTAATAAGTGGTTTTCGAAACAAGGAAATAAGCCAAGGCTTTTTTACTAAAAAAAGGAGGAATCCAGTAGCAAAAATCATATACACGGTGCTAAAAAGCAGTTGGAATTCGAATAATCACTACAATTGGATATTCCCATTTGAAATGGGCTTGGCAATCTAGGCTTTCTATTGTTTAAAAGGTTAATTCTACCTACTATTTCTGAGGGTATGCTCGAGCATTCGGCTCAGATAATCATTAAAAGGGACATATGTTTGGTAAGCTATCCGACTGGCTTCGTTTGTTTGGAGTGAAAATGAAAATATTGGGCAAAGAACCAATGTAAATGCCCTGCTTGCTTAATGTTGTTTCATACCTCTAGATTTTGAAGGCTAGGGTAAAGGAAGCTAGGAATTGTTGGATTTGGAACATTTCCAGGATAGAACAAAATATTGGGAACCAAAAAACCCTAATTGCTATAGCATAGAGCATTTGGGAAAAAAGCATCCAAAAGCTGTTCTTGAAAGCGTCCCCATTACCCATTTGGGAGGCAGCTGTCTCATATTATCATTGCGCATTGCTTTAGACATTCCGAATTAACGGGAACTGGAATAGCATTTGAATTATAAATTTACAGGTTAAAGAGGACAATATTCCCTGTAGTTTACAATTGAACAGGGATTAGTGCACATATTATAAGTAAAATTGGGCTTAAAATGGCAATGAGTAAGCTTTTAGAATTTGAAGGACAATACGTAGTTTCAAAGGTTAGTGTCCTTTATTGCTATTAAAGCGGAAACTTTTATTAAAATTAGGGAAGTTAAAGGTGGAAAACATTTAGTGGGCCGTTAACAAAAATTTTTGCCATCGGACCTTACGAGAATTGAAAATGCGAAACAAAAAACCAGTTCTAAATAAAATGGTAAACCAATTAAGGAAAAGAAATGATAGATAATCAATAACCGAAGGATCGAATTTAATGGGTTTTAAATGTTAAATTGGATTTTTATTCGAATAGTAATTGATCTGATACTTAATTAATTTCCTGGCATGAATGCCGACGGATTTTATTTAAATGTGTAATTCTCCCAGCATTACCTAGATTATTAAGGAATCCCATTTTGAATTCCTAGGTGTTCGGCACTCAGATTTAATTGCCAATGGAAGCTTTTATATGTAATGCAATGTCATTAGGGCATCCATTTCCATTCCGTGGTTAGAATTGCTCCAAAATAATTCCAGCATATATTATGCCTTTTTTCAGCCAATTTCTGCCAGATTTTGGTTGTTTATTTTACTTTTCAGGAGCAGGCAATTTTTCATAAAAAATGATTAAGGTAGGGGGCGCGCTGGATTTTTTTGTACTCCTCCTTGCCCATATTTAAATTGGGGGCAAATTTTCCGGGTTATTAGAGTTCCCTGTTCTTAAACCCGCCATAGGGTTGAAGGCGCGGGCAATTTTCCTAATCGCGCCCAATGGCATCCAGGCAGAGATCGGGCAATCCTGCACTACCTTAAGTCTTTGGAGTAAATAAATTTGGAACCCAACCCAACCAGACTTTTATAGGGAGATGTTCATAATTTTCAACCACAGTCTATAACCTTTATCAACCTGTAAAGAAGTTAAATCAGGAGGCTTATTTGGGTTCCTACCAGTTTCGTCCCGCCATGGAAACTTTTGCATTCGGCAAATATCAAATGTAAAGTGCCCCCCAAAACTTAAAACTATAAGACATCTTACCTTTCATTCTTTTGCTATAAGCAAGCTATTTCTTTAAAAGACCACGTTTGTATATTGAAAACCCAATCGTGTCCCCCTTCTGCTCCCTTTAGTGTTTTCTTTTACAAAGCAAATAGTTTCTTCAACAATCTGTGTATTTTGGTCATGCCAAGATGGAAAATTATGGCCTGGGTTTATGGTTTTTTCAAACGCTTATCAATGAGATTTTCCAAATCTCCAGAATTTTCCATTGGCTCTGTGTACGTCGGAAAGTTAATTGTGCGTTTACAAAAGTCCATAGGGGGAAATTGCCATATTTTAACAATTTTTTCCAGAATTATTAATTGCTAATGGGGATTATTACGGCAGGAGGGCGGACTTTTTAAAGCCAGCACCCTTTTAATTCCAACACTAAATGGAATTTTTTGGGTTTGGGCCAGTTTTCTTCTTGTTGCCTTCTGGAATATCACGGCCAGAGTATTTATTGTTTTTCAATATTAACTTCCTAGTTTGCGAATTTCCGACAGGATGGCCTTTTACTGTCCTTTCGGTTATGTACCGATCCACCGTTCTCAAATTTGTAAGGAAAAAACGCTTGGTATGCCCTTGCCCCAATTCATTTTACTACCAAATTGGATGATGTTTCCTCATAAACCAAACAACCGGAGGTATATCGTGCATTACTTTGATTGGTTTGAGGCCACTATAATAAGCTGGCTCTATTTGTTGGGATGTCTGGGGATTATTAAAAAAAGAATAACGGGTTGCCAAGGATATGGTACATCGCATTAGAGTTTAAGTTCCAAATAATGCGACGCTCTTTCTGTGGGGCGTTCATAACCAAAACCAAAATAAAAAGCAAGGACCCATTGAATGGTAAGGATGGAAAAAATATTTAAAAGTGAAGCCCCAAATAATATTGAGATAAAAGGGCCGGACAAAGGGAAATGCCAATTACCTTTTTGCATTTACAAAAAATAAAAAAACCGTCTTTTTACAGAGCGGTTTCCATTCAAGAATATTTCCAGAATATTAAATAGATCCCAATTTAATCAAACAAAAATTTTCGGTTGGTTAGGCTTCCATTAAATTTTCTGCTAGAAATTTCTGCAGGTCTTCCTTCTAATGATGGGGAGTTCTATTCATATGTTACCAATTCGCCATTCCTTGAAACTAAGGCCATACTAGGTGATGATGGAGGAAAAGGAGAATCATAGGCGTTCTCGCCGCTATTCAACGGTCTCCGGTATCTGACCCAGCAAACACGGTTAAACCAGATGATTTGGGTTTTTTTGGTTTGCAGGACTCATTTTGGCAGCTGGTCGTGCATTGGCGGCGCACAACCCGCATAAAAACCGAGTTAACCACTACCCAAAGTAGTCCTTTTTGCTTAATAAGCGCTTTCGGACAGCCATTCGGGCCGTATATGAATCATTCAAATCCGGGCAAAACAGCCAAAATCTTGGTCTCATTGGGTTTTTACTATTCTTGGCGCGATAACATAGTATTTGTTTTTTTGGATTATTATCTAAAGTTGTCCAAAAAGATAAACCATTTTAGTTTCATTCCCCAAGGAATACTTAACGTTTCATAGGACCTTCTGTGTACCTTAAAATATATCTTTTGCCCAAAATTTTGTATGAGATGCATTTAAATGGGTTGCAGCAATATTGGATATTCACCTTTAGGTTTCCAGGGGCTATTCTAGGGTTTTATTATGCGTAGCTTTTCGATTTTAATCTGAAAAGCTCGGGGCGGTGGAGTGCCAAGATCTGGTTTTTAAGGTGATTATTACACCAGGCAAACAAAATGTATCCGCCTGCCCCGATTTGAAGATTAAACCTACTTTCACTTGTCTTCCATTGTTATAAAGGCTGATGGTTTCTGTAAGTCAGACCGAGGATGATTTACGTTAGCGATATTTTTGCGGTACTTTATGGCAAGGAAAAAGCAAATGTATTTTTAAGACTTTAACAAGTAGTAAAAAAAAGGGGAAGTCTCGGCGGGAGCGTATTATGCTACCTATCGAAAATCAGCGTCCAGATATGAGGTCAGACTTCAGTTATTGCAATTTTTTTTATTCGCATAGCCAGCAGATGGAACCTTGCGTCCGCAGAGATAAACCAAAATTTTCGGAAAATTGCTGGATATTTAGGGTAAGTCAAGATCGGATTTTTGAAAAGTATTAAGGCTATGTTTATCAAATATCGGCGAACAATGCCTTAACAAGATTTGAAGATTGAAAAATCGGTAACGGATGAAGAGGTTAAGAAGCCTATAGAAACAATGGCTAAAAAAAAGTATCATCCGGATAGGGTAAAATACAAGGAAAAAAAACGAAGCCATAAAGAAAGGGCTGAAGAAAAATTTAAGGAGGTTCAAAAAGGCCTATGGAAATTATTCAACAAGAGAAGAGGTCTTTAATAATTTGTTCATGAAAATTAAATATATTCTGTATTAATTTTAAAGCATGGGAGATTTTTTTGGTTTTATATCCAGTTGGGCTTTGGGAACATGTATTGGATTTGGATGCCTTATTGGACCATATATTGTTTTTGGCGGCCCTAAACCATACCTTTTACCTTTGATGGATTGGGAAAAAACAGTATTGGTGCTCGCTACCGTATTTACAATTTGCCCCCATTGTTTTTCAAACTTGGCGTCTATCTGTTATATGAGTGGTGGCTGTGAATTGTAACGTTCTCATTGGAATTTTTGATTCCCAGTCACTATATTTTTACGGCGATTATATAATTTAAAAATAAGTTCTAGAAAAGTACGGTCGGGAAAAAATTTGGTGGCATACATAGTGGCTTACTGGTTTCTTTGGACTTGTTCATGGTTTTCGGGTTCTCCAATTATTTTAAGTGTTGATTGGCAGGGGAAGAGGAAAAAAAATTTCACCCTTAATTGGCTTTGCGGGCCGGATAGAAATGTCCCAAATTTAATTTCTATGGGTCTGTTTCTTCGGGCAATACATTGTTAAGATCCTTGTTTAAGGTGAAACAACCCCTATTTTATTCCAAATAATGGCGATTATTGTACTATTAATTACAATACCAATGTTTGATTACAAACGGTTTCCTGGTAGAGAGAAGGTTTGGCTAAAATCTTAACCTTTCAAGATTGTGAGGGGGATTGTAGGTAGGCATCTATCTTAGTAAGAACTAAAGTTGAATTAAATCCCTATTGGCTTAATATTTTCAATAACACAGTTGCTTATCTTTGTGTAATCAAACCAAATGGAAATAGTAAATAGGAGTCTTAATAGGCACAATATTTAGAAATGGTTTCCCATTGCGTATTTGGGGAAAAAATTATTGAAATGAAAGAAACGTAAACCAAGGAAAAAGTACGATAAAAGCGTATTTAACGTATGGCGAGTGGAATGGGGAAAACTCTCTATTATGCAAAGCGCAAAAAAACAGGTCGGGCCATCATTTGTTAAGGATAGGATGATTTATTTTCTGATGGGTTACAATGGAACTGCCCAACTGGTTTTAAAAAAATTATATGTGAGGATGAGGAAGGTATACCAAATGTATGGTTTTTAACCAATGCCGAAGGCCAATGCCGATATCCAAGCGTAGCCTCTTCTACCCAGTCCTGTGAAAGTGCAAACTTGTACATTAACAATTAGTTCACCCCTGTAAGGAATGTAGTAAAATTAAATACATTCAGAGATTTCTTGGCATAAAAAAACGATGTAGTTATATCAGAAAAGCCTATTAAAGATTAAATTCCGGCTGCAATTCTTGAAAAAGCTGAGTGCCAAAACTTCGTTCACTGGCCCAATTAATCGTGGAACGTTCATAAAATGCTAAGGTTGAAAATTCAGAAGAAAATTTACAAATACCTACATGATGGCCTAACTGTAATAGCTCTGGCCAATGCCATGGAATATTTGTTGGTGGGAAAAAAAAATTTGAACAAATTTAATAGATCTCCAGAAAAAAACTCTTTCACGACAATTCAAAAAAGGGAACCAAAACTCAAATTAGACTTAATAGGACTATATAGACTATGATATTGTGGATGAGAATTAATACGGGATATATTGTAAGAACGTTTTACCCGTTTAAACAATATCTTAAGAAATTGTATCCCATTCCGTGTACATCCCCAAAACAGGAAATGGATTAAGGTCTCTGAAAATTATGAAGGGAGATTTTGATCGGGGAATAGGGTTAATTTTTATATGCTACCAAGGGATACATATTTCCGTGATTTAGAACCATAGAGGATGGACCGAGTTTTCTTTAAAGGGTTCTACAGCCTGGGGGGGACCGTATTCTGATTGGCGATAAATGGACCACTTTGTTTGGAGGGGAATATTTACCCAATAATTGGTGGTAGAAAAAACTGAAGGTAAAAAAGGGGTCTCCTGTTAGATTTGAAGTATATAGAAAAGGACAATAAATACCACCTTCAATTTGTAAAATATTTCAAGAAGAGATGTGTTTCCCATTAAAAGCGTGGAGCGTATTATATGGGCTTACTTAATGATATGGGTTATATAAAAGGTAAAATCGCTTTGCCGAATCAACTACAAGAGTTTAGGAACGGGCCCTTAGGAAAGTTAGAAGGGCCAAGGAGCCAAGAAAATTTAACCTTGGACCTGAGAGTAAAAACCCTGGGGTTATTTGGGATTGCCGAACCCAGATGCAGTACGAATTTCTCTCGGGACGGCAAGTTGATTTTATTTACCAAAAATAAAATTAAGAAGGGAAAAGATAGATAGGTATTGCATCCAAAAAAAAGGGGATTTTGAGGATAAAACCGTGTATTGTTTTGATTTAATGAGCGTTTCCGGCTTCTTGCAAGTGAGATCCATTGCGGGATCTTTACAGGATTAATGATATGGGGTACTATAGTAGGACGTAGGTCTTTTGGTAAGAGGTCTAGTGCAGCGTGAAAAATGGATTTAGGACAGATGGCTCTGCTGTGCGTTTAACGGTTTCCAATATGTTACCACCCCCAAAAACAGGGCGGTCTATTCAGAAAATCGTACGAATAAAGGGAACAAGGATTATTATCAGAAATTTTACGGATCGTTTTACCAATAGCGCGGGGAACTCATTTCCGGTAGACAGTTTATTAAAGTGGCCGATCGCTAAAAGTTTAAAAACCCCTAAGTAAAGTGGTATTATGGGGGGTGGCAATTTAATTCCCAGATGTTTTTTGTTACCCCATTGGGACCAATGAATCCGAATTATTTTTGAGAGCAAGTGGGGAAAGCGTGGGGTTTTTTTATCCTATTTTGTATTTGAGGCATTTGGATGGGAATAGGGCTCAGTACAAAGGTTATTCCAGAGAGGAACTTTATCAATAACTTAGGGTAGACGATATCCTTTTGAGATTAATTTATGATATTGCCTTGCAAGAAATATTAAAAAATGGAACTACTTTTATGCCTTCGAGGAAAAAATTAAATTTATATATTCAAGGCTACATTTGGCAGAGCAATTGTTCGACCCCAATGCTTATGCAACAAATAAAAAAAGCGGTGAAGTATGATATGCTGAAAAGTTTTTTGGAATTTGGATAAACAAACCATAAAGCAAAAAAAGGTAGATAAAATTGAAGCTACCAAATTGAATCTTGTTCAATTTTCTCTGGATCTTTTTAGAGGACCTTGTTATATCAAACAATTAGGCGCTACGGGCACATAAGGGAAGCCACTATTCCTATTAAGGCTATTATACTAATATTCCTTGAAAAGGGTCCTTAAAAATCCCACTAAAAGTTACGTTTATAGCTATAAGGGCCAAATCCCAATAACAATGAGTATTACTATTAATATTTGTTCATCTCAACGCTTCTTTTTTTTAATGATTAAAATAACTTGGTTAAAATATTTGAGGTAAAACAGTTTAACCGCAATGGCCAAAAAGTATAACACCAAAATATGGTTTCGGGGGACTACATTAAGTCCGTTCTTTACCCCAAAATGTGTTCTATTCTTACTAGAGGATTTTAGGACGAGTATAACCCAAAAATAACATTATTATAATGGGGCTACAATTGATATTCTCCACTAGTATTCCGCCCTTATGAAAGTAAGGTGGTTTAACCGCTACCGCACCGGGCAATTAAAGGGGAATTGCGATGGGAAACTATAGAAAGCCAACTTTTCGGTTGTTCGTCCCTATACAGAGTGATTCCCAAATCCAATCTCTAAGCCCAAAAAAAGAAAATTATAAAAAGCCCCTGCCAACGGCAAAAATGATTGACATTCCAATACTATAGATTTAAGATTTTTCTTCCCCTACAAACAAAAAAAGGGCTTACCATTATAATAGCCGAAAAACAACTGGACGCTTTTTTCAGAATTGTATATGTTCCTACTTTCTTCCTTAGGGTTATTATGATTGGGAATGCTCCCATAATAATCAAATTACCGCGAAAAAAGAAACCATACTAGCCTTAACTATTTTCCCTTAAAAATAAAATTTGAAATTCCAGCTTTAAAAAATATTAATCCTTAGTCCATCAGTGCTTATTTTGCCCTTTCCTTCCTAAGGGACCGCGGCAAATTACGTTAAGTAGGGTATTTGAATAATGAATTAAGAGAAAAATGATCCCACCTAAAGAAATTATATTTGCTCCTAATAAAATGGTATGTTCCAACTGGGAAAAACAATTGTGTCCGGAAGGAAATTATGAGAACGAATTTCGTTTGTAAATCTAAGTGCTTGTAAAGGGCTGTTGTTGTGGATAGGTGAGGCTGGTGCGCGCTGAGGACAGGGAAACAAAGAGATTTTGGTAGGATTATTTATAGTTAAAGTGAAACCCTTTTTACGACCAGAGGGTATTTGCCGAAATAGAAAAAAGGCCAAGGGCCCTTTATTAGAGGAGAAGATGGCGAATGGGAAACTCCCTTGGTAAAAATTGGCAGTGGAATGTGACGTATGGGTTTTTGACGACAAGGAATAACAAATGCGGACTGGAAGGAAGCTTATAATTCAAGGGGTACTAAATGGGAAAAAGCCTAGTGTCATGTCATTTATTACCCTATTCGTGTACGAGAGTATTCGGAATCTACGCGTTAAACTATCATTTAAATGGGAAATTTGCGGAATCTGCATGTTACCTTGGGGAATTGAAACCTTAAAGCCCGTTTATTAAATTTGTAAAGGAAGGCCTTGATTTCGCAAAGTTTGGAAAAAAATGGTATGCCCGATTGAGCAAATAGCGTTAGAGCATACTTAATGGGTAGGGATATGTAAAAACCACTTTTTAGTGCCCAAAGTACCTTATGTACGTCATAGAAGATCTATTATTTCTACCTGAAAAAGAATTTTTCGAAGTCCTTTGGGCAGAAAATTGGGCCCAACCCGGTTTCCTTTGGTAATATCGATGGCCGTATTGATTTTCGTTTCAAAATCTTACCTTCCCTTTTATTCTTTCTGATTGCTTCCCGTCCAACACCGTTGTCAGGTCTAAATGCTAATTGAATAAAATTTCGTTTTCCGACTTTACGCATGGAGTAGAATATTTTTTTCCCCGTCTTGGAAGGAACAGGTCCATGCAAAGCATTTTTCCAGAAAATGGTTGAAGAATTAACGAAGGAATCTTAACAGTTGTGGCTCATCTATGCGGTTTGCTTCCACTCGCAGCCTTTAAAATTTATTTTTCGTTGGAAAATCTAATGTTTTCAATGGTTCATGTAAAGTTCAAATGGTCTCCAATTCGTTCTGCCAGGATATTCTTTTAGGGACGAAGGCTCTAGGAAATCTTTTCGCACCCAACTGAGAATTTATTGACTGGTAGTGTACTGCAGTTCTTTCTTTTCGTTTATTGATGATGTACAACTGATAGAGTTCAAGAATTGACACAAAAAATTGAATTCATCTGGCTGCGCAGCATTACTTTGCTCGAGGGTTAAGTATCTGGTTTTTGTCGAGTTTCTTTCTGTCTGTAAAGAATGTACCAGTATAAACCGATTCAATAGCGCCCTACCAATGCCCCCAATAATCAAGGTATTCGTTTTTTGCGTAGCCGAAAGATCTTGCATAAATTCGTTTTCCCTGGCCAATGCTCTCTATTTGATTGGTTTTTTTTTCAGTTTTCATTATTTAATGATCAAATTCATTTTAATATAAACGCCGATTCCACTTCACTATTTATCTCCTCGTTAAATTTTCTTGCCATTTGGTAATAACTCCCAAGGCATTTTTATTTAATCTCCTTTGTAGGGTAATGAATTTGGATAGAAAGCATAGCCTGTGCAATGTAAGTTGGAAGATGGTGTTTCTTGGGACATTTCAAATCCGGAATGAGGATTATTTTTCGGGTTCGATTGGTTATTGTTAACTCCAATCCAATGCCCAGCCCCATGTTAATATTGATGGCAGTTAATTAATAGGAACATATCGCCTAGGAGTTCAGCAGCCAATAGATTTTGGTGTAGAATCTCTATGGCCTCATCTAAGTTGTTTTTGCTTTTAAGTAAGGATTTGGGCAATTTACTTGTTTTTACAAATAATTTTACCCCTTGGTCATTTTTCAATTTCCATTTTTTGTAATTCCCAAGGACGTCCTTATAGTAGTGAAGGGCCTCCTCCAATTTCCCCTTTTATTCCAAAAAACATTCCCCAATGTTTTGATTAATTTATTGGCCAACCCTAATTTATTGGCCTAGCTTTTTTTGCCGATTTCCATTGGCCCTTTTAAATGGGAAATTAGCTTATTTTCAATTACTGTTTAGGGTTTAAATTAAAGGGTTAACCAATTGCTATTTAAGGGAAAAACGTTTATTTACTTTTTTTGAGTTTCGTTTTTGGAGGATTGGGAAACGGGACTCTGCCCCAAAAACTTTCTTAGGGGGGCCTTCCTGGGTGTAATCCAAAAGCTTTTATTTTAATGTTTTGTCAATTCCCTTCTTTGTAAAACCCACAACCCAAAAACCATAATTTTAGGGGAACTTTAAAAAATTACCCCTGAAATTTTTCCAAGATCATCGGCATTCTATGGGCCGCCTGTTTTAAATTTCCTTTTTTGGGTTGACAAGTGCCAAATTTGGCTTTGGGCGTATTGGGCGATTATATTCCCGGTTTATTTTTCTTCCCTATTTTTTTTGAATTTTTTTAGGGCCAATATTTGGATTGTTCTGATGGAATTAATTTGTTTTTTTTTGCGGGCTTTCATGTGGGAGTAGCGCATCTATAAATTGGTATCAGTCCCTTTTGGAGTGAGGATAACTCTCTCTTTTT